>Ga0210390_10001010_pt1 | contig 28272 bp, 21 predicted proteins | sample IncBWH11OmetaG_FD_161050 | JGI IMG/M metagenome (GOLD analysis project Ga0210390, IMG submission 161050) | Forest soil microbial communities from Barre Woods Harvard Forest LTER site, Petersham, Massachusetts, United States - Inc-BW-H-11-O ...
AAAATCGTACCAGATACGAAAACTGCCGTCGCCCATCCCAGCCACAGCCGCCGGCGCTGGCTTCGCTCATCCGCCTCAGCCGCAATGGCCGGGATTTCCGAGATCACCGCGACCGGGAGAAGTGTCTGCAATTCCTTCTCATCGTAAATGCGGTCATCCATCATTTCGAAAGCACCGGCCACGACCACGCCCAGCGCCAATCCGATTCCTAGCCCCATGCCACAAAACTTGAGGCGATTGGGGAAGTCGGGTTTCGAGGGCAGGCTGGGGGGGTCGATAACCCGGAAGCGCTCACCCTGCTGGAGCAATTCCATGCTGGTCGCCATGGCGGACTCATTCTTTTTCTTCAGGAGGTCGTCGTAGTTCGCTTTCGACTGCTCATACCCACGGTTCAGATCAGAGAGCTGCTGCTCGCGCACCGGCTCCTGATTCAATCGCGCCTGGTAATCGTCCATTTTCACCTTCAGCGTGGCGATGGAATGCTCGCGGTTGGTCAGCTCCACCTGGTTGGATTTCAGTTGACTTTGGATCTGAGCCAGAAGGGCTGCTTGCGATGGATCCATGTTCGCAGTGTCGGCAACCTGGTCGGGACCATTGGTCTGCGCGTCGCCATTCGCTTTGAGACTAGCGATGAGCTGTTGCCGCATCTTCTCAGTCTCGGCGATCTGTTCCTGTACTTTGCGCACGTCGGGGTGGCGGTCGGTGTAGCGCGACCTAAGATCGGCCAGCTGCGCCTTGAGCTTATCCAGTTCCTGGTCGAGTGCCGGCAATCCAACTGCCGTGGTTCCGTCGGAACTCTTGGATGTCCCCTGCAGGGTCCGGTATTGATCGGCCAGGGTTTGGAGGTAGACGTGTTGCTGCCTGGCAGTGTTGAGAGCGTCCTCCTCATTTTGCAGTTGGGATTGCAGCCCGCTCAGAATCTGAAGGTTGCTGGCCAACTGACCTGGCATTTCGCCCACGTGCAGCCCTTTGAATTCGCGAACCTTCTCTTCCTGGTCAGACAGGGTTTTCCGGGCGGCCTCCAACTGATTCTCGAGAAACGTTGTGGTGTCCTCCGACTGCTGCTGGCGCACTTCCAGATTCTCGTTGATGAACAGATTCGTCAGTTCGCTCGTAACCTGTTGGGCCATCCGGGGATCACGCGATGAATAGGAGACGTTGAATGCCGTGATCTGATTGTGCGCGTCGCGCACGAGTTCGATATCGATATCCTTGCGCATGCGGTCCACCTTCTGGTCCGGGGACGGCTGGGAGCGCGGGGCTGCATACAAGTTGAGCTGATCAATGATGTGCAAAAGGCGTGTCCTGCTGAGAATCTGCTGGGTGATGCTCTGCATTCGCTCCTGCAAGTCGTCATTCACGTTCGGAGTGACGTAATCCTTGGGCATGGTGGGCTGCTCGACCAGGATCAAAGTGCTCGAATCGTAACGCGGCGGGAGCACCCAGCTCACGCCCCACACGATTGCCCAACCCAGGAAAAGCGGGATCAGGAACTGCATGTGGCGGCGGCGCACAATGCCGACGTAGCGCTGAAGGTCAAAGCCTTCCGAACTTTTCTCTTCGAGATCGTCAACCATAAATTACCTTCCCAGCGGTCGGGAGAACTGATAGGAAATTGAAACGAATTCGCGATTGGTGTCGGGAGTCGCGGCCAGGACCGGGACCGCGAACGCTCCCTGCGTGCTGTATGCTTGGTGAAGTCGGGTGTATCCCAGCTGCACATTGAGGTGCTGGCCTAACTGTTGCTGCAACGAAGCTGTCCCAGAAACCGTATGTCCATTACCACCGGTCTGTGGCGTGGCGGCCAAGATATCATTGTCAGCATACCCGCCCGCCACGGTCGCATTCAGCGTCCGCCGAAGTTGTTGGCGTATCGACGCGCTGACGTTGTCCGTTTTCACTGCCCCGATCAGGCCGCCACCGCTCGAGACTAGATGCGCGTAGCTGATGGCCAGGCTGCTCAGGTGCCCCTGCCAGCTCAGACTGCCTCCGGCCGCCGGATTCCAGCTTCGGGATGCTGGCGTTGGGGCTGGCGCGAAGCACGGAGAAACCCCGTTCGGCGGGCACGAGGTTTCGAAAAACTGCGGCCCAACATCTGCGTATTGCGGCCCTCCGAAGACAGAAATCGAGAATCTTTTTGTCGGATATACCGTGTAAAAAAGGAGCAGGGCATTGGTTTGCGTTTCGTTGGTACCGGGGGCCGGATACGACGCCAGCCGCTGGTACTGATAGGTCGCGCCGAAGTAGTTAATCCTGGAAACCCGAACCGAATAGAACGCCGACCCGCTCTGCGACGCCGAATCAAAAAGGCCGGGGACCTCGGCCTGGTTAGGGTAGTGCAAATTCGTAAATGTTCCCCCGGCTCCGACCATGCTGTTCGCGGCAAACTGATAGGTGACGCCCACGTTCCCCGAGTTGGAAAGTTGGTCGGCAATCGGCGCAATCACTGACTGATTGGGCCCTTGAGTTCCGCCGGAAACAACTCCGGCCGTCCCCAGATCGGGCTGGTTGAAAACGCTGGAACTTTTCTGGAAGCCATCCCGCGCCGAGAACGTCACGTGGGGGCTAAGGCGATATTGGAAATTGATCGACGCATTCTGGTCTGCCTGGTTCAGGGAACTCTCGCGTTGATAGAAGGTGAAACCTGGCGCATAGGTCAAGACCAGGTGCGATCGCGTCGTCGTCTCGTCGAGCGCAATCGTAGGCCATACCGAATAGCTCACGTCGCTGACCGGATGCCCGTCAACCGGCCCCACTGCGTTATCCGTGTACGCGCTGGTGAATGCCAATCCGCCGCGAAGATAGTTCGAGCGTTCCTGAGAAGTGAGAATGACTGGGTAGGACTGACCGCTCACAGGCGGTGGCGTCAGCATTCGGCCCGAGCTATCGTCAACACTCGTGGATGCATCACTGTCCACGGACGCGTTGCTCGCCGGGCCAGTGGCTGCCGGCACGGGCACAGGACGTTGCTCGTCTTGCGACCAGGCCGGCACGCTAGCCAGCAAGAGTGACCCATGCAGGATCAATCCCAAACAGATTGAATCAAAGCTTCTCATGGTTGCGGATTGCAACGAAGCGTCCCTACAGAGCGTCGTTACGGAACAATGATCGTGTCGCCGGGCTGCAGCTTGATGTTCTGCGACATATTTTTGCCCTGGCTGACTTCCTTGTAATTAAACGGGATGCGGGATTCTCCAGTGGGACCTTGCCGGAGAACATAGATGGACTTCTGTTTTGCGAAATCGCGGAACCCTCCGGCTAATGCAATCGCGTCCAGCACCGTCAGAGAGTTGACCACCATGTACGATCCCGGCTTAGCCACTTGTCCCAGAATGTTGAATTTCTGGCTGTTGACCTGTTGCACCATCACCGTGACTTCCGGCTCTGAAATGTAATTTTTCAGCCGGCTGGCGATTTCTTTTTCCAGACTCAACGGCGTCAGTCCGGCTGCCTGGACTTCTCCCACCAGCGGCAAGGAGATTTTTCCATCCGAGCGCACTGGAATGGATCGCGAAATATCGGGTTCCTTCCAGACATTGATGGCCAACACGTCGTCGTTGCCAATGACGAAGGTGTTGTCGTGCGGCTTCGCTTGTGTGGACGACGCCTCGGCGGTTTGCGCGGCTGGGGCGGCATTGCCGGCCGGTGCAGTTGCGCCGCTTCCCGATCCGGCTTGCGCCCACAGTCCACCCGATATCAAAAGACACGCGGAGGCTGCAATCAGTCCGGCCCTGCAAAACCGGCTGCCTGCCTTTTTCATGGTCATGGTCGTCGCGGTCATGGTCGCGGCTCGACTCAACTTGCTTTTCCGTTCCCCTTGACCTGAACTGCACCGGTGAATCTCGTCTCCGGGAAGGTCGAAGGGTAGGAATCTGAAGCGCTCATGTGGTACTGGTCGATCTTGTACAGCATCGTACGGTAGCTTACTCCCAACAGCCGGGCGGCTGCTTTCCGATTCCAACCAGTTTTCTCGAGGGCTACGGCGATTGCGTTCCTCTCGGTTTCCCACTTAACGCTCTGGATCAGCGATTTCAGCGATTTCGGAATTGACGCACCCGTGCGGGCTTCAACTTCCTCGGGTACTCGCGAGGATGGAACGGGATTGAAGGGGTGCCCGTGAGCCGTGTTGCCATTGCTGCCGTTGCCCCCGTTACTTAGTTCGAGCCCGCTCAAACTGAGTTGTTTGTCGCCTGCGACCAGATAGCGTTTGACGAACGCTTCTAACTCCTTCAGATTTCCCGGCCAGGAGTGATTCTGGCAGGCAGCCAGCGACTCCGGTGAGAATTCTCGTGCAGGAAGGCCATAATACCGGGCCAGCTTATGCATGGAATAACGCAGAAGAATTTGGATTTCATCTCTGCGCTGCCGGAGGGGTGGCACATGAACCGTGAACGCGCTGAGACGGTAATACAGATCCGCGCGCAGCCGCTTTTCCGCGAGAGCGCGATCCAGTTTTTCGCTGCTGGCCGCGAGAATGCGGACATCGACCGCCACCGGTTTGTCCTCGCCCGCGCGGACAAATTGCTTGTCCTGCAGCACCTGGAGAAACCTCGATTGCAAGGCAAGCGGCATTTCCGTGATCTCGTCGAGCAGGAGCGTGCCTTTTTCTCCCATTTCGAGCTTGCCCACGCTGGCCCGGCCGTTACCGCTCGATGATCCGTTCGAGGCAGCATGTCCTCTGCCGAATAATTCGATCTCTAGCAGGTCTCCCGGCATCTTCGCACAATTGACTCGCATGAATTTAAATCCGGAGTAGACGGAGAGTTTGTGGATCAGACGGGCGACGGTACCTTTTCCACTTCCGGGCTCTCCCAGAATGAGCACGGGAACATCTGCCTGCGCGAGCAATTCTGCCTGCGCGTGGATCTTCTGCATAACCGGGCTGACGCTGAGGAAGAACTCGTCCTCACCCAGTGATTCGATATCTTCGCTCGCCATTTCCGCTTCGACTTCGTCGTTCGATGAGCCGAGATGTCTCTTGATTAAGGAGTCCAGTTGCGCCTCATTGAAAGGCCGGACCAGAACGTCCTTGGCGCCCAGGCGAATTGCTTCTTTCTCTCGGCCAGCGTCCTCCGGGTGGCAAAGCACGACCACTGAAAGATCAGGACGCAGCCGGCGCAGCCACGGCAACAGGTGCAAGGTGTCGGCGTCGCCGCGAGGAAGATCCAGGAACAATAGACTTGGCGCCGCGTCGGATTGCACTCGTTCCATCGCGTCCCAACCATTCGCGGCGGTTTCCAGATGCCAGGAGTTGGAGTCTGCGATGGACCAAAGCAGGCGCAGGAGGGCCGAGTCCCTGCTTACGGCCAGCAAGCGAACGGTCTCAGTTGTATGTGGAGACATGAGCGAGGGATCCTTACCTACAGAAAGAGGGGCTATTTCCAGGAACCAACTTCGGGGGAGTTTCAGGCAGGTTCTACTTCATATCCTTCTACGCGAACCGACAGCGATCGCTGGATCGCATCGACGGAGATAATCAGCGTGCGGTCGCCATTGCACGAGACCAGAATGCCTTCGAGACCGTCCAGCGCTCCGCTACGGATGCGCACGCGCTGTCCGATCTTAAGGAAGGGATGAGAAGACCAAGGCAGTGGCCCTTCAATCACACTTCGAACCGAATCGATTTCGCCATCCGGAATCGGTGTGCCCTCGCCCCGCGCCCCGACGAGCCCAAACACCCCGTCCACGCGAAGAACGCGCAGGCGGTCAGCTCGGTTGGGCACAAATCTGGCGAACACGTAACAGCGGAACAGCGGAACCTGCACTGACTTCTTGCGGTCGCTCCAGCGATGCACTTCGGTGACGAGAGGCAGGAACGTCTTAACGCCTCTCTCCTCCAGTCGCTGCGCCACAATTTTCTCGTGGCGGGGCCGGGTCTGCAGCCCGTACCAGTTTTCAGCTTCCGCTTCAACCAGCGGAGTCGGGTTTGGTGACGCCAATGACAAGCTGCTGACGGCCATAGCTTCGCCCTCTAAGTCACTGCTGACAGTGACCCCAAAAATTAATCACAGGACTGTCGCTGTCGAGATCTCAAACGTGAGATCCAGGGGGATTACCACTTTGGGGGCAGGAAACCGGGGGGAAAGCTAATTTCCTGCTAGTTCAAGGTCTCAAATTCTCTTACAAATCCAACTCTGGACTGCGATTTCGACTAAACAACTTTGGGAGAAGATTGAGTGCAAATACGACACACTCATAATCCCTACTATCTTAATAGTGATTGTAACATTGCTGATAGTCTTGTCAAGAAAACCATCTCGCTGACCTTGTATCAGGGGTCGAAGCCAAAAGGCGGGGGAAAACCGATACCTACTTACAAAGCTGGCTTGCCTTAATGAGAACTATCCTACATGGGTGCGCAGATCGCTGCAAGGGGTACACCCACCCATCTCCATAGTTCTCATATAATCGTAGGTGTAGTGTCTCTAGATATAGAGAATCATACACTAGAGAACTATTTCTCTAGCAGTAGCGGCAGCTGGGACCAACTTCAAACTGCTTTCCCAGGTCACCCCTCCGGTGTCCGACATTTCCTGTAAGGTGATGATTCTGCAGTCTATAACTGTTGATGATAAGACGCATGCTCGCCTCGACGTCGTTCGACTAGATTCGCCTCCTTTCACAAGGTGGACCCTGCGGTCGGCCGTGTGCAATAATCTGCAACTGTGTTGGGGTCGATTGCAACCCAAAGGAAACGCAAGGATTGCATTGCTAACGATCGGGCGATAAAATCAAGCCGCTCTTCATTTCGAATTCTCACCCCCAGAATTCAGACCGCGCCTCGGGAATCATTTGTACCAACTCTGAGGTGAGAGGGCCAATGCTCAGCGATTCTGACCCTCGGAAAAACAAAATCCGAGTGCTCGTGGCCGACAGCTCCCGAATTCACACCCATCTGCTCGCGGACGCGTTGAAGCGCGACCCTCTGCTGGAAGCGATCCCTTTCGACTCAGATTCCCGGAGCTTGGTTGCTGCAATGATGGGTTTGGATATCGAGGTACTGGTAATCAGCCCGAGTCTGGAGGAGCGCCCCACTCGCGGGCTCGAAGTTCTGCGAGAGCTGCGCGCAGTGCGTCCCGTTCGAGCCGTGGTCTTGCTGGATTCCTTGAGGGACGAAGCGATTCTGGATGCGTTTCGCGCTGGTGCGAGAGGCATATTCAGCAAGACCCAGCCTCCCGATGTGCTCAGCAAGTGTGTGCGATGCGTTTATCAGGGGCAGATATGGGCTAACAGCCAGGAGCTGGCGCTGGCCGTAGAGGCATTGGCGAGTGCGCCAACCGTGCGCGCCGTGAATGCTAGTGGGATGAGCCTGCTTTCGAAGCGGGAACTGCAGGTGGTTCGTTGTCTGGCTGAGGGGATGACCAACCGCGAGATCGCTGAACGCCTGAAACTCAGTCAGCACACCGTCAAGAATTATCTGTTTCGAGTCTTCGACAAGCTCGGCGTTTCCAGCCGCGTTGAGCTTTTGTTCATGACTCTAAGCCAGGCCGGCTCGGGCCAGCTGCCGGCGCCGGGTGAAGTCAAGGACTCCGTTCCTGGTCTTAGCGACGAATTCGCCATACTTCAAAAGGCGGCCGAGACTGGTTTGCCGGCAGCGCAACTGGCCCTGGCGCAACTTTACCTGGTTCGCCGACGGGATCCCCAGGACATTGTTCACGCCTACATGTGGCACATTGTCGCGCTGGAGCGCGCCTCCCAAGGAGGGAAGCATATTACGGACATGCTCACGGCGGAGCAACTCGACGAAGCTCAGGAAAAAGCAAACGCCTGGCTATTGCGCCTGAAGGAAATCTCTCCGGCTACCTCACAAAGTCCGCCGACCCCTCAGCCCGCCACTCGCGCGGCGACTAAGATTCCAAAACCAGATTACTAATCTCTGAGGAATTGAGCGCAGCGAATCCGCAAGTCGCCAGTTGATCGCGAAAAGGATGAGACTGCAAACGAAAACGGCGTGCCTGATTCGGCACGCCGCTGGATACTAGTTCAGTTTGTGGCTAGTTGGTTACCGGCATCGACGCTCGCCGACGTGACCGCAAAACCATCGCTCCGAAGCAACAGAGACCGGCTAGCAGCAGGTACGTTAGAGCCGTCCCACCCTCGGGAACGCGTGCGTTTGGGGACGGGGGTACGGGTGCGCAAATTTTTCCGTAGCCGCACGAACCGCCACCATTACCACCGTTTCCATAGCCGCCGTTGCCACCATTTCCGTAGCCGCCATTGCCACCGTTTCCGTAGCCCCCGTTATTGCCGTTATTGCCTTTGCCATTATTGTTGTAAAGGTCGTGGCCTGAGGTCAGGGCGAAGGCTAACAAAGTCGGCGCGGAGTTAAGAACACTCTGCGTCGCGCCCGTCGCTCTAGTATTCGCCCGGCTTTGCCCGAAAGCGGAAGGCAGGAAACTCAACAATGCGACAAAAGCTACAAGCCCAGACAATCTATACATAGACTTCACGATACATCTCCTTCTGGGGGGAGAACACGGGGGGAGGGCCGGACACCAGACCCCTACTACGTGCCACTACACTCCCACTCTAACGCCAAACCAACAACTGTCAAGAGTGATAATTTCTGCGACCGGCTGCAAGCCATTGCGACATTGTTATTTCCTCATTGTTCTCAGCAAGATGGGATCAGTGAGTAATAAAGAAATGAATCTAGCTTCAGCCGGTGGCGGGAAGATGATTTTCGACTTCGGTAATGGGACGCTTGCATTCGATGGCCACCACAAATCCGGTGCCCGACTCCATCTGCTCCACCCGGACAACCTTGCCTTTGCCCAGCAGTCGAATGGGATGGCGTAATCGAGGGTCTTGCACTGCCATCGTCAAGCTCACGCGAGTACGGACCGGGACCGGATCGTTAACTCTCAAAAGTAAGCCGCCGATGCTTATGTTCCGGCTGACTCCCGCGAGTTCCCGGACCGCACCTCCGGAGGGAAAGCTGAGCGCGACGGGAAATTCGAGATCGAACCGGCGGTGCCGGCGCTGTTTCCATTGGGGCGCGTCGAAATCTTGGGGGGAGCGCATAAATAATCAGTTGCGATACCGCTGTTCACTAGACCGAGACAAAATCGTGGCGCGACGACTACGGCGCCGGAATCACCGCTTGAATAATGTTGGAGTATGCGCTCTCGCCACTCGGATCTACCGCCGTCGTCGCGTAGCAGTACGTCGTACCATCGGCTACCACGCTGTCGGTATACGCCGGGATGGAACTCGGCGAGGAGCCAATATTCGTATAGGAACCGCAGGCACTTCCCGAGTAGATTGCGCGGTACACGTTGTAGCTGGTGACGCCGGTTGTGGTGCTTGCAGTCCACCCCAAGCTGACACTATGCACAGGGGCCGCCGTGCCCGTGCCCGTCAGACTTCCCGCAGTTGGCGTATTCGACGCGGTACTGGCAAAAGAAGCCGAGGCTGAAGCAACTCCGGTCGCACCGGGCGTGAACTTCACGGTAAACGTAACCGGCTGGGTTGTGGTAACTGTGACGGGGAACGTTAGACCGCTGATCGAAAACTCGGAAGGGTTGATGCCGTTCAAGCCGACCGAGGATACGGATACGCTCGCACCGGTGGCACTCAGCGTCCCGGTTTGAGTTCCGCTCGTCCCGACGACGACGCTTCCCACGTTGACGGAACTGACGGCCAAGGTGCCAGCACTTTGGACGGGCGTGCCGGTGCCCGTCAGAGTTCCCGCGGTTGGCGTATTCGACGCGGTGCTAGCAAATGAAGCCGAGGCGGAGGCAGATCCGGTTGCACTGGGCGTGAACTTCACGGTAAAGGTAACCGGCTGGGTTGTGGTGACCGTGACGGGGAACGTGAGGCCGCTGATCGAAAACTCGGAAGGGTCGGCGCCGCTCAAGCTGACCGAGGATACGGATACGCTCGCGCCGGTGGCACTTAGCGTCCCGGTTTGAGTTCCGCTCGTCCCGACGACGACACTTCCAACGTTCACGGAACTCACGGCCAATGTGCCTGGAGTTGGCGTAACCGCAGATCCGGTCAGACCGATGCTCAAGGCAGGATTCGAGGCATTCGAACCGATTGCAACGCTTCCTGGAAAACTGCCCGCAGAACCAGGCGCAAAGGTCACCGTGAAAGAGGCGCTTTGCCCAGGAGTTAAGGTCACTGGAACGGATATTCCCGAGATGCTAAAACCGGTGCCGGTCACCGTCGCCAGAGAGATCGTCGCATTTTCGCCGCCGATATTCTTCACTGTTTCGGTTTGCGCCTGATTCTGACCCACCGTGATGTTGGTGAATGTCAGGCTCGCAGGGGTTGCCGTGAGGGTAGCCGGCGCCACTCCTGTTCCAGAAAGGGCAATGTCAACCGCGGTGCTCGATCCGCTTACGGTGAGCGCCACACTTCCACTACTCGCGCCCGCAGTTGTCGGCGCGAAAACTACGCCAAATGTCGCACTCTGGTTTGCCGCCAAGGTCAGCGGCAGGCTCAGACCGGTATAGCTGAAACCCGCGCCGCTAACCGTCGCCTGAGAAATCGTGAGACTGTCGCCTCCAGTATTTTTCAAGGTTTCGGTCTGTGTCTGATTCGTGCCCACCTGCAGATTGCCGAAGCTAAAGCTCGTCGGGGTTGCGGAAAGACTGCCCGCGGCGACCGCCGTCCCGGAAAGAGCCAGGCTCACGGTGCTGCTCGAGCCGTTGTCGGTGAGCACCAGAGTCCCGCTGGCGCTGCCGGCCGACTCGGGAGCAAAGACCACGCTAAAGCTCGTGCTTTGCCCCGGAATCAGAGTCAAGGGCAGACTTAAACCAGTGGTGCTAAAACCAAGCCCGGTAACGGCTGCCTGGCTGATCGTGAGATTGGTTACTCCGGTGTTTGACAATGTGTCGGACTGGGCTTGGCTGGTCCCCACCTGGACATTGCCGAAGCTAACGCTGGTTGGTCCGGCAGTCAGCGTACCGAGCAGTTGGTTCTGCGCACTTTGCACGCTGGACTTGCTCGTGCTCAGTCCCTGGCAACCGACCATAGTCGCCAGAGCCAACACAATCACGACCGCTTTCCAACGAGTGGGGGCGTGGCCCATAAGTGATTGACGAAGCTGTATTTCGTCCACTCCTAGTTGAAGGGCAAGTTTGCGCTCGGACAATCATTCGGGAAAGTTCCGAAAGGGCATGAGGAGAGGGTCCAGATGGACTACGCCTTGGTTGGAGGCCGGGCAGCCTCGTACCTGTCCGAACGAGGGGGAAAACGTGCCTAGGTTAACTCGATCATTTTGGGGGACGCGCCCCGCCTAAGACCAGTTCGCAGAGATTGTCGACGAAATCAGGAGTCAGCTTGCCGTGCCGTATTAGGAATCGCATGTAAATAGGACCGTAAAGGGAATCAAGAATCAGGTCCATATCCACATCTCTGCGGAGTTCGCCGCGTAGAATCCCGCGCCGGAGCGTGGCGTAGGCCTCCTGGCGGCGCGGCCAGAGGAAGCGCTCGCGGAACGCGGCGATGAGGTCCGGATCACTCTGGCCGCCGCCGAGAATTGCAGAAACAATTCGTCCACGTCGGCTACAGAAAATCTTGACCAGCTGACGCATCTGCTGGCTCATGTCAGTGCCGACCGAGCCGGTATCCGGGAAGCGGAGCTTCCGGGTTGTGCTGCTGGCGAATGCATCTGCGATGAGCGCGGCCTTGTTGGACCACCAGCGGTACACCGTTGCCTTGCCGACTCCGGCGTGAGCTGCCACCGCTTCAATAGTCAGTTCGGAAAAACCACTTTTCCCCAGAAGTTTCAACGTGCTGCGCAGGATGGCCAGTCGGGCCTGTTCACTGCGCGGGCGGCCGGGAGGGCGCTTGCCGCGGCTTCTGCCGCGTTGGCGATGAGCCGAAGACTTCTGGCGCATGCCCTTACCCTAACATATAATCGACGGAGTGCTTTAGAATCCAATACGCTTAGTATCGAATCTAAAAAGCGCTTGTGGATTCCTCGTCGCGTCCGGGCAGTGTAGTCCCTTTTACTCTTGTTCATTCGAACTCTTGGAGTGGTGCCTAAGCAATGTGGATTGTTGCGTTAGCTCTAAGGCGTCCCTATACCTTCGTCGTAATGGCGATCGTCATCATTGTCCTGTTCGGGGTCACGGTCGTCCGCACCCCCACAGATATCTTCCCTGATATCAATATTCCGGTAGTTTCCGTGGTCTGGTCCTATACCGGGTTTTCGCCGCAGGACATGGCTGACCGCATCGTGACCAATTCCGAACGCGGCATAAACATCACCGTCAACGACATCGAGCACCAGGAATCTCAGTCGGTGAATGGTTTGGGCGTCATCAAGGTTTTTTTTCGTCCGGGCACGAACGTACAAGGCGCCATCGCAGAAATCACCGCAATCTGCCAGACCACCTTGCGCGGCCTTCCGCCCGGCACGGTGCCGCCTCTGATCATCTCCTATAGTGCCTCCACTACCCCGGTCGTACAGCTCGGACTGAGCAGCAAGACTCTGCCTGAGCAACAACTGTTCGATCTGGGGCAGAATTTCCTGCGTAATTATGTGGCTACCGTGCCGGGAGCGGCTACGCCTTATCCCTACGGCGGAAAGATTCGCCAGATTCAAGTGGACCTGGACCTGCCGAAGTTGCAAGCCTACGGTCTCTCTCCGAACGACATTGTCAACGCCGTCAATGCTCAGAATTTGATTCTCCCCAGCGGCACCATCAAGCTCGGCCCGGTGGAATACAACGTTGAGATGAATGGAACGCCAGGGACAATTGCCGAGTTGAACGATCTGCCGGTCAAGACCGTCAACGGGGCCACCCTCTACATGCGCGATGTTGCCCACATCCGCGACGGATTTTCGCCGCAGACGAACATCGTGCGCCAGGATGGCAACCGAGGGGCGCTGATGTCGATCTACAAGATCGGCAACGCCTCCACGCTCGAAATTGTCTCTGGGATCAAGAGGATTGTGGCGCAAGCGGCACAGTCGCTGCCTCCGGAACTGAAAATCACCGCGCTGTTCGACCAGTCGCTGTTTGTGCGGGCCTCGATCCAGGGCGTGCTGCGTGAGGGATTGATTGCGGCGGCTCTTACCGCCGTGATGATTCTGCTCTTCCTCGGCGACTGGCGTCCCACCATCGTCATTTCCGTTTCCATTCCGCTTTCGATCTTCGTCTCGATCATCATGCTGGGCGCGATAGGCGAGACGATTAACATCATGACGCTGGGAGGATTGGCGCTTGCGGTCGGCATCCTGGTGGACGACGCGACTGTGGAAATCGAAAACATCGAGCGCAACCTCGCCATGGGCAAGGAGATGAGGCAGGCCATCCTTGACGGCGCGCAGCAGATCGCCGTCCCGGCCTTAGTCTCCACACTCAGCATCTGCATCGTGTTTGTGCCGATGTTCTTTCTGGCGGGCGTGGCAAAATTTTTGTTCGTGCCCCTGGCGGAGGCCGTAAGCTTCGCCATGCTGGCCAGCTATCTGCTCTCGCGAACCCTTATTCCCACGCTGGTCATGTTCATTATGCGCGGCCACGAGCATCGCGCGGAAGAACCCAAGTCATTCCTCGGCCGCTTCCAGCGCGGCTTCGAGCGAAAATTTGAGGACTTCAGGCGGGGCTACGAGCAGTTGCTCGAAACGACGCTAGAGCACCGCGTCGCGTTTATGCTTTTCTTCCTGATCTTCTGCGTGCTCTCGCTCGGGATATTCACGTTTCTGGGACAGGACTTTTTTCCGCAGGTGGACGCGGGCCAATTGCGCCTGCATGTACGCGGGCGTCCCGGACTGCGCGTGGAAGAGACAGCGCGGCTCTGTGACGAGGTCGAGGCTGTATTGCGGCAGGAGATTCCAAAGAATGAACTGCAGACGATTCTCGACAACATCGGTCTGCCGAACTCCGGCATCAACCAGTCCTACAGCTCGAACGGAACCATTGGCACCAGCGATGCGGAGATCCTGATCGCTCTCGATCCCGAGCATCATCATCCGACGGCGGGCTACATTCGGCATCTGCGCGAAGCGTTGCCGCAGCGCTTTCCCGGAGTCGAGTTTTTCTTCCAGCCGGCCGATATCGTTTCACAAATTCTGAACTTCGGTCTGCCCGCACCCATCGATGTGCAAGTGGTGGGCACGGACATGGGAAGCAGTTATCTGATCGCACAGCAGATCGCGAACAAAATGCGGCACATTCCCGGCGCCGCCGATGTACATGTCCAGCAATTGCTTTCTCTGCCCACGCTGCACATGGACATTGAGCGCACACGGGTCACGCAGGTGGGGCTGACGGCTAACAACGTGGCGCAGAGCGTGCTGGTTTCGCTGAGCGGCAGCTTCCAGACGGCGCCCAATTTCTGGCTCAACCCGCGAAACGACGTTACTTACCAGGTAGCAGTGCAATCGCCGCAATACCGCATGACCAGCATGCAGGACCTGATGGCCATACCTGTGATCTCGCAGCAGGGACCGCAGTTGCTCAGCAATCTGGTGCAGGTAGCTCCGGTGGCGCGGCCAGCTACGGTGAACCACTACAACGTGCAGCCGGTCATTGACGTTTACGCCAGCACGCAGGATCGCGATCTGGGCGCGGTTGCCGCGGACACGGCCAAAGTGCTCAAGACGTTCGATGGCCATTTGCCGCGCGGCACTAACATCGTGGTCCGCGGGCAGGTGGTTACCATGCGCTCCTCGTTCATCGGACTGGGCATCGGATTAGTTGGCGCCATCCTGCTCGTCTATCTGTTGATCGTCATTAATTTTCAATCCTGGCTTGATCCCTTCATCATCATCGCGGCGTTGCCCGGAGCCTTGGCGGGAATCTGCTGGTTCCTGCTGCTGACCCGCACCACGCTGAGCGTGCCGTCGCTCACCGGCGCGGTGATGTGCATGGGTGTAGCCACCGCCAATTCCATCCTGATGGTTAGCTTCGCCCGCGAACAGATGGACGAGGGCATTCCCGCCGTACAAGCCGCTGTCGCTGCCGGATATACCCGCATGCGGCCCGTGCTGATGACTGCGCTGGCTATGATCATTGGCATGGTTCCGATGGCACTGGGCTTTGGCGAAGGCGGCGAGCAGAACGCGCCACTGGGCCGCGCCGTAATCGGCGGGCTGCTGTTTGCCACCGTCGCCACTTTATTTTTTGTACCCAGCGTGTTCGCCATTTTCCATAGCCGCCGGGAAGCCAAGCGGGCGCGCCAGGGTTAACGTAGTTATAAGTGGCTCAAATAGTGAATTGGAGTCGAGCATGAGCGAAGAGAACAAATCTAAACCGGATGCCGCGCGAACCGGGCAGAATGACGCCGAAGTTCCGCGGCAGCCGATGCAAAGCGAGGAGCATCACGCGCTGAGCCCACAGGCCCAACGCGACGAAGAGATCGCCGCGATCCAGCAGCACGCCCGGCATCAACCCCCGGCGATCGAGAAGCCGCCTGATGTCCCCCCCGCGCCTCCAGCTAAGGCTCTGACGGTGGTGGGCGTCGCCTTGCTCGTGCTGCTGATCGCTGGTGCACTCACTCTTTGGGACCACGCAACCCACGAGCGCGCTTTGGCCAACGAGACAGAACGCGAGACCGTACCAACCGTCGCCGTGGTTTACCCACAATCGGAAAAGCCCGATGAGGATCTGGTTCTGCCCGGCTCTCTGCTGGCTTACGTGGAGTCTCCCATTTACGCCCGAACGAACGGCTACCTTTTGCAATGGTACAAAGACATTGGCAGCCAGGTAACCAAAGGCGAGTTGCTGGCGAAGATCGACACCCCTGAGGTGGATCAGGAACTGAACCAGGCTCGCGCCACGCGTCAGCAAACTTTGGCGCAGATGGACATCGCCAAAATTACCACTGACCGCTGGGATAACCTGCGCAAGACCGACTCCGTCTCCGCGCAGGAAGCGGATCAGTACGCAAGCGGATATAAGCAGAGCCAGGCCAACCTATCTGCCGCTGAGGCGAACGTCCGGCGCCTCGAGCAGTTGGAGGGCTTCAAGGACGTCTACGCGCCATTCACAGGTGTGCTCACACGCCGTAACGTCGACCCCGGTGCGCTGATCAACGCCGGCTCAGGTACGGCGGGCACCGAACTGTTTCGCATGGCGCGCGTCGATCCTCTGCGGGTTTATACCAGCGTGCCCCAGGCGTACGCGCCGTTTATCAAGGTTGGCGCCAAGACCGCTGTTACGCTGCAGGAGTTCGCCGGCGAAAAGTTCTTCGGCAAGGTGGTGCGCACGGCGGAGGCCATTGATCCATCTACGCGCACTCTGCTCACGGAGGTCGACGTACCTAACAAAGACGGGCGTTTATTGCCCGGCTCGTTCGGTGAGGTGCACTTCGCGGTCGGTTCTGGTGTAAACAAGGTTACGGTTCCCGTAAATGCAATGCTGTTCCGCTCCGAGGGCGCGCGCCTCGCGGTTGTCGGTCCCGACGGCAAGGTTCAGTTGCGCCCCATCAACATTGGACGGGACTACGGCACGACGCTGGAGATTCTCGGCGGAGTCACCCCCACCGACCAGGTCGTGATCAATCCCGCAGATTCGCTCGAAGACGGGCAACAGGTGATCGTGGCGCAGAAGCCTGCTCAATCCCCGTCGCCGAGCCAGCAGAAAGGTAGCGGATCGTGAAACGAGCCGCAATCTCGGCCGCTCTCGCGCTGCTCGGATTTGCCGCGGGATGCACCGTGGGTCCGCGTTACAGCCGGCCGCCGGCTCCAGCGCCGGCGCCGGATGCGTGGAAGACGCAACCTCCCTGGCAGCAAGCCGCGCCCAAAGATTCGATTCCCAAAGGCGCGTGGTGGCAAATCTATAACGACACGGCGCTCAATACATACGAACAACAATTACTCCAGGCCAACCAGTCTCTGGTGGCCGCGCGCGACCGCTTAGACCAGGCACGCTCCCTGGCGCGCGTAGCCACTGCGGATATGTTCCCACAGCTTTCAGCTGATCCCGGTGCGTTGCGAGAGTACGCGGGCGCGAATCGTCCCCTGGACGGCCAAGCGCCGCCCGTCTCTGGGTACACCCAGAGCATCTACACAATTCCGTTTTCGTTGAGCTATGAGGCGGATCTTTTCGGGCGCGTGCGGCGCAACGTGGAAGCAGCCAACGCTTCTCTACAGTCCAGCGCCGCCGACCTGCAGAACGTGCAGCTGGTGCTGACTGCTGAACTCGCTGCCGACTATTTCACGCTACGCGAACTGGACGCCGAGTTCGAAGTAGTGCAGGAGTCCGTGGACTACCAGCAGAAAGGCCTGAATCTGGTCACAAATCGCCACGATGGAGGCATCGCCAGCGGACTTGAAGTGGCGCAGCAGGCTGCTCTGCTTGACTCCACAGTATCGCAGCTGGCTCTCGTACAAGAATCGCGCGCACAGTATGAACACGCCATCGCAGTGCTGGTCGGGCAGCCAGCCTCCAGCATTAGCTTGCCCGTAGCGCCGTTGCGCGCCACGCCGCCGCCGGTGCCGCTGGGAGTGCCCTCCGACGAATTGGAACGCCGGCCTGACATCTCCACGGCAGAACGCCTGATGGCTTACGAAAATGCGCAAGTCGGAATCGCTCGTTCAGCCTTCTATCCGCACATCACGCTAAGCGGTTCGGGAGGATGGCAAAGCCGCGATCTCGGCTCGCTGCTCAATGCTCCAAGCCTCTTCTGGTCTCTGGGCGCAGATGCTCTGGAGCCCATTCTCGAAGGCGGTCGAAATCGCGCTAACCTGGCCGCTGCCCATGCGGCGTATGACCAGTCCGTGGCCAACTACCGCCAGGCCGTGCTCACGGCGTTTCAGGAAGTTGAAGACGGAATCAGCAATCTGAGTACCCTCTCCCAGGCCTTGGCCACACAAGGAGCTGCCGTCAACGACGCCCGCCGCGCTCTCGTGATCGCTAATAATCGTTATATCGGTGGCGCGACCAGCTACCTCGACGTAATCAACGCGCAGACGACGCTGCTGGCCAGCGAGCGTCTGGAAACGCAGTTGCTCGGCCAGCAGATGGTCAGCTCCGTCTATCTGGTCAAAGCTCTCGGCGGCGGCTGGGACGCCAGCCAAATCAAAGACCAGCGGGTTCATCCCCAAGCTGGCCAGATCTTGCAGCCCTGATCTCGCCTTGTGGTAGTGGGTGCAGTTCGACTCCCAGTCTCTGTCTTAGAAGGCGTCGTCCCGAAAACCGGCGTACTTCAGCCGGTGAGCGATCTCCTTCAGCCTTCGCTGACGGGCGGCCTGACCCGCGCGCGAGATCCTTCGCTCCGCCTGAAAAGCGGCTGCGCTCAGGATGAGGCCCCGAAGAATAGGAACAACAGGAATGCAGACTGCACGAGTACTCACCTGGTTTGCAGGTTGACAACGCTTCGGCAGGGGCTTAGTATTATAGCTGGGGGAAATATCTCTTCTTACTCTTTCACGCTTGCGGCAGTAATTCAGCCCAATCTGAAGTTTTCCAGCGTTTTGCGTTCTTGAAAGAGTGATCGGAAATAACACTGTTAACTGGCAAGGGACTATCGTGTGGTTTGCCCTCGTTTTGACATCTGCGTTTAACGCGCGAGCCTGGAGGAAAAAATCATGAAGAACACCAAGTTTCTTGTGAAAGTGAACCGCAGCGGCACTCGCGCTCCGGAATATGTGCAGCGCATTGACCGCACTCCCATCCAGACCACAACCGACCGCAAGCTGGCGCTGATTATGGGCCGATTTACGGCGGAGGACGCCGTCAAGTCCATCCAGAATTCCCGCTGCAACCCAGAGCTAATCTCCATCCAGGTTAGCGCCTAGTCTCTAGGACTGGCTTCGGCGCTTGTCTCGTTCAAAGGCACTTCTGTTTCCAACTCTCGTCCGTGAGTGAGAAAGATTCATCTCTCATCGCTTGGCCGTAGTATTCTCGCGTGGAATAAATTTTCGGAATCTTTGCGATCGCGCGAAAGGGCCAGCACTGTGGCACAACACGAAAAAATTCGTTACAACCGCTTCCTCCTCTTGGTAGCGGGACTTGGCGGATTACTTTACGGGGTCGATGTCGGCATCATCGCCGGCGCGCTGCCGTACCTGGAGGCCACGTCTGGTTTGAATGCGGGCCAGCTTTCGACCGTGGTTGCCGCCGTCCTGCTCGGCAGTGTGATCTCGACCCTGTTCGCCGGTTTGCTCGCCGACTGGATGGGACGCAGACTTCTGATGACGCTCAGCGGCGTGCTCTTTGTCATCAGCATTCCGATGATTGCGCTCTCGCACGGTTATGAGCCTCTAATTCTTGGCCGCCTTTTACAGGGAATCAGCGCCGGCCTGATTGGTGTCGTGGTCCCGCTCTATCTGGCGGAGTGTCTGTCGGCTTCAAGTCGCGGGAAGGGTACGGGCATCTTCCAATGGCTGCTCACACTGGGTATCACCGCGGCCGCGTTCGTGGGCATGTATTTCAGTTTTCGCGTCGACCAAGTGGCGAAACTCGGCGATGCTGTCAGGCTTATCGCATTTAAAGACACCGCCTGGCGCAGCATCTTCTGGGTCTCGTTGCCACCTGGCGTTCTGTTCGTGGTCGGCAGCTTAATGGTCGCCGAGTCCCCACGCTGGCTGTTGCGTCGAGGCAAACGCGACGCAGCCCACTCGGCGCTGCTTCGTTCGAGGACGACCGAGCAGGCGAACCTCGAACTTAAGGAGATGGAACAAGCTGCCGCCGCGGAGCAAGCCCAGACCTCAACCGGTACCAAGGTAAAGGAATCGCTGTTGCGCCGAAAATATGTGGTCCCGTTTGTGCTGGCGTGTGTGATTCTTGCGTGCAACCAGGCCACCGGCATCAACTCCATCATCGGCTACAACACCAACATCCTCTTGCAGAGCGGCCTTTCCGATGTTCAGGCTCATTGGGGCTACGTTCTCTTCACCGTTGTCAACTTCCTCGTCACCATTGGCGGCGTGATGCTGGTGGATCGTAAAGGACGGAAATTCCTGTTGTCTGTAGGAACAGCGGGAATCATCGTTTCCCTTATCTGCACCGGTCTGCTCTTCCGCCAGGCAGAACGGCTTCGCGTGGATTCCCGAGGCCAAGTTCAATCCATGGTCGAGTCGGACCAGAAGATCGAGATCACCTATGATCAGACACTGGCCAAGACGCTGCTGATCTCAGCCGGAGACGCCGCCCCGCAAATCGGCAACCGCCCTACTTCTCTAGTCGTCATCTATTCCTATGGGGACTTCCACGCCGCCACCAAGGCCGCGCGTTCCGACGATACCGCCGCGACCCCAATCGTTATCACGCGGGAAAGCTGCGTGCCCGCCAACAAAGTAGTCGCGTTCTTCTCGAATCCCTTCGGCGATCTCGATGCCGCGCGCCAGGCTCCGCTGACAATCGACAATGCATTGATCACTCCCTTGCCCAGCCAGCGCAGTGGATGGAAGGTCGCCATCACTCTCTTCGTGTTTATGGCGTTTTATGCTGTCGGCCCGGGCGTGGTTGTGTGGCTCGCACTTTCCGAACTGATGCCGACCCGCATTCGCTCCAACGGCATGAGCATCGCCCTGCTGCTCAACCAAGCGGTTTCGACCGGCATCGCCGCCATATTCCTGCCCACTGTAGGCAAGTATGGCTACTCCACTATGTTTTGGGGATTCGCCGGCTGCACCGTCATCTACTTCATCACGGCCGTAGTGTTCCTGCCAGAAACGAAAGGGAAGACGCTGGAGGAGATCGAAGCGCATTTCGAAGGCGCAAGAAAAACGCCCGGCCTGGAAACGGCCTGACCGCGGCGAATTGCTCTGCTTGCCCGCTCTATGTCCGCGCCTCGCGCTCGCTGTTGGGCCTCGAACCGCTCAACGCGAAGAACAGGATGTAAAGATAGCAGATCACCGGAAGAAAGAAGGCGTGATGAATTCCAATCCGGTCGGCGATCGCACCCTGAGCCAAAGGCAGAATTGCTCCGCCCACGATCGCCATAATCATCACTCCGGATCCGTCCCCCGTAAGCGGACCAAGTTCCGCCACCCCCAGAGCGAAAATGCTGGGGAACATGATGGAATTAAAGAACCCCACCAGGATAATGCTCCACATCGCGAAGTGTCCCGAACTCAGCATGGAAATTGTCACGAGGGCAGCGGCACACACTGCACAAATGCCCAGCAGGTGTCCGGTCTTCATTTTCTGCAATAGCCCGGATCCTATGAAGCGCCCGACCATCGCCCCACCCCAGTAAAACGCGACAAAACTCGCCGCAACTTTCTCCGTCAATCCGCCGATCTCCGGCAAGCTGAAATAGTTCACCAGAAAGCTCCCAATCGAAACCTCGGCGCCGACGTATACAAAGATTCCGATCGCGCCAAAGATCAGATTCCGATGCTTCCAGATGGAATCGTTCACCTTCTCACCGACTTTGTGCTGAGCCTGCGGAATTTTTGGCAACTTGAAGCTTCCGATCGCAATCGCCAGCAACACTAACGCAAGACCTAGCCCCACATAGGGCATCTTCACGGTGGCCGCCTCGTGTAAGCGATAGGCACGCAGGGCATCAGGCGCCAGCGCTCGTATCTCTTCGATTGTCTTTGGCGCTGCGGTCAGAATCAAAAGGCCGCCGAAGAAGGGAGCCAGAAAGGTTCCCAGGGAGTTGAACGCCTGCGTAAGGTTCAACCGACTCGACGCCGTCGCAGGATTACCCAATACGGTCACATAAGGATTAGCCGCCACCTGAAGGCAGGTGATGCCGGCAGCCAGGACAATCAGTGCGAGCAGAAACAGTGGGTACGACGGCACGCTGGCCGCAGGCACAAAAAGAAATGCTCCCGCCCCCATGGTCAACAAGCCCACCACCATCGAGCGCTGATAGCCGATCAAGTCGATGACCTTCGCCGAAGGTATGGAAAAAAGAAAATATGCTCCAAAGAAAGCGAACTGAATGAGCATGATTTCTTTGTAATTCAGGTCGAAAATCGGTTTCAGGTGAGGGACAAGAATGTCGTTGAGACAGGTGAGAAAGCCCCACATGAAAAATAATGTAGTCACTATCGCCAGGGGAACGGTATAGGACGTCGACCCTTCGGGAGCCGACGCAGCGGTGGAACTGCCGGGAGGAACGATAGCCATAGCTTGGTATCCGCGCGCAATCAGGATTTCAGGCCTTGACGCCAACCGATCATAGCATCGCGGGCTGCTCTCCTGTAATTGCCGCCCAAGGGCAGTGTCCGCGGCGGAACGCTATTGGCCGGGAGAGCCGTTACTGCTGGGCCTGAATCTTCACTAGCCAGTTCGCCGGTTCCGGGAGGATGGCGAACGTGGGCAGCTTGCCCCGCACCATGGCGACTTCGTCACAGTTGTAAAACCTGGGACAGACGTGGCAGTCCTTGTAAATCTTGTCGGGAAGATCTTCGCGTCGTGCCATCTCGAATCCCTGGCGCGCGAAAAATTCCGGAGCCCGCGTAAACAGACAGATGCAGTCCACTCGATGCCGCTTCGCTTCGGCCAGCAAAGCCTTCATCAGCCGGCTACCCCCGCCTTGCCCTTGCGCGCGAGGTCCTACCGTGATCGAACGAATCTCCGCGAGGTGCGTACCGTAAAGATGCAGCGCGCCGCATCCAATGATGCGGCCTTCGTTCTCGAGAACTACAAAGTCTCTTACGTTCTCGCAGATTTCCGCCAGAGTGCGCGGTAGCAAAGTGCCGTCGCCGGAATAGCTGGCGATCAGATCGTGGATGTGCCGCGCGTCCGGCAAAATGGCTTTACGCGTGCGCATGGAAATTTACCTCCTCGCGCAACGCCTCGATTTTCTTTCTTGCCGCACCAATCCCCTGACGCACCCGCACTGGCGTCGTCCCGCCAGCAACATCATGAATCGCTAACACCGCAGCTAGCTTCAGGCACTCATGAAAGTCACGATCGAATACCGGATTCAGCGCACGCAACTCGTCCAGCGTCAGATCTTGCAACTCACACTGCTTTTCCACACACAGCTTCACAGCCTTGCCGATCTGCTCGTGCGCGATCCGCGAAGGAACGCCGCGCTTGACGAGGTAAGTCGCTGCTGCCCAGGCATTCATAAATCCTGACTGCGCTACCTCGTTCATTCGCTCGAGGTCGAACTCCACTGCTTTCATCCAACCCACGACTAAAGGCAATAATCCAAGCGCGGTATCGGCAGCATCGAATAACGGCTCCTGCGTTTCCTGCAAGTCTTTGTTGTAGGCCAGTGGTAAACCCTTCAAAGTCACGAGCAGCGTCGTCGTGCTCCCGATGACGCGCCCGGTCTTGCCTCGTACCAGTTCCAGAAGATCTGGATTCTTCTTTTGAGGCATGGCGCTGCTGCCCGTGGAATAAGCCTCAGGCAATTTCACAAAGCCAAATTCCTGTGAAGAAAAAATAATCATTTCCTCCGCCCACCGGCTCAAGTGCAATCCCAAGAGCGAAAGCACATTGACGAACTCGAGCACGAAGTCGCGATCGCTGGTAGCGTCGATGCTGTTCGCCGTCGGACCAGCGAACTCAAGTTCAGCTGCCATAAACGCCCGATCCAACGGCAGAGTCGCACCTGCCACGGCACCGGATCCCAGCGGGCAACCGTTCAGACGCTTGCGGCACTCGGCAAGCCGGTCCGCATCCCGCAGAAACATTTCGACATAGGCCAGCAGCCAGTGCCCGATCAAAACTGGCTCGGCATGCTGCAAATGAGTGAAGGCGGGCATGGCGGCGATTCCTGCTTGTTCGGCGCGATCGGTGAAAGTCACGCAGACCTCGGCCAGATCCTTCCGCAACTCATCAATCGCTGCCCGCACATAAAGGCGCAGGTCAGTCGCGATCTGCTCATTCCGGCTGCGACCGCTGTGCAGCTTGTATCCCAAGTCGCCGATCCGCGCCACGAGCTGTTTCTCGACGAAATGATGCACATCCTCAGCTTCATCGTCTTCTACGAATCCTTTGGACGCAGCGGCCATCTCGTCAATCTGCTGCAGGCCTTCCAGAATGCTGATGAGCTCGTCCGCAGACAGTACCCCAGCATTTTTCAAAGCACGGGCGTGCGCCGCGCTCGCGGCGAGTTCATAAGTCAGCAGCCGGCGATCAAAATCGAACGACCTCTGCCAGCGTTCGAATTGCGGGTCGAGCGCTTCCCGGAACCGCCCCGACCACATCTTCATCGCGTAACCTCCACGCGCCCCCGCGCTCGCGTGCGCGATGGCAGTCCGAGAATGCGAATGAAGCCGGCAGCATCTTTCTGGTCGTAGTCATCGCCCATCGTGAACGACGAAAGATCGGTGCGATAGAGCGAGTGTTCCGACTGGCGGCTCTCCACCGAGACGTTCCCTTTATACAAAGACAGCGCGACGCTGCCGGTCATCTCCGCTTGTGTGCTGGCCACAAAGGCGTCCAGCGCCTCGCGCAAAGGTGTGAACCACAATCCGAAGTAGACGAGCTCCGCGTACTTCAGTCCCACATGCTGTTTGAAATGCGCCAGCTCGCGCTCCAGGCACAGGGCTTCCAACTCGCGATGTGCCGCGATCAGCAGCGTTCCTCCGGGCGTTTCATAACAGCCGCGCGACTTGATTCCCACGAAACGGTTTTCCACCAAATCAACCCGGCCGATGGCGTTTCGCCCTCCAATTTCGTTCAGCAACTCAACCAGCGAGACCGGATCTAGCTTCATGCCATTGACTGCGATGGGAATCCCTTTCTCAAACGCAATCATCACCTGTTCGTCTTTATCAGGCGCCTCCTGGGGCGAGCGCGTCATCTGCCAGGTTGTCGCGAGCGGAGCATTCCCAGCATCTTCCAGCTCTCCGCCTTCATGACTGAGGTGCCACAGGTTGCGGTCGCGGCTGTGAATTTTCTCGCGGCTCGCCGCGACGGGAATGCCGTGCTGCTCGGCGTAATCCAAACAATCCTCGCGGGATTTCAACGACCACTCCCGCCACGGCGCGATCACCTTCAGCTCGGGCGCGAGCGCCTGATAGGTCAGCTCAAAACGAACCTGGTCATTCCCTTTACCCGTGCAGCCGTGCGCCACCGCCGTCGCTCCCTCGCGCAAAGCGACTTCGACTTGATGCTTTGCGATGACCGGCCGCGCCAGCGACGTGCCCAGCAGATATTTATGCTCGTACACAGCACCGGCGCGCAGCGCGGGAAACACATATCCAGTCAGAAACTCCTCGCGGAGATCCTCCACGATCACCTTGCTCGCGCCCGTCGCATAAGCCTTCTCTACAACGGCTTCAATGTCATCTCCCTGGCCCACATCACCGACCATCGCAATCACGCTGTAAGAATAATTCTCCTTGAGCCACGGGATGATAATGGAGGTATCGAGTCCCCCGGAATAAGCGAGCACAACTTTTTCAGGCATGAGCACTCCTTGCGGGCAGGCGATCACCGCCGCCCAGCAGCAAATAAAGAATCGCTTTCTGCGCATGCAGACGATTTTCTGCCTGCTCAAAAACCACGGACTGCGGCGAATCAATCACCTCGTCGGTCACTTCCAAACCACGGTGCGCCGGCAGGCAATGCATGAATACTGCATGGGGCGCGGCTTCTGCCATGAGTTCTGCATTGACTTGATAAGGCGGGAACACCTTCGTCCGCTCAGTTTCTTCCCGCTCCTGACCCATGCTGGTCCACGCATCAGTGTAAACCGCATCAGCTCCAAACACCGCCTCGTGAGGGTCGGTTAGCAAATGAATCTGGGCTCCTGTCTCCTCTGCAATTTCGCGCGCGGCGGCCACGATCTGCGGATTGGGTGCATAACCCGTCGGCGTTGCGACGCGAATCGAAGACCCCAGGCACGCGCACGTAAGCAATAACGAGTGCGCCACATTGTTGCCATCGCCCACGTAAGCAAGGCAGCGGTCTTTCATGTCACCAAACCGCTCGAGCAGCGTAAGGTAATCGGCCAGGGCCTGGCACGGATGCTCCACATCGCTGAGCGCGTTAATCACCGGAATAGACGCATGCTCGGCCATTCCTTCGATGGTCCGCTGCGAAAACGTACGCAGCACAATCAGGTCCACCCAGCGCTCCAGATTGTGCGCCACGTCGCTCAGCTTTTCGCGCGCATCGAGCCGTTCGTGGGTCTGGTCAACGAACATCGCCGTACCGCCCAGGCTAACCATTCCCGCTTCGAACGTCAGCCTGGTCCGCAAAGACGGCTTCTCGAAGAACATTACGATCTGCCTGCCGGTGAGCGCTCTCCGAAAATCAGCCGGACGCGACTTCATGATTCCAGCCAGCCGTAACACCGCATCCACGCCCGCGGGGCCGAGATCGCGAGTCGAGACCAAGTCCGGACACCAAAACACTTGCGGCACTCTCCCTGGAGCAGCCGCCACTCTACCTTGCACATGCGTATTCAACTTTGACTCCTTTTTCTGAACCTGCGTACGGGTGGTTGGCGATTTGTAACCGACGGCGACCGACTGCCTCATGAGTAAGTAACCTCTGTACCGCACGAGAGCTTTGTCAGATAGAACTGCGGCAAGATCTCCGCCTCGTTAGCCGGCAGGATTCTCACTCGCCCCACGCCTTGCTTCAGCGCCTGACCGCAAGCTTGCAGCTTCGGCAACATGCCGCCGCTGATGATCGACCCGGCCGCCAGTTCTGCGGCCTGCTTTGTGCTCAGCCACGGCATCACGCTCCCCGCGGCGTCTTTAACTCCTGGCACGTCGGTGAGAAAGATCAGCGCATTGGCGTGGCAAACTGCTGCACACGATGCCGCCATTTCATCGGCATTCACGTTGTAGTATTCGCCGTCGGCGCCCAGAGCCAGCGAAGCCAGGACCGGAATTCCTCCCTGCTGCCACAGAGCTTCGATCCAGCACGGCTCCGCAAAACAAATCTCGCCGACAAATCCCAAGTCGCGGCCGTGAACAAACTTTTTGCGCGCGCGGAACGTCATGCCGTCGCCGCCGCAGAATCCAATCGCCGGCATCCCTGCCGATTGAATCGCCGCCACCAGTTTCTTGTTAATGATCCCGGCCAACACCATAAGTGCCGCGTCCCGAGTCTCCGCATCGGTGACCCGCAGCCCGTCTACAAACTCGCTCTTTTTCCCTAGTCGATTCAGCATGCGGGTCAATGCACGGCCGCCGCCATGAACGACAGCGACACGGTGACCATCCTGCGCCAACTCCGCGATCGACCGGGCGCACTTGCGCAGCGTCGCCGCATCCTCGATCGCCGCTCCGCCAATTTTCACCACAATCGTCACTGCAAACCCTCCCGCTCTTCCCACCCGTACATCAGATTCATGTTCTGCACAGCCTGTCCCGCCGCGCCTTTCAGCAGATTGTCCACGCAGGAAACCAGCACCAGCCGCCGGCCGTCTTCCGCTAGGCAAAAGCCAAGGTCGCAGTAGTTCGTGTGCAATGAGAACTGCAACTGCGGCAGCTTCGGCGTTGCAAACACTCGCACCCAATGTCTGCCCGAGTAAAAATCTCGTAGGCAGGATTCCACTTCCGCCGCCTTCGTCGGCTGCTTCAGGTGCACGTAGATGGTCGACAGGATCCCTCGCGGAATCGGCAGCAGATGAGGGGTAAAGGTCAGTTCCGCATCCTCCAGGCTCAACTGCTCCACCATCTCTCCCAGATGCCGATGATTGAACACCGAATAAGCGGAAAGATTGTCCGCCACCGAAACGAAATGCGTCCGCGACGTCGGCGCCTTGCCCGCTCCCGAAACTCCCGACTTCGAGTCAGAAATAATTCCGTGCTCCCGATCGACCAGGCCTGCCTTGAGCAGAGGTGCCAAAGCCAGAATCACCGAGGTCGCATAGCAACCCGGATTCGCCACCAACTGGGCGGTCGAAATGCAATCGCTATTCAACTCCGGCAAGCCATAAACCGCCTTCGCGGTCAGTGCCGCAGCGGTAACTGCATCGGCGTCCTGAAACGAGTAGATGGCGCGGTGCTGTGCTTGTTTCAGCCGCCACGCACCACTCAGATCGATCACGCGCAGCCCTTGCTCCACCGCTTCCGGCACTAGAAACCGCGACGCTTCATGGGGCGTAGCCAGAAAAAGCAATTGCACGCCCTGACGTTTCAGTTCCGGCCACGACAGTGTCCGCAGCGGGTAGCCCCCGTTGCCAGACAGCTCCGGAAAAACCTCGGCTAGGTCCGTCGCGCCATCGCTGCTACCCTCACGCCGCAGAAGCACAGGCTTCTCCAGCAACGGATGACGCTCAAGGATGCGCGTCAGTTCCAGTCCTGAATAGCCACTCGCTCCCAGCACCGCAGTCTTGAGCTTTGCAGACATCAGCCCATCATCTCCGCGATCCGCGCCGCAACCTTCCTGGCAGCATCCTTGTCAGGACAAACAATCAGAATGGCGTCATCCCCGGCAATCGTTCCCACCACTCCCTCCCATTCCTGTTCATCCAGCGCCGCCGCCACCG
>Ga0210390_10001013_pt1 | contig 28225 bp, 20 predicted proteins | sample IncBWH11OmetaG_FD_161050 | JGI IMG/M metagenome (GOLD analysis project Ga0210390, IMG submission 161050) | Forest soil microbial communities from Barre Woods Harvard Forest LTER site, Petersham, Massachusetts, United States - Inc-BW-H-11-O ...
TACCGAATCAGCCGTAACTTCGGCCTAACCTGCGCGAAAGCCCGAGGCTAATTACAGCAATTAGTAGGCGAATGAGAACGGCTTCGTAAGCACGTCGGGCAGTGGCCCCCGCCCCATGACCGCCTGCCCTGCTGCGGTCGGGCTGAAGCGGATGGCGCCCGCGGTGACGAGCGGGTGCTCGGCGGAGCCGGTGACTCGTATCGAGTACGTGGCCACTTCCTCGGACTGCCCGCCGGCCACGCGGACGATGGTGTAGTCCATCGTCGCCAGGCGCAGTGTTCGGGGGTATGGCGTCGACCTGGTGAGGACACGGAACGTTTCCCCTGGTTGAGCCCTCGCGGCGAGATCGCGCAGGTAGGCCTCGATGCCGTGGTTCTGCAGGGTCTGATTTACGTGTTCGGGCGCGAAGAACACCCCGTAGGGACTTTCGAATCCTGTTCCCTGCCCCAGCGAGTGTGCTCGCTGGTAGTGGGGGCCCGGAGGCAGGTTACCGTGCTCGGTGGCGGTGTACATGCCGCGTTCCATTCCGGCGCGGCCGGCTGCTTCGCCGAGCGTGGACTCGTGACGGATAGGTCCGCCGACGGTATCCCGCCAGACCCTGCTGCCGTCGGGGAACTCGATTACAACCGGCGGCCCGGGTACCGTCGCGGCGGCGGTCTCGTAATAATTCGCCGCGGCCTTGTCGGCCGACACCTCCAGGATCTGCGCGTTACGCGGAGCCCTGCTTATGGCATCGACCTCGTGAAGCTGCGCGAGCCGGGACTCCAGCTTGTCGATCTTCGCCACCACCGACGGATCAATAGTCGTTGCGGACGCGAGGGTGTGCTCCAGCTCGGCGAGTTCGTTGGAGATTACAGGCCGCCGGGCCAGCACGGAGGCGAATCCCGCACGGGCATCGCCGACAGCCGCGACCCTGGCGGCCAGCGGGCCGTATTCGGCGATCAGCCGGGTATCCCGGGCGTGCTGGAGCTCGCTGGTGAGGGCGTTGACCTCAGCCCGGCCCGCTTCGTCCAGCGAACCTCTGGCCGCCTTGCCTTCGGCCTCCGTCATCCGGGTCAACAGCGCGGGGTTGTCGGCTAGCTCGCGGGCGAAGCGTTCGCGCAGCCAGGTGCACTCGGTGCAGATGACCAGGAGCCCGGACTTGGTCAGCTTGACGTCGTGTCCGGCGACAGACGCGACCCGGGTCGCTTCGCTTGCCTCCTTGCTGATCGTCTCGGTCGCCCGGGCGACGGCCCTTACCTCTGACTCGCCGGCCTCGCCGAGCAGACGCGTCGTTTCCGGCCGCTTGCGCAGTGCGGCGAGCCGGTCCAGCAGCCGCCTGCTGAGGCCCGGTTTTCCCAGTTTCTCGGTTTCGGTGGCCAGGTTGGCGGCGGCCCTGCTGGCCGCAGCCTCCTCGCTCGCCAGCAGCGCCTCACGCGCCAGCGGACGGAGCTCTCGCACGGCCTTGAGCGCGGCCATACCGTCCACGACGGCAAAGGTGACATCGAGCGCGAGCCAGGCCAACGATGGGTCCTCGGCGGCGATGGCATAGGCCCGCTTATTCAGGTCCGTCGAAGCGAGAGCCGACTGGAACTGGTATCGCTGGAGGCTCTGGACGGCTTGATAGCCGCTGAGGGCGGCCCGGCCGACGGCAACGACCGCGCCGAGGCTCTCCCCGCCCGTGGGGATCAGCAGCACGCCCGCCACCAGCAGGAGGAACGCCGACTTTATCTCCTCGTCGAACTGGAGATCCTTAATCTTCTCGTCGATGATCTTGTCCGCCATGATGTTGCCAGACGTGATCAAAGCCGCTCGGGTAAGGGCCACAATCTCCGGCAAGGTCCACAGCAGCTCCGGGTCGTGATTAACCTTGGCCCGGACCTCGTCGATGCTTGCCTGCCGCTTGTCCAGGATTAGCTCCAGGGAGCCGGCCGTTCCCGTCGGCGGGAGGATTATGCCCCCGGCCGCGCTGTGCAACTCACCGGTCGCAAGCCGCTCCAACTCGGCGGTCGCGCCGCCGCGGCCCGCGTCGTCGAGGATCGCGCCCAGGGCCGGATAGCGCAGTGCAGCGGACATCCGTGCGGCGTCGAATGTCTTCTCCAGCTCCTCTGCCTGGCGGTCGAGTTGCTGGTATCTGTCCATGTTGACGGGAGCACCCGCCCCGAGGCCCATAAGGAGGATCCCCTGCTGACGTCTGATCGCCTCGATGGGCCGCCGGATCACGAGGAGATCGTTGGCTGCGCCGACCAGGCCCGCGAACGCGACCGTTCTGCTCGCCTCGACGGCGCCCGGCGAGAGCTTCCTCAGCCCGTACCGGGCCCGCTCGGTGCCAAGCCTGCGCTCGCTTTCGGCTAGCAGGCTCTCCAGCGTCGCGTGCATCTTCTTCTCGAACAAATCTCGGAACGCCACCGCTTCAGCGTGAACGCCGGGATAAACAGAATCTACAACCGCGACTGCTTCCTCGCCGATCTCGCCGCGCACCGCGTCGTTCTCAATGTCCCGCTGCGCATCGGCCGGTCCACGGACTCGAAGGCCGCCGAATGCCCGGGCATGAGCCGAGAAGGGTATGTTGTAGGTGTTGCGGCGGCCCTTGAGAACCTCGTACCAGAGCTCGAGGCCCCGGATTCCGAAGCGGCTGACCAGCAGCTTCAGTTCGCGGCGCTGGTAGTCCGGGTCGGTCGTCATCTCGACACCCTGGAAGTAGAACGACTTCGACCGCGGCCGGAACGGTCCTCGGCCGCGGTCGTAGAAGACCGCGGGCATGGGCAGCTGCCTGCCCGCCCCCTGGTACGACGGAATCGTGTATCTGGCAGGATCCTGGAGCTCCCGGTCAGGGTTGTAGGGTTCCTGCACTTCGGCGGGGCCGGAAACCGGGTGGTCGCCTGCGGCGGTGCCGGACAGCAGGTGGCCGGCCGCGGTGGCCGCCCGCACGGTGCGGTCAGCCAGGGCGATGCGCTGGGCCACAGCCTCCCGCACCGCGGCGGCCAGCCGACTGAGCTGGTCGTCGTCCGGTCTCCCGTGGATAAGGATGCGAACGGGAATGTGGCAGTGAATCTCGGTTGTCACGAGACCGGGGTGAACACGTAGCCGTAATTGGGCAGGACGGTGACCGTCATCGGGTCTCCTGTGGCGCCCTGCAGGTCTAGCGGGCCCGTCCGGTCGGCCGCGTCGATCTGCTCGCGGAAGGTGGCCGCTGACGGGAACGGGACGGTCATGGCCTGCGGGGCATCGGAGAAGTTGAGGAAGACGAGGGCGAGGTCGTTTCCCGCGGACCTGCGGTAGCCGATGATGCCGGACGAGGCCTGGGAGGACTGGTTGTAGTAGAAGGAGTCCCGGCCGCGCAGGGCGGGGCGGTCGGCGCGTAGCTGGCCGAGGATCCGGTGCATGCGGATCAGCGGTGAGCCGAGCGGGTCATAGAAGTACTCCCAGTGTGCATCGCGGCGGAAGTGAATCCGCAGGTCCCCGTTGTCGGCCAGCACGTAGTTCTCACTGAATTCCTGGCCCTGCCACAGCATCGGGATGCCGGCGTCTGTGTACTGGGCGATGATGAACGGCTGGATCTTGTACCACCGGCTGCGCTCGGTCAGGGGAGCGTACGGGTCTTGCTGGTTGCCGGTGAGGAACGCGATCAGGTGGCTGTGGTCGTGGCTGTTGACGTACTGAAACGGCGCGACCGGCATGTCGACGGGCTGCCCGGCGATGACGTGGACGGCCTTGGTCCGCGGGTTGCCGCTGAAGTCGGCGTCCAGCAGGTGAGCGAAGGCGTCGTCGACGTAGCCGTAATGGGTCATGTCCTCGGCCTTACTAACAGCCCGTCCTGCCAGGTCGTGCAGGAGTAGGTGGTGCGCAGGATCTCCTGCGGCCGGTTCAGCGCCTCCGGGACCTGGATGACCCTGCTGTACTCGCCCGCGCTGGTCCCGCCGCTGGGCGTGAAGCGGGGCAGCCGCAGGGACTGGCCGTAGACGCCGTACGCGAAGCTGGCGTATTGCACTCCGGTCGGCCCGTCGTACAGATCGGTGACCTCGTCGTAGCGGAAACCATCGACGTGGTGCTCCTCGAGCAGGTAGCTGGTCACGGTATGGACGTAGTCGCGGGCGAACTGCTGCCCGTAGTCCACCACGGGCCCGAAGGGCCCCTGGTCGCGGATCATCGGGCTCGGGACGCCGGCGTCCAGGTAGACCTGGTAATAGGGGAAGGTGCTGTCGACGTGCTGGAAGACGACGTCCAGGATGACCGCCACCCCGGCCGAGTGGCAGCTGTCGACCAGGCGTTTCAGGCCGGCCGGGCCGCCCCAGCACTGGTTGGGCGCCAGGTAGTGCAGCGGCCCGTATCCCCAGTCGAAGTCCAGTTTCAAGCTGGTCACCGGCATCAGCTCGAGGCAGGTCACGCCGAGGCTCTTCAGGTACGGCAGCCGGTCGGCCACGCCCTGGAAGGTGGCGTTGAATTCCTCGACGTGCAGCTCGTAGACCACCAGGTCGGCCAGCTCGGGAACCTTCCAGGCGTCGTCGTGCCACTGGACGGCCGGGAGGGAGGCCGGCGTGTCGAACGCCGACAGCTGGCCGACCTCGTCGGTGGCCCGGGCGAACGGGTCGGTGAACCAGGGCGTGAGGATGCTCCGCAACCCTCCGGTGATGCGGAGCAGCTGGTAACGGTACAGGTAACGCCCGGGCTGGCCGAAGCTGGTCCGCGGCTGCGGCCGTATGGTGACGTCCGCCGACCACAGGCCGTTGGGGCCGCCGGTGAACTGAAGATCGAACTCCTGCGGCTGGACGCCGGCCGTGAACCGGTCGGCGCTGTGGATGACGAGCACCGTCACCTGGAAGCCGGCCGCGATGCCGGGCAGGTACACGCCGAACCGGACCGGCACGCCGACCGGCGTCGGGTCGGAGGCGAACGCCCCGACCTCGGTGAGATCGATCACCGCTGGCTTCCCCTCTCGCGGAAACGCCGGGAACGGGTCAGTCGGTGACCAGCACGAAGACACGCGCCCCGCCGAACAGCCGGCCGGTCGCGGTGTCGGTCGTGACCAGGTCGAGCGCGTATGCGTCGCCAGGCCGATGGTTTTGCGCGCTCAGATTCACCTTGAGCTCCATTCGCTGGCCGGGCTCAACGATCACCTTCAGCAGGCCAGGGTCAGGGTCACCGTTGGGCAGGCGGTCCGGGCCCCACCAGACGTCCTGGAGCGGGTCGCCCTCGGGGCGCTGCAGTTGCGTGATCGCGAGGTCGCGAGCGGCGCGCGAGAGTTCCGGTACGTCCTGCAGTACGCCGCCCTGGCCCTCCTTCAGCGCTACCGGGCGGATCGCGACAGCTGCCTGCAGCGGCCGCCGGGCCATGGTCGGGAGGAACAGCACGGCAGGTATCTGGACATGCTGTCCCTGCGCCACTTGCACGATCTGGACGTTGCGCTGCCCGTACATCCGGTCACAGCTCGGATCGAGGAACAGGTCGGGGTTCACGCCGAAGAACTGCTGACCATCGGCAGGAGTCGACCCGTCGCCCATGGTGTAGACATTCGCACCGGTGCACACGTGGCCGCCGTTCACGGCGGCCACGCCGGAGGTTACCGTCCACGACTCTTCGCTGTGCAGGACCAGCATGCTGGCCGGATCGTTCGGGTTGGCCGGGTTCGCGGCGGCCAGAGGGCCCGCGTTGAACCCGGTGAAACTGAGCTCAGGGTTACCCGGTCCCGGGTTGGGCCCGTTCTGGCCAAGTGCGGATGTAGGGCCGACGCCGCCCATCGTGTAGTCCGCCACCCAGCCCTGAAGCTGGAGGTTGTCCCGTGGGCTGCTGGGGTCGGTGTTGCGGACCCGGACCATCATCTGGTAGGTAGAGCCGACGTCAACCTGGCCGTTCCAGTTTGCGTACGGCGGACTGTCCCAGGCTGCGGGACTCATCAGAGCTGTTACATCCGTCGCCAGGGCCATCCGGATGTTCGGGGTGGCCCAGTACGCGATGTTCGTGCCAAAGGGCCGGTTGCCGGTGTCGGTGGGGTCGTAGGCGATCAGGATGCCGGTAGTGGTTCCAGAGGGGTTACTGCACGCCATCGTTCGCTCCTTTCGCGGGTCCGGGGATGTCTCACCGGGCCTGGTAGATGATCTGGAATCCGGTGAGGTAGACGTTGTCGGCGGCGGCGGCATTGTCCAGGCGGGCCAGGATGAAATAGGACGACCCGGGGTCGATGACGTCGTTGGCCGAGCCGCCGACGGGATTCTTGGTTATGTCGAACGGGTTCGGCTGGCTGGTGACCGTGATGTCGACGACCGATGCCTGGCCTTGCCCGTTCAGGTTCTGGCCCATCAGGTCTAGGCGGAGCGAGCCCGACCCGGTGTTGTTGCCCAGCGCCCGGAACGCGGTGACCTGGGCTCCCGCGGGCAGTGTCACGGCCACCGCGCCGTACGCGGTGAGGGCTCCGGCTAGCTTCCGCGCGATCCCCGGCGTGGAGGTGTCCCATCCGGTCGGGCCCGCCGCGGTGAGCACCGGGGTCACGCTCACCGCCCGGGAGATCGCCACGCCGAGCGCGCTGACCTGCTGCTGGAGGCTGGTCAGCGCGGTCGACTGCCCGTTGAGCGCGTCGTTGACCTGGCTCACCACGCCGGAGATGGTGTCGAGCTCGGCTTCGACGCTGTGGAACTGGGCGTTGAGCCCGGTATCCCCGCCGGCCGAGACGATGTCGACGTTGTCGATCTTGTCGACGTAGTTGAACAACGTTCGGGTGTACGAGATCGTCATGGTCAGTCCTGGTTCGGTACGGTCGCGGGATTCGGCGGGGTCAGGCCGGTGTTCCGGTAGACGGGGTAGGTGTATCCGGGGAACAGGTCGCCGCTCAGGCCGCTCAGCTCCGCCACGTGCGAACGCAGCCGTGCTGTCTTGACCTCTACGCCGAGCGGGTGGAAGTAGTTCAGGACGTTCATCACCAGGTCGTACTGGTCTTTGGTGATCGTCACGTTGGCCTGCGGGTCCAGGTTCTGGTTCAGCCGCACCTCGAACTGGTACGGCTGCAGGTGATTGCCGCGGATATACAGGGCGCGGACCAGGGCGGCTCCCGGCGTCGTCCCGGTGATCTGCACGGTCGGCTTGATCAGGGAGGAAATGGTGACCTGCCCCAGGCTGAACGGGACCGTGGCCCAGCTCAGGCTTTCTCCCGCGCCCGAGCCGAGCGCGATCGAGGTGGCCGCCGTCGGCGACTTGGGCTGGGGGAGGCCGAGCGGCGCGGGATTGCCGAGCGTCACGGTCGCCGCCTCGGCCGAGACGGCCAGCAGGCATGGCTGGTAACTCGCCGCGGCCGGGCTGGCGGCCAGCCCCGATGTCTGGGCGCCGGGGGCGAAGACCTGGGGCAGCAGCGTATTGGTCGCGGCGTTCACGACGTGCACCCGGCCGACCGCCGACGCCGATCCGGTGGTCGCCACGTACAGGTATTTCTGATCCGATCCGATGGCCAGCACGGCGGGTGCGGTGCCGCCGGGGAAACCATCGATGACCGTGGCCTGCTGGTTGCTGGCCGTGGTGTAGACGTGCACGGTGCCGGTCCCGTTGGCCGGGTCGTCGGTGGCGCACGCCACGTACAGCGTCTTGCCGTCCGGCGTGACCACCGCGCTCACCGCGCCCGCTCCGGTGCTGGCCGGCGTGCCGGCCAGGACCAGGCCGGCGCGGTTGACCTGGCAGAACCTGTCGCCGTCGAGGACGACGTACACGGAGGTCCCGCCCGGGACGGGCGCGATCGACCGCGGTACGCCCGGCAGGGTCAAGCTGGCGACCTGCTGGTTGGTACCGGCGTCGTAGGCCCGGAGCGTGCTGTCGCCGGCGCAGCCGACGAACACGGACGTGCCGTCCGTGGCCATCACCACCGGACGGGCGCCAGTCGCGATGGTCAGGCCGGCCTGCAGCGTCGCGGGATCCAGCACGGAGATCACGCCGGGCAGCTCGTGGGCGACGTACAGGTGCCCGTCGGCGTAGGCGATCGCGCCGGGCGTGTCCGGGACGGCGCTGGACGTGTCGAGCGTGAGCTGGGGAAACGCGGCCGCCGGGCTGGCCGCTAGGGAGAACGAGGTGACCTGCTGGCCGCCGGCGCCGCTGACGTAGCCGCGGGTACCGTCGGCCGAGAAGCATACCGCCGACGGGCTCGCGGACGGGTCGACGCTTGCGGCGACCGACTGCCCCACCTGCACCTCGCCCGGTCCGGACACGCTGATCTGGTCACCCAGACCGACGGCGACCTGGACGGTCTCGGGAGGCCCGGGATCGATCCGCACGTAGTCGAACGCGGCGGCGAAGGCGGCGGCGGCCAGCGCCGGGGCGGGCAGGGTCGTGTGCTGCAGCCACAGCGCCCCGCCCTGGGTCAGCAGGCCGGCGGCGGTCGGGTCATAGGCCTTGACCACGGTGACGGTGCCGGCGGTGGTGGCGAGCAGGTCGAGCAGCCGGTCCAGGGCGGCGCCGGCGGCCGGCTGCATCCGGCGGTTCGCCAGGTCGGTGCCGTAGCTGACGTTGGCGTGCTGACCGGTGTAGTCGTCGGCCCGCAGGTCCAGGTAGAGCTCGCTGAAATCGTCGGCCGGGGTGCCCGCGGCGGCCGTCTCGGTGACGCCGCGCAGCCCGGTGCCGTCGATGGAGCCTCCCGCCGCGAGGCTGGCCGGGGCCAGGCCGATGCGGAAGTCGCGGCTGCCGCCGCGGGTGTGCTGATGGCGGGTGACTTCCACGTGCACCGACACGTCGCCAGCCGTGTTGCCCTGCAGGACCGGCGGTTTCCCCGGCACCAGGGTGGCGTTGCCCGATCCGGTGCGCACGACCGACCAGGTGACCTGCGAGTCGGCGAAGGCGCTCTGATCGGGATCCAGTCCCAGGTTCAGGCTCTGTCCCTCGACCAGATCGGGTGCGCCGGGGATCGCGGGCGGCGCGGGCGGGATGATCTGGAAGATGTCGGCCCGCGGCTGGGCCACGTGAACCTGTCCCGTGCCAGTGTTGATCACCCAGCCGAACCCGGCCGCGTAGGCCTGGACCGCGAGGTCGGCCGCGTCCAGTGTGTCGTGGCTGAGCAGCAGCGCCCGGCCGACGCTGTACAGGTCCCCCGAGCCCGGATCGTAGGCCTGCAGCACGTGCAGCGTGCCGGCCGACAGGCCGGGACGAGCCAGCAGGGCGCCGAGCGCCTGCCGGACGCTCCACTGCATCATCTGGCTGGCGCCGGTTCCGCCGAAGTCGAGCCCGGCCTGGGCGGGGTACTGGGTCAGCCAGGCGACGTCGAAGTCCGGTTCGTCGGCCACCACGCCGACGGCCTCGGCCTCGGTGGTGCGCTGGTTCCCGTCGGCGCCGATCCCCTGACCGGGGGTCAGCGGGGCGGGCAGCACCCGCAGCGGCAGCGTCCCCATCACCAGCGGGTCGGGGGTCTCGTCCACGATGAACGGGTTCGGGTCACCCGCCACCGGGCCGGCCATCTGGTTCAGCACGGCCTCCAGGCGGCCGGGACTGGGGAGCACCCAGCCCTGGAAGACTTGCAGGCGGCTCCGGTAGTGGTCGTCGCCTTCCCCGACGACGGGGTTGAACGAGGTCCTGGCCACGTTGGAGATGCGTACCTCGTCGATGATCCCGGCGTACTGGGCGTCGGTCAGGTTGCCGCCCGACGACTCCTGGCCGAAACCGATCACGACCGGATTCGTGCTGGTCAGTGAGCCCAATGGGTCGACCCGTTGCCGGGCGGCCTCGACGCCGTCGACGTAGAGCAGGGCGAGCGTCGTGGCCGGAGGTCCCGGCCGGTTGTCGACCACGCCGGCCACGTGGTGGAACATGCCGTCGCTCAGGTTGAGGTCGGCGAACAGCTCCCGCTCCGCGGTCCCGTCGGAGAGCGAGAAGCGGACGTTGTGGTCGATGCCCCGGAACGACCCGACGCAAAGCGCCCACCCGGCGCCGGCCGCGAGGTTGAGCGGTGACCGCTTGGCGATCACCGCACCGGTGGCCGTCGTGGCCGGGCTCGGCTTGATGATCGCCTCGACCGTGAACGGAGCCCCGGCCGCCAGCGCGAAGTCGGGACTGTCGGGGATCGTGATGTCTGTGTGATCCTCGATGAACTCGAACGCCCCGGCGAAGCGGCCGGAGCGGCCGCTGTGGCCGCCGTTGTTCTGGCCGGGATGGCTGGTGGGCTCGTACCGGGAGCGATCGTCCAGGACGGTGGTGACCTCGGGCGCGGGCGGCACCGGCAGGTCGTCGAGGTTATACAGGGCGACAGTGCCCGCATCGAAGGTATAGGCCGTGGGCGGGAAGCGGGGTACTCCGAGGTCGGATCCGAGCAGGTCCAGGCTCGCGCCGTGGGCTCTGGCCGCGTTGCGCTGGGCCGCCACGTCGGTGATCTGGGCGGCCAGTTCTTCCTGCTCGGCGCCGATGACCCACAGGAGCTTGGCCAGGTTCCCGAGCAGGGCCACGATCTGCCAGTCCTGCGCGGCCTGGCTCGCGGGCGGCTGGGGCTGGAACCGGGTCAGCCGGAGCCCGCTGGTGATATCGGCGCCGCTGCCGGGTATCGGCACCGCGACCGTCCGCCCCGCGGGCCAGCCCGGGGGCAGCAGCAGGTCGGCCGGCGGGTCTTCGGGCAGCGTGGGGCCGCGCCTGAACCAGAACCGGATGGTCACCGGATCGGTCGTACTGGCCTGCGGCACGAGCAGGTACCGGGGGGAGGGCGGGAGCACGCCGTACACGTTCAGGTAGGTGCCGAAGTCGTAAGCCTCGATGGCGGTGGTCCCGTCCGCTCCGGTGGCGCCGGGGGTGAGGGCGAGCGTCTCCAGGCCGCGGCTGTACGGCGGGGTGAGGCCGTCCCGCATGGTCTGGAGGAAGCCGAGGCTCATTGCGGGGCTGTCCCGATGTCGATCAGGCCGGAGTCGACCGAGAACTGGGCGATCTCGTCCGGCGCCAGGACGGCGTTCTCGCCGATGTCGAGTTCGACCGACTGGCCGTATAGCGCGCCGGAGAACTTGATCTCGGCGAATACCGGCGGGTTGCGCCGCAGGTGCAGGTTCTGCACGTCGGTCACGCCGGGCACCTGCCGGGCGATCAGCATCACGTCTGAGTACAGGACGCTCTGGCCCAGGCTCATCTGGCCCATGCTGGTGTTCAGGGCGTTGATGAGCTGCCCCTTGATGGCGTCCTGGTCCTGCCCCGGCTGGATGATCAATGTCGCCCGGAGGCCGATATTGACCTCATTGGCCTGGACGATGTTGGCGAATATGGAGACCGGCCGCCACTGGCTGACCGTGCCGATCAGCGTGTCGTAGACGCCGGGTATGTTGCCGCCGTCCGTGGTCCACGGCCAGCCGGGTTCCGGGGCGACCACGATGTCGAAGTAGTAGGGCGAGCCGATCTGGCGCTGCAGCGAGAACGCGCGCTGGCCGTAGAAGAACATGTTGTAGTAGCTCTGCGAGACGTCGACGCCGCCGAGCGGGTCGAAGATGGCGGCGGCGCGGACGCCATCGACCGCCAGGACCTGCGCGAGCAGGGCGTCCGGGGTCCAGATCGTGCGCGGCACGCCGAGCAGTCGCGACCGGTAGTCGGCGTCGGCCTCGACCAGCTCGCCGCCGCTGAAGGCCTGCGGATTGGTGGGGGTGACCGTGGCCGTCCCCAGGTTGAGGTGGAGGGTCGCCCATCCGGCGTCGAGCTGAAGTTGCTGCGTGGCGGCTAGGTTGCCCGCCGGGCCGCTGGCCACGGCCTGCACGGCGACGGTGGCGACGGACTGGTCCGAGCTGAGCGTCACCGGTCCGGTGGTGCGGAAGCTGAGGACCGGCGGTGCCGTCGTCTCGATGGCCGTGCCCTCGGGCAGCGCGTAGCTGCGGCCGGGGGCGCCATTGGTCAGGGTCAGCGTCACCTGCCCCTGGGCCTGCAGGTTCTGCCTGGGCATCCCGAGATCGGTACCGAGCAGGTCGAGGCTGGGCCCGGTGGCCGTGGTGACGAAATTCGAGTAGTACTGCGCTTCCAGGCCCCGCCACAGTTCGTGGGCGTCCCAGGCCACCGCGTCGAGCACCTTGCGCAGCGCGCTGCCCGAGGTCAGGTCGACGTCGGTGCCGAACATGGCCTGCGCTCTGGACTGCTGGTCGGCGACGATGCGGTCGATCCCCTTGAGCTCGAAACCATCCGCCGTCACCCCGAACTGATCAGCCAAGGGTCCCTCCCGCTTGAAGTGTCACCACGTCGCTGTTGATCGTCTCCACGATCACGAACACCGTGTAGTCGCGGCTGACCCTGGCCGCCGTGATGATCTGCTGCTGGGTGGCGGCGTCTATCCCAGGGTTGAGCTCGAAGTAGCGCGGGTCGTCCTGGAAGAACGCCTCGCGCACGTCCTTGACCCTCCGGTCCAGCCCGATGCAGCGGACCAGCTGCATCTTCACGTATTCCTTCTGGGTGTGGATGCCGTAGGCGTAGGCGCCGATCGCGGTGCGGTCGAAGCCGAACGCGGAATTGATGCGGTCGCTGCCCAGCTGGGTCTCGATGGTCATGATCAGCGCCTGGGTCAGGGCCGCGGTATCGGTGACCATGGTCAGGTCGCCGGCCTGGTCGTCGAAGACCAGGTCGCCGTCGTCGAGCTGCAGGCTCGAGCCGAGGTTGAGCGGGCCGGCCGGGTTCGTCATCAGGCTGCCTCCAGCTTCTGCTGGCCGGCGTCGGCGACTGACCAGGTACCGGGCCCGGCGCCGCTCGTGGTCGGTCCCGAGGCGCTATCGAGGAGCACGGCAAGGTTCCCCACGGTCAGCTTCGTGGCCAGGCCGGACGGCAGGGTGGCGGCGGTGACGCACGGGACGTACGCGGGCGGCTGAATCGGGGTCTGCGCGTTGCACGGAGAGACCATGCCGGGCACGGTTACCTGCGGGGACCCGAACGTCAGGCCGGCCTCCATGCCGCTGGTCACCGCGCCGTTCTGCCCCACCACCAGGCTCGTGCTGCCGGTCAGCAGCCGCAGCTGCCCGCCGTGCGGGCACTTGATCACCGCGCCCTGGACGACTACCAGTCCCATCAGCTGATCGCCACCTTCCCGTTGCCGACGGTCAGGGTGACGCCGCCGCACTTCAGCACCACCTGGCCGGCCTGGCCGCCGTCCACGGTGACGTTGCCCTGCGCGTCGACCTGGATCGTGGTACCCGACTTGTGCGTGATCAGGAAGACGTCGGCGGTGCTCTCGGCCGGCCGCGTGCCCACGGCCGTGCACTTGTCCTTCCCGACCGTGATGCTGAGCCCGGCCGCCTCGATCACCCGGAGCCCGTCCTTGGTGATCAGGTCGTTGGCGCCAGGGCCGGAGGGCAGCGGCGGGCTGCCGCTGAGCGCCGTGGGCAGGCAGAGCCACCAGTCGCCGTCGTGGGCCGGGGGCGGGCTCATTTGGGGTTCGTGGGACCACAGGAAGCCGGTGACCACCGTGTCGTCGCGCGAGCCGCGCACCTGGTTGAGCAGGGCGCGCATGTTCGGGTAGACCGGCACCGACAAGCCGACGTTGTGCCACGCGAACGGTGACGCGATCGGCTTGCTGACCAGCACCGACTTGCTCTCCGGCACGTCAAGGTCGACGCAGGGCACCGAGACCGTCTCGCCGTCCGGTTGCTGGCGGTAGAACAACGTGGCCGTCCGGTCGGCCGGCTTGGCTGCTTGTACCTTGCCGACATCGACCGACGGGAAGCTGGCGTTGCTGGCCCGGATCTTCCCGGAGATACGATCCGCGACGACTGGGGCGCTGCCGGGCTGCGCAAGGTCACTGAGTTTCCGGTTCCCCTGGTTCTGGAACGTGACCGCGCGGCCGGCGCAGGTGTAACCGGTCTTCGGGCTGAACGCGTGCGTGACGTTCAGGATCCGGAACGGGTTGCTCGGGTCCTGGTATCCGTCGAGGCTGGCCACGACCATCTGCCCGGCGCGCAGGCTCGGCGCGCCGAGCACGGTGAAATCGAAGCCCTTCACGTCAGTGGCCGACGCGCCGGCTCCGCGGGACCTGCTCGCGGAGGTGATCTGGGCGGGCCTGAACTCGGCCAGCCGGGCGCCGGTCAGCCCGCTGCTCGTCACCGCGATCAGGCTGTTGTCGCCGGTGATCATGGCCAGGATGGCGGCGGGATTGACGAGCGGAACCCCGGAGCCCGACGGCAGCGGGTACTGGACCGCCTGGCCGAACATGACCACGCCTTCCTGCACCAGGATTTCGGCGCCGTACCTGGCGGCCACATCGCGGAGCAGATAGAAGGCGTTCTCGGCCTCGGCCGTGACCTTGACGGCCGCTCCGGTATTCGGGTCCTGGAGCGGGGACGTGATCGGGTCCTGGCCCTGAGCTAGCGGGGCCGCCGCCGCGGCCATCTGGAAGCCGGACTGGGTCACGATGAGCTTGGCCAGGTCGGCCGGGGATACGGCGCTGCCGGATTCGGTTCCCGGCTCCGAGATGTACGCGACGTGAGGCGTGGGCCGCTCGTGGTAGATGTTTACGGTGTTGACCAGCAGGAAGGACGCCGTTTCGTGCCCGCGCAGCCGCAGTCCGAGCGGCGGGAACGTGGTGGTCGGCTCGATCGCTTCGATCCGGCCGCTGACCACGGTGGCCTGGGAGCCCGGGTCATCGAGATAGCCGAGGCGGATGACGATCGACACCCCTGCGGCGTCCGGGCCGAGACCGCTGTCTTTCGCGGCCGCGGCGGAATTGGCCTTGGCCATAGCGTCGCCGATGGCCTGGTTGACGTTGAGCGGAAGATTGTCCAAGCGAACGTCGAATTCACTCGGCTGGCCGATGGCATACGTGATGGTGATCTCGGCGTCGACGAGGTAGTCCCCGCTGTTGACGTCGCTGGAAATGTTGATCTTCTGATCCGTGAACTGGATCTGGTACCAGAGGACTACGCCCATCGCTGCGCGACTCCGATCACGATCTGGCTGCCGTAGCTCCCGGCGCCGTTCATGTTGCCGCGCGCCACGATCGCGGTTACCGCCTTGACGGCGAGCTCCGCGCCGTAGTGGATCAGCCCCGGCTCGGGGACCAGCTTGCGCAGGAAGATGACCTGCGGCCCGTTCGGGCCTTGGCGGGCGATCCGCAGCACCAGGTAGCCCGGCGGGTCGGCGGGTCCGTTCGGCCCGGTCGGGGAGGCCAGGTTGTACAGCGTCTGCGGCGGATCGCCCTCGGCGGCGTTGATGTTCGCGTAGACCCCGAAGTCGTAGCTCGTGGTGCCGATGGCGCAGCTGAACGCCTGCGGCAGGCCCTGGTCGGCCAGCACGGGCAGCTGCGAGAACTGCAGGCTCGCTGGCGCGCCGGTCATGACGCTCATACCGACCCCCCGAGCTGGCGGCTGAGCGGGACCATGCCGCTGACGCTGGGGATGGCCGCGGTGCTGACCGCGAGCGCCATGTCGAGCGCGTCGCCGACGATGAGCGACAGGCTCGATCGCGGTACTTCCTCCAGCGTCATGCTCACGTCGATGGCGTCACGCTTCTGGTTCGACTGGGTGAAGCGCAGGCTGGTGATCTGCATGTCGACGCTGATGGTCATGCCCGAGATCACCGGCAGCCCGGCCGCGTTCATCAGCGGCGCCGTGGCGGCGGCCAGGGCGCGCGAGGTGAGCGCCATCGCCTCCAGACTCTTCTTCACGACCAGCCGGGTAGAGCCGACCAGGACCGCCTCGATGCTGATGGTCTTGGTCGTGGGCGAGACGAGCTGGGCCAGGCTGCTGCCCGCGATCCGCGCCACCTGGTAGCCCTCGTTGAGGGTCAGGCTGGTGACCGTGAACAGCGGCACCGCTCCGATCATCACCGGAATGTTCGGGCTCGGGGGCATCAGGCCGTCACCTCAGTACGTGAAGACATCGACGAGCTTCCAGGGCGGACTGGCGTTGATCCGGGCCCGGAGCAACTCCTCGGCTTCGGTCAGGGAAATCGGCAGCCGGTTGCGAGCGTCCAGTCTCCGCAGCGCGCGGAACATCCCGCGCTCGACCGCGGCGAGATTGCCCGCCTGCTCCGGCGCATAGCAGTACAGCATGTTTTCCCAGCGATCGCCGATGTGCTTTTCCAGGTCTTTTTCGATCTGCGCGTCGTTGACGGAAGGTTCGCGGCCCAGATTGGTCTTGACCTCGACATCGATGCGGCGGCCCTGATAGCTCATCTCGATATCGACTTCACGGCCAGCACCGGGCAGCTCGAACCGGAAGCGGGCTCCTGGGAAGCGATCCTTCAGTGTGCGGGCAGCATAGAAATGACCGAGCGTTCCCTGCACGTTGGTGCCCCCGGAGAATCCCCGCTTGACGGCGAGGTCCAGGCCGTCATCCACCACCCCCTCGACGTCCGCGATTATGTCCAGCAGGTCATTCCGGAAGTCAGGGTGCAGGTCGAGGATCTCAGTCCAGTCATGAATGCCCATCTCGCCGCCGAAGTCGATCTCGGCTCGCTTGATGGCCGCCAGCCCGTCGAGCTGCTTGGGCGTCAGCTCGCTGGCCAGCTCTAGCTGGTGCAGGGTGGTGGCCTCGTCGGGCATGTCCATGATCTCGGCCACTAGGTCCTCGTGACCGGCCCGGAGGAGCATGTCCAGGCCCTGCTGCGCCCGCGGCGACCCGCTGACGACCGCGGCCCAGTCGCTGATGGCCCGCTCCCCGGCCCCGACCCGGCGGCTGTTCTCGACCTCAAGCCAGGTCGCGGCGTCGTCTTGCTCCAGCCGGTCGAGCAGCCTGCGGAACTCTGTCGGGTGGCCCTGCCGGGCCAGGCGCGCCTCGAGCTCATCCAGGACCGCCAGGTACTGGTCTGCCATCTCCCCGCGCCCGGCCACCCGCCGGTAGACCGACATGAATGTGTCGGCGCCCAGCTTGGCTACGGCGTCCATCCGCCTGGTGCTGGCGGCGACCATCTTGAGGAACGCCGCCCTGCTGTCCGCGGCCAGCCTTCCCGGGGGGACCCGCTTGAGTGTCGCGGCGAACCGCGCGCCCTCGCCGTCCGGGATCGAGCTGACGACCTGCCCCGCATCGGCGAGGGGGAGGCCGTCATCGGCGATCAGCGCCTGGAAGGCCTCCACTATCTCATCGGTCAGCCCGCCCGCCTTTCCGGCCAGGGCCTTGAGGAGCTCGGTCTTGGCGATGGCGTCATCGACCGCAGCCCGCAGTTCGGGACTGCGGGCCGCGAGCTCCGCCAGCGTCTGACCTTCCCCGATCTCGACCTCGGAGACCAGCTTGCCGAGCCGCGCCACGTCTTCCTCCGGGAGCCGGGCCAGCAGCTCGGCCGCCTCCTCGACGCTGGAGAAGGCCGATCGCCCGGCCTTGAGCATGGCCGCTAGCCGGGCCAGCCGGACGCCTTCGACCTCGGCGTCCACCACCTCGCCCAGCCGGGTCATGACGGCGAGAAAACGCAGCACGCCGGCGAGCTTTTCCGAGACGCCGGCCGCCTGAACCACCGCCTTGACCTCGCCGACACCGACGAAGAGCGCGGCGATCTCCCACACCAGGCGCCACCTGATCCGGCGCGTCACCTTCTCGCCGCAGCCGAGGCGGTCGGCCCCGCGCGCCCCGGCGAGGACCTTCTCCCCGAGGCCCCGCAGCAGGTTGGTGATCTTATCGACGGCGGGCGGGTATCCGTTCATCGCCAGGTACACCTGGCCGAGCATCTCGGCCAGGCCTTCGACCCCCTCGATGACCTGCCCCGGGTCCGTGAACAGGGTCTCGACGGAATGCCATAGGTCGGAGCTCGTGTGCACGAGACCCATCACGGCGTCGTGCGCCTCGTCGTACAGGGCCCCCGGCACGCTGCGGCCTTCCCGCACGGCGCGTACCAGGTCCGCGACCGGGCCCGGGACGGCGAGGTCGGTCAGCGCGTCCTGTATCGACCCCGGTAGGAGGCCCAGTCCCTGGAGCAGTTCGACGAGGCCGTCGAAGGTAAGCGGGCCGTGATCTCTCGGGAAGCGCTCGCCCACCACGATCAGCAGGTCGTAGAGCTCGTCGTCGAGGTCATCGAAGAGCTGGTCGTACCGGCCCGCCAGCTTGAGCATGGCGATGACCGCGTCGACCTCGCTGTCGCCGCGCAGCGACTTGAAGATCTCGACGATCGCGACCTCTTCCTCGTGCTCGGTCGAGGCGGCCAGCAGCACCTTAAGGTAGCCGGCCTTGGCCTCCCAGCCGACGAGACTGAACGCGCGCCAGTCCAGGCCGCTGAGCAGCTCGGCCGCCCACTGGAGGTTGGTCTCATCACCGCCCTCGATCTGCGCGACGAGCTCGTCGATGTCCGAGAAGACCAGACGGCGGAGTTCCTCGGTGGGCGGGGCTGTGACGCCCTGGTGCCGCTCCGCGTCGAGCTGGGCGTAGAAAACGGCTGCCATCGCGGCCGTCGGCCAGCGCCCGGCACCATCCTTGGTGATGAAGGCCCGGGTGGTGTATGCACCGTCGGGGCCGTAGATCACCGGCTCGATGAATTCGCCGACGTACACGTGGGTCCGGTGGGCGAGCTCGGCCGGGAGCCGTTCGGTCCCGGTATCGGTCGTGTCCGGCAGCTGCCGCTCGGCCAGGTCCGCGACGGCGACGGCCGGCTCGGTGCCGACCGCCCAGTACCGTGACCACCGTGCGCCCGCTGGCCCTTGCATGATCGCGAACGACGTGCCGAGGACGGCCTGTCCCAGCAGGTATGCCTGGGTGAGGGTGCCGGCCGTGACGTAGCGGGGGGACTGGATGATCACCAGGCGCATGCTGGCCAGGGGCCCGAGAAGCAGCTGGCCGTCCAGCGGACTCCGCCCGGTCTCCACGGAGTAGCCCGCCTCGGCGGCGGGAACCTGCTTCAGCAGCTCGACACCGGTCAGCCGACCCTGGCCCTGGTAGCTGGGCACCTGGTAAATGCCCTGGTCCAGATCGGCCCGGACCGGATCGAACGTTTCCTGGGCGTCTCGGCCGCCCGGGCGACCCTGCGCGCGGTCCGGCATAGACCAGGTGGGCCGTCCCCGTGCGGCGTTCTGGACCGCACGCAGCACCGCCGCGTGGACGGCTCGGGCAATCCGGGCTTGGTCTTCGGCGGAGAGGGCGTCGCCGCTGAAGGACACATCCCCAGGCGGGTGCAGGATGACGGTCATGTAGGTTTCCTCGTCAAGGCCGGTTGCGGTGCCACTACCGGAAGCTGCCCGGGGTGTGGTCCAGCTTTTTGCTCATCGCGGCAATCCTGTCTTTGTCGGCGCGCGTTTTGATGACGGTCAGGAGGTCGACCTCACAATCAGGGCCCCAATCGGCCAGATCATCTGTCGGCTGGATGTGGTGGCTCGTGACATACTGGTCAATCGCATGGACCAAGTCCTTTTCAGCTGGGGGGCCGGCATGGACGGTCCGGTTTACTAGCACTCCAACCCCGTACTCGGACGTGATCAGGGCAGATACCGGAATGGCTACGGTGGTCGCCTTGGCGCCTGGGCTCGTGGCCGGGAAATGTACCGGCAGCTTCCTGTTAAGTTGCCCTTTGACTTCGATCTGGTATGCGGCCCTCAACTCGGCGGCCTGGATGGCCGGATCAGTTCCGGCCGCAGACAGGACCGCAGCCAATTTGGCGTCGAACTTGATCGCCTGGGCTGCGTCGATCCCTTTCAGGACAGTGCCGTCAGGCCGGGTAAGCACCAGCCCGGCCCGTGGGTCAACATCGAGACCGTACCTGGTGAGCCGGGCGGCGAAGGCGCCAGGCGCCGCGCGCTTGATGATCGACAGGGCCCGCGTCAGGTCGCCTATGCCGCCGGAGCCGGTTGTCCACTGGACCATCCCGAATGTCACATCCGCGATGTCCCATGTGTTCAGCGCGGTAAAGCCGCCTTCGAAGCCGGAGATGATGGCCAGGATCTTCTTGGCAGAATCGCCGATATTCGTGTCCTTGGCCAGCAACTCGGGAACGGTCGTACTGCTCGCCACCGTTCTTTTGGCCTTACCTTCAAATCCTTCCGGGGTAATCGTCGCGTACGCCTCGACCTGGCTCTTCAGCGTCGCCTGGGCTCCGTCTACTTCGTAAACTGCGATAGTTTGATCTATTTCTTGCTCACTCCAGTCGGCTTGGTCGATTTCCGTCCGCAGGTCTTCGAGTAGCCGGGTTAGCGTGGCGGCAGCCGCCGATTCCCTGCTCCGTGCGGCCGCGAGTTGCTCCGTCAGCCGGTCGACTTCGCCGGGATCAGGACGCCTGTGGTGCTTGACCGCCGTCAGCTGGCTTTCGATGGCGCGTTTCTCGTTCTGGGCTTTCTTTAGCTCGGCCTTTGCCTGTGCCGTCCTGGGGTTGGAGTTGGGCGTGTCTAGCTTCGATTTGACGTACTGCTTGAGCTGCCGAGTCACGTCGCCCACCTGAGACTCGGCCGATGTAACCACGGCCTGGGCTTGTGCTATGGTCGGCGGCTTCGTCGCGCCCTTGCCTTTGCGGCGACGACTGGGTTGCGGGGGCACACTGGCGGCCGCGGCTTCCCGGCGCTGGGCGTCGGCGAGGACCCCCTGTGCCTGGTGCAAAGCGGCATAGGCCCCCTTAAGCTTGAGGAACAGTTCTTTCTTGAGGGCATCGTCCCTCGGGTTCCACGGCAGCGTTTCAAAGATCACCCAGGGACGCAGGCTGCGCACCTTGTTGGTCTGGCTGGAAATGAGCTTGACCTGCTCGAGCGCGAGGCCAACCGACCCGGCGACTGGTTCAGGAGCCGGCGTGGCGGGAGGCTTACCGGCCGCTGCTCCGACCGGACTGGAGGGCCGGTCGTCACTGGCTGCTTTGGCCGTGGCGGGAGGAGGCGTTGCCGCAGGCGGCTTGCTGGCCCCCGCTGATCCCGGTACGTGCCTGGTACGCGTCCGCTGGCGGTGGCGATGCCCAGGGCGCGCCGCCACATGGACCGCAGGCACCGCGGACGGGCTCTCGGGCCGGGCGACGATCGTGCCGTGGCTCGCGAGCAAGTGGCCTAGCTCTCGTTCTGCTGCTGCGATCTGTTCGAAGACCGCTCGCTCGATATGCGCGCCCAGCAATTCCAGCTGGTCATCGCTGGGCGTGCCGGTGATCTGCACGGTGATGGGGAAATGGCAGGATGGCAAGGAGGTCTTCCTTAGCTGAGGGCGGAGTTCAGCTTGTCCCAGATCCGTGCCTCGATCTCGCACTTGATCTCCTCCCCGACGTCGCCGACCATTACCACCTCAATGGGGAAGTGATAGTGAGCCTGCCCGGCCGAATGCGCGGCGAGCACGGCCTGCGAGCCCTCCGCGGCCACGATCTTCTCGCCCTGATGAACGACGGCTAGCCCGGATTCCAAGACGAAAGTGCCGTTTTCCTCGGTATTCATCGACCGATCCTTAGCTCGCGGCGGTCGGAATGACGTCCAGGCAGATGCAGTTGAACGTCGTGGTGGGCACGCCGTCGATGACGATGTTGTTCGCCACGGACGTGATATAGCAGTCGTTGAACGCGATGTTGCTGAACGTCCAGTCGGTACCGGTCTTTTCCGAGACCGCCACCGTGAAGCTGGTGTGGTTACGGGCCATGTCGGTGAGCGTGGCCACCACCGGGCCGATGGCCTTGACCGCCATCGTGAAGGTGAAGGTCTCCGGCTGGACAATGTGGGCGACGTTGTCGGCCTCCAGGGAGTGCAGCACCTGGACCGGGCTGTTGAACGTGGGATTGAACGAGTCGATGGGCGTCACCACCGTGCTGCCGACCATCACCGTCAGCCTGGTGTCCCACTTGAGCGCGTCGGGCATTGCTGTTCCCTCCCGTTACTGGAAGACCAGGTCGATCTGGAGCCGGTGGATCGCCCCGGCGTAGGTCACGGTCACCACCATGTCGACCGACCTGTTCGCCTGCGCCTGCGTGATCTCGGCCTGCTCGGCGGCTGACAGGGTGGTCGGGTCCTTGTCCAGCAGGACGAGCAGCGGGATGTACACCGAGTAATCGTCGATGACCTCCAGGGCCACCTGCGGTGACAGCACGGCCTGGACCAGGGTGACGAGTCCGCGCAGCCCGGACCTGCTGATCCGGTAGTTTCCGATGGCCTGGATGAGCTCGGCCTTGATCAGGAAGTTAGTGCTGTCCATTATCCGGACGATGTCGATGTACTTCATGTTCTGGCTCGGGTCGGCGGTGTAACCCTCGCCGAGGAACATGGCCTGTCCCGGGATCAGCACCGGGCTGGTCACCCAGTTGATGGACGCGCCGTCGAACGTGTCGATGTCGGCGTCGGAGAACAGCCGGGTCATGGCCAGGCTTATCGGCTTCAGCAGCATCGAGATCTGCGGCTCGTAGGCGGCGATCACGCCGGCCGTCGCTGCGCCGGCGTCCTCGGCCGAGGTGTGGGCGATCAGGTACATCCGCTCGTTCTTCACCACGTCGGCGTTCAGGGTGGCCGCGGTGGCCGCGGTCAAGGTGGGGTCGAGCATGGCCACCCCGATCCGCTCCTTGCCGTCACCGCCGGTATTGGACACGGTGGCGACGTGGGTGGCCAGCTTGCCGATCAGGGGCGTGTTCGTCTGGTTGAGCGGGGTATTGGCCAGCACCACGATCTGCACGTTCAGGTTGGCCACCGCGGTGAGCGCGCCGTCCCAGTCCGGGGTGGTGGCGTCGACCTGGACGCCCCAGATCGTGGTGGGCGGCGGGGTCTGCCGGAAGGCGATGGCGATCGCGGCGGCGAGGTCGGTGCTGGCCGGCTCGGTGGGCAGGGTGCCGAAGGTGAGCGCGACTCCGGTCGCGGTGGCGGTCGCGGCGGCGCTCAGCGTGATCGTCGTGGCGTTGGTGACGGCGCTGATCGTCGTCCCGTTCGGGATGCCGGTGCCGGTCACGGGCCGGCCCACGTCCGCGGCGACGAAGTCCGCGGTCGCCGAGGTGACGGTGGTCGTGCTGTTCAGCACGGCGTCCGTGACCGTGCGCACGATCGGGTACGTCGCGATGGCGGTGGACGGATCGGTGAACTCCTGCGGCGCCGAAAGCGGGGTTCCGGCCCGGCCCTTCCCCACGATCGCGATGTCCCCATACGCCCTCGTGGCGGGCACGAACAGATCGCTGACCGCCGTGACATCGATGTACTTAACCGGCATCGGTTACCCTCCTCCTGCCGTACTGCGGATAACAGGTCCTCGAACCCCGCGACCCAGCCTTGGGCGGCAAACAGCGCGGAGACCTGGGCTTGCGTGATCGGCGTCGTAGCCAGGTTGAAAATGCTGGTCGGGAACACGCCGATCCAGGCGCTTGCCGCGAGCAGATCGCCGCCTTCGTACTCGCTGGGCTGCGGCCACACGGCGTCGACCGCGCGCCGGCTCTGCGCCACCTGGCGCAATGCGCCCTGCAGGTCCAGAGTCGAGAAGAACAGGACCGAGATACGCAGCTTGTACGTGCGCTGGGCGGCCGGGTCGTTAGGGTCGTAAGGCGCGGGCGCGGCGTAATTTAGGTGGTACAGACGCGGGAAATCGGCCTGCAGTTCCTGGTAGGTGGAAACCTGCGCCGCTGCCATCAGCCCGGCCAGGTCGAGGAACTGGAATTTGGCGATGAAATCCTGCTGGGATAGTCCGGACACGTCTTCGGAGCTGACCTCATCGAGCGGTGCCGAGGTGGCCGAGACGCGCGCGGTGACGGTCGTCTCGAGCGCCATGTCGATCCAGTCCGTCTGAGCGATGGCCGGCAGGTCGAAGCTGATGAGCGAGCGCTCCGATTGCGGGAGGATTTTCTCCCATGTGCCGTTGAACGGCATCGGCTCGACCACCGGGACCTGGAAGGTCTGCGCGGTGACGGTGATGGAGTCCAGCGACTGGACGGTCAGCAGCTGCGGCTGATATACCGACGCGAGCAGCGCTTGCGCCCGCTGCCTGGTCGTATCGCCCTGCGGCACCAGCAGCAGGTCTACGTTGGCTGGGTCCGTGTAACGAACCATCAGCTGGTCGGCGAAGGCGGTCATGGTGGCCCGCAGCTGACCGCGATGGCGAGCATGACCCGGTTGTAGCCGAGAGCGAACCGCTCACTGGCCTCCAAGACCCGCTCGCGGGACGGTGCCTCGAACAAGGTGAAGCACGTCTCGTCACCGGGAACATAGATGGTCTTGATGAGGCGGATGTCCATCGCTCGCGCGGCCGCGCACTGGCTTTCTGTCAGCGCGGCGATCGCTTCCTGCGTGGACGGCTCCGGGTAATACCGCTCGGCGAGGAAGCTGGCCATCACGCTGCGACCGGCCGGTGTGAATTCACGACCTCACGGTAGGGAATGCGGCCGGGCGGACGAATCCGTGAAGTCCGCATGTTCGTACGCGTTCAGTCAGCAAGAACCGTGTGGCACAGCTCGGTGCGGGATCGGACGGCCAGCTTCTGGTAGACCCGGTACAGGTGGGCTTCGACGGTGCGCCGGCCCATGAACAGCTGAGCCGCGATCTCAGTGTTGGTCCGACCGGCCACGACGAGGCCGACCACCCGCTGCTCGGCCGCGGTGAGGGCCGGCCCGGACTCAGCACGCGGGCCGCGTATCCCCACGCGGTCGAGTTCGCCGCGGGCACGCATGGCCCATAGTGGCGCGCCGAGGCGCTCGAACTCGCATAGCGCCTCGCCGAGGTAGGCCACTGCCATGTGCTTGTGCCTGGCCCGGCGGTGCACTTCGCCCGCGGCCAGAAGCGTCCGCGCTTCTTCGAACGGCAGCGTCAGCCGCCGGATACTGGCCAGCGCGGACTCCAGTGCAGTCGCGGCCGCGGCGGTGTCACCGCGACTGGCCAGCAGCAAGCCCCGGCATCGCTGGCCGGCCGCCAGGCCCCAGGACCTCTGCAGCCGAGCCGACCGGTCCTCGAACGGACCGAGCAGGGCTTCGGCCGCCTCGAGCCGGCCGAGCCGGGTCAGCGCTTCGATCTCATCAGGCACGAACCGGCACACCGACGGCTCGACCACCCCAGCGCCAAGCACCGCCTCGGCTACCGGGCCGAGCTGCGCGTGAGCGCCCTCGGCGTCCCCGACCGACAGCGCAGCGATCCCGAGCGGCTGCGCCCCGACGATCGCGAGCAGCGGCAGGCCCAGGGCCCCGGCCTGCTCAAGCGCACGTGCCCCGTCGGCACGAGCCGGTTCGATCCGGCCGCGATAGGCGTGCAGGAGTCCGCGAGTCCCCGACATGAACGCGATCGCGGTCGGGCTGGCGGAATCCTCGGCCAGGCCATAGCCCTCGGTAGCCAGCTGCTCGGCTCGCCGCCAGTCACCCGCCCAGGCCTCATTCTCCGCCATGGCCCACAGCAAAAGCGGGAGACTCGTCTCTACGCCCTCCGCCACCGCCTGTGCGTATTCCTGCTCGTAGCATGCGCGGGCGCCGTCCAGGTCGCCGGCCCAGTGCAGGACGTGGCCCACGGCCACGTTTGGCCGTTTCTCCACGCTCAGCGCCCGCGGCTGCTCCGGGCCGGCCAGGGCCCGGCTGATCAGCTCCCTTCGCATACCATCGCCGGTCATGAACGCCTCAAAGGTCAAAGCCGCATAGCATTGCGCGACCAACGCGCCGTCTGCCGTCTGTTCTGCGAAGTCCATCGCTTGCCAGCCGCACCGCCGCGCGTCAGCGTAGTCTCCTGCGCTGATGGCCGCCACGGCCTGATCAAGCATGATCGCGGCACGCAAGCGCGGATCGTGGCCAGCTTGCGCGAGCGCATCCCGCAGCATGGCCGACCAGGCAGCAACCGGCTCTCCCCGGAAGGCCCGGTATCGGGCCAGCCGCCGGATGACCTCGGCCCGGACCGGGCCAGAGGGGATGGTGCTGAGGATCGCTTCCAACAGGGAACAGGCCCGCGCCGGGTCAGACGAGGCGAATCTTTGCTCGGCCGCCAGGACGACCCGCCGCTGCCGTTCCTCGATCCTGGCCAGTGGGGTCACCGCCACGGCCAGTTCGGCTAGGTCGCCGGCGGCATCACAGGCGCCGCGCCGGGCCGCGGCGTGGGCCGCCTCCTCCACAGCCTGTGCCGCGGCCTCGTCCGGCGCCTGAGTCCCGAGGGCCAGGTGGCGGGCGCGCGCCTCACTGTTGTGGACGACCGCAGCCAGCCGCCGGTGGGCCGCGCGCCGGTCGGCTGGCCTGGCCTCACCGGCTATGACCGACCGGATGACAGGATGAGCGAAGGTTACTTCGCCGTCGCGAATCGTGACGATCCCCGATAGGATACCCTCTTCGAGATCGGACTGCGCGACGGCTGGGCTGCTGGAGGCGGCACAGATCACCGGCAGCGACGTGTCGGTGGTCAGCGCACAGACCAGCAGGACGTCACGTGCTCCGGTCGGCAGGGCGGCGATGCGGGTAAACACGAGCCGGCGGAGCGACTCCGGCGTATCGTGCGTGCCGAACAGCCCGCGCGGGATGACGGAGCAATCTCGTTTCGCAAGCTCGAGGGCGAAGAGCGGGTTGCCCCCTGAAACCTCATGCAGCCGGACCAGGAAGGATCGGCCGGGCGTGGTGCCCAGGCGGTTACCCAGGATCTCGCGTATCGCGCCCAGGCTCAGCGGGCCGACATACATGCGGTCGAGCATGTCAGGGGGAACGCCGTCTAGGGCGACGGGCAATCGCTCGTTGGACCAGTTCGTCCGCGCCGCCGCGAGCAGCCCTAGTGGCTCACGGTGCATCCTGCGCAAGACAAACGACAAGATGCGCGCCGAGGGAGGGTCGAGCCATGGCAGGTCGTCTACCACCACTACTACCGGCCTGGTCTGCGCCATGCCTTGGAACAATGTCCGAACGGCCATCGACATTGCTCGTCGCTGTACTGGCTCCGAGGTCGGCTCAATCTGGAAGACCGCCTGGCAGAGTGCGTCCCGCTGGGGGAGGGGAAGTGCGTCTACCATGGCCCGGGGGACCGTCTCGAGCAGGTCGGCCAGCCCGGCGTAGGCAAGCGGCATCTCGGTCTCCACAGGCGAGGTAGACAGGACAATTTGACCTAGCTCGGCGGCGGCGTTCCGCCCGTATTCCAGTAGGGTCGTCTTACCGATGCCGGCATCTCCCTCCAGCAAGAGCAGCTTCGGCCCTCCGGAAACGTCGGCAAGAAACGATTCAAGCCTGGCCATCTCTGCCTGGCGACCTAGCGGTATCAACTTCATCCGCCCCGCTGGTAATAGGTTCCCATGCGCTCTTCGGGTCGAGTCGCTTTGCCGTGCAGGCCGACCACCAGGAGCCCCACCTGGACGGAGGCCGGACTTGTGCTTTAAATACACGGAAGACGTACAAAATGAACTCCACCTCTCAGCCCGACTTTGTCAACCGGACGTGGCTGTCAACGGCTCGCTTGTGGCGACGGCACCGGTGAGATCCCACGGGACCTGTACGTCACTCGGGTCCTGCAGGGCTCGGCGAGGTGAGATTCCTGTCATTCGGACCCTGGGTCGAAGTCGGCGACTAGCACAGTGGCCGTCGGTTGTCCCAGCGCTACGCTCCCTGGCCGTGACCACAGGTGGCCGCGCGGCCACCTTCGCAGAGCGCCGGCCAGCCTGCGAGCTTCTGCCAATTACTAGACGGGCAACGTGATAGCGAAATCCGCCGTGCGTGACGCTTCGTCCAGCCGCAAGCACTCAAGCGGCTGGCTGCTCAGACAAACTATTCTCGTAACGAGCTCAATAGCGACTCAGCTTCGTTGCGGGCGAACTCAATAGGGCGCGACCTAGGTTCGTGTCTTCACATACGCGCAGTTATGAGACATGATTATTCTCATCTTGCTTCTTCGTAGTCGCAGCCAGAGCGCACGGGTCTGGGGAGGGGTACCATGCTCGGAGCCTTGATAGCCGGTTTCCCAAGCGGCCTAGCGAAGATGCCAGAAGGCCTGGTGCTAGCCGCCCCCGCACCGTCGCCAACTCCTTCGGTTGTCTCGTCTGATAATGCATCGCCGTTGCCGAGCTGGCTGCTGGTCTCCTTGCTCTCGATCGTAGGGCTTGTGATCGTGGCCGCGTTCATCCTTACGGCCTATAGCCTGAGCGCGCCGCGCTCGACCTTGAAAAACATCATCGGGAGGAAGGGCAGCACAGGGGCTCCGGATGGGACCATTACTCCCCAGCTGATCAAGTCTCTAGCCACTGCGGCGCGCAGTGGCAGGCGTACTACGAGGACTACTCTGGCGATCGTAGGGTTTTCGCTGCTCGGGGTGATTGTCATCGCCGTATTCGGGCTATCGGGGCAAGGCGTACGCGACCTTCGAAATCAAGTGATAGGCGCTATCACCACACTGATCGCTACCATCGCCGGTTTCTATTTCGGCGCTGAGACCGCACGGAATCAAGGGGGCCAGGGCGGGACGACGAGTTCAGCGCCTTCCCTCAAGCCTGACCCGAATAATCCCGCGTTCACGGTCGGCCAGCCGGGCAGCTACACGCCGGTTCTGACCGGGACGCCAGCGCCGACCGTGAGC
>Ga0210390_10001015_pt1 | contig 28148 bp, 21 predicted proteins | sample IncBWH11OmetaG_FD_161050 | JGI IMG/M metagenome (GOLD analysis project Ga0210390, IMG submission 161050) | Forest soil microbial communities from Barre Woods Harvard Forest LTER site, Petersham, Massachusetts, United States - Inc-BW-H-11-O ...
AGCGATCTGCTAGTCAGGTCGCTCTGCCTTCTTCTGGGCACTTTTCTGTCCGCTATGGGCGTAGTTGAGCTTCCTTTTGGCCGCGTCGAAATGCTCGTAAACCGTCTTTCTGCTGATTCCGAGGCGGTCAGCGATCTCGGAAACGCCTAGGCCATATTCCAATCTGAGTGATATGACTTCGCGCTGCTTTTCTGTGAGACGGGCTGTGTCGATCATCTCTGAGTAGTCGTGCTTTTTCGGCGGCAATTTCTTGGGCGGCTTTTTCTGTCCTGAGCGCGCGGAGTTCTGTGAGGCATCTTCACCAAACACTTCAACCCGATTAGCCGACATGAGAGTTCCTGATGGGATAAATTCCAGTTGGGATGGTGTCCCAGCAAACGACGGTTCCCGCGGTTCACGGGGCACAGGGGCAGCTACCTCTTGGGAAAGGAAGTGGACTATCGCCTGCTTTTCCTCTGGCCTTAACTGCCATTCGTAGGGAAGCTGATTCTTATGTTCGCGAGATTCGAAGTTTCGGAAGTCGTCCTGGTCGATCCTAAAGGCAACGTGCAATGAGAAGCTGGAATCGTAGCCGTTAGCCGCGCGGCATTCGAAATAAAGAACGATACGGTTTCTCTGGTCATCTCGGATGATTTTGTCGGCATTGAGTCGGTCTGCACGGCGATCTTTGAATTCAACGCAAGTCGGAATTGCAAACTCGGGCAAGGACAAAGTGTAACAACTAAGAAAGCCTTGTCCGGTCGGAATTCCTCGCCAAGAGTGCTTGAAGACGAATTCTCCGCTCTTTGTAATGAATTTAGATTTGGAAAGCTTCCACAGTGTGCAGTGGGCGAACCCTGCCTCGAACCTTCTCTCGTCGCGCCTGTCCAGAAAGTGAAAAGGGCCGCTGCGTGGGTTCTCGGATTCGTCGGCGAAGGCCACTCTCAAATGGCGACCATGTTCGGCGTACATCTCAAACGTCTTCAGATGCCCATCGCGCTCCAGCTGTTCAACGATCAAAGCTTTGAGAATCACAGCCCGCCTCAATGGGACTACCGCTGATAGCGTCAGTATTTCTGTACAAGGCAGCGTAGTATCTCCGGGTACGTTTCGGCCATTAACAGAACGAGATAGCGTTCCCTATGAGTTAATCAGCGAACCTGATTCGTTTCGCGAGCTTCGAGTGCCCAAAGGCGCGCACCTGGGCGCGGATTTCCCGCGGTCAGCTAATTGATGGATTTTTAGGAACGGTTCTTCAATTTGACGAGTTTCGAGGGTCAGTTGCGCGGGATCGCCCCGGTCCCTCCAGCTATGCCTCAGATTTCCAGTCCGATGGCTGGTCAGACGTAACGTGTGGAGTCAACTCTCAGTCGCCCTCAGTCCCAGTCTTGCGGTAACGAGTATCCTCTCGGTTTGCAGAGTCTCTAGCAGCTTTGCCCTGGCTATCCAGCCAAGCGGCGTACGACCGCGTGACGTTGATGTCGTCATGCCCCGCCCACGTTGCCACCGTCACAATGTCGATCCCGTCGCGCAGCTTGTTCGTGATGTAGGTATCGCGCCAGCGGTGCAGCTTTACGCGCTGCACACAGTCTCCCACTTCGTCCTTGATCTTACGAAGCAGGTGGCCGTCCACTTTGCCTTGGTCGTTCGGGAACAAGAGTCCCTTGCCTCGTTCTTTCAGTTCGGAAAAGAGCGCATCGCTGATGGGAATCTTGCGTGTGCTCTTCGAGGTCTTAGGACGCCATACATTCCCCCGTGAACGGCAATCCTTGCAATCGCTGCAGGGTTTTTCGCGAATGAAAATCTCCTTCGAGTCCAGAAGATCGGTATCATTCAAGTGCGCGAGTTCCATGTCGCGGCATCCCGTCTGTCTGAATGTGCGGATCAGGAGATTGATCTCGCCCGCGCTCGTGACTTCGAGCTTGGCCGCTTCCTCGTCGGTGTAGGGCTCGGGATCGTTGTCGTGTGTCTCGGGCCAATCCTTGGTGTCGAGACGGAGCTTGACCTTGAGCCAGCGGTTAAAGAACGTCACGACTGCCATCATCCGCGTATCGATAGTCTTCGGCTCGAAGCCATCGTCCTGCAAGTTGTTCTTGTATTTGAGAACATCCTCGCGGCGGTATTCGTCCGCGAACTTTTTCCCGATGAGTCGGACAAAATCGCCGAGGTACTTGCGCTTGGACTGCACCGTCCTAGCGGGCCGGCGGGTGAGTTCCAAGTCGGCGAGGTATGCGTCTACTTCGTCGCTGATGACCTTTCGTCCGCTGAACTCGACCACACTAGGTTGTCCGACGGACGCGGTAGCCAGATTCCTACCAGAGAGCCTCTCGTATTCCATCTGATTGAGCCGCAGAAGGCGCTTGCGCTGAGCCTCTAGCGCGTCCTCACCTACGTCGATCCACTGATTGTTGAAGTTCAGGAAATACCTTCCCTCGGTATGCTTTTCCTCCACACCACTGGCGGCCACGACGTTCGGTTTGATCTTGCCGTTCGGATGAAAGGCGGCTTTGCAGTAACGCCAGCCTTTGTCTGTGCGAACGTATTTGTAGATGCTGAGCTTTGCCACCGAAATTCCTCTTGTAGTCTAAATACTGCGCGGCCGCAGACTTTTTCAGCCGATTCGAGGAATTTCTTAGGAAGTGTCTTAGGAAGGATTCCAACCCACTGAAAATAAAGAACTGGCGGAGAGGGGGGGATTCGAACCCCCGGTAGGAGTTTTGGCCCCTACAACGGTTTAGCAAACCGCCGCATTCAGCCGCTCTGCCACCTCTCCGCGGTTTGTTATCAACAGCTTACCACATTTACTTCAATTCACCTGCTGAACAGTTGCTGAACATTTGTGGAAATCGTCCAAAGTCGTCTCCAAAGTCTTCATCGCCGCCAAGACTGCCGGGTCAAAAGCTTTGATGTAACGTTCTTTGGTCACGTGCGGTTTTGCATACAACATCGACAGAACACACTGTAGCCCCAGACAACACGGTGGATCGACTCAGACTGAATCGAACGGTTCAAAATCGGGGACTTACGAGCGCGAAAACTCCAGTAGAGGTTTCACGTCGTCCGCATTTGCATCGAGGGCACGAAGGCCCGCCAGATAGGACGCGCGCGCAGCGGTTTCGGCCACGAGATTCGCTCCGGCTCCCCAGGTGAATTCAGGGCGCCCCAACTTAACGGCAAGCACGTCCGTGATCATTCGCGCATGGCGCCCGTTCCCGTTGGGAAAGGCATGAATTTTGGAGACGAGTTGATGATGGAAGCGAATCAGGCATTCGTCGATCGGGAAGGTCTTCTTGTCGAGCCAATACTTCGTGTTCCCAAGTAACTGCGGAATGCGTTGCATGATCTCCCGTGCGTCGCAGCCAATGTTCAATTCATGCTTGCGATACGTTCCTGCCCACTTCCAGACCTGGTCAAACATCTTGGCGTGGAGCGTGCGGACGTATGACTCTTCCAGGGGGTTTGTTGAGTTCATCGTGCGATTGCTGAACGCCCACGTTTGCGCTGCGAGGATGTTTAGTGCCTCGTATTCGTTGAGTTCTTTTACGGTGCTGATTTTCGGAATCAGCTGTTCAGCTTCTTCCGGGCGGATCGGGGTGTTCCCGTCGGAATATCGGTGATTGAGGATGAAGTTCATTTTGTTTTGTCGCGGTGCAAGCGCCGCTGAGCCTCATCCTCAATCAGTTGATCGGTGTTTTCAGGCTTCTGGTCCTCAAGCGCCATCGTATGGACGACGCGTTGCACGTCGCGACTGGCGCTTTCGCGCGCCGGACGTTCTGCGAGTTCCTCAAACGAGCCGGACTTCGGGACGAAGCCATAGACCAGATCGCAGCCCATGGCTCCGGCGACTTTCCGCAGTGTCGCCAAGGTGATGCGGTCGGTTGCTTCCGCGCGCTCGAACATTTGTACGTTTTGCTTCGGCACGTGGAGGGGCCGACCTATATCGGCCAGACTGAGGCCTAGGGCTTCGCGAACGGCAGCGATCCACCCGCCGGAAGGACGCGGAGGGAAGCTTTTAGCTGCCGCGACGCTGCGGTCGAGCTGGGATCGTCGTAAGCTTCTGAACTGCCGATTCATAAGTGCTCCGTCACAATATAATATGACTCTAAATCTATGAATGTCAATTTATAAGATGACGACACATTAACACGCGACATGCCAGGACGTGACAACTGAGATTATGTCGTCACCATATAGAGTGACGAAATCCAAGCCTAATGGTACGAGCGCCTTCTTCGCATTTGCGCATCTATCCCGGTGATGCGCCGGCGATAGGTAGCGAGTTTCACGCTAACACCATACTTGTCGGCAATTTGTTGTGCGGTGAGTCCAGCCTTCACGGAATGCACGAGAGCATCCCTGGGCAACAGCAAGCACCCGGCAAGCCAATCCGCTTCCTCCTCTTGCTGCTGGTTGAAACTGCGCATCACGAGCGACCCGTCCTGAGAAAGGATTACGGTGGTCGGTGGGCTTGTGGTCAAGGATCAGATGGGCGAGTTCATGCATGATGTCGTTGGATTGCCGCCCGGAAGAATGCTCCGGATTGTAGATGACTAACGCTCGGCCAAATCTCTGGATGCTGACTCCAGACCATCCGGAAGGATCGTGTTTCAGTAATTGATCTAAGACATTCTGAGGGATTCCCGGAATGTCGAGCGGCGTGCACAGGTGTACCTCAAGGTAAGAGGCCAATTGAGCGGGCAGAAGAGGTTCAAAGGGACGAAGGCCCAAATCTGTGCGGAGATTGATGGATGTTCTCTCCGCCCAGCTTTTGAACCCGCGTTCGAGAACCATTTCAGTTCTCTGGCTCGCTCAGAACGGGCTGCGTGGACATCGCGATAAGGATCATCTGGGCGAGCGCGTGCACCGTCTGGGCTGCTCCCGAGCGAAAGTACCTGCCTGGCGAGCAGGTGCTCTGTTTCGTTGAGTTCAAACCCGACTCGGCGGAACCACAAAACCGAGACAGCCCGAGGACACTTGGAGTGACCGGACAAATCCGTAGCATTCCAAACGCGGAGTCCGACCACGCTGTGGATACGCAGAAATTGAAAGGCGCAACCTTGTTAAACGAGCACTGCCAGGAGCACGGCAATGAGGAACGAGCTTCAGTTGCTCATCGAGAGCATTCCGGCCCATGTCGTGGTTACGACACCCTCTGGCGAATTCGAGACCGTGAATCAACCAACCCTCGAATACTTCGGTAAGACTTTGGAGGAGTTGAAAGACTGGACAACTTCCGACGTCGTCCATCTGGTGAAGATGGCTGGCAAGCTTCGTCTAGCATTGCCAAAAGCCTGACCGAGTTTTCACGATCTGCGATCTCCTTTTTGTGCGGCTCTAAAATGTGGTTTGACTAAGCCACTTCGAGAATCAGCTCGAGCGCGACGGGCGTGCCGAGAGGCAGACTGACGACACCGTTGATGAGACGGCTCGGGTTTTTATCCTTGCCAAAAATGTCTTGTAGCAAATCCGAAGCACCGTCGGCGATTTTGGGGTGCTCGCGGCAATCTTCCGTTGTTGCCAAAGATACGCCGAGACGGACAATGCGCTTGATTTTGTCGAGTGAGCCAAGGTATTCGCGTGCGACCGCAAGGCCGTTGAGGGCCGCAAGACGAGCGGCCTGGCGGCCTGTTTCCACATCGAATTCGGCACCGGCTCGACCTACGAATTTGGCAGTGTGTCCTTCGGTCGGTAGCATTCCGCTCAGGAACAAGAGATTGCCGCTGCGAACGGCTTCGGCATACGAGCCAAAAGGTGTCGGCGGTGACGGAAGTTGAATGCCTAACTCCTCCAGGCGCTCCTCGGCGCTTGGTAGCTTTCGTGTGGCACGCGAATTCCTTGCAGGTGTCGTTGCGTTTGACGCTTCTGGTTGCATAACTAGTTTCCCTTCTATACATCTTTCATTTCCAAACGGCGAGTCAATAAGAACAGAGGCGCAGAAGCGAAACAATTAGACGATGGTATTGGAAATACTATGGCATTAAACGCTGCGGTTCGAAGAGCCACGACTTGAGAAGGGCCCACAGTAGGAGCTTGGCCGTCCCCAGCAAACAAGCACATCCGAGGACCAATTGGTAGCCGCGGGAAGGTCTTCACCTTGGCACTGATGCGGTCGGCGTCGGTCCCCGTGAGCGAAAATGGAAAGTTTTGTCGCTCTTTATTGTTGCTTCGATGCGAAGCATTGGCGCACTCCTTATTTGTTGTCGGTGTGGCCACAGCTAGTGCGTCGTGCATTGGATAACCGCGAAGAAGGAAGGATCCGTTTTTTCGCGCTCGCTCCGCGCCTCAATACGAAGGTATTGCCGATACCTTCGTTCAATTGTTTCCTCCCCGTCCCGCTGGCTTAATTACGCATGTTCAAGGCGCGGTCCGAGGAAAGCGATATGCCAAAGAACAAGACAGCAATTGTTACGGGAGCGCAGCAAGGAATTGGTGCGGGGCTTGTCGATGGCTTTCTGAGGAGCGGCTATAGCGTTGTCGCAACGTCGCTTCGCGCCAGCGAGTCATTGCGCTCCGCACCAGATCTGGTTGTTGTCGACGGAGACATTCGCGATCACGAGACCGCCGCGAAAAGCGTGGAAGCAGCGGTCACTCATTTCGGAACCGTCGATGTCCTCGTGAACAACGCTGGAATCTACATCACGAAGCCTTTCACGGAATTTACTACGGACGACTTCAACACCCTCGTTTCCGTCAACCTTTTGGGATTCCTCCATATGACGCAACTCGCGGTGAAGCTGATGCTGAAGCAACGATCGGGATGCGTGATATCGATCTCTGCCGCACTCGCTGATAACCCGATGGCCGGCGTAAACGGCTCTGTTTCCATGCTCACGAAAGGCGGCCTGAACACCGTCACCCGCCACCTGGCGATTGAATTCGCAAAGCACCGCATCCGCTTCAATGCCGTTGCACCAGGTGTCGTGGATACGCCATTGCACAAAGAGAACCCGAAAGAAGAGCTCCAAACGCTGCAACCGATGGGAAGCATCGCCGAGATAAGCGACATCGTCGATGCCGTTCTGTATCTGTCTAACGCACGTCAAGTCACGGGCGAAGTCCTTCACGTGGATGGCGGAGCGCACGGTGGGCGCTGGTAGCGCGGGGGACGAAAGAAGACAAGGAGGAGTTATGTTCGCATTCGAGATTCAGCCGGAGGTAAACCCACTCAGAGACCTGCCCCTGGTTGCGGGTACTCAGAGCACATGCGACGAGCATACGCTCGTTGCGAAGGCCAAGTCCGGACACGGCGACGCCTTTGGAGAACTCTATAGGCGTCACCGGCGCAAAGCCCAATTCACGGCCCTCCGCATCCTTCGCAATCAGCAGGATGCCGAAGATGCGGTGCAGCGCGCGTTTCAGCGGGCACTCGTGAACCTGCAACAGTTCCGCGAGGACTCCACTTTCTCGACATGGCTCACCAGGATAGTCATCAACGAAGCCTTGATGCTGTTGCGCCAGCGCCGCACACGAGAGCCGCTTCATGAAAATAGTGTGGATGCTGCAGAAGGTGATGGAAGTGGGGAGATTGCTGACGGTGGACCTACACCAGAAGACATCCTTTGTGAAAGCGAACGCCGCGCGGTCTTGCTTCAAGCCATTGGACGGCTTCGAGAGAACCTTAGGATCGTCGTATTGCACCGTGAGCTGCAGGGCCTGACCAGCGCCGAGACCGCTAGGCGTCTTGGCTTGACAGTGAGCGCTGTTAAGGCGCGCACATTTCATGCGCGGAGATATCTGAGGAAGTATCTTGAACGGAACTTTAGGAACAAGCGCGCCAAGCAAGCCGCAAAAAGGAAAAGTATGACACGCAGCGAGCCTGCTTTTGTCGCTGGGGATTGATTGTGCGAACAGGATGGCCTCTGATTGTCATGCGGTGGTGAATGCAGGTGTTCGGGGTTTCATTCCGCAGAGGAGATGAACAAGGGGGCAAAACCGCGGCTCGAGTAGTGTCACCAGATCCACTGCATTTCGAGAGTTAGACGCCGTCCTGAGAAATTTTGCTGCAAGGAAGGTCACCGTCCCTCTCATCATTACCTCCCCAATCTTCGATTCTGAGTGGCGAGATTCCGCCCTGACTCTACAAACCGCGATTGGTGACAAGATGAATATCGAAAACTATCCGCTATTGGCAAGTCGCCGGTCCATCTTGACCGATACCAAGGTATCGATCATACCTTCGTCCAATTGTATGCCGGCGAAACTTCTGTTCTCATCGCGCTGTGCCGTCCAATGCAATCGGACGTTCATAGTGAACAACAGAGGAGACGGAATATGAAAATCGTGATGGTGCTCACCTCGCACGATCAACTCGGAAACACCGGCCGCAAGACCGGCTTTTAGCTTGAAGAATTTGCGGCTCCCTACTTTGTTTTCAGGGATGCCGGCGCGCAGCTGACCCTCGCCTCACCGAAAGGCGGACAGCTACCGGTCGATCCGAAGAGCGATTTACCGGAAAATCAGACGCCCGCCGTGACGCGGTTCAAGCAAGACCAAACCGCGCAGAATGCGCTTTCCGAGACGGTCAAGCTTGGAACTGTGAAAGCGGAAGATTACGACACGATTTTCTACGTCGGCGGGCACGGCCCCATGTGGGACCTCGCCGAAAGCTCTGATTCCATCGCTCTGATCGAATCCTTCTACAATACCGGCAAGCCGGTGGCTTTGGCCTGCCATTCTCCCGGTGTGCTTCGTCACGTGACCTACAACGGCGCGCCGCTGGTGAAAGGTAAACGCGTAACCGGCTTCACCAACGGCGAGGAAGAAGCGGTGCACCTCACTCATGTCGTGCCGTTCCTCGTGGAGGACGAATTGAAGCGGCTGGTAGCCATCTTTGAAAAACTGCCAAACTGGCAGCCGTTTTCAATCGTTGACGGCAGGCTCATCACTGGCCAGAATCCTGCGTCGTCCACTTCGGCAGCCGAGGCTCTCCTCAAGCTCGTCGGTGAGAAGGCAGCTGCGGCCTCTTAGTTCGTGGAATCTGCGTCACGAAAGGTAGAAGGAATGGGAATGCATCATGACTTCCCCTTCTTTTTCTGGCTTTCATCTGTTCTTACTTCTTCGGCGCTAGTCATTACTGGACCCCTTTGCTCTCAACTGGTTCGTTGCTCTCCTCGCTCGGGCGCGCTCCAGTTTTGTCTCACCGCGATTAGGCAGGTTCGTAAATCTCCTTTTCATCCGCGACTAAGTAATTTTCGACGAAAGCGCGAATCCGTCCGCCGCATTGATCGACACCAAGGTGTCGACGATACCTTTGTCTCACATCCGCGCCACGGGCTTAATCATCAATGTTGGTGCCGAAACTTCCGGCGAAGAGCACACGCGCCCGAGAGAAAACTTAATAGTCGCGGAAGCAGAACAGAGGTAGCAGCTATGAGAAATAGAGAAAAATTCCCTTCGACTGATTGTGCAGGCATTGGGCAAGCAAAAGGCACAAAAAGGATATTTTGTCTGGTGGTTCTGTCGCTTTCTTGCTCAGCATTCAGAATCTCCGCGCAAACGACATCCGATCTCTCCGATGACCGGCCCAGGCAGTACCTGTTCGGCGATTGGGGCGGGGAAAGATCCTCGCTAGCGTCAAAGGGAGTGACCTTCGACTTTTTCTATGTCGCCGATCTGCAGGCAAATCCCGTGGGTGGCCTGGAGCAAACCCAGGCCGGCTGGGGGCGCATTCGCGGAACGATCGATATTGACTTTGGAAAATTGAGCGAGTGGAACGGTCTGACGTTCCACGCGACTGGCCTTTGGCAATTCGGCGGCAATCTGGGGGCTGATATTGGCACGCTTGCGAACCCCAGTGGGCTGGTTAGCGCCCACACCACGCGCTTGGATTCGTTTTGGCTGCAGCAGACCTTTCTGCACAATCGCTTTTTCGTCCGCGTAGGTCAATTTGGCGGACTCGATTTCTACGGCAACCAAGAGTACGGGGCTTCCTATCTAATCGAACCGCTGGACTACGCCCTCGGCAACCTGTTTCCAACTACCTACGAATCGTTTGATCCCGCGGCGACACCGGCGGTACAAATTCAGGTCTTTCCCTGGCGCACTCTCTATATCAAGTCGGCTGTTCTAGCCGGCAACCGCTATCCATATCAGCAAGATCCCACAGGTTTTAACTTTCAGATCCGAAATACTCCGGTGTTTGTCTACGAAATAGGTTTCACGCACGACAGGGAAGCCTTGGCAGGTCCAAAATCGCACTTAGATCAAAAAACCTACCCTGGCATCTATAAGTTCGGGGCAGCGTACAACGGTGGCAAATTTACGAATGCCGCGGGAATCCAAAGCAATGGCAATTACCTGATCTACGGAATGGCCAACCAGGCGTTGTATCGATCGGATGCCGGCTCAAACACCGGCCTCGATGCAACAATTGGATTTGACTGGAGCCCCGGCGACCTCAACAGAGAAAACAGTCAGATCACCACTGGCGTGCGCTATAACGGACCCATCCCGAGCCGGCCGCAAGATGGAGTGGCGTTTGGATTCGTATATACGAGGATCAGCGATCCGTTTCAGTCGATTGGCATACCCTTCGGCATGCCTCCTCTGGGATCGGAAAAGGCGATCGAAGTAAACTATGCCGCTCAATTGACGCGGTACTTTCTCGTCCAACCAGTCTTTCAATACTACGTGGATGTCGGTGGAAACTCGCGTATTCCTAACGCAGCCGTTTTCGGGTTCCGCACGAAAATTAACTTTTGATTCGCGCAGGTGCACTGATGAAGAACCGAGCTGAGGAACTACAAAATATAGCGGGACGAACGTTTGATGTTTGCGTGATAGGCGGTGGGGCCACGGGAGCAGGATGTGCGCTCGACGCCCAACTCCGCGGGCTTCGCACAGTAATGCTCGACGCCGGAGACTTCGCCGGAGCTACTTCGAGCGCAGCCACCAAGATAATTCATGGCGGCGTGCGATATCTGGAAGAAGCCATCAAAGACGTTGACCCCAAGGAGTACCACGTCGTGGTGCGCGCCCTGCACGAGCGAGTTCGTATGCTCGACAATGCCCCCCACCTCACCCGCAAACTGGAGTTCATCGTTCCGAGTTATAGCTGGCTCAATGTCGCGTACCTCGACATCGGCCTGAAAATCTACGACTGGCTGGCGGGTGCAGGCCGCATCGCTCCCAGCACGTTTCTTTCGCGGGAAGAAACCCTCAAGCGCATGCCGACGCTCAAGCTGGAGGGTCTGATCGGCTCGGTTATGTATGCCGATGGCCAGCTTGATGACGCGCGGTACGCTATGGCGCTGGTGCAGAGTTTTGCTGAGCAGGGTGGCAACGCTCTCAACTATGCGCGGGTGACAGACTTTAACCGCGATTCTTCCGGGCGTTTGTCGGGTGTTCGAGTTACCGATCAGCTCACAGGCAACTCCTTCGAAATAGCCGCTCGCGCCATCGTGAATGCGACCGGCCCTTTCTCCGACGCTATTCGCCAGCTGGCCACGCCGTCCGCTACCAAGCGCATGCGCCTCAGCAAAGGCGCGCACATTCTGCTGCCGCTGGAGATTCTTTCCTCCGAAGAAGCCATGCTCATTCCGAAAACCGACGACGGTCGCGTGCTCTTTGCCGTTCCCTGGCTCGGACGGCTGCTGGTGGGAACGACCGAGCAGGAAGTGTCTCCCGACGATGAGTTTTTCGTCAGCCGCGCTGATATCGCGTTCATGCTCGGCCAGTTGAACAAATACCTTGAGCGCCCAGCAACGCCGTCCCAAATCGTCAGTGGATTTGCCGGGGCCCGACCCTTGGTGAGCTCGGGCGAAAACGAAAGCACGAAAAAACTTGCTCGCGACGATGTGATCGAAGTAGACCCATCCAGCGGTTTAATCAGCATCATGGGCGGGAAGTGGACCACGCACCGCGCCATGGCGGAGGACACCATCAACGCCGTTCAGAAAGCGCTCGGCGTGCCAGTCACCGAAAGCCCGACGCGCTCTCACGTCCTTTACGGCGGAGAAGGATTCAGCGGCGATCTCTGGGAAAAGTTGATGGCTGCGCATCCCATCTCCAAAGAAACAGCCCACCACCTGGCAGCCAAATTCGGTACGGCCGCAGGGAACGTGCTGCAACTCACTCTTGAGAATCGAGATCTCGCGCAACCTATTGTTCCCACCAATCCGGCGATTCAGGCGGAGGTCGTCTACTGCGTGCGCCACGAACTTGCCGCCACTATCGAAGACGTTCTGGCACGCCGGCTCGGCGTTCAGTTTTATTCCTGGCGAGATGCCATTCACGCAGCTCCGGTTGTCGGTTCTTTGATGGCGCAAGAACTGCACTGGTCGGACGCGGAAGCCAAATCGGCGATCACCGCTTACGTGGACAAAATCAATCATCTACTGGAGCGCGCCGGTCTGGAAGAGGAACGATCCGAGGGTTCTTCGGCCGGCCGCTCGACGGCAGCTTAAGGGTAAAGGAAAGGTAGCCATGTCGACTTATCTGGGTGCCATTGATCAAGGAACGACCAGCACACGGTTCATCATTTTCGACTCGGGCGGACGCATCGTGTCCGTCTCGCAAAAAGAGCACGAGCAGATCTTCCCGAAACCGGGATGGGTGGAACACGACCCGGAGGAAATCTGGCGGCGCATTCACGAAGTGATGACTGACGCCATGCAGCAGCGCGGCATTCGCCCCAAGGATGTGGCTGCCATCGGCATTACCAACCAACGGGAGACGACCATAGTCTGGAATCGCAAGACAGGCGTCGCCGTTTACAACGCCATTGTCTGGCAGGATACTCGCGTGGAAGATGCTGTGGCCGAATTTTCTCGCGACGGCGGTCCAGATCGCTTTCGCAAACTCACTGGCCTGCCGCTGGCCACCTACTTCAGTGGGTTGAAGATCCGGTGGATTTTGAACAATGTACCGGGAGCCCGAGAGCAAGCCAAAGCAGGAGATCTCCTCTTCGGAAATGTCGACAGCTACCTGGTGTGGAAACTCACCGGCGGCCCGCGGGGTGGCATTCACGTTACAGACGTGACCAACGCCAGCCGCACGCAGCTCATAGACCTGGCCACGCTGAACTGGGACAAGGGCCAGCTTGAGCTGTTCGGAATTCCGGAAGCGATGATGCCGCGGATCGCGTCGAGCAGCGAAGTGTATGGATTGGCGCAGCCGGCAGAAGTGAAAGACATCCCCATCGCCGGAATCCTTGGCGACCAGCAAGCAGCGCTCTTCGGGCAGACCTGTTTTGAGCCCGGGCAGGCGAAAAATACGTACGGCACCGGCTGCTTCTTGCTGATGAACACCGGGACGGAGCCGGTTCTGTCCAAGTACGGCCTGCTCACCACAGTTGCATTCAAACTTGGGCAGAATCCTGCGCAATATGCTCTCGAAGGCAGCGTCGCCGTCACGGGAGCGCTGGTGCAATGGATGCGCGACAACCTTGGACTCATTCAAAAAAGCTCGGACATTGAAACGCTGGCGCGGACGGTTCAGGACAACGGTGGCGTATATTTTGTGCCGGCCTTCTCGGGACTTTTCGCGCCGTATTGGAAAACGGACGCCCGTGGAGTCATCGCGGGGCTGACGCGCTACGCGAACAAAGGACACTTGGCACGCGCCGTTCTGGAAGCCACCGCCTATCAAACGCGCGAAGTTCTCGAAGCTATGGAACTGGATTCCGGCCGCAAGCTAGACTCCCTCCGTACCGATGGCGGCATGGTTGAGAACGATCTGCTAATGCAGTTCCAGGCAGATATTCTCAATCGCGACGTCATCCGGCCATTGATCAAGGAAACCACCGCGCTCGGCGCCAGCTATGCCGCCGGACTCGCCGTTGGCTTCTACAAGGATTTAGGGGAATTGCGCAAACAGTGGGGTGTAGACCATATCTGGAAATGCCACATGGAAAGCGACACTCGCGAGCAGTTGTATGCAAATTGGACAAAAGCCGTAACGCGATCTTTCGGTTGGGTAGAAGAGCGGGGACTCAACGCGGCCGTGTAGGTTTAACAGGCCAGGTAGGCACACACAAACTTATCGGAGAAGAGACAAATATGATCTCGCCTTTTTTTGGAGAATTTATCGGCACACTCATCTTGATTCTGCTAGGCGACGGCGTGGTCGCGGGCGTGCTCCTGAAGCGCTCGAAGGCAGAAAACTCCGGTTGGATGGTGATAACTACCGGTTGGGCCTTTGCCGTAATGGCCGGAGTGTTCGCTTCGATCGCGTGCGGCAGTAAGGACGCTTTTCTCAATCCAGCTGTTACTCTCGGTTTTGCTATCTCCTCCGGAGACTATTCCAAGCTTGTCCCTCTCGTAACCGCGCAATTGTTGGGCGCTTTTGTCGGCGCCGCCCTCGTCTGGCTTCATTACTTGCCCCACTGGAAAGAAACGCCGGACAGCTCCGCGAAGCTGGCCGTGTTTTGTACCGGCCCTGCGATTCGCAGCGTCGCAGCGAACCTCATCAGCGAAATCATCGGCACTTTTGTCCTTGTATTCATAGCCGGCACGATTTTTGCCAAGGCCGTCTCGCAGACTGGCCCAGCGGCCGGACTTGGACCATACCTTGTGGGCTGCTTGGTCTGGGCCATCGGTCTTTCGCTGGGCGGCACAACAGGATACGCGATCAATCCGGCGCGCGACCTTGGTCCGCGTATCGCCCATGCGGTTCTTCCCATCTCAGGTAAGGGAACATCCGATTGGGGCTATGCAGGCATTCCTGTGGTTGGCCCTCTCATCGGCGCGAGCCTCGCGGGCCTTCTAATCCACATGTTGCATTTCTAGCGACAACGACTATTCCACACCCGACCATCCGAACGATCGCGGATCCACCAAAGCATTAGACCAGTCGCCGAAACACAAATCCGGCGAGTCGCTAAGCCGCGAAAAGATGAAATTCGTGAAGCGCTTCGTTGCGTGAACTCACATTTCCGGTTGTAAATACCCATTTTCGCTCCGATTCGATCGCACTGAGACACTTGTCAACTAAATACGAAGGGTTTTGAGACGCTGCGCCATACGAAAGTATCGCCAATACCATCGTCCAATTGTTCGCCTTCTGAGCTTCTGGTGTTATCGGTTTAGCGCAGCCGATCTTATGGGATGTGTGCAACAAAAGGCGATGGCATCATGAATCTCCTACCTTCAAAGATGTTGACCGGCGATCGTTGCGCGTTTTGCTGTAGCTCCATCGCCCTCTGCCTGGCCCTATTCGTAGGAGTTCCGCTTTACGGACAGTCTGGATTGACTGCGAGCCAACAGAAGGCGTCCTACGGTGTCGCTCCCTCTGCTGCACGGGACTCCTCTGCCTCAGATTCTCAGTTGCAGAATCCGTATTTAGGTGGAGTTCCTACGGGCACAGCTACTTCAACGGGGTTATCGCTTTCCCTGGAGGACGCCGTAGCCCGCGGTCTCCGACAAAACCTTGGGGGAGTTCTCTCAGCCGACGCCGTCTCCGGAACGCGAGGCGAGCGGTGGCGGGCACTCAGCGTGTTGCTGCCAAATCTGACCACGGCTACTAGCTTTGGCGTTCGCCAAAATGATTTGAAGGCGGTCATAGGCATAACCGTCCCTGGCCACGCCGCCGTCATCGGCCCTTTTGGAGTCTTCGACACGCGTGCATACCTCGATCAGTCGATTTTCAACTGGGAGTCGATTGAGCGGGCACGGTCCTCATCTGCCCAAGTGAAATCGGCCCAATACAGCTACAAGAACGCACGCGAGCTCATTGTTCTTGTGGTGGTGTCCAACTATTTGCTGGTCATTGCCGACCAGTCGCAAGTAGAGTCCGCTTTAGCTCAACGCGACACCGCGAAAGCGCTCCTCGACCAGACGACCGACCAGAAGAACGCAGGGCTTGCGGCTGCGGTTGACGTACTGCGGTCCAATGTTGAGCTTCAGGCGCGCGAACAAAAATTGATCGTCGCTCGGAACAGTCTGGCTAAACAGAAGTTGGTCTTGGCGCGGGCGATCGGACTCCCGGCGGGTCAGACGTTCGATATAACCACGCAGGTTGTGTATCAGCCGCTTACGACTTCGACCCTCGATGAAGCCCTGCAGCAGGCGTATGCCTCTCGCGCCGACTATAAAAGCCAAATGGAGCAAGTGCGGTCCGCGGAGTTGCAAAAGAAGGCCGCCTCAGCCGAGCGTTACCCCTCGGTGTCCGCAGCTGCGGATTATGGAGCTATCGGCACCAACCCTGGATCAAATCATGGCACGGTCGACGCCGCCGCGGTGCTCCAATTCCCAATCTTTCAAGGAGGCAGGGTTCACGGAGATAGCCTCGTGGCGGAATCCCTTCTGGCGAGTGCCAAGCAACGACTAGAAGACCTCCGTGCCAGCATCGACCAGCAAGTTCGTGACGCTTTTCTTGACTTGCAGGATACCGCTCAGGAAGTTTCGGTCGAGAAGAATGCCGTCCGGCTCGCTACCGAGACCCTGCAGCAATCACGTGATCGCTTCGCCTCGGGAGTTACAGACTCTATCGAAGTCGTTCAGGCGCAAGAATCTCTCGCGGATGCCAACGACGCGTATATCGCTAGCCTTTACCTCTACAACGTCGCGAAAATTTCCCTCGCGCGAGCAATAGGTGCCTCGGAATCGAACTACGCGCTGTATCTGAAAGGAGACTAAAATGCCCGACCAAGAGACGGCCAAGAGCCCCGAAACTTCAGCGTCCTCAACCCGCAATACCGCGATGGAAAGCCCCAGCACGCCGCCGGTCGTGTACCCGAGCCGGCGCTCACAGAAGCGCTGGGTGATTGTCGCTGTCGTGGTGGTAGTTCTTGTAGGTGGCATCTTTCTGTGGCGCTACTTCGCGGGTTTCGAGACCACCGACGATGCGCAAGTCGATGTTCACCTCTATCCGGTGAGCGCCCGGATCTCGGGCTACGTGCAAACGGTGCACGTGGGAGACAACGAGTATGTCCAGCAAGGCGCCCCACTTGTGGAGATTGACCCAAAAGACTATCAAGTTGCTGAGGCGAAAGCGCAGGCGAACCTCGAAACCGCAGAGGCCTCGGCTCGTGCCCTCAACATCGACGTGCCCATTAGCTCGGTGGACACGACCAGCCAACTGAAGTTCACTTCTTCGGACATCGAAAACGCGAAAGCCGCCATAGCCGCCAGCGAGAAACAAGTTGCCGCCGCGCAGGCGCGCATCCTGGAAGCCGAGGCGGAAAACGTAAAAGCCCAGGACGACGTTCAGCGCTATCACCTTCTGCTGATCAAGGACGAAGTAGCTAAACAGATTTACGACCACGCGGTCGCCGCTGCACAAACCGACACGGCTTCCGTAGCAGCCGCCAAAGCGGAAGAAGCGAGTGCTGAACAAAATGTCGCGCAAGCGCGAAGCCGGTTTATCGAAGCGATGGCGCGGGATGAATCCGCTCAGGCCGGACCGCAACGGGTAGCGTCTACACGCGCACGCGCAATTTCAGCCGTTGCCGACGTACGGCAGAAGAGGGCCGAACTCGACCAGGCCGAGCTCAACCTCGGATACACAAAAGTATTAGCGCCAGTGAGCGGCGAGGTGAACAAGAAAGTGGTTGTTGGTTTGAATGTCGACCCCGGCGAAGAACTGCTCACAGTGGTTCCGCTAGGCGAAGTATGGATCACAGCGAACTTCAAAGAAACGCAGCTTAAGCACATGCGCGCGGGCCAGAAAGTAGAAATTCAGCTTGACGCGAACGGACGCACTTACGACGGCCACGTCGATAGCATCGCAGGCGCCACAGGCCCCCTCTTTAGCTTGCTGCCTCCGGAAAATGCTACCGGCAACTACGTAAAAATCGTTCAGCGCGTGCCGGTGAAGATTGTTCTAGAACCTGGGGAAAATCGCGACCATCAGCTTCGGCCCGGCATGAACGTCGAAGCCAAGGTTTACTTCCGATGAGTTCCGAAGCGATGACCTTCCCATTGGGGGAGGTCGCCTGGCGTTCCAAGGTAAGTCCTTGGGGAATTGCCGCCACGGTTTCGATGGCGGCATTTATCGAAATTTTAGACACCACCGTCGCCAACGTCGCCTTGCCATACATCGCAGGAGGTTTAGGAGCCAGTTACGACGACAGCACCTGGGTACTCACGTCGTATCTCGCAGCAAACGCCATCATCCTGCCCATGAGCGGATGGCTTGCCGAAATCATCGGCCGCAAGCGGTATTTCATGCTCTCCCTCTTTGTTTTCACGGTGAGTTCTTTGCTTTGCGGACTCGCGCCGACTCTACCTATATTGCTCGGCTTCCGAGCTGTGCAAGGCCTCGCCGGAGGCGGATTGCAACCGATGGCGCAGGCGATTCTTAACGATGCTTTTCCTCCCGAGAGGCGCGCCATCGCCTTTGCTCTCTACGGCATTTCTGCCGTTCTTGCCCCGACGGTGGGCCCAATGCTCGGAGGATGGATCATCGACAGCTATTCCTGGCGCTGGATCTTTTTTATTACCTTGCCAGTGGTGCTCCTTGCTCTCTATTTGACCTACACGCTGGTCGAAGATCCACCGTTCCTCCCGCGGGTAAAAAGAGGGGGTATTCGCGTGGACTACATCGGAATATCCATGCTGGCACTCGGAGTTGGTTCGCTGCAAATACTTTTGGATAAGGGGCAGGAAGACGATTGGCTCGGCTCGCATTTCATCACCACCCTAGCGGCAACCGCGGCGGTTTGCCTAATCATACTGGTCATCTGGGAATGGTTCCGCAAAGATCCAATCATCGACGTCCGTATGTTCAAGAGCTTTAACTTCGCCGCGGCCAACCTGATGATGTTCATGATGGGCTTCCTGCTTTTCAGCACCTTGGTTCTGATTCCCGAATTTCTGCAGACACTGATGGGTTACACAGCCGGACTCGCCGGTCTTGTTCTTTCCGGAGGCGGACTCGTCTTGTTAATAATGATGCCCATCACTGGCCGGCTAACTTCAAAGATTCAGGCCAGATACTTGATTGCGGCGGGATGGCTATGTCTCGCCATCGGACTGTTGTACTCGGCTCACCAGCTCAATTTGTTCATTAACTTCCGCTTTGCCATGTGGCTGCGCATCACGCAAGTCGTGGGCATCGGATTTCTTTTCGTCCCCATCACCGCGGCTGGTTACATCGGCATTCCTCCAGAGAAAGGCAACAGCGTGTCCGGAATGATCAATTTCATGCGCAACATTGGCGGCAGTATAGGAACTTCATTGGCGACCACTCTGATTGTTCGGCGATCTCAGTATCATCAGCAAATCCTCGTCGGCCATCTCACTCCCGGTACCCCTGCTTTTCGTTCCGCGCTTCATACACTCAGCTCTGGAATCGCCCATTCTGGGCTTGGCCCCGCGGACGCACGCAAACAGGCCATTGCGAGGTTCTACGACTTAGTGAATCAACAAGCGCACGTGCTGTCTTACATGGAGACCTTTTGGATCCTGGGCGTGTTTTGCTCGTTGATGTTCGCTCTCGCATTTTTATTGAAAAAGAATGACCCAGGAGCCGGCGGCCAGGTTGCGGCAGGTTAGGTACTATCATGCTGATTTGAGCCATTACAATTGAACATGAGTTTGGCTGTGAGTCTCGACGATACTGAACCGGTCGGCAGTGTCCGGAAAGAAAAAATTGTCGACTTCATGCTCCACAAAGTCGCCAGCGCCAAATGAGGATGTAGCCACATCCGTACTCGCTCCCACAGAGCAGCCCTTGCAGCGTCGCGCAGAGTCTGCGTAGCCGTACGGGTTCGACCCGGGCCGAACATAGGCCCTTCGTCCAATTCTTTCGCTCCTTCGCTACTGGCTTTATCAAAGGCATTGCGATTGAAGCTGCTCGGTCCAAGTGCTGGAAAAGTCGAGGATGATGCGACGCGGGTGTCGACCTTTACTGCCGGTCGAGGTTCGTCAAAGGATCTCGTCGGCTCAATTCTTGCAGATCGTGATGGAAATGTCTGGTTGCCAAGCTACGGTAGTCTGAACACGAGCGGGGATGTGGGAGGCCGAGTCTTGCGGCCATCCTCACCAAGTCGGCGAGAGAGTCGGCTTTCATTTTCACCATCACCTGGCCTCGGTGTGCCTTGACAGTGATCTCGCTAATGCCAAGTTCCCCACCGACTTGTTTATTTAGGAGACCGGCGGTCACCAATGCCAGGACCTCGCGTTCGCGGCGGGAAAGCGACGTATAACGGTCGCGAAGCATTTGCATCTCAGCTTCGTGGACAAGAATAACGCGGCTGTGTTCGAGAGCTTCCCGGATGCTGTTCAGCAGGTCATCATCGTCGAACGGTTTGGTCAAGAACTCCAAGGCGCCAGCCTTCATCGCCTGCACGGTCGTTGACACGTCCCCTTGGCTAGTGACGCAGATAATTGGGGTATTGGCGCGTTCGAGGGCAATCCGCTTTTGCAGCTCAAGGCCATGGAAAGCTGGAACGGAAACGTCAAGCACGAGGCAGTTGGGTACAAGAGGCCGTGGACGATTCAGAAATAGTTGCGCGGAAGCGAACGTTTCAGGCTTCCAGCCCTGACCGCGAATCAACAAATCCAGCGACTCGCGCACTGCAGCGTCGTCGTCGACAACGAATACTATGGGCATCGCGAGCGACTTGGGTACCGATGCCAAATCGTCGCCAAATACGTGCGCTGCTCTCATGGTCTGTCTTCCCGACATTTCTGTTCTTGCACCCGGAGTCATCTCTCGCTCCTCGATTTGCGTTGAAGTAGTCATGGCCTTACTCCTTTATGAATGCCTACTGTGGTCCGCGGTTTCTTCTGATTGAAACCAGCTCGCGCTTACCTTCCGGTTCTTTGTCTCGTAACCCACTCGCGCACGTATGGATCGCAATTCACCAACTCAATATCAGCAGCCTCGCACTGAGCGAGAAAATTGACGCCGTCCTGACCGGTCAAAGTCATATTCTGGAGGTCAAGAGTGATTGGGCGATCTTTTCCCTCTGCCCCGATGAGTTTTTCCAGCTCAACAATATTCTCCTTGTTGAGCTGGCCGCTTAGGACAAAGACCACGTTCCTATTCGCTTTCCTCTGAATTCTCAACATTCAGCGCCCTTGGAGTAAAGAAGAGCAAGTTGAACGCCAAGCGGAAATAACTGAAATGAAAGAGGTTGGAGTCGGTCTGAATTTACGAATTTCGTCAATTGACGATGGCCGTGCAATCATTCTTGGAAAGGGGCGCGACTAGAGCGGCTTGACTAGTGGTCCTTCAATGGATCTGGTCTCTTGAAGCGAATCTTGTTGATCTTCAAAGACTTGATCTTCGACTCCAGTGTGGTCCGCGAAATGCCCAGCTTCGCAGCAGCGCCTGAAGGCCCGTACACGCGTCCTCCACATTCCCCCAAGGCAGCCTCAATGACAGCTTTCTCCTGAGCTGGGCGCCGTTTAAAGAGACTCGGCTGGACATCTCCATCTCTGGCAGAGGGCCGGTGGAAAAGCCAGTTCGCGTCTACTGTAAATATCTGCGAGTCACTGACAATAACGGATCGCTGGATCACGTTCTGTAATTCCCGAATATTACCGGGCCAGGTATACGATTGCAGCAGGTCGAGGCTCTTTCTGTCGACTGCCGTGAAATGTTTGCCTGCTTTCCGCGCATAGCGATTTAGGAAATACGTAATAAGCAGTGAAATGTCTTCGCTTCGTTTCCGCAAAGGGGGCAGCTCAACGGGAAAGACGTTTAGCCGGTAAAACAGGTCGCTGCGGAACTTACCCAATTCGATGTCGGACTCCAAGTCACGGTTCGTCGCGGCGATCACCCGCACATCGGTCCGAATGGAATCGGTTCCTCCGATGCGCTCAAATTCGTGCTCCTGCAGGACACGCAGCAGCGCGACCTGGGTTTCGGCGGGCAACTCTCCGACTTCATCGAGGAAGACCGTGCCTTTCTCTGCCAGTTCAAAGCGTCCCAAACGGCGGTGCATTGCGCCTGTGAAGGCACCCTTCTCATGGCCAAATAGTTCCGATCCGATGAGGTCACGGGGGATCGCGGCACAGTTCACACTCACAAATGGACGTGAGGCTCGCTGTGACCGCCGGTGAATAGCGCGCGCCACCAGTTCCTTGCCTGTGCCGGTTTCGCCGGTGATCAGAACGCTGGAATCAGTGGGCGCGACCTTGGAGATGCTGGAAAGCACCTTTTTCAGGGGCGCGGAAGTTCCCACGATCTCTTCGAACATCGATGATTTATCGACTTCCTCGCGTAAAGAAATGTTCTCTTCGAGGAGCCTTTGCTCGGCTAGCTTGCGGTCATCAATATCGGTCCCAGCGGCATACCACCGCGTGACACGCCCTTCCTCGTCTGACATCGGGCTCAAGCGGTAGTGGAACCAACGATGCTGTCCGTCTTTTCTCTTGACCCGTGTTTCGTACTCAAACGGCGATTCACTTCGGAGCTTGCCGGTAAGGTCCTTGGTCACGATTTCCACGTCCTGAGGATGCAACACCTGCTGCAAGTCAGCATTCTGCCATTGCTCCAACGTAATGCCGTAATAATCTAGTGACGCCCGATTGGTGTAGAGGCGTGCCCCATCCGGCCCAAGTTCGGTGATATGCAGCGGCGACAAGTCGAGAAGTTGCCGCGCTTTCCTTTCGCTTTGGCGAATCTTCTCTTCCGCACGCTTCTGCTCGTCGATGTCAGTGGTCGTACCCACGAATTTGAGGACCTTTCCTTCGGAATCGCGCAAGACCACGGCTTGCTGCAGATGCCAGCGATAAGTCTCATCCTTAGCGCGGAGAGATCGGGTTTCGAACGCAAAGCCCTCTCCCGAGCGCACGCCCTCCCAAAAGCTTTTGGCCGCCATCTCCCGATCCTCAGGGTGGACCGCGGTCATCCAGGCCTCGGGACGCGACCGGACGAATTCACGCGTCTGACCAGAGAAGTCAAGCCAAACTTGATTCACGAAATCCGGTTTCCCATCAGGCTCGAGCGTCCAGGCGGATACAGGAAGACGCTGCAGCAGCGCAACTTGGAGTTGCAGATCGCTGTAGAGGGCGGCATTCTCCAGTGAAATAGCGGCTTGCGAAGCCAGCAACTGCAGTACGGTAACCCGATCCGGCGTGAAGACGCGCGGTGTCAGGTTGTTCTCAAGATAAAGTGCGCCGACAAACTTCTTCTGCTTGACAATTGGCAGGCACAACACAGACTTGGAGCGCTTCCGCCCGACATATTCGTCTTTCGAATATAAGGTGTCGGCCGAGGCATCATCTAGTAGCACGATCTTTTGCGTCCGGATCGCATAATGCAGCGCGGACTGCGGCAGTTCGGACGGCGTCACGGCTGCCCGTCGAACCACAACCTCGACACTGCCGCGACCCGTGGTGGCTTCGGCTTCGATCCGAGTCTCACCGGCCCTATCCAGGATCAGGAGCCCCCGCTCGGCCCCTGCATTCTCCATCGCAATTCGCATGAGCTTCTCAATCAGATTGGGAAGGACCACCTCACTCGAAAGTGCCTGCGAGGCTTTGACTGCAGTCTCGATGTCGAGCTGCACGGCTAGCGGGACAATCGCAGCCGAAAAGGCGGGAGCTTGCTCCTCGCGCAGGCGCGGATAGCGCTCGTCGAGTTGCTTTACCTTACCGTGGGCGCCCCACTGGTCATAGCAGTTGCGCGCGGAGCGTAGATAGGCGTAGCCTGCCGTTTCGAGGTTGCGCGCCAGGCAGTACTGCGCCGCCAGTTCGTTAGCCACACCCTCGTTCTGAACGAAGCCGTTGTCGCGCGCCAAATGGATAGCCTCCTCGTAGAGACGCAAGGCATCGGCGTCTCGCTTTTCCAGGCGGGCGATCTCGGCCAATACCAGCGTGTGCTTGTCGCCGAAAGTTTGTGGATTGTTTTGGGCCCACTCGCGTAGTTGTTCCCGATGCGCTTCCAGAAGTTCCCGCCACGCTTGCTGGTCATCGGCCGACGCCGTCTCGTAAAGCGCCGATACCGTCAGCGCGGCATAATAAAAGTAGTCCAACACTGAAACCTGGCCGGCTGAAGCCACGAGCAACTGCTTCGCCTTGCCGGCGGCCTCCAGTGCCGCGGCGTAGTCGTTCGACAGGAACCGCGCTTTCAATTTGAGGATCCAATACCAGTCGACCATCATGGGAATCCGGTCCGCTGTGAGCCCGGCCTCGAACGCGGCCTCGTCGAACTGCGCATCGCTGAATGTGGAGAAGGTCGTGGTGCGGCCCTGCATTGTCCGGATAAAGCGTTGCTTGCTTACGATGACGTCCGCCCAGTCGGGGTGCTTAACGACTGTTCGGGCGAAGTCCAGGGCAATCTCCGACTCGCGCCACGCCGCGTCGAGTGGGTCATTCCGAAGGAGAAGGCTTGCGCTCAAAGTAGACATACCGACGCAAGCGTTGAACAGACTTCCCGTCTCAATCGCGGTACGAATGCCGGTCCGCGAGAAATCAATCGCGGTCCCGAGCGGCTGAGTCCAGGGGGCGACCACTGAAAACCCAAGGTAAACCAAAGCCCGGTTTGCAATGAAGGCGTGCTTGTCGACCACGTCGCAGGCAAGCCTGCTGAAACGATAGCCTTCGCTGTGACGATGAAAGACGGAACCCAGCAGCGAGCCCCAATAGGCGAAGGCGGCGGCGGAATCTCCGCTTGTCCCGTGCTGTACGCTAAGCGTCACCATGCGGCATGCCAGGAAGCAGCACAAACGGAAGTCGGCATAGTGAGCAGCGCTCAAAAGGACTGAGAGCACCTTCATGGCAGCCCGTAATTCCGGATCGGTCATTAGCGGCAAATCGATCAAACTTTCGATCGGACGATCATTGAGACTCTGCCGAAGAGTGTCGCGTTCGAACTGGACCTGCTCCTCGGTCGGATGCACAGGTATGTCGATGCCGAACTCATGCAAACAGGTGAGGGCGCCGTCCACCGCCTGCTGGTATTCCGCTCTTATGACATGCAGCTGGACCTGCAAATTGCGGACGCCGGCTTCGTCAACTCTTGTCGCCGCGCGCGGCAATAGCTCCGCAATCAGTTGCCCGGTTTTTTCGGAGTTGCCACACGCAAGTGCGCATTCCGCACATTCCAAACCCAGGCTGAACCGCAACTCGTACTCACTGCTCCAGTCTTGCTCATCCAACTGCGCCATGCCGGCTGCAAAATACGCTTGCGCCGATGCATATGCCGCAGAAGCCTTGGCCTTACGTCCCGCTCCGAGGTCAATTGAAGCTACCCGCACTTTCTCGCTGTGATCGATGAGCAGATCTGCGCCCCGATTCAGTTGGTTGGCGACCACGAACAGGCGTTCCGCCAGACCGTCCGCTGTCAGGCTCGCCAACAATGCTCGGCCAATCCGAAGGTGTACTTCGGCGCGCGCCCTTTCCGGGATGAGTTCGTAAGCCGCCTCCTGAATCCGATCGTGGAGGAACGCGTAAGATCCCTCCAGGCGGAGAACCAACCCGGTGCGAACGGCATCCCACAACGGCGCGTGAATCTCCTCTTCGGATTGCCCAAGAACCTGACTCAGTAGCCCGATGTCGGCTACATTCCCGAGACAAGCGAGTCGCTGCAGTGCGATCTGCGTTCGGTGCGGCAATCGTCGCAGCTTCTCCAGCATGAGATCCACCACGTTGTCGGAGTAGCGCTTGGCGTGAATCCGAGTCAACTCCCAGATCCAGGCCGTGGAATTCCGGTCGAACCGGAGCAAGCCTTCTTCGGCCAGCGCCATGAGGAACTGAATTGCGAAGAACGGATTGCCGCCGGTCTTCTCGTAGACCAACAGCGCCAGAGGACCAGCGGAGCTCGGCCCGCAGTGCAGAGCCTCGGTGACGAGCCGTTCAACGTCATCGAGCCCGAGGGGCGCTAGCACGATTTCCTGCACCCTCGCTCCGTCACTCCGAATTGCGGCCAGCATCCGCATCAACGGATGAGACGAATTAACTTCGTTGTCGCGGTAGGCTCCGATCAGCAGCACGTGTCGGACGTCCGGATCTGTAACCATGTGCTCCAGTAATTCCAGAGTTGCCGTGTCCAGCCATTGCAGATCGTCGAGGAATAACGCCAGCGGATGCTCTGCAGTCGCGAAGGCGCCAAGGAAACGCCGAAACACCAACTGGAAACGGCTCCGCGCTTGTTGCGGTGGTAGTTCTGCCACGGGCGGCTGTTTGCCAATGACGAATTCGACTTCGGGTATGAGGTTGACCAGCAGTTCGCCATTCGGCCCCAACGCCTCCAGAAGAGCGTGCCTCCAACGGGCCACCTCAGCTTCGCTCTGGACAAGGATCCGACGCACCAACATCTGAAATGCCTGTGCCAGAGTCGCGTAAGGTACGTCGCGCTTATACTGGTCAAACTTGCCGGCGGCGAAAATCCCGCGCGGCGGAACAAGCACCTTGTGCAGCTCGTTGACTACCGACGATTTGCCGACACCGGAATACCCGGATACCAGAACGAGTTCGGCGGCTCCGTGCGCCACTACCCTGTCGAACGCGGCAAGCAGCGTGTCGACCTCGCGCCCCCTCCCGTACAGCTTCTCGGGTATCAGCAATCGGTCCGGCAAGTCGTCCGAGCCCAGAGAGAATGAATCGATACGGCCATGCGTCTGCCATTCCGACAAGCACCGTCGGAGATCGGCAGCCAGACCTGCGGCGGTCTGATAGCGCTCCTCCGCATTCTTGGCGAGTAGCCTCATGATGATGGCGGACAGCTGCTCCGGCACTGCGCGGAAATCCGCTGGTGGAACCGGCTGACGTGCGATGTGGCAGTGGACCCACTCGAGAGGCTCGGCGGCGGCAAACGGGAGCACGCCCGTCAGCATCTGGTACAAGGTGACACCTAAAGAGTACAGATCGCTGCGGGCGTCAATTGAGCGATTCATACGCCCCGTTTGTTCCGGGGACATGTAGGCAAGAGTGCCGGCAATGATTTCCGGCGGCGCAGGCGCCTGGCGTTCGCGCGGCAGTCGGGACGCGACGCCAAAGCCGGTAAGCCATACGTGGTCGGCGTCGCCGCTTGACTCCAACGCGACCAGCACGTTTTCCGGCTTGACGTCTTTGTGGATCAGACCGCGCCGGTGGGCATGGCCGAGCGCCGTTGCCAGGTTAATGGAAACGCGTAGAAAGCGCACCAGATCTACAGGCTGCTCCCCGTGTTGCTCCAGAACGTAGTCGAGAGGCTCGCCGCCTGGATCCGCAAGAACAAGGATTGTCCGTCCTTCGTGGCGCGTGAGCCCCAGAGGCTTGGCCGCCCACTCGGGCTCAAGTTCGGCTGCCAGCGTGTGTTCGTGCTCAAGGCGTCCCAGACTCTGGGGCAATGGTGGCTCTGTGGTCGAAGCAACCGCCAGAAGAGGCATTGGATTGCCGCGCTGACAGCCGCGGTAAAGAGTGAATTCCGCTCGACTGCGAATTGGCTCCAGGACGTAGTCAGAAGCTGCTGCCATTGGTTAACCGGCGCCCCTCAGAAAGTAAACCGGCCGGCTAGTTGAATCTGACGCGCGGTACCGGCGGTGGTCAGGATTTGACCTGCGTTAGCGGCGAAATTACCCGCCGCATCCTTGAAGACGGCATCCCCGGTGCCTCCCAAGGAAAGCGGACTTTGTGTATTGCTTGGGACACCAAAACCCGGGTGGTTGAAGAGGTTATAAGCCTCCAGTCCAACCGTAATCTTTCGTCGCTCTGTGATCGCAAAATCCTTGTGCAGCGATGTGTCGAACTGTGCGGACGGAGGCCCCCGAAGGATATTTCGTCCGGCGTTGCCAAACTCACCGGCCGGGGGAACCGCAAAAGCGCTGGGGTTAAACCAGCACGAAGGAGTCCCCACTCTGGATCCGTTCGGACAGACACCCGCGTAAGGGTTGCCGACCAGGTCCGGACGTTCTGCAGTAAGCAGTGACTGCACATCGGCATTGTCGAAGGCGAGCACTGGGGTAAACGGGACGCCACTATGAACGCTGGCAACCGCTGAGACTTGCCAGCCACTCAGGAGACGCCCGCGTCCTGGCAGATCGTACCCAACATTTGCGACGAAATTATGCCGAATATCGAAGTCTGACGGGCCTCGGTCTCCCTTGCGATCGAAAATGTTCTGGGATGCCGGGGGATCATTCACAGATTCCGAAAAAAAATCCACCGAAGCATCATCCACCGAGTGGGCTAATGTATACGACGCCTGCCAGAAAAAATTGTGTGAATAGCGTTTCGAAACGGACACCTGAAAGGAATTGTAGAAAGATTGTGCGTCTGTCAGCACCGTTAAGAGTGGTGACGACAAGTTCGGATTGTAGCGATGGCCTAACGCCGGCTCAAAGGGGTTCTCCTCCG
>Ga0210390_10001018_pt1 | contig 28099 bp, 24 predicted proteins | sample IncBWH11OmetaG_FD_161050 | JGI IMG/M metagenome (GOLD analysis project Ga0210390, IMG submission 161050) | Forest soil microbial communities from Barre Woods Harvard Forest LTER site, Petersham, Massachusetts, United States - Inc-BW-H-11-O ...
CGATCCTGATGCGGGTCATGGACGGGCTGATGTCGATCCCGTCGGTGCTGATCGCGATCGCGCTGATGGCGCTGACCCGCGCGAGCCTGCAAAACGTCGTCTTCGCGATCGCCGTCGCCGAGGTGCCGCGGGTCACGCGGCTGGTGCGCGGCATCGTGCTCACCTTGCGCGACCTGCCGTTTGTCGAGGCAGCCCGCGCCAGCGGCACGAGCCTGCCGCGCATCCTGTGGCGCCACATCGTGCCGAACACGCTGCCGCCGCTGCTGGTGCAGGCCACCTATGTCGCCGCCTCGGCGATGATCGTCGAGGCGATCCTGTCCTTTCTCGGCGCCGGCACGCCGCCCAACATCCCGAGCTGGGGCAACATCATGGCCGAAGGCCGCAGCCTGTTTCAGGTCGCCTATTACATCGTGCTGTTCCCTGGGGCGTTTTTGTCGCTGACCGTGCTGGCGATCAATCTGCTGGGCGACGGGCTGCGCGACGCGCTCGACCCGCGCCTCGCCCGGCGGATGTGAGGCGCGCATGGGCGACACCATGGCGGGCTATGTCGCGACCATCACCAAGTCGCCGGCGGCCGCGGTCGAGCCGATCCTCGACATCGCCGATCTGAGGACCTGGTTCTTCACCCGCGACGGCGTGGTGCGCGCCGTCGACGGCGTCTCGTTCCGGGTCTACCCCGGCGAAACCCTCGCCGTCGTCGGCGAGAGCGGCTGCGGCAAGAGTGTGACCGCGCTGTCGGTGCTGCGGCTGATCCCGTCGCCGCCGGGGCGGGTCGTCTCCGGCTCGATCCGCTTAGGCGGCCGCGATCTTTTGCGCCTGAGCGAAGCCGAGATGCGCGCGGTCCGCGGCAACGACATCTCGATGATCTTCCAGGAGCCGATGACCTCGCTGAACCCGGTGCTGACGGTCGGCCGGCAGATCGCCGAGACCTTGGTTCTGCATCAAGGGCTGGGTCGTAGGGCGGCGCTCGCCAAAGCGATCGACATGCTTCGCCTCGTCCACATTCCGGAGGCCGAGCGGCGAGTCGGCGAATATCCCCACCAGCTGTCGGGCGGCATGCGCCAGCGAGTCATGATCGCGATGGCGCTTGCGTGCAACCCGAAACTCTTGATCGCCGACGAGCCGACGACCGCGCTCGACGTGACGATCCAGGCGCAGATCCTCGATTTGATGCGCGAATTGAAGCAGCAGATCGACACGGCGATCCTGTTGATCACCCACGACCTCGGCGTCGTCGCCGAAATGGCGCAGCGCGTCGTCGTCATGTATGCCGGCCGCAAGGCCGAGGAGGCAACGGTCGGCGCGCTGTTCCGCCGCCCGCTCCACCCCTACACCAGCGGATTGTTACACTCGATGCCGCGGCTCGGCGCCGCCCCCACGGCCGCGCGCGCGCCGCGGCTCGCCGAGATCCCCGGCACCGTGCCGTCCCTGAAAGAGGCGATCCCGGGCTGCCCGTTTGCGCCGCGCTGCGGTTTTGCGACCGATGTCTGCCGCCGCGAGGTGCCGGGTTTCGAGGAGAAGGAGCCGGGCCACTTCGCGGCGTGCTTTCACGCCGAGCGGGTCGCGGCAGCGGCGTGAGCGAAATCGCCCCTCCCCCGCTCCCATTCGCGGCCGCGCAAGCGACGGCGTGGCCGGGCGCGGCGGTCGATACGCAACCCGCGGCTCCCCTTTTATCGGTCCGGCGACTGGTCAAGCATTTCCCGGTCAGAAAGGGGCTGTTGCAGCGCACGGTCGGCCAGGTTCACGCGGTTGACGGCATCTCGTTCGACATCAAAGCGGGCGAGACCTTGGGGCTTGTCGGCGAGAGCGGCTGCGGCAAGTCGACCGCCGGTAAGGCGATCCTCAAGCTGATCGAGCCGACCTCCGGCGAGATCCGGGTCCACGGCAAGCGCATCGACGGCTTGTCGCGTCACGCGATGCGGCCGTGGCGCCGCCAGCTGCAGGTCGTGTTCCAGGACCCCTATTCGTCGCTGAACCCGCGCCTTTCGGTCCGCGACATCATCGCCGAGCCGCTCGTCAATTTCGGGGTTTCCGGCGGGCCGGCGCTCGACGACCGGGTTGCCGACCTGGCGCTGAAGGTCGGGCTGCGCGCCGACGCGCTCGCCCGCTACCCGCACGAATTTTCTGGCGGCCAACGCCAGCGCATCGGCATCGCCCGCGCGCTCGCATTGCGGCCGAGCCTGATCGTCTGCGACGAGCCGGTCTCGGCGCTCGACGTGTCGGTGCAGGCGCAGGTCATCAACTTGTTGGGCGACCTGCAGCAGGAGTTCGGCCTCTCCTACCTGTTTGTCGCGCACGATCTCGCCGTCGTCGAGCACATCAGCCACCGCATCGCGGTCATGTATCTGGGCAAGATCGTCGAGCTTGCCGACAAGACAGCGCTGTTCACCCGCCCGCAGCACCCCTACACCGAGGCATTGCTGTCGGCGGTGCCGATCCCCGACCCGGAGGCCCCGAAACAGCGCATCATCCTGAACGGCGACGTGCCGAGCCCGATCAACCCGCCCTCGGGCTGCCGCTTTCACACGCGCTGCCCCTACGCGTTCGCCCGCTGCTCCAGCGAGGAGCCGCAAATGCGCGAAGTGTTTCCCGGTCACCACGTCGCCTGCCATCTGCGCGAGCCGCAACCCGCCGCACACCCTCAACCCGCGGGGGCTGCCTAGCGCGCAGCCGGGCGCCAGCGCGGGAACCGCTTTGCCGGTCCGGACGTTCCGCTCGCGACCGGCCGGCCTTCCGACCACCCGTGCTTGTGCTTCGGCTCGACGATCGAGGCCCCCATGCAAACCGTCAAATACCGACTGTTCGAACCGCGCCTGGCGCCGCGCCGCACCAAGCTCGAGGTGCCGGGGTGGGGCGGCCAGCCGGAGCCGCGCCGCGACGGCTCGCACGAATATGCCTGGCACTGCATGCCGTTCAACGAAGGCGCGCAATACGGCATCGAGCTGTTCTACCCGTTCGACAACGAGCTGCGCGTCACCAGGCGCGGCGGGCAGGTGGTGCTCGACGGCGAATTTGGCCCCGACCCGGAGACCGGCGTAAACTGGCCGCCCTTCCGGCCGTTTGGCGACGATTACTACACCTATCAGCTGCTGCTCGACCTGAAGGTTGCGGACGACATGGCGATCCGCACCGAGCCGCATCCGCGCTTCTACACCTCGGCTGCCGACGACGTGCCGATTGCGGTGCCTGCCCTGCTGCGCACGAGCTGGTGGCCGATGATCTCGTTTGTCGTGTTCAAGGCGCCGCCCGAGGGCCGCACCCACATCTTCCGCCCGGGCGAGCCGTTCATGCAGATCCTGCTGCTGCCGGCGGAAGCCCAGTTCGAGCTGGTGGCGATGGACGAGGAGGAGGCCGCCGAGCGCGAAATGCGCTATCGCCGCATTCACGCCAGTCGCGACACGCTCGGCAAGGACTCGGCTTGGACGTCGTCGACCGACACCGTGTTCGACGGCACCTATCGCAACATCCTGCGCGCCGCCCGAGCCAAGGCGAGAGAGAGCGGCGCCTGACTACCGGCTAGGCCTGCCCGGCCCCGACCCAAACCGCGCCCGGCATGGCGCGTTATCGCGGCGCCCTCGCCTCGAAATGACCAGGCACGATCCGCCCGTTTACATAGCGCGGCGCGACATAGACCCCGCCTTGCTGCGGCGTGCCAAAGCCGACCGTGACCACCAGCAGCACGATTGCCAGCAGCAGCACGCCGGCGCCCGCCAGCCACACCCACGGCACCGACGTCCAGGCCGCCGCACCGCCGTCGCGCGACGCGCCGAGCGTCGCGACCCACAGCAGATAGAGCGCCGTCGGCAACAGCATCGGCAGGACGATCGTGATGATGATCCGGGCCATACTTCGCTCAGCCGGCGAGCACCTCGGCCAGATTGACCAGCATGCCCGCGGTGGCGCCCCAAATGTTGCGGTTCTCGTAGGGCAGCACAAAGAACACCCGGCGGCGCTCCTCGAACACGCGCTCAGTGCGGCGGTGGTTGCCGGGGTCGAGCACAAAAGCCAGCGGCACCTCGAACACGTCCGCGACCTCGAACGGATCGACGGTCAGCGCGAACGGGGCGGCGACGATGGCGACGACCGGCGTGATCTCGAACCCGGTGCCGGTCACATACGTGTCGAGCCGGCCGACCAGGCTCACCCGCTCGCGGCTCAGCCCGATCTCCTCCTCGGTCTCGCGCAGCGCCGCGTCCGCGGCATCGCGGTCCGCCGGCTCGACCCGACCGCCCGGAAACGCGATCTGGCCGGCGTGCGCGGTCAGATGCGCGGTGCGCTGGGTCAACAGCACCGTCATGCCCTCGGGACGGTCGACGAGCGGCACCAGCACGGCGGCCGGCCGCAACTCGATGCTGGGCGGGGTCATGCCGGGGTTAAGGTCGTGGTCGCCGCGGGTCGCCCGGCGCAGCGCCGCCGCCTCGGCCGCGTCGGCGGCCCCGCCAAACCCCCGCCGCCCGGGCCGGCCAAGCCGCGCAAAGCGCGCCTTCACCCAGTCGCGGCCGAGCGGCTTTGACCGATCTTCCCATTCGTCCATCAGCGGCCCATCCCTCGCCCCTTTTGCTTGCGTCGCCAGTTCTGCTTGCGTCGCCAGTCCTGCTTGCGTCGCCAGTCCTGCTTGCGTCGCCGGTCCTGCTTGCGTCGCCAGTCCCGGCCCTATTGCCAATCCTCGCCCGGATCGCCGAGCCGAAAGAAGACGCCGTTGCTCCACACGCCGAACTGCGCCGTCCCGTCGACCACGGCTTCGCCGCCAAGCTCGACCAGCTCGTAAAAGACCGGCCGCGCCAGCCGCGCCTCCAGCCGGCGGCGCACCAGGATATAAGGCGCGGGCTCGCCGCTCGCCGCCGTCTCGATGCGCAGCGGATTGTCGGAGCCCGCTGTCACAATATCGTCCAGATTGGTCCGGAAGATCAGTTGCTGCTTGTGGCCTTTGCCGCTTACGTTCAGTTCCACGGCGACAAAGGGAGCATCTTCGACCTCGACGCGGCCTCGCTCGGCCGGGGTCACGAGCCAGTAGGAGCCGTCCGGCTCGCGGCGCAACACGGAGGCGAAGAGCTTGACGAGCGGCTGCCGGCTGATCGGCGAGCCGCGATAATGCCAGGTTCCGTCGCGGGCGATCCGCATGTCGAGGTCGCCGCGGTCGGCAGGCGGCCGCTTCCCGCCCGTGGGCGGGATCGACGGAGAATTGCCGGAGCCGGTATTTTCCATCAGGGTCGCGCCTGTCGTAGCATCTGCAAGAGGATCGCCGCTGTTGTCTTCCTCCGCATCGGTCAACATCGCCCCAGCCGACCTCGTCGCCGAGGTCGAGACGCTCGGCCGCAGCCTCAGCCTGGTGCGCGCCCGCATCGGCGAGGTCATCTTTGGTCAGCGTGAGGTGGTCGAGCAAGCCCTGATCACCCTGTTGTGCGGCGGCCACGCGCTGTTGATCGGGGTTCCGGGCCTCGCCAAGACCCGGCTCGTCGAGACGTTGGGCACGATCCTCGGGCTTGACGAAAAGCGCATTCAATGCACCCCCGACCTGATGCCGGCGGATATTTTGGGTTCGGAGGTGCTCGAGGAAAGCGAGACCGGGAAGCGGTCTTTTCGCTTTATCCGCGGTCCGGTGTTTTGCCAGCTGCTGATGGCCGACGAGATCAACCGGGCGAGCCCGCGCACCCAGTCGGCGCTGTTGCAGGCGATGCAGGAGGGGCGCGTCTCGATCGCCGGCCAATACCACCCGCTGCCGCGCCCGTTTCACGTGCTGGCGACCCAGAACCCGCTCGAGCAAGAGGGAACCTATCCGTTGCCCGAGGCTCAGCTCGACCGCTTTTTGATGCAGATCGACGTCGACTACCCCGACCATGCCGCCGAACGCGAGATGCTGATTGCGACCACAGGCCTCGCCGACGGCCGGCCGCGCCCGGCGATGAGCGTCGACGAGCTGACGGCGGCGCAACGCCTCGTTCGCCGCATCCCGGTCGGGGAGAGCGTCGTCGAGGCGATCCTCGCCCTGGTGCGCTCGGGCCGGCCGGACGCCGCCGCCGACCCGGTGACGCGCTTTGTCTCGTGGGGGCCGGGGCCGCGGGCGAGCCAGGCGCTGATGCTCGCCTGCCGTGCGCGGGCGCTGATCGACGGCCGCTACAGCCCGTCGGTCGACGATGTGGTGGCGCTGGCGCCGCCGGTGCTGCAGCATCGCATGGCGGTCAGCTTCGCCGGCCGCGCCGAGGGTGTCACGGTGGCGCGGGTGATCGAACACATTTCGGCGCCGTTCCGGTGAACAGCGCGGGAGCGCGCTCGTTTGCCGCCCGCATCGCGCGCCGCGGCACGCCGCCGGCCGCGCTGCGCAGCCGCGCCGAAGCGGCGGCGGCCGCGTTTCCGCCGCTGCTGGTCGCCGCCGAGCGGGTCGCCGCCACCGTCGCGCAAGGCGTGCACGGGCGCCGGCGCGTCGGACAGGGCGAAGCCTTCTGGCAATTTCGCCAATACGAGCCGGGCGACGCGGCAAGCCGGATCGATTGGCGCGAAAGCGCCAAGTCGCAACACCTCTATGTGCGCGAAACCGAGTGGGAAGCCGCCCAGAGCGTATGGCTGTGGCGCGACGCCTCGGCCTCGATGGACTACAGCTCCGCCGAATACGTCGCCGGCGGCGACTGGCCCACCAAGCGCGCGCGGGGGGAACTGCTGCTGGTCGCCCTCGCGAGCCTGCTCGTCCGCGGCGGCGAGCGCCTGACGATGCTGGGCAGCGGGATCGCGCCGGCGAGCGGGCGGATCGCCCTGTCGCGAGTTCTCGAAATCCTCGCCCGCGACGCGGCCGACCGGGCGAGCCTGCCCGCCTTCGAACCGCTGCCGCGCGCCGGAATGCTCGTGCTGGTCGGCGACTTCCTGTCGCCGCTCGACCGTGTCGAGGCGGCGCTTGCCCGGTTTGCGGGGATCGGGCTCAAGGGCCACCTGCTGCAGATCGTCGACCCGGCCGAGGAGGACCTGCCGTTCGACGGCCGCGTCCGGTTTGCCGGGGTGGAGGAGCGCGAAGAGATCCTAGTCGGCCGCGTCGAGAGCATTCGCGAGGAATATTCGGACCGCTTCCGCGAACACCGCCAGGGACTCGCCGCGCTCGCCGGCCGGATCGGCTGGGGCTTTGGCTCGCACCGCACCGACCGCGCGCCCGCGGCGGCGCTGCTCGCGCTTTATGCGGCGCTGTCGGGCGATCGGCGGCGATAAGGGATCGACGCTTGTGACGCTGGCAGCGGCATTGGGGCACGAGGCAGGCTGACCGATGCTGGCGCTCGGGTCGCTCGCTTTCGCTTCGCCGTGGCTGCTGACCGCGCTCGCCGGCCTGCCGATCGTCTGGTGGCTCTTGCGGGTGACGCCGCCGGCGCCGCGCCGCATTACCTTTCCGGCGGTGCGGCTGTTGTTGGGGCTGGTGCCGCGCGAAGTCACGCCGGCGCGCACTCCCTTGTGGCTGATCCTGCTGCGGATGGCGATCGCGGCGCTGGTCATCCTCGGGGCCGCCCATCCGCTGCTCAACCCGCAGGACCAGCTGCCCGGGACCGGCCCGTTGATCCTGGTCGTCGACGACGGTTGGGCGGCGGCGCACGACTGGCCCGCGCGCCAGGCGGCGCTGCGCGGCCTGCTGGCCGAGGCCGAACGCGAGGACCGGCAGGTCGTGCTCGTCACCACCGCGGAGCCCGGCGGCGACACGGCAATGCGGGCGCTGGCGCCGATCCGCGCCGTCGATGCGCGCGCGGCGGTCGACGCCTTACAGCCAAAGCCGTGGCCGACCGACCGGCGGGCGGCGTTGGCGCGGCTGCAAAAGCTGTCGCTGCCCGGCGCCAACGCCGCGATCTGGCTCAGCGACGGCGTGGACGACGGCGGCGGCGCCAAGGCGCTTGCCGCCCACCTCGACGACCGCGGCAGCCTCGAGACGCTGACCGCCGGGCCCGACGGGGCGCCCGTTCTGCTGGCGCCCGGGGACCGTGAGGCGAAGGATTTGACCGTCGTGCTGCGCTCGCTGCCGACGGCGGGCCCGCGCTTGTACGAGATCAGGGCGAGCGGCGCCGACGGCCGTTTCCTGGCGCGCCAGAGCGCGACGATCGAGCCCGGCGCGGCGTCCGCCGAGGTGCGGCTCGTCATGCCGAACGAGCTGCGCAACCAGGCGGCGCGGGTCGAGGTCGAAGACGGGCAATCCGCGGGCGCGGTCTTGCTCGTCGACGAGCGCTGGCGCCGCCGCCCGGTTGGGATCGCGGCGCCGCCGAACCCCGGGGGTCAGCCGCTGCTCAGCGAAACGTTTTACCTCGAACGCGCGCTGGCGCCGTTCACCGAGATCCGGCGCGGTCACGCGGCCGATTTGTTGAAGCGCCAGCTGGCGGTTCTGGTCTTTGCCGATTCGAACCCGGATTCGCCCGCGGACGCCGAGGCGATCGAAAAATGGGTCGAGGCGGGCGGCATGCTGTTGCGCTTTGCCGGCCCGCGCCTCGCTGAAAAGGACGACAGCCTGCTGCCGGTGCGGCTGCGCCGTGGCGGCCGCACGATCGGCGGCGCGATGTCGTGGGAGCAGCCGGCGAAGCTCGCGCCGTTCGCGCGCAACAGCCCATTTTCCGGGCTCTCGATCCCCGCCGATGTCACGGTGTCGCGGCAGGTGCTGGCCGAGCCCGACATCGACCTTGCCGCCAAGACCTGGGCGCGGCTCGCCGACGGGACCCCGCTTGTCACCGCCGCAAAGCGCGGCCGCGGCTGGGTTGTGCTGGTGCATACGACGGCGAACGCCGACTGGTCCAATCTCGCGCTGTCCGGGCTGTTCGTGCAGATGCTGAGGCGGATCGTGGCGATGAGCCAGGGTGTCACGGCAGCGAGCGAGGCGAGCCTACCGCCGCTCGAAACGCTCGACGGGTACGGCCGCTTGCAGCGCGCGCCGCCGACCGCCCGGCCGCTCGCCGGCCGGGAGCTCGCCGCCGCGACGGTGTCGCCGCAACACCCGCCCGGCTTTTACGGCACCGAGGATTCGCGGCGCGCGCTGAACCTCGCACCCGGCATACCCGCGTTGAACCCGATCGCGGGCCTGCCCGCGGACGCGCAGCGCGCGACGTTCGGGCGCGGCGACGAAATCGACTTGCGTGCGCCGGTGCTGACGGCGGCGCTGCTGCTGGCCCTCGCCGACTTGTTGATCGCCTATTGGCTGCGCGGGCTGTTGCGGGCTCGCCCAGCGCGGGCCGCCGGCATAATCGCGCTCGCCGCGCTGACCTTTCCGGGCCAGGCGCGGGCCGACGACGCCTTTGTCGTGCGCGCGACCTCGGAATTGCGTCTCGCTTATGTCGCGACCGGCAACGCCGAGGTCGACGAGGAAAGCCGTGCCGGCCTGTCGGGTCTCGGCGACGCCCTGACCCGGCGCACCGCGGTCGAGACCGGCGACCCGCTCGCCGTCGACATCGAGAGCGACGAGCTGATCTTTTTCCCGCTGCTCTACTGGCCGGTGACCGCCGATCAGCCGCCCCCCTCGCCAAAGGCGGTCGAGCGCATCAACCGCTATCTCGACACCGGCGGCACGATCCTGTTCGACACCCGCGACGGCGACGAGCAGTCGCCGGGGCCGTTCGGCGGTGCGGCAATCGCGGCCGAGCGGTTGCGCCGGCTGACCGCCGGGATCAACATGCCGCCGCTGGTGCCGATCCCACCGGACCACGTCCTAACCAAGTCCTTTTACCTGCTGCACGAGTTCCCCGGCCGCTGGAACGTCGGCACCTTGTGGGTCGAGCCGGTCGACGACCACGTCAACGACGGGGTGTCGAGCGTCATCGTCGGCGCCAACGACTGGGCCGGCGCTTGGGCCGTCGACAAGGACGGCCAGCCGCTCTACGCGGTGGTTCCCGGCGGCGAGCAGCAGCGCGAGATGGCGTTGCGCTTTGGCATCAACCTCGTCATGTACGTGCTGACCGGCAACTACAAATCGGACCAGGTGCACGTGCCGGCGATCCTCGAGCGCCTCGGCCAATGACGAATAGTGGGTTCGCCCTCGCCGCCGCCCCGTTGTTGCCGTGGTGGGCGCTGGCGCTGCTCGGCGCGGCGGGAGTGCTGCTCGTCGGCTTTGGCGTGTGGCGCCGCGCGCCGGGGCTGGCGTGGCGCGCGTTGGCGCTCGCCGTGCTGCTGGCCGCACTGGTCAACCCGTCGCTGATCGAGGAGCAGCGCGTGCCGCGGCGCGACGTTGCGATCGTGATCCTCGACGACTCCCCGAGCCAAAGCATTGGCCACCGCCGGCAGGCGAGTGCCGCGGCGCTGGCCGCGGTCAAGGAGAAGCTCGGCCGCGAGCCGGGCCTCGATATCCGGGTCGTCCGCGCGGGCGCCCCCGAGCCCGGCGCCGGCGACGACGGCACGCGGCTGTTCGCGGCGCTCGACCGGACGCTGTCGGATATTCCGCGCGAGCGCCTCGCCGGCATCGTCATGATCACCGACGGCGAAGTCCAAGACGTCCCGGCCGGCGACGACAAGGCGCTGCGGCAGGCGGTCCCGGCGCCGCTGCACGTCCTCTTGTCCGGCGAGCCGGACGAGCGCGATCGGCGCCTTGTCGTCTCGCAGGCGCCGAGCTTTGGCATTGTCGGAAAGCAGCTGCAGCTGCGCATCCGCGTCGAGGACCTGCCCGAGACCGCCGCCGAAAAAGCCAGCGCGGACATCGACGAGGCGCGCGTCACCTGGCGCAAGGACGGCGGCCCGCCGCAGGAGCTGACGGTGCCGGTCGGACAGGACGCCACCTTGCCGGTCACGATCGACCATGGCGGCCCCAATGTGCTGGAGCTTCAGGTGGCGCCGGGGCCGCACTCGCTGACCCCGGTCAACAAGCGCGCGGTCGTCGTCGTCAACGGGGTGCGCGACCGTCTGCGGGTTTTGCTGGTCTCGGGCGAGCCTCATGCCGGCGAGCGGGTGTGGCGCAACCTGCTCAAATCCGATCCGTCGGTCGACCTGGTGCACTTCACAATCCTGCGGCCGCCGGAAAAGCAGGACGGCACGCCGATCCGCGAGCTGTCGCTGATCGCGTTCCCGATCCGCGAGCTGTTCGACACCAAGCTCGACGATTTCGACCTGATCATCTTCGACCGCTACAGCCAGCGCGGGGTCATCCCCGAGGCCTATCTCGAAAACATCGTGCGCTACGTCCAGAACGGCGGCGCCCTCTTGGAGGCGGCGGGGCCGAATTTTGGCACGCCGATGAGCCTGTCGCGCTCGCCGCTCGGGGCAATCCTGCCGGCCGAGCCGACCGGCGACGTGTATGACGAGGGCTTCAAGCCGCAGGTGACCGACATCGGCCGCCGCGATCCGGTGACCGAGGGGCTGCCCGGCGCCGGCGCGCCCGGCGCCGAGCCCAGCTGGGGGCGCTGGTTCCGCCAGGTCGACGCTCGCGTCCATCGCGGCGTCACCTTGATGACCGGCGACCGCGGCGACCCCCTTCTGGTGCTCGACCGCGTCGGCAAGGGGCGGGTGGCGCAGCTCCTGTCGGACGAGATGTGGTTCTGGGCGCGCGGCTTCGAGGGCGGCGGCCCGCAATCCGAGCTGCTGCGGCGGCTGGCCTACTGGCTGATGAAGGAGCCCGACCTCGAAGAAAACGACTTGCGCGCCGCGGTCGACGGCGACCGCCTGGTGGTGACCCGCCAGTCGCTGGAGCCCGACAGCCACCCGGTCAGCGTGACTGCGCCCGACGGCTCGACCCACGCGCTGAAGCTCATGCCCGACCAAGGCGGGCGCAGCACCGGCAGCCTGGCGATCAAGGAGATGGGGCTTTACCGGGTGACCGGCGGCGATCGCACCGCGCTTGCCGCGGCGGGGCCGCTGAACCCGGTCGAGTTCGCCGACGTGCGCACCACGCCCGACAAGCTCGCCCCGGTTGTTGCCGCGACCGGGGGCGGCGTCTTCTGGGTCGGCTCGGGCAAAATCCCCAATGTCCGTCGCGTTGCGCCCGACGAGACCGCAGCCGGGGAAAACTGGATGGGCTTTCGCGCCAACGGGGATTATACGGTCGCGGGGTTCAGCGAAATGCCGCTGCTGCCGGCGGTGGCGGCGCTGCTGCTCGTCGTCGGCGGGCTGCTGGCGGCATGGCGGCGCGAGGGCAGGTGAGCCCGCCGGTTTTGCGCTCGGTGAATGCTCGTGCTGAGAAGGGTTCTGGCGCCGCTGCACCCGGACGGGTTCAAGTTCGTCGCCGCGGCGGTGGTCGCAACGGTGCTGCTGTTTCTGGTCTCGCGAGCCGCGGGCTGGATCGCCGCGGTCGCGACCTTGTGGATCATCTATTTCTTTCGTGACCCGTGGCGCGTCACGCCGGCGCGCGACGGCGTCCTGGTCAGCCCGGCCGACGGGATCGTCGTGTCGGTCGAGATGGCGCCGCCGCCATTCGAGCTCGGCATGGGCGAGGCAGAGATGGCCCGGGTCGGGATTTTCCTCAGCCTCTTCGACGTGCACGTCAACCGGGCACCGGCCGGCGGCCGGGTTGCGGCATTGCGCTACACGAAGGGCCGTTTTCTCGACGCGGGCCGCGCCGAGGCCAGCCTGCACAACGAGCGGATGGCGATCCGGGTGGCACCGGCCGAGGGGCCGGAGATCGCGTTTGTCCAGGTCGCCGGCCTCGTCGCCCGGCGAATCGTCTGCGACCTTCGCGAGGGCCAGCGGATCGCCACGGGCCAGCGCATCGGGATTATCCGCTTCGGCTCTCGGGTCGATGTTTACTGCCCGCCGCCTTATGTAACAATGGTCGTAGCCGGCCAACGGATGGTCGGCGGCGAGACCGTGATCGCCGATCGCGGTCTTCGGGAGCCGGTGAGGCAGGGGGTCGCGCATTGAGAGAATGGCACGCCGACAGACGTGGGCGGCTGGGGATGCGGCCCGGCCGCGCGCGACGGGCGCGCGTGCAGCGACTTTCCGGCCTGTCGGTCAACCGTATGGTTCCAAATGTGCTGACCTTGCTGGCACTGTGCGCCGGCATGACCGCGATGCGCTTTGCGATGGGCGGAAATTTTGTCGGCGCCGTGTTCGCGATCATCGTCGCCGGGATTTTCGACGGGCTTGACGGGCGCATTGCCCGGCTGCTCCAAACGACCTCGAGCTTTGGCGCCGAGCTCGACAGCCTGTCGGATTTCGTCAGCTTCGGGGTGGCGCCCGCCGCTGTCCTCTATTTGTGGACGATGTCGCGCCTGCACGGGCTCGGCTGGGCGATCGTGCTGTTCTATGCCGTGTGCTGCGCGCTGCGGCTGGCGCGCTTCAACATCGAGTCGGGCAGCGCCCGCCCGGCTTACGCCACGCCGTTCTTCACCGGAGTGCCGGCGCCGGCCGGGGCCGGGCTTGTCATGGTGCCGATGTTCTTGAGCTTCGAATGGGGCGATTGGCTGTTTCGCTCACCCTATCTGAGCGCGGTGACGGTGGCCGGCATCGCGTTGCTGATGGTCAGCAAGGTGCCGACCTTCTCGCTGAAACGGATCCGCGTCCCGCAGCACCTGGTGGTGCCGACCCTGCTCGGGATCGGTGTCTTGGCGGCGTTTGTCTCGACCGCGCCGTGGCCGACCTTGACCGCGATCGGCGTCGTCTATGTCGGCTCGATCCCGCTGACGATCCGCAGGTACTACCGGCTGCGCCGCGCCGCCGAAGCGCGCCGCGCCGAGCCCGCCGACGCCGCCGCGCTGGCGCCGCCGCCGGCTCGTTCGATCGAAGCAGAAGCCCCGCCCGCGAACCATTGGCGGCATTGACCTCTGATCCGCCGCGATTGCTCTGTGCCGGGCACCGCCGCTAAGCTGACCTGCTGTCATTACTCGGCCGAGAGGCCTTTGCCGTTGGAAGGAGAACAGTCATGCCCGTCAAAGCCGGAGTCATTCGCGCCGGAGCGCGCACCACGAGGCGGGGAGCCGCCGAGACCTTCACCGGCGTCGTGTTCCAGGATCCGGTGATCACCGCCGAGGCGCCGTCAAGGCTTGGCGGGTCGGTCGTCACCTTCACGCCGGGTGCCCGCACCGCGTGGCATGCCCACCCAGTCGGCCAGACCCTGTTCTGCTTGTCCGGCGTTGGCCGCATCTGCTTCAAAGGCGAGAAGCCGCAGGTGCTGAACCCTGGCGACACGGTCAACATCCCGCCCAATACGCAGCACTGGCACGGCGCCGCACCCGATCGCCTGTTCTCGCACCTGGCGCTGTCGGAAGCCGGCGAGCAGGGCCAGGGCACCGCCTGGGGCGCGCACGTCAGCGACGGCGAGTACAGCGAACCTCCGACTGCGTCATAGCGCGCATTCCATAAAGTGGGCCGGGCGATAATCCTCGCCCGGCTTGCGCTGCCGCCGCGCGGGCGAGGAAGCACCGCTCTTTGTCAGCGGCGGGAGCGTTGCGTCGTCAAGCCAACTGGACCCGGCCGGCGGGTCGCGGCCGTGAACCAGCCGGTCGCGGCCGAACATGCCTGCCGCGGGGTGGCAACAATCGCATGCCCAGGATCGACCACGTCGTGGTCGTCATGCTCGAAAACCGTTCGTTCGACAGCATGCTCGGCCGGCTTTATCCGAAAGGCGACGGCTTCGACGGCCTCGACGGCAGCGAGGCCAACCCGTGGCACAAGCCCGACGGCGGCGTCGACCAGATCGGGGTGTGGAACAGCCCCGAAATAACCTCGCGCGCCGCGTGCATCCCAAACCCCGATCCGGGCGAGCTGTTCACCGACTTCAGCGAGCAGATCTTTGGCCGCGCGGCAGGCCCCGGCGCGTGCGCCAGCATGACCGGGTTTGTCGACAACTACATAGTGCAGCCGCCGCAGAATGGGCCGCCGCGGAACGGCCCGCCCGATCCGCGCGCGGTCATGCACTACTTTCTGCCGGCGCAGGTGCCGGTCATCAGCCAGCTCGCCAAGGCATTTGGCGTGTCCGACCGCTGGCACGCCTCGGCGCCCTGCGAGACTTGGCCGAACCGCTACTTCCTGCACACCGGAACCGGGGGCGGCTTTGTCAACAACGAGCGCTCGCGTTTCCCTTACCGATGGCCGCGCACGATGCCGACGATCTTCCGGCGGCTCGGCGCGCGTGGATACAGCTGGAAGGTTTACTTCCACGATCTGCCGCAGGCGGCGACCTTGCTCGACCTCTGGGTCAAGATCCCGACGCATTTCTGCCTGTTCGAGGCCGAGTTCGAGCGTCACGCCGCCGCTGGCCGGCTCCCCAACTACAGCTTTATCGAGCCGCGCTATTACCCGAGCCGCCGGCTCAACAAAGTCCCCAACGACCAGCACCCGCCGCACAATATGCTCTATGGCGAGCAGCTGCTCGCTGCGGTCTACAACGCGGTGCGCCGTGCCCCGAGTTGGCCGCGCACCCTGCTCGTCGTAACCTATGACGAGCATGGCGGCTGCTTTGACCACGTGCCGCCGCCCGCGGCCGTGCCGCCCGGCGGCCCCTACCCGGACGGCTTCGCCTTCGACCGCTACGGGGTGCGCGTGCCGGCCGTCGTCATTTCACCCTATGTCGCGCCGGGCGGCGTCATTCGTCCGCCGCCGCGGTCGGACGGCGAGCCGTCCTACCCGTTCGACCATTGCTCGATCCAGGCCACCCTGCACCGGCTGTTCGATCTCGGGCCGCCGCTCACCCCGCGTGTCGCGGCGGCGCCCGACTTGCTGGCCGCGCTGACCCTCGCCGGTCCCGACAACGACGGGCCGTCGCACGTCACCGCCGAAGAGCGGCTGCCGTCCGCGGCGGAAGTCCGCGCGCATCATCGCCTGGCGCGCAACCGGCACCAGCGCAATCTGCGCAGCCCGGCATTCGGCTTTCCCGCGGCGGTGGCCCGCCTCGCGGGTCAGGCGCGCGGGCTCGGCGCCAGGGCGGTCCCCGCCGGATGGCGGCGGCATTAGCCTTTGTTAGCCTTTGTCGCCCGGCTATCCGCGTCTGGCGCGCCGGAAATGCCGCCACACGTACCAGACAAGGCCGAGAGCGACGGCCGCCAGCACCAGCAGGTCGAAGCGGCGCATCAGGGCGTGCAGGCTCGGGTCGGTGTTCCAGCGCTGACCGAGCTTGTAGCCGGCATAGGCGAGCGCAAAGCACCACGGCCACGAACCGACAAAGGTGTAAATCTGGAATTTGAGCTGCGGCAGCCGCGCGATGCCGGCGGGTAGCGCGATAAACGTGCGGATGACCGGCAGCAGCCGACCTACCAGGACCGCGATGCCGCCCCAGCGGGCGAAAAACCGGTCGGCGTCGTCGAGGTCGCGCCGGCTGATCAAAACGTACGAGCCCCAGCGTTCGACGAGCGGCCGGCCGCCGTGGCGCCCGACCATGTAGGCGACGGTCGAACCGATATTGCAGCCGACCGCGCCCGCGGTCGCCGCCAAGAGCAGGTTGAAGCGCCCGGTCGAAACCAGATAGCCCGAAAACGGCATGATGATTTCGGACGGGATCGGTATGCACGCCGACTCGACCGCCATCAACGCCGCGACGCCGGCATAACCCGTCGCCGATATCGTCGCGACGATAAAGCCGGCGACGGCGGCCGGCAGCTCGTGCAGCATCGGCCGCCGCCGGCCGCGGGCCGAAGACCAGCCGAGGCGGTCAGCGTTCGGCGACGGCGGGCAGGCCCTGCTCGCGGCGGACTTCATTGATGATTTGCAGCACGCGCTCGCGGTACGGCCGGTACTGCACCCCGAACTCCTGCACGAGGCGGGTGTTGTCGATCAGGTAATTGCCCGAGATTTCCTTGCCGCCGATGTCCTTGTCGAAACTGATCCGGGCGTCGGGGAGGAACTCGCGCACCATGTCGGCGATCTCGCCGAGGCTGATCGCGACCCCACCGGTGTTGTAGATCCACTCCTTGGGCTTGTCCGACATGATGACGCGGGCGAAGATCTCGGCGACCTCGTCGACATGGACCGGGCAGCGCATCGCGTCGCGGTGAGGGAACGAGATCGGCTGGCCGCGCGCCGGAAAGGTGATGATTTTGACATGGTCGACCGAGCCGACGATCTTGTCGTTGCCGGTGACGTTGGCCGGGCGGATCGCGGTGATGTCGAGCCCGTGCTTTTCGCGGTAGTCCTGCGCCTGCCACTCGTTGAAAATCTTGTGCATCGCGTATTGCACGTGGCCGTGGCGGAAATCGTCTTCGTCGACGATGCGGTCGCCGTAGTGATGCTGCTCGCCGCTGACCGCCAGTGAGCTCGCATAGGCGACGCGTTTGACGCCGGCGAGGCGCGCCGCTTCGAAGCAGTTGTCCATGCCGAGGATGTTGAGCTTGAACGCGACCCGCGGCGGGTATTCGCTGCCGAGGAAATAGGCGAGGTTGACCACCCGTTCGGGCTTTGCCGCGACCATCGTCGCCATGACGTCGTCGAACTGGCTCACGTCGCCGCGCACCACCCGCACCTGTTTGCCGAGGCCCTCGTAATTCGCGGTCGCCGGGTTGATGTCCATGCAGACGATTTCCTCGCCGCGCTGCGCCAACAGCGGAATGAGCCGGCGCCCGATAAACCCGCTGCCGCCGATCACGAGTATCGTCATCGCTTTTCCTCCCCAAGATCTCAGCCAGCGACGTTAGCCGCCGACCGCCGCTTCGGCAAGCCGCGCCGAACGCCGGTTCAGAGCCACATTCCGGGCGAAAGCCGGGAGCCACCCTTCACTTCTTGGTCAGTCGCCCGCATTCCGCGCGACCGATTGCCAACGGCCCCGGCCAGCGGCCGGCTACCGCATGCTTCCTTTCCGGCCTAAGCTTAAGCGGCCGATAGCCGGAGGGCAGCGTTCGATGGCCACAATCGTCTTTGCGAATTGCGCGGTGCTCGACGGCACGCGGGCCGAGCGGCGGGAGGACCACCACGTCCTCGTCGAGGGCGGGGTGATCCGCGAGGTCGCGGACCGGCCGATCAGGAGCGCCGCTGCCGAGACGATCGATCTTAACGGCGCCACCCTGATGCCGGGGCTGATCGACGCGCATGTCCACGTGATCGCGGTCCACCACGTGTTGGCGCGACTGTCGGAGCAGCCGGCGAGCCTTGTCGCCTTGCGGGCGGCCCGCGTGCTCGAAGGCATGCTGATGCGCGGCTTTACGACGGTTCGCGACGCCGGCGGAGCCGATGGCGGGCTCGCGCAAGCCGTCGAGGACGGCCTGGTGCGCGGCCCGCGCGTATTCCCGTCGGGCCAGGCGTTGAGCCAGACCGGCGGCCACGGCGACCTGCGGCCCCGCACGCGCTCGACCTCGGTCGTCGCCTGCGCCTGCTGCGAGGGTGGTGCCGCACTCGCGCGCATCGCCGACGGGGTCGCGGAATGCCGCCGCGCCGCCCGCGACGAGCTGCGCAAAGGGGCGACGCAGATCAAGATCATGGCTTCGGGCGGCGTCGCGTCCCCCTATGACCCGGTGTGGAACCTGCAATACAGCGAAGACGAGGTGCGCGCGATCGTCGAGGAGGCGCGCGCCTGGCGGACCTATGTGATGGCGCACGCCTACACACCCGAGGCTATCCGGCGCTCGGTCGATTTCGGCGTGCGCTCGATCGAGCACGGCAACCTGATCGACGAGGCGACCGCCGCGCAGGTGGCCGGCGCCGACGCGTTTGTCGTGCCGACCCTTGTCACGTTTGACGCGCTCCACCGCTTCGGCCGCGATCTCGGCTTTCCCGAGGCGAGCCTCGCCAAGCTCGGCGACGTGCGCGAGGCCGGGCTGCGCTCGCTCGAAATCCTGCAGAGGGCGCGGGTCCGGATCGGCTTTGGCACCGATCTCTTGGGCGCGATGCACCGCCATCAGGCCCACGAATTCGCGATCCGCGCCGAGGCGATGGCGCCCTTTGACATTGTCCGCTCGGCGACGACGATCAACGCCGAACTGCTGAACCGCGTCGGTGAACTCGGCGTCGTGGCACCCGGGGCGTGCGCCGACCTGATCGTGCTCGACGGCGACCCGCTCGCCGACATCTCGCTCCTCGACGGGCAGGGCGAGCACCTGACCCATATCATGAAGGACGGCGTGTTTTACAAAAGGTAGCGCCGGCCGGAGCGCGCGCTGGCGAACCTGCCACACCCTCCGTCGCTCGAGTTGCCGGGCTGCCCGACGTTCACGACCTGAGCGCCGCACGTTGGCGGACCGGCCGGGCGATGGCGCGCGGCGGGCATCTCGCACCTGCGAACGGTTTGCCAAGCCGCCGCGCCGGGTCTATTTTCTGGTCGAAATACGGGAATGGCCCGCAGCCAGTGGCGAAACGAGGTGCAGCGATGGACGGGAACAACCAGTCGACCGGAACCATGACCCTTACGGACAATGAAACCGGCAAGTCGGTCGAGCTTCCCGTCCTGCATGGGACGATCGGGCCGCGGGTCGTCGACATCCGCAAGCTCTATGCCGAAAGCGGCTGCTTTACCTATGACCCGGGGTTCATGGCGACCGCCGCCTGCCGCTCGAGCATCACTTATATCGACGGCGACGAAGGCATTCTGATGTACCGCGGCTACCCGATCGAGGAGCTGGCGGAAAAAAGCGATTTTCTCGAGGTCGCCTACCTGCTGCTGAACGGCGAACTGCCGAACGCCAAGGAGAAGGCGCAGTTTGTCCATGACATCACTCATCACACGATGGTGCACGAGCAGCTGACGACCTTTTTCCGCGGGTTCCGGCGCGACGCTCACCCGATGGCGGTCATGTGCGGGGTTGTCGGCGCGCTGTCGGCCTTCTATCACGACTCGACCGACATTCATGATCCGTACCAACGGATGGTGGCTTCGTACCGCCTGATCGCCAAGATGCCGACGATCGCGGCGATGGCGTACAAATATTCAAACGGCCAGCCCTTTATTTATCCGCAGAATTCGCTGGGATACGCCGAGAATTTCCTGCACATGACGTTCGCCGTGCCGTGCGAGGACTACAAGGTCAACCCGGTCATCGCCCGCGCGATGGACCGGATCTTCATCCTGCACGCGGACCACGAGCAAAACGCGTCGACGGCGACGGTGCGCAACGCGGGATCGAGCGGGGCCAACCCGTTTGCCTGTATCGCCGCGGGCATCGCCTCCCTGTGGGGGCCGGCGCATGGCGGCGCCAACGAGGCGGTCCTCAAGATGCTGGGCCGCATTGGCGACAAGTCAAAGATCCCGGAATTTATCAGCCACGTAAAGAACAAGAACGAGCACGAGATCCAGTTTGGCTTCGGCCATCGCGTGTATAAGAATTATGACCCGCGCGCCCGTGTGCTGCGCGACAGCTGTCACGAGGTGCTCGACGAGCTCGGCTTCAAGGACGACCCGCTGCTCGACCTGGCTATGGAGCTCGAAAAGATTTCGCTCGACGACGACTACTTCATCAGCCGCAAGCTGTACCCGAATGTGGATTTCTATTCGGGGATCATCCTGCGGGCGATGGGCTTCCCGACCTCGATGTTCACGGTGCTGTTCGCGATCGCGCGGACCGTCGGCTGGGTCGCGCAGTGGACCGAAATGATCGAGGACACCGACGCCAAGCTGATGCGCCCGCGCCAGCTGTTTATGGGCCCCGATGAGCGCCATTATGTGCCGATCGAGCAGCGCGCGTGAGATCGTAGGCCGCCGGTGAGCGCGCGACCAAAAATCCCGCCGGCGCCCCACGGCGCCGCCTGACCGCGGCGGCGAGGAACCGTCACGACGATGGCGCCGCGCGTCGATCCCGTCCGTTCCGACGAGACGCTGCCGGCGCGCGCTGATGTCGTGATCATCGGCGGCGGCGTCATCGGCACGAGCGCCGCGTTGTTTCTCGCCGAAAAGGGCGTCTCGACGGTCCTGTGCGAAAAGGGCAACATCGCCGGCGAGCAGTCGAGCCGCAATTGGGGCTGGTGCCGCAAGATGGGGCGCGACCCGCGCGAGCTGCCGCTGATCATCGAGAGCCTGCGGCTGTGGCAGGGCATGAACGAGCGGGTCGAAGCCGAAACCGGGTTTCGGCAGCCCGGCATCATGTATCTGGCGGAGACCCCCTCCGAGCTGGCTCAGCTCGAAACCTGGCTCGACCACGCCCGCGAATATCAGCTCGACACCCGCCTGTTGACCCGCGCCGAAGCCGCCGAGCTGATGCCTGGCCTCACTGGCAACTGGGCTGGCGGCCTCTTTACCGCGAGCGACGGCAAGGCCGAGCCGCAGCGTGCCGCACCCGCGATCGCCGAGGCGGCGCGCCGCAAGGGGGCCGCGATCGTGACGCAATGCGCGGTGCGCGGAGTCGAAACCGCGGCCGGGCGAATTGCCGGCGTGGTCACCGAAAAGGGGCGCATCGCCTGCGCCAATGTCGTGCTCGCCGGCGGCGCGTGGTCGCGCCTCTTCTGCGGCAACCTCGGCGTCGACCTGCCGCAGCTCAAGGTGCTGGCGTCGGTCATGCGCACCGAGCCGCTTTCCGGCGGCCCTGAAATCTCCGCGTCGGGCGGGCTGTTCGGGATCCGCAAGCGGATGGACGGCGGCTACACGGTGGCGACGTTGGGGGTGCGCACGATCGACCTCGTCCCCGACAATTTCCGGCTGTTCGCCCCGTATCTGCCGGCATTGCGGCTGCACCGGAAAAAGCTGCGGTTTCGGGTCGGCCGCCGCTGGGTCGAGGAATGGCGCATGGCGCGGCGTTGGAGCCTCGACGAAACGACGCCGTTCGAGGCGGTGCGCACGCTCGACCCCGAGCCCGACCCGTATGTCCTGGAGCGCGCGCAAAGCGCGGTGGCAGAGGCCTTTCCGCTGTTCCGCGAGGTGGTGGTCGCCGAGCGCTGGGGCGGGATGATCGACGTGATGCCGGATGCGATCCCGGTCATCTCGGCGGTCGACCGCCTGCCGGGATTTTTTATCGCAACCGGGTTTTCGGGCCACGGCTTTGGCATCGGGCCGGGAGCGGGCAAATTGGTCGCCGACATGGTCGCCGGCGACCCGACCCTGGTCGACCCCACCGCGTTCCGGCTGACGCGCTTCACCGACGGCTCGAACCCGCAGCCTCACCCGCTCGCCAGCTGACGCAGCCGGCCCCGGCTCGGTGAGAGGCGCGGGGACAAGCTGCAGACCCGAGTTCGTGGCGGCACGATCGCCGCCGCGAGGTTCAGGCGGGGCGATCGAGGAGGGTCATCAGCTCGCGCCATTCGCGCAGGCTGAGGCCGCTCGCGGGCTGGTCGACGGGTTCGCCGGCGAGAAGGCGGCGGACCACGGCGAGGCCCTTGGCGGAGATCGTCGCGGCGTTCAGCCGGTATTCGAGAAACGCGTCGTAGGTCATCGGGACCCAGCGCTTCAGGGTGGCGAGCATCACCTCGGCATAGGCGCGGATCTCGTATTGCGCGTGCGGGTCGGCGCGCAACGACAAAAAGTGCATCAGGTTGTGCAGGTCGGTCTTCCAATACCACTGCGTATAAAAGCCGAGGGTCAGGTTGAGGCGGGCGAGCTCGCGGGCAAGGCCGGGCCGATCCGGGTCGAGCGACGTGCCCGCGGCATCCTCGTTCAGGAGCTCGGTGTAGCCCGCGTAGGCGCGCCCGGCGTCCTCGCGCAACCGGTCGAGCACATGCCGCGCCGCCGCCCCCTCCAGCACCGCGCCGCGGCCTTGGCGATTGGCGGTCGTCTGCGCCGCCAAATGTTCGGCGGACGGAACATAGAATTCGTTGTCGAGCACCGAATAGCGCGCCGAGTATTCGTTGACGTTTGCGGTGCGATGTCGGATCCACTGGCGCGCGACAAAGATCGGCAATTTGACGTGGTACTTGATTTCGCACATCTCAAACGGCGTCGTGTGGCGATGCCGCATCAGGTAGTTGATCAGCCCCTGGTCTTCGCTGACCCGTCGGGTGCCGCGGCCATACGACACGCGCGCCGCCTGCACGACCGCGGCGTCGTCGCCCATATAGTCGACCACCCTGACAAAGCCGTGGTCGAGCACCGGCAGCGGCTCAAAGAGGATTTCCTCGAGCGTCGGCGCGGTCGCCCGCCGGGTCGGGCGCTGCTCGGCCCGGTGTGCGGCGATCTCGTCCTGTTGCCGTGGCGTCAGCCGCATCGCGTTCTCCCTGCCTGACAGCCCGGCTCGAAAGTGCCCTCGAATGGCCGCTGGTGGTTCCGTCGAAAGCGCGGGGCCGCGCGGGGAAAATCCGGCTTTGAGCGGGCTGTGGCAAGTCCCGCGCTGGACATTGAAAAGCCGCCTTGCGCGGGCTTGTCGCGGGTATCCCACGTCTTTGTCTCGGCTCCGAACGACGGTGTGGATGACCGGGTCGAGCCCTCATGGTTCGCTCGTCGTGCGAGCTGGCCGAGCGTGGGCCGCGGTCAGCGCATCGCCGAGGCCGCGGCGCCGCCGAGCCCGGTCGCGATGTTGTCGGCGAGGCGGGCGAGCGCCCGGCTCATCGTTTCGGCGACCGCGGCGGCCCCCGGGCCGGAGCCGGGCTCGACGATGTCGACCGAGCGTGGGGCGCCGATCACCCGGGCGTTCTTGTCGAGGGTTTCCCAGGTCGCTTCGAGCGTCACGCGGCCAGCCTTGTCGGCGTCAAAGCGGCTGACCTCGACCGCGACGGTCAGCGCCGCCGGGGCCGACGAATCGCTCGCAACGAGCGCCGTGCCCGCCGGCAGCAGCGGCCGCAGGTCGGCCGCCAGAACGCGCCGCGCCATCTCGTCGAGCGGCCCGGCCCAGCGGTCGGTTTCGGTGTATTCGATCTGGTTGGGCCCGATCTCGCGCGCGACCTGGGGCCGGTCGAGGGCGCCCGGCAACTTGACTTCGCCGATCGCCACGGTGCGCACCGGCGCGCCTGCCGGCTGGGCGGCGCTCGGGTCGGGCTGCGCGGTCAAGACGTAATAATGGCTCGGCGGCGACGAGCCGCATCCGGCGAGAATACCGGCGAGCATCAGCGCGGCGAGGGCGCGCACGCTCATTCCGCGGCCTGCTTGCCGCGAAGCAGCGATTCGGGATGGCGTTCGAGATAGTCGGCGAGCACCCGGATCGAGCGCGCGGCGTCTTTCAGCTCGGCGAGGGTGCGGGCGAGGTCGTTCCCGGCAGTGGGGTTGTTGCCGAGCACCATCAACGTGCCGCGCAGCTGCTCGGCGGCGCTGTTGAGGCGCTGCAGCAGCGGCCCGACCTCGACGTCGGCGGTTCGCGTCAGCCGGGTGGTGTTGGCCAGGGTCAGATCGAGGTTGTGCAGCGCGCGCTTTGCCTCGGGGCTGGCGACGAGACTGTCGGCATGGCCAATCATTTCCCGGATCTGGCCGACGAGCTGGTCGAAAGGCAGGCCCGCGAGCTTGTTCAATAGCCGGCTCGCCGAGCCTTCGACCTGCGTGAGGCCGCTTGCTTCGACGGTCGGCAGTTCGGGGTAAGGCTTGCCTTCAACAAATTGCGCCGGCGGCGCGTCGGGGTCGAAGTCGAACGAGACCACCTGCTGGCCGGTCAGCAGGCTGGCGCTGACCAATTGGGCGCGCAGCCCCTGGCCGACAAGCGCGGCAAACATCCGGTTGGTGGCCGCGGTCGGGTCTTCGCTGGTTTCGTCGAGGCGCCGGCCGCCGACCTTGATCCGATGCGGCGCCACCTCGATCGTCACCGGCACCCGAATGGTGTCGGCCGCCGGGTCGTACTCCAGACGAACCGCGCTGACCTGGCCCACCGGCTGGCCGCGCAATTCGACCGGGGTGCCGACATCGACGCCGCGCATCGAGCCTGGAAACAACAGCCGGTAATAGACGTGCACCGGCTCGGCCCCTTCGTCGGCCGCCTTCTGGTCGGCGAACAGGAAGAACCTGGTGCCGGGCGGGCTCGGCTTGCCGCCCAGTTCGCTGTCCGGCGTGTCGAACACGATGCCGCCGCTGACAATCGTCATCAGCGGCGCGGTGGCGATCTTGACCCCTCCCGAGCCGAGTGAAACCTCGAGGCCGGACGCCACCCAGAACCGGCTCAACGGGTGGATCAGGGCGGAGTGCGGCGCGTAGACAAAGATGTGCAGCGCGACCCTGCCGTCGCGGTCCGACAATTCGTGGCTGATGACCTCGCCCACCTGCACCCCATGGAAGTAAACCGGCGAGCCGTCGCTGACCTCGGCGAGGCGGTCGGCGATCAGCGTGTAGGCTTGGCCGCTGACCAGCCCCTCGCGCGGCGGCGGCGTCTCGACGCCGGTGAAGCTGCGGGCGCCGGCCTCGCCCTTACCGGGCAACAGCCCGATATAGGCGCCGGACAGCACTGTCGACAGCCCCGAGACGCCGCTGAGCCCGATGCGCGGGCGCACCACCCAGAAGGTGGTGTCGGCGCGCAGCAGCGGTTCGGCCTCACGGGTCATGGTCGCGGTCACGATCGCGCGCGAATGGTCGGCGCTGAGCCCGACCTTGGTGACCTTGCCGAGGTCGACATCCTTGTAGCGCACCGAGGTCCGGTCGGCCTCGATCCCCTCCGCGGTCTGAAAGCTGATCGTGATCGTCGGGCCGCGCTCCACGAGCGCGCGATAGCCGAGCCAGCCGGCGATCAGCAACGCGACGACCGGCACCGCCCACACCCAGGGCACGCCGGCCGACGGGCTCGAGACCGGCGGCGGCGGGTTTTCCGGGGCCGGGCCGGACGGGTCGGAGCCGCTCACCCTGGCCTCCCCGCCGCCGCGGCGTCCCACATCAACCGCGGGTCGAAAGCGTCGGCGGCGATCATGGTCAGCACGACCACCGCGGCAAAGCTGGCGATCCCCGGCCCGGGCTCGACGGTGCTGACGGTTCCGAACTGGATCATTGCGGTGACGAGCGCGACCACGAACACGTCGATGTTCGACCAGCGCCCGATATAGTCGATAAAACGGTAAAATTTCGTTCGCTGGCGCAGCCACCGGGCCGACCGCAGGCGAATGGCGACAACGCACCAGGTCAGGCCGGCGAGCTTCAGGACCGGCACGACGATCGAGGCGAGCAGGACCAAGAGCGCCAACGGCCACAGCCCGGCCTGGGCCAGGTCGCGCACGCCGCCGAGGATCGTGTAGGCCTCGCTGCGCCCGAAGCGGGTGATCGTCAGCACCGGAAACAGGTTGGCTGGAAAGTAGAGGATGAAGCCGGCGAGGGTCAGTGCGGCGGTAAACGCCAGGCTCGCCGGCCGGCGCGGATCGAGCCGGGTACCACAGCGCGGGCAGCGGCGGCGACGCCCAGCGACGGCACCAGCGTTGGCGTGACGGGCGCCGACCACCAGATCGCAATCGAGACACAGCATCCAGGGCTCGCCGGGCGCCGGCGCGTATTTAGCCGGGTCGGCGATCTGGTTCCACACGAGCTGCCGCCCGAGGGTCTCTTCGAGAAGCACCTGGATCAGGACAAACCCGGCGAGGGCATAGCCGCCGATCGCGACCCCGACCTGCGCCAGCTGGCCGAGCCGGGTATAGGCGACCACCGCGCCAAGCAGAAAGACGTCGAGCATGCTCCACGGGCGCAGGCGGACCGCCCAGAGCCACATCGTCGCCAGCCCGGGCGGCAGGCGCCGCGACCGCCCGGCGGCGGAGCGGGCCCCCACATAGAGAAGGGTGACGAGGGTGAGCGCGATGTCGAGCGCCGGGATCGCGACCGCGATGACCGCCACCAGCCCGCCGACCGCGGAAATGCCGCCGCCGTAGCCGAACAATGCCGCCGCGCCGTCGGCAATGACGCCGCTGCGGTGATCGCCCGCGACGCTGACGGCGAACAGCGGAAAGGTGTTGGCGAGAGCCAGCAAGATCGCGCCGGTGATCGCAAAGGCGCGCGGGTCGGCGAAGCGCCCGGAACGTGTGCGCCACAAAAGCGTGCCGCAGCGCCGGCAGCGCAACGACCCGCGCCTCAGCAACTCCCCGCCGGCCAGGTAGATCTGACCGCAATCGCGGCAGGCAAAATGGGTGTCGGGCATCAGGGGGGTGTGTGAGGTGCGAATGTTCGGTTGTGCGCTCGCGGCAAACACCCGACCACCGGGATTGCGTTCCCACGCCGACGCTCTTATATTCGAGGCGTCGGTCTACCGACTATGGCGATACACGGCTTATGGAATAAGCGTTGCGGACCCGGGGGCAGTACCCGGCGCCTCCACCACTCCCACTCTCTTCCGAGGGGGCGAACTAGGCTCGACGCGCGTGGTAAAGGTAAGATCCGTCGCCCGGCATGATACCACCGTTATCGGGTCACAATCCAACTGCGAACGACAACTTCGCAACAGAGGCGCTTGCGGCCTAACCCTTAGCGGGGTGAAAGCCTAAAGCAAATCGCGGTCCGAGGGGCACCGGGCAACAGAAGCCCCTCACTCACTTCAAATTTCGTCTTTAGCCGACCTGAATTTCAGCGAGCGAGCCGCCGAGAATGGCCCAGGATCTCTTCCAGTACGACAAGATGGTGGAGAGTGCGCTGCGCGGGGTCGTTCGGGACGCTCTGGCGCGCGTCGCCCGCGATGGGCTGCGCGGCGGGCATCATTTTTACATCGGCTTTCGCACCGGCCTGCCTGGCGTCGTCCTGCCGCCGCAGATCCTGGCGAAGTACCCCGAGGACATGACGATCGTGCTGCAGCACCAGTTTTGGGGTCTCGAGGTCGGCGAGGCCGCGTTTTCCGTGACCTTGAGCTTCAGCAACCGGATGGAGCGGCTGACCATCCCGTTTGCGGCGATCGCGACCTTTGCCGACCCGTCGGTCAAGTTCGGCTTGCAGTTCGAGGTCCCGGCGGAAGTCGCGGCCGGCGAGCGCGAGCCCGCGGCGTCCCTGCCGGCATCCCCCGCCGCCTTGCCGGCGCGCGAGAAACCGGACCTGCCGGCCGACGCGAAGAACGAAGCCGAGCGCCCGGCCGCCGAGATCGTAACCCTCGACCGCTTCCGCAAACGCTAGCCCGCGCTTGACGCGGGGCGGCAAACAGCGATTCTGCGGCCGCATTCGATTGCGGAGCGACGCATGAGCGAGAACGCCTACCACGAGCTCTTTCCGCTCGGCGCGGATGAGGCGCCCTACCGCAAGCTGACCGCGGACCACGTGATGGCCGGCAGCTTCGAGGGGCACCGGATCGTCAAGGTCGAGCCCGAAGCGCTGACCCTGCTCGCGGCCCAGGCATTTGTCGACTCGGCGCATCTGCTGCGGCCGGGCCATCTGGCTTCGCTGCGCGCGATCCTCGACGACCCCGAGGCCTCGTCGAACGACAAATTCGTCGCCTTCGACCTCCTCAAAAACGCCAACATCGCCGCCGGCAAGGTGTTGCCGATGTGCCAGGACACCGGCACCGCGATCGTGATGGGCAAAAAGGGC
>Ga0210390_10001020_pt1 | contig 28053 bp, 19 predicted proteins | sample IncBWH11OmetaG_FD_161050 | JGI IMG/M metagenome (GOLD analysis project Ga0210390, IMG submission 161050) | Forest soil microbial communities from Barre Woods Harvard Forest LTER site, Petersham, Massachusetts, United States - Inc-BW-H-11-O ...
ATCCGGCGTGAAAGAAAGCTGATCGATCAGGACGCGTCCTGTCAAAGTGGAAGCCTGCATCGTGCCGGTCCAGTTGACATTGCTGTCCAGCAAGCTTCTCAGGCCCTCCGGATATCGCAAGCGAACCGATTTCCCCTGCAGCGCAATATTGAATTGAAGGCTGGGACGGTATGCGATCGACCCTCCGACGGAAACCTGTCCGCCGCTAACCTCTCCAGCCAAATTCGAGATTTGCACGCGATCACTGCTCAGGTCGAGCGTGCCGTTCAGTTTATCGACGCTGATGGGAGCGTCCGCAGTCGTCAACGCGATATTTTGCAGATGCACTTGCCCCTGCACCACCGGGCTCTGCACGGATCCTGATGTGCGAACGTCGAGAACAACCGTTCCTGAGCTTTTCAGGTCAGGAGAAACGATGCGAAGGATGCGCGCATCTATCGAACCCTGAGCTGTAAGAGTTGGGGACGTCGAACCGGCGATTGGAACGCTGCCCTGTATGCGAATTGAAGTATCAGTTCCACGAATCTCGGCGGGTTGCAGCGTAACAACGGAATTAGCGAAGTCCGCACGAATGGGCCCAGCAGCGCCGATTTGCAGCGATTGATAGCTGGCGTTGAGCTTGGGAATGGTGAGGTGAGCTTCGAGTTTAGTTTTATCTTTCAGCGGTCCCTTCACCGTAGCGTGAAGCTCTGTCTCGCCTCGGAAGCCTTCGGGCGCACCACTAGCGTATGTGGCCAGCAATACATCAAGCGGAATCGCGCTAGTGTCGATGGAGGCATTGGTCTCATAGTTGCCGGTTAGATTGATATGTCCACGAGCCCGGACAGAAGCCTGCGCGACTTCAGAATCCAGCGTAAGGTCGGCTTGCTGGTTAGCGACATTTACTTCCGCCCTCACTCCAGCAATCGATTTTTGTTGTACATCGATCTTCGGTATCTGAGCGCTGACGGTCAGCTGCGGGTTATCGAGCGTGCCCTGTCCGCTCGCGGAAAGACCTAGAGTCCCGTTCACCGCGAGATTCTTTGCCTGTACCGTATGCAGTTTCTGCAAAACGATAGAGGGCGCGTCGAGACGGAGGATGTACGCCTTGGTCTTGGGCGTGTAGGTCAGGCTTGAATTCGCGGAGCCCGCATTGGTGGCAAAGTTGAGCGTGGAAACGATCGAGCCGTTTTCAGCATGGAACTTGAGGGCGAAGGCCTGAATGGGCTCATCGTAGGCACGAGCGTTCGAAATATCGAGCGACCCTGAACCCGTGGGATCGAGTTGCGATCCGTCCACCGAAACATTCGCTGATAATTTTCCGGTCACCGGATATTGAACATTGGCCAGGTGCTGCAACTCACCCAGCGACATCTGCCGTAAAGAAAGATTCGCGCGGATTGGATTGGAAGGAAGATAAGCCCACTGCCGCAGACCAATGGTTGCCGCGAAAGACGCTTCCCCCTGGCGTGCACTTACCAGCGTGCCCTTCGACACTACGATGCGGGATGGGTCGACCTCGAGCGAGAGCTCTGCACTCTTCCACTCGCTGCCCTGGACGCGAAGATTCTGCGCATTCAGCGTGCCGGATATTTGCGGCTTCTGTATGGAGCCTTGCATGGTGGCGTTCAGCGCGCCGGAACCCGAGACCATCAGCGGAGCGCCCGGCGTAGGGCGGAATGCTGAAACCAAATCAGCCAACTGATGCAGATCGCTGGCTGTAGCGTGAATCTGCAGATTCGAGCGTCTGCTGATTTGGCCCTCCGCTGTCAAAGTCGTTGAGGGAATTCGCAGAGTCGTTTGATGCAAAGTGAGGAGATTCTTTGGACTGTCATACGTGGCATGGACAACGCCGTCGACTGGAATTTGAGTCGCCGAAGGAGTACGAGAGTTTTTGGCAGCACGCACGATGAGATCAGAACGGGCACGCACATTGCTTACGCTGCCGGTCCAGCCGGCTTCGGTTGTGCCGTCAAGTACCCCGGAGATGGCAATGTTTTTCAGCTCAGGTCGATCTGCAATGGCTTGCGCCGCATGTAGCGAGATGCCGTGCAAAGCCGCCCGCACTCGCGATGACGGCGCGGTATCGATATTCTGCATGTCGACATCGCCAATCATTCGGCCGCCGAGCAAATCCGCTTCAATGCCGCGGGCCCGCAAAGCGCCATTGGCAAGCTGATATTTTCCCTGCAGCTTGCGAACCTCGATGCGACTACCGGACGCGACTGCCGATAAGGCCTCACTCGCAACCTGTCCTTCTATCGCGACACTTCGCAGCAAAGGCCGGTTGTTTTCGTTCTGGTAATGGAGCGTGCCCTTCAGCACAACATCTCCGGCTGTCTTCGTGGTAGGCGATAAGGCAGCCAGATCCTGGGCATGAACCCGAATGTCGTAATCCCCAGCTATCGTGGGGTCGCTGAAGTTGGTCACGGTCGCGTGCAACGTGGCAGTGGATGCTGCCACTTTCATGACGGCCGACTCCAGAGAGAAACCAGACGGTGTTGCACTGAATTTTGCGTTGAAGCTGTGGGTTAAGGGCGCATATTCGCCATAGCGAACGTGGCCATTGTCGTACGAGATCGAACCACGGTAGCGCGTGGCCGAAGGTTCAAAACTAATATCGGTTCCAAGATCGTAGAGGTCGGCGTCCACGGGTGTCTTCCGGTCGTTGTAGTTAATCTCGCCGCGGGTCAGAACCACGTGTCTGGCCGCAAGGTCGAACACACTTGTATGGCTGCTGGACTGGCTCGGTGGCGTCTGCGGCATGTTGCTCTTGCCATCGCGATCGACCTGGAGGTGCACGACGGGGTGCTCGATGATCAACTCGCTGAGATTGATTTTGCGGTGAAGCACGGATTGGATTTTCAGCCCGACGGTTATTTTGTCGAGCCGAAGCAGTGGTGGCGCATCAGCGGATTCACTTCCGCGAATGACTACGCCATAAAGGTGAGCAGTCAGTGTCGAAAGATTAAAGTCAAGAGCGCGAACCTCAGTGCGGCCCCCGGTGGCCTCGTTGGCCTGTCCAACAATTTTGCGAATCGCGAATTCGCGGAATCCGTTGCTCTTCAGATAGAAGTATCCACCAACGACGCCGATTCCAACGAGGACGAACAGTACCACGAGTGTCCAACCGACGATTCTCCTCCACTTCATGATTGCTCCTAAAAAGCCTGACCAAGAGTTATGTAGTACTGAATTGGAGTAATTCCCGGGACTGGACTCAAGTTGCGTCCAATATCGATGCGAACTGGTCCAATCGGGGTCGCGTAACGCAGACCCACTCCAATGGTGTTGCTGTAGTTGTTGATGAAATTATTGAAGCTGATCGCGCTATAGACGTTGCCGCCGTCATAAAAGACCACGCCGCCCAGAGCCTTCATGATGCCCAGCGGGAAGCGCAGTTCCGAGTTCAAGATGAAAAGTTGGCGGCCACCTACAGGAACTGTAACGTTCACGCATCCCGTCTGTCCTGTCAGCACATTGCAGAAGGGAACCAGGCGTTGAGGCCCAGCTTCGTCGATGGGAAAGCCGCGAAGCGTAGTGCCGCCACCGGAAAAGAATAGCTGACTAGTCGGGACAAAGCTTCCGGAAAACGACTTTACGAAACCCAGGCGAATGCTGTTGGCAAAGACTAGGGAATGAATCGGTTTGTAGAAAGCATATTGGCTGAGAAACCTGCCAAAGTTTGCACTGGAGCCGAGAGCGGTCGGCGTAATTCCCAGCGTAAGCGTTCCGAAACTGCCGCGGTGCGCGTCCAGAGGCTTGTCTCGGGTGTCGCGCAGAAGCGTGCCAGAGATTGTCGACAGATGCACATTGCGGTCCTGCGGCAGAACCAGTTCCGGCACCAGCAAGTTTGACAGCACCGTCTTGTTGAAATCGTAACGGATCTGGAAGCGTGTATTGCTTTTTCGACTGATTAGACGCTCGAGCTGAAACGAAGCGTCTCCCAGGTTGGCGCCAAACAGTGGATTTTCGGTCGTCCGTTCCAGAGAAAAACTCGACAACGAACTCCATTGCGATCCAATGAAATGAGGTTGAGCATACGTAGTGAGCAGGCGCTGATCGAGCCGTGAAAGCAAGAGCGAGACGCTGGCGGTTTCACCCAGGCCTCGCATATTGTGCCGATCGAATTCTATGGAACCGCGCGGGCTGGCAAACGTGGATTGGCTGGGCGCAATCTGGTTATTGCCGAGTTGAATCGTGGGCCCTCCGGGAACGGCCACGGTGCCCGTGGGAATGTTTCCTCCACGATGCGAGATCTCGAAGCCGAATCCGTAGGTGATCTCGTTGCGCTTGGCCTCGTGTACCTTGACCAGCGCGGCTTCCTCGGTTTGATCGGTGATGGGCTTTCTCGGACCGACGCTCGACCAATCGAAAATGTTCAGGTCATAAAGGCGGCTCTCCGCTTCGAGCAAGTCTCCTCTTCTCATGGGTGACTCGCTCGCAACCTGCGCGCTCTTACGAATCAAGGAAAGCCGGGTGTGTTTCTGCCCGAGATAAATTACCTCGCCCACGCGCACCATCTGCTGCTCGTTCACCGCGTAGGTGACATTTACAATATGGGGATTGCCGACATCACGGTCCACCCTAGCTTTTACCTCAACGTTGAGGTATCCGCGATTGAGGTAGGTCGCAGAAATCCGATTGCGGTCGTCGGAAAGCCGTCGCGGCGAAAACGGCGCGCCAGCACGGAGTTGGAAGCCCTCGGGAACCGTTAGCTGTTCATAGGGAATATTGTTGTTGCCAGTCACTTCTAAATTGCTGACCAGCGTCTGCGCACCCTCTTCAATGCTGAACTGGGCATCGATTTTTGACTCGTGATCGATGGTTTTGGCAGTGATTTTGACCTCTTCATATCCCCGGTCTCGATAAAGCGCCTCCAGGTTGGCCGCGCTCTGTTTCAAGAGTTTCTGGCTCAACCTGCCGTGCCACAAGATATGCGATTTCTTCACCACGACCACGGCGAGCAGATCCTTTTCCGAGATCGCGTGATTCCCTTGAAATAAGATGCGGTCAACTTTGTATTTCCTGCCCTTCTCGACCTCGTAGACCAGCAAAATCTGCTCTGGCTGATGCTGAAAAGTGGTCTTGACCTGAACATCGAAATAACCCTTCTTCTGGAAATAATCGACGAGATTCTGCTGACCTTCTTCCACCAGGTCGCGATCGATGGCGCCCTCGGAATAGATCGGAATCAGCTTCTTCATCTCGCGCCCGGACATGAATGGAAGCGGAGACAAGCGTGCCCCGGTCATGCGCACCTCGACCACCGGACCCACATCCACTTTAAATGAGACATCGACGCGATTGGTTTCAGGGTGATACTGGGGCGGATTTTCCTGAACGTGACTGGCCAGGTGACGCTGCTGTGACAGCGTTCTGCGAATCTGTGCGGTGGCCGCGGCGATGCGCTCGGGCGTGTACGGCTTTCCCGGCTTGAGCAGGCCTCCAGTAAAGCGCGCCCGGAGCGAGCGGAGCGAGCGTGCCAGATGCGCGTCCTCGGTTGCGTCCGGGCCTTGAAAGTCTAGGCTGGCCACGCGCGCCACTTTTCCCAGTTTGACGATGAATGCCACATTCACTAGCTGGTGATCATCGTCGATGCGCGAGTCGGTCTGAATTGCGGCCCGGAAGTATCCATTCTGCCGAAGAAACTTTTGCAATGCTTCTTGGGCAAGCCCAATCCGCGCCTGGTCGTAGGGATCTTCGTCGGGCAGGTTGACGACCTGCAGCAGACGCGTGTAAGAAAAGATTTTCGTTGCTCCCGGAAAGTCGACTATTCCGAGGTAGTAAGCGGGTTCCAGCAGGAAATTCAACCGTAGTCCCGAGGGGTCGGGGACGACGTTCACCTGAACTTTGGGAAATTGGCCGGTATGTTGGAGCGCGGCGATGCTGGACTCAACTTTGGCCTGAGAGTAGGGCTCGCCGGCTTTTTGTGCGACTAATGGCCGAATTGGTTCCAGGTCGCGGTGAGGGTTTCCGATGAGATCGATTGCGCCAACAGTTTGCCCTTCGTAGACGGATTGGGGGCCTTGCACCGCAAGCTGCGCCCAGCTCGCGGTCGCGAATAGCAAGAACAATACAGCCAACAATCGCATAGTCGACAGCTTCGGTATGGCGAAATTGTCTTCGGGTTTGCGTTCCAACCCACAGTACCCAAGCGTTGTCTGATGCGCCCTGAAGTGGCGAAGTTGTCGGCTCTTCAAATCAGCGTCCGACCTTTTTTGAGGCGGCAAATAGTTGGGTGGTGCCCTGTCGACGACGAACACCTTGGCGCGAGTGGTGAATGCAGGGAAACCCTCTCAGGTCAACTTCCGAACTGATTTGTGCGGTCGAAACGAGCTCGCGCTAGGCCGTTCTGGCGCCGCGTACAAAGTGCAATATCAGGGAGACCGCAGCCAACACCAGCAGAATATGAATTAGTCCACCAGCGACGTGAAACACCCCGACGCCTAACAGCCAGGCGATCAACAACACGATAAAAAAAACTGTAAAAATACTCACATGTCCTCCTTTAATTCCTGAAGCGCTAATTACCGAGCGCCGAGAACTTAGTTGCAGAAGACACAGTGGGAGGATGCCTGTTCACAATGGAGATACAGCTTCGAGGAAAACAACGTACAGCGCAGATCAGTTCTCCTGACGGTCTTTGTGGCCAAAATCCGAGCCAATGTGCGGCGCTGATTCTGTGCCTGTAACCTTCACCGGAAGTTCGGTTCCGGCCCCATGTTTGCTGAAGAAGGGATCCGCAGGTTTAAGGAGTACCGACTTCCAGCCCGTCATCATCTGCGAAAGTTTGGCATCCAAACGCGCCTTGCCGTGGAAGTCGAAGAGGTTGCCGTCCAGGCTGTATTTGCCGATTAAGTTCACCTGGGTGCCCGGAATCTCGAACTGCAGTTGGGAAAAGCGAATCACCCCACCGTCAAGATCAAAGACGCCGCTGAGATCGGAAACCACATTCTCGGGGGGATTTTTTCGAGCCAGTTTGGCTTTACCCAGACTGCGCATACTCAGGACATCGATTTTGTTCTGGATTTTGTCGTTGCTGAAATGAGCTTGCGAAATGCGGAAACGACCCGCCAGCTTCAGTCGATCGCAAAAAGCGAGAGTGCCCGGCTCGAGATCAAACTTTGTCTTCAACTGCACCGCTCCCGACATGATCGGAGGATCGGTTCGAACCGCCAATTTCAACAAGCTTTCGATTTTCCCCTGGGCAATCGTGACATCAAGATCCACCCGATGCCCCTTCGGTTGGTTCATCCGCACTACCGACCCGGTCGCCACCAACCAGGAATCCTGAATCCTCGCTTTCACTGGCCGCAGGTATGTATCTCCATTGGTCGCATCCACAATCGCATGAAAGTCAGTATGCAGCGGGATTGGCCGTCCACTCGAGCCCATCCGGAAATCCGGGGTGTCAGTTGTGCCATCTACCACGATGTTGTCCAGACTGCCGGCATACTTTCCTGTCGACGACAGGATTCCTCCGATACCCTTGATGGTAGCCAGATCCGCGTGGTTGAAGGAATAGCTGCCCCTCACCGGAGTGTCGCGGGGGCTATCTGCCTGCCACGGGCCGAACCATCCACTTGAGATGATGTTTCCAACTGGTTTGGGATTGATCAGCCTGGCGTCGAAGTGCAGGGGCTGATTGGTCCCAATTCTCGTCATGGTCAAACTTTCGATGTCAAACTCCACGGGAAGCTTGCCCGGCCTCAGCGTGTTCATCACCAGTTCTGCCCCGTCACAGACAAACCTGTCGACAACGATCTTTATCTTCCCGCGAGCAGCCATGCTTTTGATCTGCCCGCGCTGTTCCCTGGGAGGCAGATTCAATGACAATCCTTTCACGTAAACCGTATCAACGTGCATTGGAGAACGAAACAAATCCATGATGCCCGTTCGAAAACGAAATTCTGCAACGCTGATGATTGGTTGAATTCCGAGCTGGTGAGTATTCGGGTCAGTGTTCCCAAAAAGCCTGAGCCCCTCGCCCGAAACCTGCAGCCCCTGCATGAGCGAGACATGGAATCTGTCCAGTTCCACCTTGCTGTGAAATCGCGCGGACAGCGTTTCCATCACGCGCCCGCGCAGGATAGGCTCAGCATGAGAGATGACAATGGTTCCCAGCACAACCACAACTGCCGTTGAAAGCAGAACGATTCCAATGATCCAAGGCCAGCGTTTCGTTCGCTTGTGATTGGCCGCAGGATGTGGTTGCTGGGCTGGCATTACACTTCCGTAAGGAGCGTAAGCTGCTCGCCCCGTGAAAAACAATCCAGCAAAAACCTTAGCGCCGGGAAAGAAAAACTGCACCAACCAGGTCTTCGGCTTGCATCCGGGCTTTGCATCAGGAAGTGAAGACCGATATTCCGAACAACAAGAGAAGCACTCAGTCTCCCAGCCAGGATCCGAATCCGCGCAGCGAGTCCGTGTAATCACAAATAATTTTGGTCATCGCGACCAGAGGAACCGCCAATATCAGGCCCATAGCTCCCCAAATCCAAGCCCAAAACAGCAGAGCCAGAGTGACCGCCAAGGGATTCAACTGTAAACGCTTGCCTACTATTTTCGGAAATATCACGTTGGTGGTGACAACGTGCAAACCAACTACGGTGACAAAAACAGTCAGCACGCCGGTTTTATCCAGAACTCCAATACCTGCGGCCAACGGCGGCAGAAGAGCTAGAAATACTCCTAGATATGGAATCAAGCTTACAAAGCCGCTGATGGCGCCCAGAAAATAGAAATACGGAATCCCCAGCCGCCAAAACACCACACTGCTGATCACCGCATTGGCCACGCCAATCACCACGTTCCCGGTAATGAAGCTGCGAATCATTTCGGAGATTCTCGACACCGTGCGGTGCGCTACTAATCGATGTTCTTTGGGAAACAGACGCACAGTGTTGGCATGTACGTGGTCCTTCCACGTCAGCATGAAGAACACGAGGAACGGGACAAAGCTGACGGCTAGCAGAACGTCGCCTACAGTTCCGCTGCCGGCCGAAATGATTCGTGACAACCCGGGAGACTGCTGAATCTCAACTGGAACCGGCTTCTTCTCCAGCTTGGGTGACGCAATGATCGACCTTGTGCTGTCTTCTATCTTGCTGGTTTCCGCTCGAAAGCCTGCGATTAGGGAACGTATCTGGCTCGAGTATTGAGGCAATTCCGTGGCAAAGTCGACCGCCCGGCTGTAAAAGAAGTGAATCGAACTGGCTGCCGACGCCACCATCAGCAGCACCGCTAAGAGCGCCCCCACAGCCCGGGGAACGCGGATCCGGCAGAACAGCTTCACCAGTGGCTCCAAGGCGAATGCCAGCAGCATTGCGGTCAGCGTGGTTACCAGTACGACTTTGAGAAGGTAAATCAGACCGAGCACCGCAATGGCCGCTACCACAATTTGTGCGACGGAACCAGCTTTTATGGACGCGTGTAAAACTTCCTCTTCTTCTTCTATTTTTGCGGCCGCCGCAGACGGGTCGGGCTCGGCGACTCCGACGTTGCTGATCTGACTCACGACGTTCCAATCCCTCGACCGGGAACCCGTCGGGGGCATTGAGGGTGTCTCGGCCGGGCTTGATTCGAGGGACATGCGCAGCTGCACTGAGACGGCGTTGCTCCGTCAGCCGTTGCCTTCTCCGGGATAACACGGCGACATCTACAGTAAGGAGTCTAAAAGCCGCGACTGTCGGGCAAACTGCCCTTTTAAGCAGACAACCCCCATCCCGCCATCACCATCGAAATCCTGTCTGGCTGAAGGAAAATAATGTGCCGCCTTATTGGTAAGTTCAAGCACCGAACCTTCCTGTGCTGTTTGAGTTCCACATTACTCATGTTTTGCGGTTGCGGCGGGGGCGGAAGTAGCTCCAGTTTTCCGACTGGCTCTGTTCAACTTACTGTTCAAGCTGCCGGCGCCGGTGGCGGCACCATCAGCAGCAATCCCGCAGGCATCAATTGCGGTCAAGCTTGTAGCGCCAGTTTCTCTAGCGGGACCCAGGTGACGCTTACCGCATCTCCGGCCGCGAATTCCTTTTTTACAGGATGGTCCGGCGCCTGCAGCGGCACCGGTACCTGTAAAGTGACGCTGACCCAAAATGCGTCGGTGATGGCCAACTTTAGCGTCTCGCCGGCGCTGACTGTGGCCTTGAGTGGCAATGGCACGGGCAGCGTTGCCAGCAATCCCTCCGGCATCAGCTGCGGGAAAACCTGCACCGCGAGCTTCGACCTCGGTACTGCGGTTACTTTAACCGCGACTGCCGCCACCAACTCGACGTTCGCAGGATGGACTGGAGCCTGCAGTGGCGCCAACTCCAGCTGCACAGTGACCCTAAGCGCAAGCGAGCAAGTAACGGCAATCTTCAACCTGATTCAAACTGCGCCTGTATTAACCGTCGTCCCTGCCGGAACCGGAACTGGTACTGTTTCCAGCGCACCTTCTGGCATCAATTGCAAACCCAGTTGCAATGCGACCTTTAACAGCGGGACCCAGGTGACCCTCACCGCGACTTCCGCTTCGAATTCGTCTTTCGCGGGCTGGACCGGTGGCCCCTGCAACGCCATCAGCGCTCCCATCTGCACCTTCACGCTCACGACCAGCCAGCAAGTGACGGCTACCTTTAACGTTGCCCAGGCAGTTCTATCTGTATCCGTTGGAGGTAGCGGCACCGGCACGGTCACCAGTAGCCCTTCCGGAATTAATTGTGGGCCAACCTGCAGTGCGAGCTTTGCCACGGGAACTCTGGTAACGCTCACCGAGTCGCCGGGGCAGAACTCGACTTTCGCGGGATGGGGCGGCCCCTGCACCGGCACGAATCCCACTTGCCAGGTGACGCTCAGCGCCAGTCAGCAGGTCACTGCAACTTTTAGCGGACCCATATTATCGGTGACCCTTCCGGGAACTGGTACGGGCACGATCACCAGCAACCCTGCCGGAATTAGTTGTGAGCCGACTTGCAGCGCGGGCTTCCCACCGTCAACACAGGTGACGCTCACTGAGACTCCTGGGGCAAACTCGACTTTCGGCGGATGGGGCGGAGCCTGTAGCGGCACCAGCGCCACTTGCGTGGTCACGATGAATGCCAACCAGCAGGTGAGCGCCACGTTTAACGGCCCTCAAAACATCACGGCCATTAATCACATCATTTTCCTCGCCCAGGAGAATCGCTCTTTCGATCACTACTTCGGCGCATTGCGAGAATACTGGGCGCAAAACGGCTATGCCGACCAATCCTTTGATGGCCTTCCTCAGTTCAATCCCACGTCCGGAGCGCCACCGCTTTATGGGCCACCTCCGACCAACCCCGGCTGCAATCCCGCTGACCCGCCACCGGATGGCTGCGTGTTTGACCCGACAAATCTAATCACTTCCTATCATCTGATTACTCAGTGCATCGAAAACCCGAGCCCTTCCTGGAACGAGGCTCACGTGGATTGGAATTACTACGACCAAGTTGGTCAATATAACGATCCACTCCTGAACGGTTTCGTCAAAACCGCGGGAGGTGACGCCAGAGTCGACCAGTTTTATGACGTCAATGGCATCCGGGCAATGGGCTATTACGACGGCACCGATCTCAACTATTACTATTTCATGGCCTCGAACTTCGCTACCTCGGATCGATGGTTCCATCCGGTTTTGACGCGTACCCATCCCAATCGCGAGTATCTGGTCGCAGCTACTTCGCAGGGGGATGTGTATCCGGTCGGCACAGATAATAACGACAAGTCGTTGCTGACGGCGACGACGATCTTCCAGGAGCTTCAAGCCGCGAACCCACCCATCAGTTGGAAGATTTACGTGGACCCCACGAATACCACCTGCGGCGGACCGAACTACGATCCACACTGCCTGATTGAGTACAGCTATATGCAGTTTTTTCAATGGGGGCAGACCATCCCGAACCTGTATCCGCAAAACATCGGCACCATCGGGATCGAAAACTCTGATTACAACAACGACCTGGCGAATGGGACCTTGCCCCAGGTCGCCTTGATTGAGCCCGCAACCGACGCCGGTTACGATGAGCATCCTTCGGTTTCTGATTCGGAGCCCAATCATATTCAACTGGGGGCCAGTTATGTCTCCTCGCTCATCAATGCTCTAATGGCGAGCAGTTCGTGGAAAGATTCGGCCTTTATTCTGACTTGGGATGAGAATGGAGGTCTCTACGACCACGTCCCGCCGCAGCAGGCCGTAAGTCCGGATGGCATCAAGCCGAAAGATCTTCTCCCTGGTGATGTTTGCACCCAGACCACTGGCCCGCTTTGCGACTTCGTCTTCACCGGTTATCGGGTGCCTCTGATCGTAATTTCGCCATATACCAAGCAGAACTATGTTTCGCACACCCCGGCCGACACGACCGCGATTCTGAAGTTCATTGAAGCCCGTTTCAACCTTTCACCTTTAACCCAGCGCGATGCGGCGCAAATGGACATGACTGAGTTCTTTGATTTCACTAACCCGGCTTGGCTGACTCCTCCAACCCCTCCGACGCAGGATACCAGTGACCCTTGCTATTTGAATAAGCTGCCGTAGGTGGTGAGAAAAAGGCCGAGGCTCCATCCCCCCGGCCCCTGACAAAACTTGGAGCAACCCTTTCCCGTGGTTTGGCCTCTGAACATTGGCATCTATGAGCTTTAGTTGGCATCACAGCAGGAACGGAGTTCGTGCTACATTTCGGCGCTGCAGCGCCATGGTGATCGCATGCTGTCTCCTTGCCTTGGCAACGGTTAATCTCGAGGCCCAAACTCCTGCTTCGATTCCGGCGCCGCCCGGTGCAACTGGCGTCGCGCAACCAACCCAGGCTTCTAGTGCTGCACCTGCAGCGCAGGACAAGGGCGGCACCACGACAGCACCGCTGCCGCAGGCTGAGCAGCAGGCGCCTTCTGATGGCCAAGACAGCATGTTCGTCTTCAAGAAGGAAGTGCAAGAGGTAATATTGCACGCCACCGTCGTCGATGAGCAACGACGCCCCGTTATCAATCTGGACAGATCGGCATTTACGGTCTTCGAAGACGGAGTGGCGCAGAAGACGACGTCATTTCACCGCGACGATGTCCCGGTAGCCATGGGCATCGTGATCGACAACTCCGGGTCTATGCGGGAGAAGCGCGACAAGGTGAATCAGGCGGTGCTCAATCTGATTCGCGCCAGCAATCCCAATGACGAAATGTTCATCGTCAACTTCAGTCAGGATTCCTATCTCGATCAGGACTTCACCTCCGATATCAACCTGCTCCAGCAAGCGCTGCAGAAAGTCTCCGCAGCCGGCAGCACGGCGCTTTATGACGCCATTGTCGCTTCTGCCGTCCATTTGAAGAACAACACCCGCGTGGACCGGAAGGTTTTGCTGGTCATCACTGATGGCCGGGACAATGCCAGCCAGGAAACCCTGCAGCAAGCCACACGCCGACTACAGCAGGAAAATGGACCCACGCTCTATGCCATTGGCCTGCTTAGCGACGAACTTCAGCAGTCGGGAATCGACGCCCTGCAAAGTTTTGCCGACAGCACCGGCGGAGTCGCCTTTTTTCCCCAAGGCGTGGATCAGGTAAATGAGATCACCCGAACCGTGGCTCGCGACATTCGCAGTCAGTTCACAATTGGATACAAACCCAGCAACCCCCGGCAAAATTCTAGCTACCGCAGGATTCTGGTCACGGCGCAGGCCCCCAGTTATCAGAAACTGACCGTCCGCACCCGCAGCGGGTACTATCCCGGCGAAGCCGTTCGTTGATATTTACAAACTCAATCTTCCACCCAGGATTGCCCGCCTACCAGATTCCCTTGTCGCTTCCCGTAATCTTCATCCCCACGGCCGCAGCCGCGGCCAGGTATGGCAACAAGCTGAGCCGGGCGCTGCTCACTAATTCTCGATTACGCAGCAAAGTTGTAAGTTGGGATGCGTAGAGCGCGGCAGATTCCGGCAAAATCGGCACTCGCAAGAAATCTTTGCGGAAGTGCAGTTTGCTGCCGCCGAATTGCGCCGAATCCCTCACGAATGACGGAAGGTCCAGACCTTCCCTTCGGTAGTGTTCTACGTAATCCGACGCAATCACCAGATACGTCGCAACACCGTCCCAAATACCGGCCGCAGTTGCCGCACGGCGCAAGTCGTCGTAATCAATCGCACCGGTTTCACATAGGCTGGCACTATCCACAATGTCGCACAGCCGAAAGTAGAAATGGCGGTACATTCGTTGCAGCGTAGAGATCATCAGCCGGTCCGAGACGGCGGGCACCCGAAAACTATGTTTTCCAACTTGAACGACTCGCGCTCGCCGGGCCAGTGAGGTCGCGATGGTGAGCTGCTCTCCGGTTTGACCCAGGCGGCCCATGTGAATCTCAACCGCTTCGGGCAATCCGGGGATAACAAAATTCCATTTGTTCGCCAACCGATCTCCCCAGCTGCGCGGCGCAACCTTCGCTTCGAAGCGCTTGGTCATCAGGCCGATTACGTCGTCCGGGTCCGTATTGGTGTACAGATCCAAATCGCTTCCCAGGTCTGGCCAGTGATCCAGTGACTTGATGACGGTAACGTCGAATCGCTCTGCCTCGAAAGCGACGCAGATCGCCTGCAAAAAAGAGACCGCGTTGTCGATACGCGCCTCTTCAGTTGCGATCGCAGTTGTTGTCCACTCCGCGCGATCGCGGTCGCCAGAACTGTTCGCAATCTGGCGAAACGCCTCCAACCCGCGCACGATCACGTGATTAGAGTTCGCCAGATCCACTAAATCTTCAAATTCTTGCCGGCTGATTTCCGTGATGCCCGGCTCTGCCTGAGCCATGCTGGACGCGTCTCCCCGGCCCGCCAACAAAAGCCGGGAGAGGATGGTCAGAGATTTGCTCGATCCGAAGGGAGAAGATGTCTTAGCGGTCATAATTGGCCAGAGTCCATAGTCCTATTGGGGTGGCTGCGAAACTGGTGGTTGCGTGGAAGGCGCCGGAGCACCTGAGGATGGCGGTGCCGCAGGCTCCACCACCGGGGTGTTGTCGCGGTGTTTTAATTCAACTGAACCCGCCTGCCTGCGCCGCGCTTCGTTTGCCTGGCTGATTTCGCCGTCAACTTTTCCGTCGCTATCGCTCGCCACCGCAAACAGGCGCTGTCCCTCCGCCGACTGCCGGGTTGCGAGTCCAATTTTCACTTGGGCGTCTGCGGCCTTGCGCGCCCGCTCGTAAAAGAATTCGGCAGTCTCGAGGTCCCCATCCCGCTCTGACAAGTAGCCAAGATTGTTCAGCGAAAATGCGCTGTTTGGATCCAGCGAGTAAGCCTGCAGGAAGTCTTGCCGCGCCGTGGGCCAATCATTGTGATTGGTTGCCGACACGCCCCGCAAAGTGAGCAAGGCGGCCCGCGCCTCGGAGGTACTCGCGTTTTCCATCCGCGCTCGCAGTTTCTTGGCGCTATCGGCAGCCATTTCGCTGACCGGTTTTCCTCTCCATGCCAGATCCAGCGTAACAATAACCGGGTCGGAAGAATGTGAATCAGCCGCGGCCGTGTAGTATTTGAGGGCTTCGTCGTAGTCCCCGCGGAACTCCTTCGCCACTCCCAGATTATTCAATGTGTATGTGTTGTGCGGATCGAGGCTCAGCGCTTTTTGCAGAAGCACGAGCGCCTCCGGAGCGCGGCCCTGCGATAACAGCCGAATCGCTTCCACGTTCATGCGGTTGACCTGCATAGGCACGTCTTTCAGGCTGCCGAAAGCATCCCGCATCGGCTTCCCTTCTAACTGCTTCACGCTGGTGCGGTCGATGACTGCATCCGTGGCCTGTTCAGACGCCAACCCGTAAAGCTTTTGCGCCCGCTCCAGTTGACCCTTCAGTTCAGAAACGTAGCCCAGGTTGTAGAGCGTAAAAGGGTCGGCCGGATCGAAAAGATATGCCTGGTAAAAAAGCGTCTCCGCCTTCTCATAGTGCTGCTTCTGGATGGCCTCGACCCCTTCACGGTTTAGACGCTGCACCGGCGTAAGATGGCTTCGTTTCGGAAGGGTAAGCTTGAGGTCCCCAGCCCTGGCAATCCGAGGCGCCGAGCCTGCAAGCACGGTGACTGCAATGATCGCTAGCCAGCTGAATCGTTTAGCAAACATCGTTCACCTCTGAGTCACCCTGCCCCTCACAGACTGTCATCCCGAGCGAAGCGAGGGATGTAGGTCCTTGTCGGCGGTGCGACATAGCCGGCCGGGACAGCTCTCTTAAGCTTGAATTTGGATGCGCCAGCCCAGATGGCGTTGCCCGCTAAACGCGAGATTCTTATGGGGAAACGATTCTCAGGCCACCGTTTCCCCCCTCGCACCATCCAAGAGTACCGATGGAAATTCAACGATGGGTATAGGTGTCCCAATGGTTCGTTTCCTAATCGTAGCGATTCTCAGTGGCGTGGCATTCGCTCAGTTGCCATCACCGGCAGATGTGAAGTCAGCGCAAATTCCTGGTGACCAGATTGCCTCCAGGCTGGAAGGTCCAGCGGTTTTTTTGCCTGAATTGCCAGCGATGCCTCAGGGCAAGAGTACGGTCATTGGCGGATCGATTCGCCAGGTTGACGGCGTCCGCGACCAACTCACGCTGAATATTTTCGGCGGCCGGCCAATGAAGGTTCTCTTCGACGAACGTACCCAAGTCTATCGGGACGGGCAGAAAACCTCGCTGCGCGACCTTCACGAAGGCGACCACGTTTCAGTAGAGACCATGCTGGACGGAACCACCGTCTTTGCCCGCAGCATCCACATGTTGTCGCAATTGCCCGACGGAGAAAGTCAGGGTCAGGTAGTGAGTTTCGATCGCAGCAAGGGTGAACTCATGGTGCGTGATTTGCTCTCTCCCGCGCCCATTAAGCTGCACGTGTCTTCGGCAACCACGATTGTCGGCCAGGGTCAGGCAGTTTCCACCGGTGATCTGGTCGCAGGAAGCTTGATCTCTATCCACTTCCAAGCCGATAGCACCGGCCAGAACGTAGCCAGCAAAATTGCGGTGCTGGCGACGCCGGGAAGCGCATTTGTGTTCACCGGCAACGTTGTGTTCCTCGACTTGCATCGTGGGTTGTTGGCGCTGGTCGATCCGCGCGACGACAGACGATACGAAATATCTTTTGATCCCGATCATTTCCCGATGAGCCGCAATGTCCACGAAGGCACCGCAGTCACAGTCAATGCCAACTTTGACGGCGCCCACTACGCCGCGAACGCAGTCACGGTAAATCCGCCCGCAAGCAAGTGAAGCCAGTCAACACGTCCAGCGAGATCAATGAGCCGGTGAACTTCACCGGCTCAACCTTTGTGTAGCCTCGCGTTCTTGTGGTTAGGCACCTGTCCTTCGATCACGCAAAAGGGTACGGAACGCTATCCCGGATATCCGCACGCGTGCCGCCACCGGCCAACTGGGGTTCCGCAAACCGATCAGTGGTTCGACCGTGCAAGCTGGACACGATTGGATCACGGGAGCTTGTTCAAATAACACGGCCCGCTGGTAGGCTGCGGCGGCGGAGTGGGTGGCGTACTCCAGGGTACGTTTACGAAGTCAAAGAACTCTGTCATGTCCATCTGCGCCGCATCTCGCTTGGTGAGATTGGGAAGATTAAATCGGGTTTCCACTAGCTTCAGCCAGGCCGTGTAATCTGCGACGGTGTGGGAAACGTAATTCTTTTTGGCGAAAGGCGATATCACGATGAGCGGAACTCGATAGCCGGTATAAACGAAATCGCAAGTCGGCCCCGTTCCTTTTGTGCAAATATCACCGGGCATCAGATCCACCGGCTTGATGCCATCCGGACTGACCGCCGATTGCGGCGGCACATGATCGAAGAAGCCGCCGAACTCGTCGAAGGTCAGGATAAACACCGAATCCAGCCAGGAAGAACTCTGCATCAGCGCATTGATCAAAGTGGAAACGTATTGCGATCCAACCTGCACACTTCCGCCGGGCTGGCCATCGTCGAGGCCGGGATGTTCGTCGAGTCCACTGTCGAAGCCGGGATCGATGAATGACACTGAGGGAAGAGTCCCGTTCGCAACATCGCTCAAGTACTCCGAAACCGGCACGATGTTGTTCGGATACTTGCTGGCGGCGGTGAACATGTTGAGCGTGCTGTCTTGTATCGGAGGCGTGGCATGGGTCAAGTCGGTGACGTAAACTTTCCAGGTAACTCCTGCTGCCTGCAGCAAATCAAAAATGGTCTGATTCGTCAGCGTAGACGTTAGCGGATATACATGCCCGGCCGAAGTCGCGGCGAGCATATACAGACGATTGGGCTGGGTTCGCGACATGACCGGAGAAAACCAGCGGTCGGAGGTCGCGAAACTCGAGGCCATGAAATAGTAGTAAGGCACATCCGTTCCGTCGTAGTAGCCCATGGCGCGCACTCCATCCACATCGGTGAATGGCGGTTGATTGGTTCTGGCGTCGTGCGCCGCGGTCCATACAAAACCGTCCAAACTCGGCGCCGGCGAAAGCGGATTACTCAGATTCCAATCGACGTGGTCCTCGTTCCAGGAAGGACTCGGATTTTCGACGCACATAGAAACCATGGGAAACGATCCAACGTTCGGACTATTCCCATCGGTCTTGCAGTCATTCGGAGGGAAAGCAAATCGAGGATCGCAGCCCGGGTTCGTCGGCGCCGGACCTTGATGCGGCGCTGCCCCTGAAACTGGATTGAACTGTACCAGCCCATCAAACGATTGATCAGGAATGCCATTGGCGGCCCAGTACTGGCGCATGGCTCCGAAGTAGTGATCGAAGCCCCGGTTTTCCTGGGCCATGAAGATGATGTGATTGATGCTCTGCAGGCTGCTGTTTTGAGTGGCCGGATCTCCCGTTAACCCTCGGCACCCGCTCCACAAAATTGTCAAGCCGACGAGCAGTAGTGGCAAGACAACGGCAGGGACCGTTTGCCTTCGCCGCGGTCGCCCGATCGTTCGGCACAGTACCATTGCAGGCCAATTTAGATGGCTGTGGCCGCCAAAGCGTTGGCCGGACGAGAGCCGCGCTCGCCGCATTCGCGGTCGATTTCAGCGGATGTACTTCTGAGTCTAATCCGAGGCATTTGAGGGTTGACCCTACAACGAACCCTGTATTACTGTTCCAGCAACATCGCTGCCTGATCGAACGATGGAGCAGCGAAATGCAGGGGCAGTCTCCCGTTCGCGTCGGGGCCCGTCCATTCCTTAGGGCAATTCAGAGCTTGCGATTCCCGCAAGTACGCGTTTCCAAAAAATACCGGAGGATGTAAATGAAGACGTTCTGCTTTGCTGCCTGTATTTTTTTGATGTTGGCGACATCCGCGTTTGCCACTGTCCACGTCAGCAGCCCTAGTAATAACGCCACTGTCAGCTCGCCCGTGCACTACGTGGCCACAGCGACCACGAGCACATGCTCTAAGGGCGTGGCATCGATGGGAATTTATGTGGATAATGTTCTGGTGTACGTGGTGGGCGGAGCCAAGATGGACCACGATCAATCCATCAGTTCCGGTAAGCACCACACTGTGGTGGAAGAGTGGGACTATTGTAAAGGAGCTACGTACACTCCCGTTGACATTACGGTAAAGGGCGGAGGCGGGAGCGTGCTTCACAACCTGCAAGCCAGCAGTGGATGGAAAAGTTGGGGTGAGCTGCCTCCCGGTTATGGCATCTGCTCATATCCCTGCCCGGGTGTGACCTGGTCCATGAAGCAGGGAATCAAAACCCCCTCGCTCAGCGGAGACTCGACGCAGTTCAATATCGGCGGCACTAAGCCGTATGCGGATGTCCTGTGGAGCAATCCACTGATTGGACAGGGCTCGACCCAGGGTCTGCCCGACACTGGACACACCCTGCTTCCTACTCTCCACAACTTTACCTATGACGCCTATTTCTATCCCACCAACGTCGGAGTGACGCAGGTTCTCGAGTTTGACATCAGCATGTACTTTGATGGACTGGGATTGATCTGGGGCAACCAGTGCAACATCCTGGGTGGACACGTCTGGGATATTTGGGACAACACCGCGCAGCAATGGCTGTCCACCGGCGTTGCCTGCGATCCGGTTAACAATGCCTGGAACCACGTGACCATTCAAGTGCAACGGGAATCTGACAATTGGTTGCTCTTCCAGTCGATCACTCTCAACGGAAAGACGGCCCAGATTAATAAATATTACGCACCCGGTTCCGCGCCCAGCAACTGGTGGGGCATCACGGTGAACTACCAGATGGACGGAAACTCCAACCAATCGCCGTACACCACGTATTTAGACAACTTCAGCTTCACCTATTGGTAGGAAATTAAGAAATGAAGACGGGGCGCAGCAGCATGCGCCCCGTCTTCTTCATACTTTTATCTAGTGATTTTCCCGGAGAACGCAGAGCTTAACTCGCCTTCGGTTCACTTGCGATGGTTTGCGGCGACATCGAGAAGCGCTGCAAATCGCCGGGGGACAGCTGCTTCGCGATCTCTTCCAGAACTCGCTGTGCGGCTTCTGCGACTGGCAGCGGGGGAATTACGGTCATTCCCCCACCCATTTTGCTGAGGGCCAAATAGGTCGCACGGCTCTGATGGAGAAAATCGAGCGGATACTCGGGCTTTCGTTCGCGGGCCTGGACGGGATCGGCGTCCAATAGATAAGCGACATCCGGCTGCGGAGTTATCGCCAGCAACAGGCGGGCGTACATCCGTCCCATTGCGCTGCCAAGATTCAGATTCGCAAGTTGGTCGTGAAGATAACGATCGAAGATGATGACATCCGCGCCAGCTCTTCGTTGTTTTGCCACTACCAGGTTTAGCGAGATCGCGTCCAGAAAATAAAGCCCAAAGCGCACGATTGTCATATACCAGGACCTGACATTCTTGTCCCGGCGATTCACGGGCTTCGTGGGAGATCCAACACCTTTGTCGCCTTTGAATAAAGTATGACCGCTGAATTCGCGGACACTCGTCAAGGTTGCCACGTCGTCCCAGAAGGCAAGCATTGAGACTCTAAAACCGGCCTGGGTCAAGCGATCGCGCAGCATTTCAATCTGGGTGCTTTTGCCGGCGCCGTCGATGCCGGAAAAGCTCACAAGCCTAGCGCGGCCGTCCTGAGGGTTTGGATCAGTCATAGCGAGTTTCTCGAGCGCTGGCGCTTAGCGAGCCCCGGGTGGCCGGCTGGGACTGGCGCTGGATAAGGCCACAACCGTTCCCACGGCAACGCCCGCGCCCACCAGGGCACCGACTTTGATCAAAATCGACCTCGTCCGTCGCTGTTTAGCTGGCGCAATCGCGGCTCCGGCTGGTTTGGAAGCGGCCACGCCTGTGGTCTCGACTGACTCTGCCGCAGCCGTACCGGCCGGTTCCTGGGTCTGCTCTTTAGAAGAGGATTGTTGGCCGCTGAAGGGCGAATTGTTTTCGGCTACTTGTGAACGCACTGACCCTGGACTGTTCGGAAGATTCTCGGGTTGAGAAGGCTCGATCTTCGCCTTCTCATTATTGGCGTCTGGCGACTGCGCGGAGGACACCGGCCCAGCCTGTGCCACGGAGTTTTGATCTTGCAGTGGTAAGGCAGATGCAGAAACAAATGGCACCAGCAACAGCAATACGAGACAGCCGGCAATCGATCGCATCAGCCCCTCCCCGAATTCCAATGGTGGCGCCCAGCCCGTTGATCTGCAGGGTTAGTTACGCCACACTCTCGGATGCCGAAGTGGGATAATCTGGTTGTAGGGACGGCTGAATTGCATACACCGGAACTTGGTAGAAGCTGTTCACTGCCTCGTTCGCATCGTCAAAAGCTTCGAACAGACTGTCAACTTTTGTCAGCTCAAGAATTGCCGCAGCGGCGGCGGTAACACCCGCGAGTTTGACGTCGCCATTGCGCTTCATCGCCTCTTCCAGGCAATGTAACAGCACTTGGATTCCAGCGCTGTCGAGCTGGCGCACTCGAGAACAATCAAGCACCACGCGCGGCCGGTCCGCCATTAGGATAGGCTCCAGTTCGAGGAAAAATACGCGACCCTGTTCCACGCTCAATTTCTCGGGCAATTGCTTCACTACGACGGGCTTTCCGCTGATCATTTCAATCCATCCGGGGCTCTAAAATGCCATTCTCGTGCCCAAAGGGCGGAAAATGGTTCGTACACAGCTTTTACTCTATCTTCGCAACGGCTGGGGGTCTATCCAGTGCTACCTGTAGAGGGGATTAGGTTTTGCTTTAGGACCAAAGTGTGAGGTTTCGGGCTTCATGAGCTTTGCAAAAGGCGCTCGAGTTCGGCCTCGGCGTCGTGAACCAGATTGGCCAGACGGTTAGCTCCGTAGCGGCAAAGAGTTGCGAAATTGGTTTCATACCAGCAACACTCCGTCATCTTGGGTGACAATCCGCACAGGAAGCGGAGCTTCTGCATGGCCTCGGGGGACGACAGCATAGCCGCCACCAACCGGTGGTTTCCATCCAGAATCGTGAAAGGTTCGCTCTCGTTCAGGCCGATGAGCAGCACCGCCCCCGGCGGCGTTTCCCGGCTGAGCCAATCTCGCAGCGAAGCAATCTTTGACAGAAATGCTCGTAACGCGACATCGCGGCCGCGATAGCTCCGAATGCGTTCGCCCATTTCGGTAATGGCAAAATTGCCGTGCGCAAGCTTACGCCATTGAGCGCGTGGAAATACCCGGATCTGGGCCAAGTCCGCAGGCCGGATCTCAGTCTCGAACCACTCCGTTCCCTTGGGCAACTCCCTCCAAAGGGGAAGGTGTCGAATGAACAACAGGGCTCGCCGCTTTGCATTTTCACGGGCATTGTCGAGCCGTGGTTTCATCACCAACTCGCGGAGCGATTCCTGGTAATCTTCGAAGGCAACATTCTCGAAATCGCTTTTCAGGAACTCCGCGATGACTTCGTCTTCTGACACCCGCCGAATTATCCGTACTCCACGAACCGCGGCTGCACCCAGCGGCGCATCTAGCTCTACGTCCTCGGAACTGAAGAGCATCTTCCACAGGAATGGCACCGTGAGAACGATGAGCAAAGCCAGCATCAGCACCAGTTGTATCCAGATGACTTCCTGCAGAGACGAATGGAACCGGCAAATGCCCGCGAACAGAACCGCGCTGAAGGCCAACTGCACCCAGCTTGTGTTCGCGATCTTGTAAGACATCTCGTAAGCAATAATCACAACGCTCAGGCAGTAGACGACGGTGGTGGCGGCGTACAAGGCCAGCAAGTAGGGAAGCCCGTACTTCCCCGCGATGGCGAACTGCGAGCCGAAGAGTGCGGTCCAGATCCCGGCTGGAGCGACTCGCAGCCCCAGAGCGATGACTGAACCGATTCCGAACACGAGCAGCGACGAAATTACCAGGATGCTGTGACCCTTTCGCTGCTCGCTGCGACTGCCAGCCATAATGGGGAACATGGTATTTATCACCGCCGAGGAAAATGCAAACACCACCCGACCCACCAATGCCACTGCAGCATATAACCCGGCCTCGTTGGACGGAAAGAAATGCTTCACCAGAACGATGTCACAATTGTTGATCAGTACCTGTCCGGCAAAGAAGACAATTGCCTGCAGGGCCTCGCGAAAGGCATCGGGCAGACGCAACTCGCTGGGAACCGCGGCCGCGAGTTTAGGGGCAATGGCAAAATAGGCCATGGCCACGGCCGCCGCGTTCGCCGCGATCACTCCGCGGACGCCAAAGCCCAGCCAGATGCACACAAGAGATCCGCCCAGCCGTACCAATCCTTCCAGAACCAGATTGGTGGCCAAGCGATCGAAGCCGTAAGCCCCCTGAATGAAGCCCCGCCGGGCGCCCAGAGGAACATAAAAGGCTACGCCAATTGCGAGCAGAACAACTAATATCGGGCTGGGCAAATTCAAATATCCCGCAATGGTTTTCTGGAACAACAGCAACAGCGCTGCAACCAGGATCCCGCACTTCCATGCTCCTCGATGGAATCCGCGATAAGCCGTGCTTTTTCCTTCGATCGTGCTCTGCTGCGCAACCACTTTTGCGGAGACAATTTGGAACGAAAGAGTGACCGCCGAGATCAGGATGAGGAGAGTGTAAACCGCAGTGGCATGACCAAAGGCAGTCGGACCAAGGAATCGCGCGACCGCGATGTTGTATGCGAAATTAATCCCGGTGACCAGCCCCGAGCCGGTGAGCAGTACGAAACTGCCAGAAAGAACGCGGGCCCGCAGAGTCTTTGATTCCGGGTTCAGACCATTCAACAAGTTCTTGGGGCTCCAGCTCAACTAACGGCGTAGTGTTCGGCGCGCTTACTGCGAGTGTTCGCCAAGGGTATTGCTCTCCCAGGGCAGCCTTTCTGATGCGGAAAAGAACCATCAGGCTGCTTGTGAACCAGGGGTCTGGCATCTCATTTGCGTACGCCGCGCGACAACCCAAGCTGCCCCATGCGCCTCTAATAACGAGATCAGCTCCTATGATGAATCGGTCCCGGATGGTTTCAGCATTAGTGTTTGTGCTCCTGCTGGAGGGATGTACTCACCCTGGCCTGCGCCAGACGTTTCGCCAGGGCGGTGCATTGGCGCCCGCGGCTTCGCCGCGACTGCTGGCCGTGTACGAACCCTGGTTCGGGCATCCCAGGCACATCTTCGTCGGTTATTCCTCGCACGATCCTGCCGTGATACGAAAACAGATTGACCAGGCTAAAGCATTGGGAATTTCGGGATTTGTGGTGGACTGGTATGGCGATCGCGAACCGTTTAACGACCAGACTTACGCCTTGATGCAAACCATCGCTGCCGAGAAGAATTTTCACGTTTCGATGATGTACGACGAAACCGACCAGGAAAGTGGGCCGGCGACCGACGACGCCCTTGCGTCTTTCAAGAAGTTCCACGAAACCTATTTGTCCCCGGATGCACCCGGCTATCAGGCCTATCTGACCTATGAGGACCGGCCCGTGATCTTCATTTTTCCCAAGGGAGGGCACACTGACTGGAACCGGGTGCGGGAGGCAACCGACCGATGGAGCCCGCCGCCCTTGCTCATCTATGAAGATCGCACAACCTCTTTCGCTCCCGCGTTTGATGGCTTTTATGCCTGGATTAACCCAGGGAAAAAAGGCTGGGCTGCGGACGGCAGCAACTGGGGAGAAGACTACCTGCGCGACTTCTATCGCAAAATGCGGTCGACATACCCTGACAAGATCGCCGTGGGAGCGGCTTGGGCGGGTTTCGATGACAGCAAAGCTTCCTGGAGCCTTAATCGACACATGTCCCAGCGCTGCGGCGAAACCTTTGCCGACACTATGAAGCTGTGGCGCCAGTATTACCCGCCCGATCAGCCGCTGCCCTTCATGTTGATTGCCACCTGGAACGATTACGAAGAGGGCACGGCGATTGAGCACGGCCTGGCCAAATGCGGGCCCGATTCGCAACAGAGGTCTGGGCAATAATCCCTCTAAGAAGGAAGCGATCCCGAAAGCCTGGTGAAGAGTAACCTTCGGGTCCTTTGCGGTGGATGAAGTTCACCTGCGAAGAGCACTGAGGACACGAAGCGCAAATGAAGGCACACCGGAGCTTCGCCGTCTCTCTACGCGATCCGAAATACCCTTTCCTGATCGCTCTCTTGGCGGCCGATATTCACCGGGATGGAGCTCACCTGCGAAGCGTAATAAACCTTATTAATAATTGACAGCGGCCGGCTCCGTACCTCGTCGTACACTCGCCCGAGATACTCGCCCAGCACGCCCAACGAAAGCAGCACGAGAGCTCCCATGAAAAAGATCGCAGCGGCAACTCCGAATCCCAGAGGATTCGTGGGACTGTTCGAAACCAGGCTGGAGATTGCCAGAATGGCAGCCATGGCCACCGAAAAACCTGCCAGCAGGAAACTCAACCGCAGCGGCTTGTAACTGAAACTCGTGATCGCGTCCATCGCATACTTGATCCGGCTCATGAAGGTGAGTTTGCCTTCGCCGCCCGCCCGATCCTGCCGGTCGTAGTAAACCACGCCGGTCTTATAGCCCACCCATGCCCGCAGTCCGGGCAGATACCGGTTACCTTCACGCAAGGAGTTAATCGAGTCCACGGCTTGCCGATCCAAGAGGCCGAAAATTCCCGCATTCAACGGAATAGGAAAGTCGGAGAGCGCGCCCAGCACGCGATAGAAGAGCGGGAAGAGCTTAGCTAGCACCTTGCGGCTTTCCTGCCGGCTTCTCCGCACTGCGGTGACAACCTGTGCTCCGCCACGCCAGGCCGCCACCAACTGCGGCACAACCTCAGGCGGATCTTGAAAATCGCCGTCCATTAACACCACTGCATCGCCACGCGCAATCTGCAACCCTGCCGAGATCGCGCCCATATGCCCCCAGTTGCGAGAGAGATCCACGACCACAACATGGGGATCCTCGGCTTGCAATTCTCGCAGCAGTAGCAGAGATGAGTCCCTGGAGCCATCATTCACATAAACCACTTCCCAAGCTTCGCCAACATCATTCATGGCGTCGGCAACGGCGGCATGAAACAAACGTACAATTTCCTCTTCATTAAAAATAGGCACGACCACGGAAATCATGTGAGGCTCCTTGAATAAGTCACCAAAACCATAGCGCTCGCCGCTTTCTGACTCTGTCGACTCTCGTGTTCGAGAGTTCGAAACAGGCCCGTTATTCGGGCACCGCCTGGAAGACGCGCACCTTCCACTGCACTTCTGTTGGCGTTAAGACTGCAACGTAGCGGGCGCGAACGTGCTGCGTTGCCTGAAGCTTCTCGTGATCGAGAATCTCTACGTCATATTCAACCGTGTCCACCAGTTGGATGGACAATCCTTCCGGCGAGTAAAAAACCAATTGAACGTCGTGCTTACCATCCCGATACCGCGTCTGAATCCCGAGTTTTGCCTGTTCTCGAATGGTGTCCGCCAGCTTCTCTTTTGCAGTACCCACGAAGTCGTGGTTGAGTAGATCCGCCCGATTCTGATCGAGCGCTGCACTCAGACTGCGCCAAGCCTGCAGATAATCACGAACCACGGCGGTCTCAGTCGGCTTTTCCAGGGTCCGCGGCCCGACTGCATCCGTCGGCTCGACGCGGACCACAGGCTGATCAGCACCCCATGCAAATAACGTTACGAAGACAGAGCACACTAGCAGAAACGGCTTCCACATGGTTCGTCGCTGCTGAACTCTTCGACTCATCATTCTTTGCCCCACCGAATCTCATTCCCCATGACCACGCCGGTGGCGACGGAAATTGTTGCTCCGCTGTAAGCCGGCATTTCCGTTCGTGCGACTCCACGTTTGAGCGGCACGTCCACAGTGGCCTCACCGCCGTTGTAGATTTCGGTGAAGGTGACAATGGTTCCATCCGGTACCGCGTTGCCGCTACAATCGCGCACCGGTTCCGTTTCCAGTTCCACCCTTTGCCCCGACGCCTTCGCGTTCATTTTTAACCGGCACGGATCGCCCGGAACCTGCTGGATTACGCGCTTGTCGCTAACGCTTCCAACCCGGGCCTCAAACTGAGCCGCGCCTTCCTTGGATGCAGAATCCAGCTTGGTCCACGCTACGCCATAGTGAGTACTTACCGTCCGCGTCTGCGGGACGCCCGCCACGCCTGACAATTGAAACGACACTGGTGTGGGCTGCAGCGCGAGATTCTGAAAAGTGTCGAAAACGTATGCAACCCCGCTGATGCCGTCATGCAAATCAACCGGGAGGCGAGAAGGCTTGGCGATAAAGCTCAAAGCCATAGGCTGCGCGGCCGTTACATCGAACGCGCCGCTTTCCGTTGAGCCGCCCACCAGATCAACCAGGTAGTGGCCCGCATTGTGGAGATCCCCCGCAGCAAAGGAGATCGTCTCTCCTAGTTGCACATCGCGTCGCAATACCTGCGCCGGTCCCACGATGTACAGAACCGCTTTGCCGCTGCCAGCGCTCTGGATCGAGAATGCAGAGCCTGCTTCCACCGTTTTGGGCAAATGAAGACTGCTGCTTTGGGCCACCGTGAACTGTCCCACCGCAAAAACTATCAGGCCGCTCAACAATAGTGTGAGTCTCGATTTCATTGGAATCGGTTCGAGCTGTAGGTCGTTGTGACCGCCCGCTCAGTCTTGACTCTGCTGGCGATGTCTGACGGAACAGAAACCGCAAACGAAATCGGCGTCTCGGGCAA
>Ga0210390_10001023_pt1 | contig 28008 bp, 26 predicted proteins | sample IncBWH11OmetaG_FD_161050 | JGI IMG/M metagenome (GOLD analysis project Ga0210390, IMG submission 161050) | Forest soil microbial communities from Barre Woods Harvard Forest LTER site, Petersham, Massachusetts, United States - Inc-BW-H-11-O ...
CAAGACCTGGCTCACCGCTTTTCCGCCCACCGCCGTCTCCACGGCATCCTGTACATCGGCCACATTGATCCCGAAACGCGCGGCTCGTTGGCGATCAACCGAAATGTTCAGGTTCGGCTGGCCCAGGACGCGAAATAAACCGAGATCCTCGACGCCGGGCACACCTTTCATCACGTTGACGACTTCGTCTCCCTTTTCTTCGAGTAGCTGCAGATCGTCCCCGTACAACTTGATGGCCAGCTCGCCCTTCACGCCGCTGACCGCTTCTTCCATGTTGTCCGCAATCGGCTGCGAGAAATTCCATAAAATTCCGGGCGTCTTGCTCAGTTCGCGATCCATGGCAGCAATGAGCTCATCCTTATCCTTGTGGAATACGGGCCGCCATTCGGCTTTAGGCTTGAGATCCACAAAATATTCGGTATTGAAAAAGCCGGTGGTGTCGGTCCCGTCGTCGGGCCTTCCTACCTGGCTTGTCACCACGGTCACTTCAGGAAACGAAGCCAGGAGCACCCGCGCCTCATTTGCAATGCGCACTCCCTCGCTGGGTCCGGTGCTGGGCGCTAGCGTCCCGCGAACCCAGATAGCACCTTCATCCAAGTGCGGCAGAAATTCCGACCCAATCACGCCACTAGCCATCAGAAAGACGGCCAGCACAAACGAAACCGCGCCCACTCCCACGGTCGCGCGACGATGCTCGATGGCCCAGCGAACCGCGATACGGTACTTCTCTCTCAGAAAATTCATCACCGGGTTCGGCCATTCGTGAACTCCGTGCCTGAACACGATCAGCGCCAGCACCGGCGCGATGATAATCGCAAAAATCAGTGCGCCCAGAAGTGCGAACGAAACTGTCCACGCCATGGGCTTGAACAGGCGCCCCTCCACACTCTGCAACGTGAAAATTGGCAGGTATGCCGTGATGATGATGGCCCGCGCGTAAAACACGGGCCGAAGCACTTCCAGCACCGCGTCTCGAATAATCTCCTGCGGCGATCTTTGCGAACTCGACGCCAGGCTGAAGTGCCGCACAATGTTTTCGATGATGACCACGGTTCCGTCAACGACCATTCCGAAATCCAGCGCACCCAACGAAAGCAAATTCGCAGGAATCTTGTTGAGATCCAGACAAATGGACGCGAAAAGAAGCGCGAAAGGAATCGTCAAGGCCACGATCAATGCCCCGCGCGAATTGCCGAGGAAAAAGAAGAGAATCACAGATACCAGAAGCACGCCCTCGGTCAGATTGTCGAGGACCGTATGGGTGGTGAGATGAACGAGATTGCTACGGTCTAGAAAGGGAACGATTTTCACGCCCGGTGGCAATATCAGGTCATTCAGCTCCTTAACTTTGTCGTGGATGGCCGCGAGAGTTTCATCGGCATTGGCGCCCTTCCGCAAAAGGACAATGCCCTCCACCACATCATTGTTGTCCAGCACCTTCCCGTCGGCACGGTGAATGGCTTTGCCAATTTGTCCCAGGCGAATCCTCGGTCCCTGGACTACCGCCCCGATGTCCTTTACGTGCAGCACGGTTCCGTTCTTCGTCAGAATTGCGGTCTGCTCAATGTCCCCCACATTTCTAAACAGACCCTGCACCCGAACGTTGATTTGCTGCAACCCCGCTTCGACGAAGCTTCCTCCAGCGTTGGCATTGTTGTTGGCGAGCTGCTGCTCCACCTGTCCGATGCTCAGGCCGTGCGATACCAGAGCGTCGGGATCCACGCGCACCTGATATTCCCGCGTAATGCCGCCGAAGCTGGAGACGTCCACCACATTTGGGACGGACTTGAACTGCTTCTCGAGTGTCCAGTCCTCGATGGATTTCAGTTCCATCAGGTCGTACTTCGGATTGGTGCTTTTCAGCGTGTACCAATAAATCTGGCCCACTGGACTCCAATCCGTCCCCATTTGCGGTTGCAACCCGTTGGGGAGAGTCACTTGAGAAAGTCTCTCCAGCACCTTCTGGCGATTCCAGTCGTTTTCTGAATTGTCGTCGAAAATAAGCATCACGCTGGAAAGCCCGAAAAGCGACACTGAGCGTAAATGCGCTAAGTGCGGCAATCCGTTCATCTGAATTTCAATCGGGATTGTGACTTGCTGCTCCACTTCTTCCGCCGCGCGGCCGGGCCATTGCGTGATCACTTGCACGTAATTGTTGGCCACGTCCGGATACGCTTCGACAGGCAGGTTATGAAACGAGATCGCGCCCCAGGCCAGCAAAAGTACAGCCAGCGCCAGCATCATGAAGCGGTTGTTCAGCGCGAAATTGATGAGGCTTTGCATCTTCCGATGGGCCTTCGAGTACTCCCGATGGGCTACTGCCTATTGGTCCACAGTATTCTGGAGAACCAACGCGTCGCGAACGACCTGCTGACCCGGTTGCATACCTGAAACAATCTCCTGTATTTTCCCCGGCAATTCGCTGCCTGCGACAACTCCCACGCGGTGAAATTTATTTCCCCCTGCGGGCACATAGACCCAATCGCGGTCGTGCAGATGCAGGATCGCCGACGCTGGAACCGCCGCGTGCACTTCCGCCTTTTGCCCGCGAAACGTAGCCGCGACGAACATCCCCGGCCGCATCTGGCCCGAGTTTTTCACCTCAATGCGAACTTTCGCGGTGCGAATGTTGGGATCGAGCACCGCCCCGATGTTGCTGATGCGGCCCGTCACCACTCGATCCGGAAAGGCGCTCAACCGCACATCGGCGCTATCGCCCAAACGCACGTTTGACAAATCGTTTTCGTAGACGTCGCAAAGAATCCAGACGTACGACAGATCCGAGATGGTGAACGGGTTCGCGGACGCGGAAAGTCCTTGCACCCCCGCGGCGTTGGTGACTTGTTGATCGGTAATCACTCCCGAAACCGGCGCCACAATATCCACAATGCCCGAGGGGCGGTCGAGCGGCGCGCCCAGCACACGCAGATGTTCGGCACTGGTTTCAACGTCGACTTTGGCTTTGTTTTCGGTGCCTTCCGCGACTTGCAAGTCATTCAGCGAAATCGCGCCATGATCGTAAAGGCCTTTCGCCCGGTCGAGCTGCTTGTTTGCAAGCAGTTCGTCGGCGACCGCCTTGCGGTAGTCCGAGTAGGCGCCAGCGATATCAGCGCTCTGCACGCGCAGCAGCACTTGTCCCTTCTTCACCGTGTCGCCCAGTCGCGCGCGAATTTCGACCACGCGTCCGGCCGCAATCGAAATCACCGGCACGGTGCGAGAGACGTCTGGACTCACCACCCCCGTGGCCACCAATCGCGAAGGCGACTTGTATTCCGTCGCGGCCACCAGCGGAAATTGCTCCGGGTGATCTACCTGCACCAGGTTGACGTCACCCTCGCGCTCGACTTGCGCGGGCGGAGGCGCCTCTGCGGCGACATTTTTGCCCGCGTTTCCGCCGCAACCCGCCAGCAGCAGGACTATCCCTACCGTCAGGCCGATTTGCACCCTTCCTGCGCGTTCCATGAAATCCTCATACCGTTAGAGATATCCGAGCGGACCCAAACACCCTAAGGAGTCCGTAAACGTAATAAAAAGTCTGTAATGCTGCCCATGAAACCCGCCATGGTTGCAGGAAAAACTCACGCGTCAATCGCCGCTTAGGGCCGAACATTTTTCGAGCGTCCGATGATAAGAACTTGAGCAATCAAACTGTGAACGGAATTAGTGAACGGAAGCTGGAGGAGCGCGGTCGGCCGCGCGCTTGACGCTAAATTGCAACTCTCGATTTTCAAGACTCGGCACAATCAATCCGCCAAAAACCAAGGAATCGACACGCGGACCGGCCTGCAGAATCGCCCAGGCGTGGACCGCACCGCCGCCGTCAGGTGGAGATGAATGACGGGCACACACCACACAGGTTGCATGGCGCCGGCTGGTGGAACATTCCTCGAGCAACATTAACTCGGCATGAAGATCATCCGTCAGGGAAACCACGAAGAAGAGCAACACCATGGCGCAGACGAATGCGCTCCATTCGCGCCAAGCCGCGTGACGCCGAAGGCGGGTCTGTCGCGTCCACCGGGTGCGCCATGCGATCACGCCTGCCAGCGCGATCAAGACCCAAAAACAATTGAGAAATATCTCCATTTTCCCTTGTGCATTGGCGCGCAATGCACCGCGTCGCTAGCACCGAAAAACACGATAAGTCTGCCACAGTCAATCTACTATGCGAAGGGACCACCGGGCAATCGCTTGCAGGATACTTATATTCGAACAGTTAGTCGCGTCAAAGGGTTGGCTGCGTCTTCGTCCAATCCATCCAAGCCGCAGAACATGCTATGGCTTTAGCAACTGCGCGGCCCGCGCAAGAAACGCATCCGCTTCAGCAGGATTGGGCAAGCTTCCCTGCGCAAAGTCTCGCGAGCCGCCGCCCTTTCCACCGAACTCCTTGAGACATTCCCGCAGGGCCGCACCCAAATCGGACGACAGCCCCTTCGATTGCGCGAAAACGACGTGCCCTTGGTCGCGGCTTACTAAAAGCGCCACGACGTTATTGACCGCGGCAAGCCTAGCCGCGAGTAAGCCGAGGTATCCAGCAGTCGCTTCAGGCACGGCAGCCACCACCATTCGCGCATCCGTCGCACTGGCGTCGGCAAATGGCGCACCCCGCGACTCGTCGTGTTCGCGCAAAAGCGCGCGCGCTTCCAGCAACGCCAGCCGTTCCTCGATACGCTTCGCGGTGGCGACTTGCTCGCGGCGTTCGCCCATCAGTTTCGCGATGCCCGCGGGAACATCCGCAACACCGCAACTCAGTAAGGAGCCAGCCTCCGTAAGCAATGCGAAGTCGCTGCGCGCCGCAGCCAAGGCGCGGTAGCCGGCCATATATTCGACCCGCGATAAATCGCGGCGCCGCTCAAGTTTGCGGATGAACAGCAGCCCAGCCTGTCCCGTGCGAGCCAAATGCGTGCCGCCACACGGTTGACGGTCAAATCCCTCGATTTCAATGGCGCGGAGAATTCCTTCGCGCTCTACTTTCTTGCGAATGCCCGCTTCGGCAAGCTCTTCGGCCGTGCCGAAGCGGATTACCACCGGACGGTCTTCAAAGATGATGTCGTTCGTCCGGCGCTCGGCTTCTTCCAGATGGCGCGCAACGACGCTGGGTGCGTTGAGGTCAATCGTCGAAAGCTCCCTGCCCAAATGAAACGAGACAGTCTGAAATCCGAAGAGCTCGATGAATGCCGCCGATAGCAAGTGCTGCGCCGTGTGCTGCTGCATGTGATCGATGCGTCGCGCCCAATCAACCTGCCCGTGTACGGGACCAACCCGTAACTCGGCCGACGTGTAGTGGACTATGTGGTGATCCGCGCCGACTGCCTCCCCGCCCACGTCGACGACCTCGACCACGGGAGCGTCACCCAGCCTCCCCAGGTCGTGCGGCTGCCCCCCAGACGTCGGATAGAAGGCCGTCTTGTCCAATACGACCTTCCAGCGGTTGCCTTCCGGCTCACAAGACACCACCTGAGCGTCGAATTCCCGCAGAAAAGAGTCGCGATAGTAGAGCCTGTCCGTCAGGTCAGTTCCTTTTCACAAGAAATTCAGGATAGCATGGAGTCAGCAGTCGAATGACCGCAGCGCAAATCGCGCGGACACGATAGAATTATTGCGTGCCCATACGACTGATTGCCATGGATATAGACGGGACGCTGCTCGACAGCAAGTCCCAGGTATCCGCGGCAAACTCCCTGGCGATTGTCGAAGCTGTCGCGCGCGGAATTGAAATCGTTCTGGTCACCGGACGGCGGTTCGATTTTGCGCTGCCCATCGCCCAAGCGCTTCCCTGCGATCTGCACATGATCGTAAATAACGGCGCGCTGGCGAAATCGCGAGACGGCACGACGCATCTGCGCCACCTGTTATCGGCCGGAACGGCGCGGCAAGTTCTGGAGTCCACGCCGGAATTTCGCGCCAATGCGGCGGTAGTCTTCGATCGCCCCCATACGCGCCAAGTAATTCTGGAAAAAGTGGATTGGGATGACCCATTTCGCGGAGGCTATTTTCGCCGTAATCGCGAGTACATCGCCGAAATGGCGCCGCTGGTCAGTTGCCTCAATGGCGAGGACCCCATTCAGGTGATGTACACCGGCCAGTGCCTTCCGATGCGCGCGGCGATGAAAGGTCTCGCGGCACTTCCGTTTGCCGGCGAATTCACGCTGGCGCTCACGGAATACGAGAGCCGCGACTTATCGATTCTCGACGTGCTGGCCCGCGGCGTGACCAAGGGCAACACACTGAAAGAATGGGTCCGCCGGCGCGGTATTCCGTCGGAGAGCGTCATGGCCATCGGTGACAACTGGAACGACCGCGAGATGCTCGAATTCGCCGGTTGCCCCGTAGTCATGGGTAACTCCGTAGCTGAGTTGAAATCTCTCGGCTGGCCGATTACTCTATCGAACGACGAAGATGGGCTGGCAGCAGCGATTTACCGCTACGCGCTGAGCGAAACGGATTGAAGCTAGAATCGTGGACACGTGAAAGCATGAGGCGGCTAGTGAAACCAACCCTAACCGGCGTCGCGATCCTGATCGCCACAGCGCTATGTTCCGCTCCGGCACGCGCCGACTATGCGGTGCTGCGGTCGGGCGTACGGCTGCACATCACAGGTTACGAAAGTAGCGGCGCACACGTGCGGTTGACGGTTGCAGGCGGCACTGTGGATGTTCAGGCCGATGAGGTCGTCGCCATCGAACCGGAAGACCATTTTGAGCCGGTTCCGCCTTCACCGGTCGCCACCGCTGGGCCATTCGCGAACTTGATTCACGCCGCAGCACAAAAGCACGGATTGGACGAGAACTTGATCGCGCGCGTGATAGCGATGGAATCGAATTTCAATCCGCGCGCGGCCTCCCGCAGGCAAGCGCTTGGTCTGATGCAATTGCTTCCGCAGACGGCCGCACACTATTCCGTCGCGGACATCTTCGACCCGGCGCAGAACATCGAAGCGGGCGCGCACTATCTGAAGGACCTGCTCACTCGTTACCGCGGTAATCTAACTCTCGCACTCGCCGCCTACAACGCCGGGCCTGAAATGGTTGAACGTTACGGCGGCATTCCACCTTTCCCCGAGACTCAGAATTACGTGCGCCAAATCACTTCCAAGATGACGCATGACAAGACCGCACCTTCTGGAAACTGATTAGCGTTGCGACGAATTGCCAGACTGGAAAAATCCCGACCTACTGCGGAGACTGCGGGTTTGAACCCTGCGGTTGCATCGGCGAAGAATTCTGCTGGCCAGGATAGTTGCTGTTATTTGTTCCGACGCCGCCAGCGCCGCCAAAGGCGTTGGGCACGTTCTGACCTATTCCCGTGCTTCCAGCGTTACCCGCCTGCTGTTGCATGGCTGCGGCTTGGTCTTCCAGCGGGTTCCAGATAAATTCCCAATTAATGTACTTCTTTCCCCCGTGATAAACCTTCAGGGAAGGCGCATCCCGCTTGCTCGCCACTCCAGTGAGAAACGCTCCCAATACGGGACCATCGACCGGCCCGGTAGGCTTCAGCTGCGCCATGGCAGCCAGGCTCGCCGGCGTCACAGCGCCGCCCTGCCCCAGTTGGCCTGTCTGCAAGGGAGAGAGCGGGTTCTGGTTACCCTGAGGATTTTGACCTATCGGCCCTGCGGTAGGATTCTGCGAACCTTGTGGGTTCTGAGGATTCTGCCCGTTTGGCGATTGCGGATTTTGCGCGTCAGGCGGTTGCGGGCTCTGACCACCATCGGGAGTTTGTGGGTTCCCCGTTGTGCCAATGCCGAGCTGATTCGAGGTGTCAGATCCCGTTCCGCCGCCCAAAGAAGGCTGACTTGGCTGTGAATTCAAATTGTTATTCGAGTCGCCGAGGCTCGCCGCCGGGACACCAATCTGCCCAGGCGCTCCCGGTATTGTCGGTAGCTGGCCGCCATTCGCATCCAACAGGGCCATCTGCTGCAGGTTCGCGTACTTGGTGCTGCCGATGATTTGGCCTGCTGCATTGACGTAGATGAACCGCCACGAGCCATCTGCCTGGTTCGTGGGATCCTTGTAAGCCTGGCGAAGAAAATGGAGATCGGGCAGGCCTTTCTCAAGATCATCGAGGGTCTGCGGGTAGTGACCAGTCTTGTGGAAGTACAGCCGAACCGCTCGCGCGTACTGATTTCCGCGCCAGATCGCTTCTTCTTCGACTAGCCTACGGTGCTGCGTTGCCCCTTGTTCCAACCAGATAAGGCTCATCGCCACAACGAATACGATCAGCCCTAGTGCCAATAGAAATGCAAAACCGCCTTCTTGCGACCGGCCACGGCGTACGGTTTTCGCGCACCGTTTTCGCACGGCGCGTTGTTGTGGCGTGACGGTCGATTTCAAGTATTCGTCCGAGATATTCGCGTCTTTCATTGGTTCTGAGAACTGGCAGCCGCGTCACCACTGACGGGCTGCACCATCTGCACCGTGGCGTGGCGGCCGGACGAAATCTCCTCCACATCCGCCGAATCGTTGCCGATCTTATCGAGCCGGAAACGGTTCAAGAATACCGAGCCTTCCTCCACCACCAGCACGTCTTCCCCATCCAGAAAAAACGCCACGCGCTTCCCGCTCTCGGGCATGGACGCATACCCGAAAAGCTGCGCAGGGACGCTCACTGGCGGCGGAGGCGGTGGCACCGGTACGGTCGGGTAGGAGCGGCGTCGTTCGTCTTCAATTTGAGTTAGAGTTTTCGGGGGAGGCGGCGGGGGACCAAAAGTGAAAATGTTGCGATGTGAACCGGAATATTCGAGTTTCTTGATCTTTTCGAGCAGGTCCAAGCGCAGGTGCGGCTCTTCCACATTCAGCGGATGAAAGGTGGGATCGGATGCCAGAACGCCCGTCATACCCGGAGTCTCGCTGCGGCTGAGATAGTACACGACGGCAGCAACCAGCAACAGGCCAACGAGCACGTAGATTTCGGTTCGTTTCGACATTCGCTCAGGTCCTGAAATAAGTGCGCAGTTCGAGATTCAGACGGATTCCACCTCCCGTGGAAGCCGAGCCCAATTTCAGATCGCTCAAGAGATAGAAGTACTTTGAACGTTCGAGCCCGTTGATGAATTGAATGATCGCCGGGTAATCGCCTTCCACCGTGTCGGCGATGTCCACTTCCACCACGCCTCGGCCTTTTACTTCTTTTTCGTGGAATGAAATCCCAGAACTTCTCAAATTCGCTTTGCTCGCGATGCTCCCCAGGTCCTCGTCAATGGCCGAGTATCCGTCGGTCGAACCCAGAAACGCGGTATGGTAAAAACCGTCGTACTCCTTGCCTACTCCAGAAAGCGATTCGCGAATCCGTTCGCCGCGCGCGACGTCGGCCTTCAGCAGCTTGGAGTCAAGCGCCAGACGATCCCTCTGCGCGCTCATCGATTCCACGCCTTGGCGGGACGATTGCCACAGCACATAACCCACCGCGAGATCAGCCGCGAACAACGCGGCGAGGCCCGCAATGATCCATATTTTCCAAATTTTCCAGGTTGCGTTCATATTTACGTCGTCGAATACCACGCGGTTAATTGCAATGTGATCGGATCCGCCGTCCCTTGCCTATCCTGATGCCGGTCGTCAGTTACATGGATGTCCGAAAACGCGCTCGATTTCTCCAGGGTCTGCAGGAACTTGATCTTGCCCTCGTCCGATTCGGCGCCGATCGTGAGTTCCACCCGAGCCCGTCCGTTTTCAAGCTTCGGCGAAATACTCACCACGCGAACGCCGGGAGGAAGAGTCTGCTCCAGGTCCATGAAGATCTTCGTCCACGGAAAGCTGCGCTGCCCAATCAGCGAATTCAAGAACGCCGCGCGATCGAGCACTTGCTGAGCTTGCTGGGTTTGAAAATACGCCTGCAAGGCAGCTTGCCTCTCCTGGTTGGCGCGGATTTCGGCCTGCCAATGCGCAATCTCCGCACGCAGATCGCGATTGGCCCGCCACGAACTAAACGCAGCGTGCCCCAGCAGTAAGAGCGCGATGACTCCGACAGCGCCCAAAGCGCCCGTCGCCGCGATGAATGGTCGCTTGTTCTCGAGCGGAGCCGTCGAAAGATTGAGACGAAGCTTCATATTCTCCGTAGCACGCCAATGGCTCAGGAACCTCGGTTCAACATCCAGCCCGCCAATGCGTCGAGGTCCTGATGCATCAAATCCTTCGCATTCGATTCAAGTCGCAGAGCGACCTCAGACTCGGCGAGCGCACCGATCGGGCACTTCAATTCCGCCGAAAGCGCGCGACGAAAGACTTCCTCCCGCGCTGCAAACCCCGTAACGCACGCACGGTCTGGCGTGCCTCCCCAGGTGTCCTGATAATACGCAATCGCAGGATATACTTCATCGAGCATTGCTTGCGGATTGAGCAAAGACGCCTCGCCGGACATTTCCGTCGAGCGGTAGACGCACAGCCTGCCAGCATTGACGATCACGGTTGTTAGCGTCCTTCCGGACATGCGTGCCAGCAGCGTTGCGCCTTCATCACCCAGCAGCGGCAAGCTCGCAAGCGTGGAACTGAGCACAACTCTCGCGCTTGCGTTCAATGGCGTCAGAATATCCTCGTATTCGCGAACGATTCTCTGGCGCGCAACAGCCGTAATAACTTCCAGCGCTCCTTCGCGGCCGCTTTGGCGCATCCAGGAAACGACCGTTTCGTCCATATCGAAAGGCACGCTCTTCTTCAGCCGCCAGCGCAGTAGCGGAAGGGCTTCGTCCGAGCGGCGCGGTAAGGTTTCAAACGGTAGAATGAAGACGCGCACCACCGGGTCCGGGATTAATAGCGCGAGTGGTGCATCGTGCACGGGAACGCGATTCAAGACCTTACGCAATGCCGAGCGCACGGCTTCGGGTTGCACCACATTGGCATCCACGGGCGACGCCATCACAGCGCCGAGCGGTAGCGGCTCGATCCCATGTGATTCCAGATGGCCGCCAGCCTTCGACCAGTGGGCCGCAGCTACGTGCGTAGATGCGATTTCGACCACGACCGATGGGTGTGGCATCGCGTTGAGCCAACGCTCAAGCCGCCGCACCGGGCCGAGTTCAAAGAACCGCGTGGCTAGCGTCGCGGAGCTAGTCAAGGAAAGTCACCTTGTTGATTTCGCGCAACGTGGTTGTGCCAGTGCGCACCTTGGCCAGGCCTGAATCCCGCAAAAACGACATACCCTCCTCGCGCGCCACTCGCTTGATTTCCGAAGTCGGCCGCCGATTGATGATCATTTCGCGAATGTGATCGGAGAGGTCCAATAGCTCGGTGATTGCCGAGCGCCCGCGGTATCCGCTGCCCGAGCATTCCAGGCAGCCGGTGCCCTCGTAAAACGGCACAGACATCCATTCCGCCGGGTCCAGCCCCGATTCCTTCAACGCTTCCGGCGTGTACTGCACTTGCTTCTTGCAGTTCTCGCAGATCACGCGAACCAAGCGTTGCGCCATGATGCAGTTCAGCGCCGAGACGAAATTGTAAGGTTCAACGCCCATATTAATGAACCGGCCGATCACGTCCGTCACGTTGTTGGCGTGGACCGTGGTAAACACCAAGTGTCCCGTCAGCGCCGAGTTGATCGCGATTTGCGCGGTTTCCTGGTCGCGAATTTCTCCCACCATGATCTTGTCCGGATCGTGCCGAAGAATCGAACGCAGCCCGCGCGCAAACGTGAGTCCCTTCTTTTCGTTCACCGGAATTTGCGTGATTCCGCGCACTTGATATTCGACTGGATCCTCGATGGTGATGATCTTGTCTTCGTCGTTCTTGATCTCGTTGATCGCGGCATACAGCGTCGTGGTCTTGCCCGAGCCCGTCGGCCCGGTGACGAGCACCATCCCGTACGGCTCCTGAATGTAGCGCCGGAACCGCGATTTGTCCGGCCCGTCGAAACCTACCACGTCCAGCGTCAGGTTGCGGAATTTCTCGCTGAGCGTTTCCTTATCCAGAACGCGCAACACGGCATCTTCGCCATGAACTGAAGGCATGATGGACACGCGGAAGTCCACGAAGCGCCCCTTATAACGAACGCGGAACCGGCCGTCCTGCGGTACGCGCCGCTCGGCGATGTCCAATTCGCTCATCACCTTGATGCGTGAAAGAATCGTGGCGTGCCATTCCTTGGCCAGCGGCTGCATGGCATATTGCAGCACTCCGTCAATGCGGTACTTCACCACCACTTCGGTGTTGCGCGTTTCGATATGAATGTCGCTCGCCCTGCGCTCAAGCGCCGTAAAAATTACGGTATCCACAAGACGAACGACCGGGCTCACGCCGGAGTCGCGCGTGAGCTTATCCATCGAGATATTTTCGTCGCTGTCTTCCTCGTCACCCACAACCTGCAGGGTGAAGCCTTCGGTGGCTTGATCCAACACGCGCTGCGACTGCTCGGTACGCTTCAGCAGATCATCAATCTGCGAAGTAGTTGCGACGCGGATCTGCAGGCGCTTGCCGAGCAACAGTGACAGTTCGTCGGTCAGTTGCAGCTGGCTGGGGTCTGCCATGGCGACCATCAGCGTGGTGTCGTGGGACTCGAGCGGGACGAATTTATAGCGAAACATCAACTCGGCCGGAATGCTGCGGAAAAGATCGGGATCGATGCGCTGCTCGCGCAGATCGACGAAGGGACAGCGATAGCGCTCCGCGAGACGCCGAGCCTGATCGCGCTCAGCGGCTTCATTCGGCATTCCCGGAACGACCGGATTGTTCGTAGGTGTAGCCATGAAACCTGAACCTTAACCCCCGGAACCTACCTGGAGGGAGAACAGCGGAAGATAAAGCGATATCAAAATAAAGCCTACCACAACCGCCATGACCACCAAAATGGCAGGCGAAACCCAAATCAGAGTGCGCTGCAAGCGCGTGCTCACTTCCTCTTCGTAAAATTCAGCCACGCTGGTAAGCATAGCCGCGAGCGCGCCGGACGCCTCACCAACCTCAATCATCTCCAGAGCCAGCTCGGGGACCAGGCGAGTTTCCGCCAGGCTCTCGTGAAGTGTCCGCCCCTCACGCACGCGCGCGCCTGCGCCTTGCACCGAAGTCGCGATCAACCGGCTACCGATAGCCTGCGACGATGTCTCTAACCCAGTAACGAGCGGTGTGCCGCCGGCCAGCAGCGTCGAGAGAGTCCGAACGAATTGCGCGATTTGCGATTTCAGCCAGATGTCACCGAAAACCGGAATCTTGGGCTTCAGGCGGTCAATTGCCAAGGCGCCTTGGTCCGAGCGCGTCCAAACAAAAATCGCCAGAACCACACAGACCAAAATCACGAAAACCAAGAAGAAGTAATCACGCAGCGGCGCAGACAATGCCAGCATAAATTGGGTGATGCCGGGCAACTTGATGCCAAGATCCTGATAGAGTTTCGCGAACTGCGGCATGGCGTAGGTAACCAGGTACGTCAAGGTTACGATGACGGCCGCCACCAGAATGGCAGGATAAATGAGGGCCGTAATGAGTCCCTTACGGAATCCGGTGCTCACGCGCAGGTACGAAATGTACTGCTCCAGAACTCCGGTCAGGTTGCCACTGCGCTCACCTGCAGTAATCGCTGTTACATAAACAGGCGGAAAAGACCCCTGCGCCGCAAGCGCCTCGGACAGCAGGGCTCCCTCGCGAACGCGCTGGCGAACGTCCTGCAAAATCGGCCGCAGCCGCTCCGCCGCCGCACGCTCAGCCAGAAGATCCAGGGCTTTCAGAATCGGAAGACCGGCTCTTATCAGTGTGTTGAACTGCTGGTTGAAGATGAGGAAATCGTTGATTAGTATTTTACGAGCGCGCCGCGCGCCGCTAAGCTCCGCCAGGATGTTGAACTCGTTCTTGACCGAGAAAACGTGGAATCCTCGCTCGGCCAGCTTCTGGCGGACTTCCCCCTCGTTCTGAGCCGTCTCCAATTGTTGGAAGACATGGCCGGACGTATCTCCGACTTTACATACATACTGAGCCACGAAGGTATAGACGGCCTACCCAAAAGGACGTCTTCATTAAAGTTTAGCATATCCCCCGAAAGACGAACCCAGACCTGATAGGAGTGGTTCGTAATTTCACATCTCAGTAACAGTGCGAACGGGTTGTCCTTGCAGATAGATAGAAGTCGCGCAACTGAAGAATTGCGCTGCGGTCCGACACAGCTTGGAATGATCCGCCCGGGACGAAACTCTTCGGGCTTCTGGCTGTTCCACACGTGGCAACTTCCATCAATGGATAGCACCGGCCAGCGTAGCTTCGTCCACCACGGCAACATTGGCCGGAGGCTCAAAGTGAAACTTAGCCTCTGGAATGGCTAGATTCTCCTCCCAATTCGCGAATCTGAATTCAGTCTCGACGTTTCCAGGCTGGCGAACCAGCAATCTCACCAGGTGTGCTTCGGGGTCGGATTCAATCAAGACTTCACTCACTTCCCCATCGGCGTCTGCAGATTCATTTCGCGGAACGCACCGTAACATCGTATCTTCAGCGCCGAGACGCCGGTCGCCCGGCTTGTCGTCGGTGGCCGCATCCACCAGCTCAATCGTGCGGCAGAGCCGGGAGAAGTCCGTCTTGCCGGTCAACAGCGCAAGCGGCGTTCTCCAGTCCGAGCTGTCCTTAATCTTGGCCCGGCTGGCGGTGCGGTCGGCAGGGACATAAAACCAGACATTGGTGCCATCCACGATGAAAAGCTTCTCCTCCGGCGACTCATACTCCCAGCGCATCCGCCCCGGCCGCGAGAAGTAAACCGTGCCGGATTCAGCCGAACCGCCTCCGTTTCCATCGGAATAGCGCTCGAAAAACACGGCCTTCAAAGATGCGGCGTGGTGGTACCGCGCCTCGAGCGCGCGCACCGCTACTCTGGCGTCGGTGGCCACCAACGCGGGATGGACGGCCATGATCGCGAAAATGAAAACGAGCATGCCGTTAGCTTAGCAAGAACAGTGGGAAAGAGAGTCAAATTCTCCGGTACGCGATGATAGCTAACGGGGCGCGAGCGACAGAGCTTCGAAGGAGGGCCTTACGGCTACTGCAATGGAGAAAAGCCCGAGGTGGAGCAAGGTGGAGCGATAGCCACGCCCGCCGCGTTGACGCGAATCACTCCGGTATCATCCACGCAGTAACTGGCGATTCCGGTCAATCCCGGCACGGTCGGGGTAGCGCTGATCGTATAGCCGGTATCGCCCGAGACGCCGCACGTTACTGGAACGCCGAAAGTTAGGGCAACGCTGCCGTTTGGCGTGAACACATAACTATAGCCGCTTTTGCTGTTCGGGGGAGTCGAGAGCACTTCGTCAATCAGGCCGGCATTTGCGCAAGTCTTTGAACCCGGAGCTCCGCCCAGCTGCGCCAACGAGAGTGTGAATCCGTCGTTATACGTCGACGAGAACGATTCCTCAGCGGAGGTCATTGTCCTGAGCGTCTGAACTGCGGAAGCTTGGTTCGCCGCGATCTTAGCGCGAAGGAGGTTTGGAATCGCGATCGCCGCGATGATCAAAATGATCGCGACAACGATCAGCAGTTCGATGAGTGAAAAACCCCTCTGGTCGTCTCTCACTTGGTCCGAGTTGTCGTGCTTTTCGAACATTTTTCAAGCTCGTAGGTACCCTTTGAAAAAAAATAAGGGAGGAAGTCGGTGACCCCCTCCCTTTTTTGCATAAACCTTACTGCAACGGATTAAAGCCCGACGTCGTGCAAGGAGGCGGAATCAGCGATCCGGCCGGGTCCACACGCACCACGCCCGTCTCGTCGATACAGTAGCTGGCGATACCGGTCGAGTTGGCAGTGGTCGGCTGGGCCGTAACGGAAAACCCTGTATCACCGGACACACCGCAAGCCACCGGAACACCGGCAGCCAGTTGAACCGTACCATTCGGCGTGAACGTGTACTTGTACCCGCCCTTATTGAACGGAGCGGTTGACAACACTTCGTCAACCAAGCCTGCGTTCTTGCAGGTGTTCGAGCCGGCCGGGCCGCCCAACTGAGTGAGGGAGGTCGCGAAGCCGTCATTGAACGTGGACGAGAACGTCTGTTCCGCCGAAGAAATGGTGCGGAGCGTGCCTACTGCGCCGGCCTGGTTCGCCGCAATCTTAGCGCGAAGGAGGTTGGGAATCGCAATCGCCGCGATGATCAAAATGATCGCCACGACGATCAACAACTCAATTAACGAGAAACCCTTCTGATTCTTCTTCATTTTCTCTCCTAGGAGCCTGGGCTCCAAAATTTCTCTCGCACCCTCTGGCGGGGTACGCGTACTATGATGCAAGCCGACTGCCATGCTGAGTATATGAGGTCACCTTCCCGACACAATGCATTATAGTCCTTGGATTCATCGAGATACAACGGGTTCGCGGTCATCCTCTCGAAGGTTCCTAAAGCTCTTGCCCGGCCACACCCCAAAAGTTGCCGAATATTGTCACTCTGGACTGACTCAACGCGGCGGCGATTAGTTGGTCTCATATCCCGTACTTTTTCGCGTAATGGCGAAACGAGCGATACGACATCTTCAATGTATCGGCAGCTCGCGTGCGAACTCCACCGGAACGTTCCATCGCCGCCAGCAAGAACGAACGCTCCAGCTTCTGAATGTGCATTTCCAGGTCGATCCCTTCCTCGGGCAGGATCGAGCCGTTGCCATTCCCGTCATTGCCTGAGTGGTGCGACGACACCGCTTCCTGGTAATGCTCCCGTATTCGGACCGGCAGTCCCTCCGCGGAAATTCGCGCGGAGCCCTCTAGAGCGACGGCTCGCTCAATCGTATTCTCGAGCTCGCGCACGTTTCCGGGCCAATCGTAAACCTCTAGCCGGCGCATCGCTTCCGGTTCGATTCCTTCGATCTTCTTCCCCATGGATTTGGAATAGCGGTCCAGAAAGGAACGCACCAGCAGCGGTATGTCCTCGCGCCGCTCTCGCAGCGGTGGCAGGTGAATCGGAATTACGCTCAACCGGTAGTAAAGGTCTTCGCGGAACCGGCCTTCCGCGATCTCCTTGGCAAAATCCTTGTTGGTGGCCGCAATGACGCGCACATCCACATCGCTTTCTTCCGTACTGCCCAGCGGACGTACTTTGCCTTCCTGCAAGACGCGGTACAGCTTCACCTGCATGGTCAGGCTCATATTCCCGATTTCATCCATGAAGAGTGTGCCGCCGTCGGCTGCTTGGAAAAGGCCTCGGCGGTTTTCGTTCGCTCCGGTAAACGATCCGCGCATGTATCCGAACAGTTCCGACTCCAGCAGGGTTTCCGGGAACGCACCACAATTGATAGTGATAAAAGGCGCCTTCGCTCGTGCGCTATTTTCGTGGATGGCGCGCGCCACCAGTTCTTTACCTGTGCCACTTTCGCCGGTCACAAGCACGCGACTGGACTGCGGCGCAATCGTTTCGATCAATTCAAACAGGCTGCGCATCTTTTCACTGGCACCGATGATATGGTCGAAGCCCGTGAATCGCCGCAGTTGCCGGCGCAGCTCGCCGGCTTCTTTCTTGAGAGCCTGATTTTCAGCGATGCGCTTCACTGCCGGCCGCAGTTCATCGAGCAAACGGTCGCCCTTGATCACGTAACGGTCGGCGCCGAAATTCACGGCGTCAATCGCGGTATCAACGGTAGGCACGCCGGTGATCAAAATAAAAATCGAGGCTGGCGAGACTTCCTTGGAGTATTGCAGCAGCTCGACACCGTCCATGTCCGGCATGCAGATATCCGAAATCACGATATCGAAGACTTGCGATGCCAGCCGCCGCTTGGCAGCCTGGCCGTTCGAAGCCACTTCCACTTTGTGGCCTTCTTTGCGGAAGCTGATTTCCAGCAGTTCGCAGATGGACGGTTCGTCATCAACCACTAGCAGGTGGGCCATGGCGCTATCCCTTCCCTACCGCGCGAAGACTTTCCTCATGGCCGCGGGTTTCCTGGGCGGGAGGCGCAGACGCACGCGCGCGAACCACCTTGGGGATCTCCACAATAAATTTCGCGCCTGCGCCTTTTTCCGTATCCACGCGAATGCGCCCGCGGTGCGCTTGCAAAATCTGGTATACGATCGCCAGCCCCAACCCAGTGCCCCCCACGAATCCCGATTGAAATGGTTCAAAGATACGGCTCACCTGTGCGGACGCGATTCCAATGCCGGTGTCTCCAATCTGGATTCGCGCCCAGCGATCGTCTGCTTCCAGACTGACTGAAAGCACGCCTCCCAGCGGCATGGCCCGTAGCGCGTTATTGCAAAGGTTCCAAAAGACCTGCTTCAAAGCGTCGCGGTCGGCGCGCGCCCGCAGGCTTCGCGCTTTGAAGTCGCGCACAATCTGAAACTTCCCCAAAGCCGTGGCGTCACGCTCGAGCAGCAGGAGCGTCTCTTCAATCAGCGGAACCACGTCAACATCGGTGAACGCGTACGTCTTCTCCCGCGAATAGTTCAAAAAGTCCGTGATGATCTGGTTCAGCCGCTGCGATTCGCGGCTCACAATGTGCACCAGTTTCTTGTCGTCGTCTTCAAGCGGCGCGAGGCGGGCGAGTTCCTTTAGCGCCCCGGTCATCGCCGTGAGAGGCTGGCGAATTTCATGTGCGATCGCCGCGGAAAGACGACCCAGCGCGGCCATGCGCTCCTTCGTCACCACCTCTCGTTCCAGCCGCTTCAGTTCCGTTAAGTCTTGAAAGTTGTAAACGAAGCCGCTCGTTTGATTTTGCGCCGTGCGCAGCGGAGAAATCGAAAGCCCCAAAAATCGAACTGCTCCCGCGGAAGTCTTGAACTCAATCTCTTTTCGCGCTGCCAGCGGATTCCCTTCTTCGTCCATTTCCACCGGCCAGAAGCCGGGGAAAACGTCCTGAATTTTCTCCCCGCGCAGCAGGCCCAGTCCGCAACCGGTGATGTCGGCGCCAGAGCGGTTCATCACCAGGATGCGGCCTTCCAGATCGGTGGTCAGCAATCCTCCGCGCATGGATTCAATAATGTCCTGATTGAAAGCCTGCAGGTCTTTCAGTTCCTCGCTCTTTTCTTCGAGTTCTAATCCCTTCTTGCGGAGCGTTTGCGCCAGCAAGCTTCCAAGGTAGGCCACGGCAAAAAACGCGATCAGGTTGCTGGCCAGCCAGGAATCCAGCGCACGAAGCGTAGGAGTGGAACTCGCAGTGTGCGGCAACACTCCGTAGTAGGTAAGTTCGAGGGCTCCGCTCAGAAAGATAAAACTCAAAGCAGCGACAGTGAAAACTCCTCGCCGCGAAAACAAGACGCTTGCCATTAAAATCGCCAGCAGATAAAGCGAAATGAAATAGCTGTCCTGCACGCCCGTGGTGTACACGACGCCGGTGACCATCAGCAGATCGCAAACCATCTGCAGCGGGGCGTGCCAGCGCGCCTGTGGAATCCAGCGCTGCAAGATCACGTAAACAATCGCGAGCGTGTACCAAAGCACAACTACTTGGACGAAGGAATGCAGCGAGACATAAATCGGCGTCAGGTGCCGCGCAGCGATGACGATCCCTACCAGGAAGGTAATGGCCAGGAACCGGACGCGCCCCAGCCATGGAAGCCATTCGCTCGCACTGGACGTGGATTTCATTTCAGATTTTTCACCGTGCTGGCAGCGCGTCTTGCGCTTTGCCAAGCGCAACGGGCGCGGTCCATGTCACAAAGGACGCGGCTGCGGGCTCCTCCGCTGGACGAGGCGCCCGCAATAGGTCGCCTCTCGCAGGATTATTTACCCGCCAGTTTGCCGATCAACGAGAACAAAGGCAGGTACATCGAAACCACGATGCCGCCAACGACCACGCCCAGAACGACGATCATCAACGGTTCCATGGCCGTCAAAAGGTCCTTCACCGCGGCGTCGACTTCATCCTCGTAAAAGTCGGCAATCTTCTGTAGCATCGCGTCCATCGCGCCGGTCTGTTCGCCGACGCCGATCATCTGCGTCACCATCCCCGGGAATACGTCGGTCTCCTTCAACGGATCCACCAGTGATCGTCCCGCTTCAACGGCCTTGCGCGTCTGGGTGATGGCTCTTTCCACTACGGCGTTGCCGGATGTGCGTGCCGTTATGTCCAGGCCCTCCAGAATCGGCACGCCGCTCGAAATCAAAGTTCCCAGAGTCCGTGTGAAGCGAGCCACTGCTATCTTGCGCATCAGCGGGCCAACCAGCGGAATCTTCAGTACCACGGTGTCGAGCGCCATTCGGCCCTGAGGGGTGGCATACCAGGTTTTCAGGGCGAATACGCTGCCGACCATGGCCACCAGAATAGTTAGGCCGTAGATGCTGCCGACGAAATTACTAAGAGCAATGACAATCCGCGTCGGCAGCGGCAAATCTACCCCCAGGCCGTTGAACAGCTGGGTGAAAATCGGAACCACCTTCCATAGCAACAGGGTGATGACGCCACCGGCGATCCCCAGCACGGCGATCGGATAGATCATCGCCGACTTCACCGCGCGCTTCAGCTTGACATTCTTTTCGATATAGCTGGAGAGGCGCTGCAGAATGGTGTCCAGAATACCGCCGGTCTCTCCGGCGTCGACCATGTTGTAGTACAGCGGGTCGAAGACCTTTTCAAATTGCTTCATCGAATTCGCCAGGCTCGCGCCGCCTTCCACCGACGATCGCACGCCGGTCAAAACCTTCTGAAAGGTCTTGTTCTCCTGCTGGCCAGCGAGAATCTCCAGGCACTGGACCAGCGGCAAGCCAGCGTCAATCATCACCGAGAATTGGCGCGTGAAAACGGCCAACTCCTTGGAGTCCACGCCTCCGCCGAACGTGGGGATGTTGAACTCCTTCCCCTTTTGCGAGAGCTTGCTGACGTTGATATTCTCCCGCCGCAGCATCGCCGCCATTTCGGCCTTGGTTTCCGCGGTGCGCTCGCCCGTCACGGTGGCGCCCGCCCGATTCACTCCACGATACGTAAATACCGGCATGATCTGTTACCTCCTGTTCCTTTCTCGCTTACCGCCGAACTGGCGCTTTGCTGCCGCCAGAGGCCGGCGAGGTCACCCCGCGATTAATCAAATCCTGCAACTCGTCTTGATTCGAGGACCGTGCCAGCGCCACGTCCATGGTGATCCACTTCTGGAAATAGGCATTGGCGAGACTTTGGTTAAACGTCTGCATGCCGGACTGTCCCGTGCCGGTCTGCATGGCCGAATAAATTTGGTGAATCTTGTCTTCGCGGATCAGGTTGCGAATCGCCGCGGTGGGAATCAGGATTTCCATCACCATGGCGCGCCCGCGGCCATCGATTCTCGGAAGCAGCGATTGGCACAAAATTCCTTCCAGTACCATGGAAAGTTGCGCGCGCACTTGCGGCTGCTGGTGCGCTGGAAACACGTCTACGATACGGTTGATGGTGGAAACGGCCGAATTGGTATGCAGGGTGGCGAACGTCAAGTGACCGGTTTCGGCGATGCGCAGCGCGGATTCGATGGTTTCCAAATCGCGCATTTCGCCGATCAGCACCACGTCCGGGTCTTCGCGCAGCGCGGCGCGCAGTGAATTCGAGAACGAATGTGTATCCGAGTGCACTTCGCGCTGGTTCACCAGGCACTTCTTGTGGTTGTGCAGGAACTCGATGGGGTCCTCGATCGTGATCATGTGTTCTTCATGCTCGTTGTTGATCTTGTCGAGCATGGCCGCAAGCGTCGTCGATTTCCCTGAACCTGTCGGCCCGGTAACCAGCACCAGTCCGCGCGGCTTATCGCATAGTCCGCGCACTACCGCCGGAAGCCCCAACGCGTCAAAACTCTTGATCTCCCAGGGAATCGTACGGAAGACGGCTGCCACTGCGCCGCGCTGATGAAAAATATTGCCGCGGAAACGTGCCAGGCTCTTCAACCCGAACGAGAAGTCCAGCTCCAGGTTTTCCTCCAGCCGATGCTTCTGCACGTCCGTCAACACGCTGTAGGCGAGCGCCTTGGTGTCCGCCGCGGTCAATGGCGGCATATCCAATGGACGGAGCTTCCCATGTACGCGAATGCGCGGCGCGCTATTGGTCGAGAGGTGCAGGTCGCTCCCACCCATCTCGATCATCTTCTTCAGCAACTCGCTTAATGTGATGCCAGCCATGTTTCCTCCGCTTAGAGAACCGTTTCCCGCACGACCTCTTCGAGTGTGGTGTGCCCCAACGCTACCTTCGTCAGCCCGCTGCGGCGCAAAGTGATCATTCCCGTTTCTAGAGCCTTTTTCTTAAGTTCGAGCGCCGAGGCGCCCACCAGTATCAACTCGCGCAAATCATCGTTGATCTCCATCACTTCATAGAGGCCGACGCGCCCTTTGTAGCCGGTGTTGTTGCAGGTGGCGCAGCCGCGGCCATGCTGCACGATGGTCCTTTCAGACTCATCCTTGGTGTATCCGGCATCAATCAGCGCCTGCGGCAGAATTTGCATCGGTTCCTTGCACCCCACGCAGATGCGCCGCACCAGACGCTGCGCACATATCAAGTTGACCGAAGTTGCCACCAGGAACGGTTCAATACCCATATTCATCAATCGGCTGATCGTGGACGGAGCATCATTCGTGTGTAGCGTCGAAAGCACTAAGTGGCCCGTCAATGCCGCCTTCACCGCGATTTCCGCCGTTTCGAAGTCGCGAATCTCGCCGACCAGAATGATGTTGGGATCCTGCCGCAAGAAGGCGCGCAGAGCGGAAGCGAAGTTCAGCCCAATCTGCTCCTTCATTTGCACCTGGTTGATTCCGGGAAGCTGAAATTCGACGGGGTCCTCGGCCGTCATAATGTTCGTTTCCGAGGTGTTGAGTTTCGCGACGGATGAATACAGCGTGTTCGTCTTTCCGGAACCGGTAGGACCCGTGACCAGCACCATGCCGTATGGCTTCAAGATCTGGCGCTCGAATTTCGCGAGCGATTCCGGCTCGAAACCCAGCTTGGTCATGTCCAGACGAAGATTTTCCTTGTCCAGCAACCGCATGACGACTTTTTCGCCGAATAGCGTCGGAACGGTCGAAACGCGGAAGTCCAACTCTTTCTTTTTTCCGTCCTTCAGATACTTGATCATGATGCGGCCGTCTTGCGGCAGCCGCTTTTCGCTGATGTCCAGCTTCGCCATGATCTTCACGCGGCTGGTGATCGCGTCCTTCAACTTCATCGGCGGCGCCATCACGTTCTGCAAAATACCGTCAATGCGAAATCTCACGCGGTATTCCTTCTCGTAAGGCTCCACGTGAATGTCGCTTGCCCCGCGCTTCACCGCGTCCGTCAAGATCAGGTTCACGAGCTTGATGATCGGCGCTTCCTCGGCGGCCTTTTCGAGCGTCGCCAGGTCCATCTCCGATTCTTCGCCGGAAAGTTCCAGCGACGCTTCTTCCCCGGCAAGGTCTTTCATCACCTTGTCGAGCTGCTCGACACTCTCGACATCGCCGTAAAACTTATGAATCGCCTCGCTGATTGCTGTTTCCGACGCCACCACCGGCTCTACATTGAATCCAGTCATGAACTTGATATCGTCCATAGCGAAGACGTTGGTCGGATCCGTCATCGCAATGGTCAAAGTCGAGCCCACGCGCGAAAGTGGCACAATTTGATAACGCACAGCGGTTTCTTGCGGCACCAGCTTGATGACGGCGGGATCTACCTCGTAGAATTTCAGATTAATGGAAGGCACGCCGTATTGCCGCGAAAGCACAGCCGTAATATCGTCATCACTGACCAGGCCCAGCTTCACCAGGCATGTGCCCAGCCGGCCGCCACTTTTTTTCTGGTGTTCAAGCGCCTGCTTAAGCTGATCCGCAGTGATCAGGCTGTCTTTGACCAGAATTTCGCCGAGTCGTGAAGACATGAGTATCCGGGAGTGGTACTAGAACCCACCCGATGAGCCAGCGTAGCATGGCGACCTGCCGAAAAAAGTCACTGGGTGGTCCAGTCGTAGTGAATCAGCTAACATCCGATACGGCGCCGCCGAACCTGTACCGGAGTACAGGCTCATTTTCGCTCCTGTACTAAGGTACAGGTCCAATATTGTCAATGAGTTAGCGGCGACCAGAGGCGGAGTTGTTTTTTCGGGGAAGCGTGCGAATTCTCGCTCGAGAATTCAACCCACCTCAATCATGATTTGCCCGGCAGAACTGCGCCCCTCGCGCCCGAAAAATCTTGTTCTGAGACGCGCGATGTTGTGGCGTAAACGCCGCACACTCGCTACGATATTTCGGTTCGACGGGCGGTTAGCTCAGCGGTTAGAGCATCCCGCTTACACCCCTATTTCGGCCTACGTGTGTTTCAATACCCAGAAGAAGATCATGAGAGCACATAACACTCCGATTTGATTACAATAGATGGCGAGATAGGAGTATCAGAGCAGCGTCCGGGGGATCAATTACACGTACACATCAGGAAGCGGGACCGATTAAACGGGGAGAAAGCAATCGTCGCAACCTCGCTGATCTCCGTGGACTCTGTACTGGTTGCAAGTCCGTTGTGCCCAGGGCAGGAGAACCCTCCGATCCGCGAGACCGAGCTCCAAATCTGATTTTTCAGTGGCTGATCCTCAAACCTGGCTCGCTGCCCCGTTGTTTCGCGACGGTCGCTGCCTTCTTGTTTCTTACACTTCCAATGTTCTCCCAAGAGTCACAGGAAAAGCCTTCTTCGGACCCGGCGGCCCTTCCGATGCAAGCCAAACCCGGAGACCAACCGGGAGCCCAGAATAATTCTCAGGATCAAGACAGCCCCGTCCCAAAAGAGCCAGAGAAGAACAAGAACGACCGGATGTTTTACGTGATGCCGAACTATTTGACCGTCGATAATCAGGCGCAAGTCAAACCGATCTCCTGGAAAGAGAAATTCGCCATCACGGCGAAGGGCGCCTTCGATCCATATGAATTCGTGATCGTGGGTATTGTGGCCGGCATCCGCCAGGCGGATAACGCCTATCCGGCATTTGGACAGGGTATGGAGGGATATGCGAAGCGGTATGGAACGGCATTCGCCGATCAAGTGGACGGCAATATCATGGTAGGCGCCGTTTTCCCCTCAATCTTGAAAACAGATCCTCGCTATTTTCGATTGGGACGGGGCGGGTACGGTCACCGCTTTGGCTACGCGATCAGCCGTATTTTCGTCACCCGTAAAGACTCGGGTGGAAGTATGTTCAACGTTTCCGAGTTTGCGGGCAATGCAACGGCGATCGGCATCTCTAACTCTTATTATCCGGCAGCTGATCGGAGTGTTTCGGGCAATATAACCAACTGGGGAGTGCAGATGGGCATCGACGCCTTCGGGAATGAGCTGAAGGAGTTTTGGCCAGATATTCACAGGTATTTGCGGAAAAAGAAGAACTCGCCACCTCCGCAGCAGATAGCCGACGATTGACTTGGTAGGAAATGCTTGAAGAGCGAAGCAGATGGGGCCGAATGTGAAAGCACCAATGTGAGGGAGATTTGAAAACGATTCGATCGTTTTGCATGGCGGTAGCGCTGGCAGGGACGTTGGGAACTGCGTGTGTTCGAGCCCAGGAGCCAACGAACACGCGAGAACAATCCCAAGAGGGAACGGTACGATTGCGGCTGGATGGCGTTTCGCTGCTCAGTCAGGATCCTCAGCAAGCGGGCACGACTACGAATGGAAAGTCCTCATTACCGGACGCCCCGACACCCCAAACCAACCCCAGCGATCCGAATAGCTCAAATGTCCAGTACGGTAAACAACCCAAGAGAATTCTGGGGATCATTCCCAATTACCGCGCGGTGAGCGCCAACATCCATTTGCCTCCGCTCACTATCGAGAAAAAATTCTGGCTGGCGACGCAAGACACATTCGATTATTCCAATTTTCTACTGGTGGGAGGTCTCGCGGGAATTTCCATGGCCCAAAAATCGGAGCCGTCTTTTGGGCAAGGCGGTGCAGGATACGGCCGGTACTATTGGCACATCTTTGCGGACGGCGGAATCGAGAACTACATGACGGAAGCGATCGTGCCAACGCTGACGAGAGAAGATCCGAGATACTACACACTGGGCAAAGGCCCATTCCTCAAGCGGACCGGCTATGCGCTGAGCCGCCTGTTGATCACCAGGACCGATGGGGGAAAGAACACCTTCAACATTTCGGAAATCGTGGGGGCTGGAGCAGCCGCGGGCATCGCCAACGCGTATTACCACGACCAATCCAACGTCTGGGTGAAAACATATCAGCGTTGGGGAACGGAGGTGGGATTGGACGCGGTGTTCAACGTATTAAAAGAGTTCTGGCCGGACATCAATCAGGCAGTATTCCACGGAAAATACTAATCCCGAGGCTGCGAATGCGCTCGTGCCACCATTCGTCGGTCATTGCCGTACTGTATGCCATAGGTGATCGCGAGCGACAGTACAACAACAAACACCATCCCGGCAATTATGGAAACCCGCGTATGGCGCCGCAGGTGTTTAGGGTCACATTCGATTCTCGAGTGAGGATCCTTTTCCAGGAGACGTAGGGCCATGAGGTTAAAAGCACTACAAAGACGAATTGACTAAACAGATTGTCTCTGGGAGTCGAGATTTTCTCTGGCGCATATGCCCAGTCGCTGGAAGCCGACCCCGCCAAAAGCCCTAACCACAGAATCAAAACTAGAACCCCAAGGAAAAGTGAGACGTATTGGCCCCAAGGGGTTCGCGCATCGCCAGACGGCGTCGAACTGATCCCGCGCTGGATGAGGTTCCAACCCTTTGAAATCCAAAAGAAACCTACAATGAAAGCAAGCAATCCGGTCGTCGCTAGTTGGCCGTCTCTTTCAAGATACTTATCTGACGGTATTAGGTCAGTGATGAGCATTCCCCAGGTAGCAGCGAGACAAGCCACGACAGCGACCAGGAATAAGGGAAATCTCAACCAAATTCTGTGAGCCGGGAATGGTGTCAGCGGCGCAAGAAACATTGCCGCTGCACACATGAAAACAACTACGAGAACGGGGTTCGCCCGGCTGTAGAGCAACGCGGCGCCACAGATGCCTCCAGCCAAAGCCATTGCCATAGGCAGCCGGATCCAAGAATAGAATGATCCGGAAGCTCCTTTCACACCAGCGTATGCGTTACAGGCTGTGTTACTCCCTATTGCCCAAGCAATCGCGACTCCCAGCGTCATGAATCCGAGAGCTCCTCGCAGTTGCGCGCCGAGCAGCAGAGAGCCGCCGCCACCGGAGAGTGAGTCCCCGGACGGGACTGTCCGGCTCCCGCTAATTGGGAGCTACTCGTGACGTCTGCTCCCTGTCACTTTTAACGATAGACTGGAAAGAATCAAATGAATACCGTTCGATCTCTAATTAGGAAAGCTCAGTTTGCACAATAGGATCGGAGTTTGGGAGCGTTGATGGGCTAGCACCTACCGGTTATGCCCACTCGCGACTGACTCCGTAAACTCGAAATTCCTGGTAATTCCGAGAAGGAGACACGCAAAGCTTTGAGGGTTACGAAGAAAACTTCGCAAGTTCGCAGTTTGCTTTCACTGGGCGTCGTTTCCCTCCTGTTTCTGGTGGCGGCTGTTGTACCGACTGGCGCGCAGCAGGCGCCGGGCGGGCAGGTGCCCGATCAGCAGGCAGCAGGAAGCATCAGCGGAACAATTGTTGATCTAACGGGAGCCGTCGTCGTCGGAGCCCAGGTGCATCTTACGCGTGAAGATCGATCCCCAAGCGAGGAGAAACTCACAGACGACCTGGGTCAATTTTCCTTTGCCAACGTCGCTCCCGGGCCGTTCCAGCTCACCATTTCGTTTACAGGTCTCAACACGCAAGTAATCTCCGGAACCGTGCATCCCGGTGAGGCCTACGTTGTTCCGCAGGTGGTATTGCTTGTTGCTACGCAGGTGACGCAGGTGACCGTCGCACTCACGCAGGTCGAACTGGCAGAAGTGCAAATCAAGGATCAAGAGAAGCAACGTGTGCTCGGCATCATTCCGAATTTTTATGTCAGCTACGTTCCCGATGCGGTTGCGCTCACGCCAAAACAAAAGTTCGAGCTGGCCTGGAGGTCGTCTGTTGATCCGTTCACCTTCGTTGCGGTTGGAGCTGTTGCCGGGATTCAGCAGGCCGGAAACGGACTCGGTGGATACGGACAAGGAGCGCAAGGTTACGCAAAGCGCTACGGCGCATCGTACGGTGACGTCGTTATAGGTACGTTCCTCGGAAGCGCCCTAAT
>Ga0210390_10001024_pt1 | contig 27982 bp, 20 predicted proteins | sample IncBWH11OmetaG_FD_161050 | JGI IMG/M metagenome (GOLD analysis project Ga0210390, IMG submission 161050) | Forest soil microbial communities from Barre Woods Harvard Forest LTER site, Petersham, Massachusetts, United States - Inc-BW-H-11-O ...
GCCCGGAAGAATTCGATCGGCACGGTCATCGGATTGAGCCGCGCAAGCCATTCGCCCCGCGTCACCCGCTGCGCATTCGAGGAACCATGCCCCTCAGTCGGCGAGCTTTGCTGGTCTGAGTGCTCATCGCTGCTTGCAGCGGCTGCGGACGTGGGCTCGGCCGCCGACGATTGCTGGTTCAGGTAAATCACCGGCGTGGCCAGCAGCCAAATCCACAGCAAGACGGTGACCGCGTGACGGAAGTCGCGATAGGAGACCGTGAGGGCAGCGATCAGCGTGCCGATGCCAACTGCGGCCAGCGTCAACAACACGGCGGCCAGCGGCAGGAGCACCATCTCGGCGCCGGGCAGAATTCCGTACCACAGCATGAGTGCCAAGAGCACGACGAATGAGACTCCGAGATCGACCAGCGCGGCGGCCACCGACGCGAAGGGGATGGCCAGCCGCGGGAAGTAGACCTTGGTGACGAGCCCCTCGGAGCCGATCACGCTATTGGCGGCCGTGCTGACGGCGGTCTGAAAAAAGAACCAGGGGACCAACCCCGAAAGCACGAACACGGAATTCGGAAATTTGCCGTCGCTTGCCGGCGCGTAAGCATAGACAAACGCGACCATTGTCAGCACGGGCTGAATGATGGCCCACAGCACGCCCAACACCGTCTGCTTGTAGCGCACCCGGATGTTGCGGAGCGTGAGCTGCCCGATCAGGTCGCGACACTTCCACAGTTCGCTTAGGTTGAGGGTCGGCCAACCACTTTTGGGCGTGATGTGAATCTCCGGCAGCGGCGGCCCATCGGACGGCGAGTCGGGCAGGTCATCGGCTGGCGGGCCGGCAACGCCGACCGGAAAGGTCGCCGTTGCGGAAGTCTCGGATGGGCGCGCTGCGCGCGTCTGTTCTGGCATCAAACCACCTTCGCCGCCGTCGGCGCGGACGCACGCCGGCCTGGGAATCGGCCCGCACAATGGGCCAGCTTCGATTCTAGCAGGCCCCGGAAACCGCAAACAACGCGGTGTTTGGCTGGATCGTTGCCGGCTCAGGCTGCGGCTCCGACAGCCTTGCCAGCAGAATAACGGTCGAGTTTTGAGCCGCAGGGATGCTTCGTGCGCGGCTCTTTCGCGCGCTGAGCTTTCGCACGACCTGCGAATCGGCGCGAGCGACAGTCGCCGCGGTGCTTGCGGGCTTTGCAGGGAGTTTTTTGGTTGAAGCGACTTCTCCGGTCGTGTCGATATTGACGACGGTCTCCTGTGCCGCGCTAGGAGTCCGCAAGGATTGCGACTTTGAAGTGGTCCGTGCTACCGGCTGTTATCGCCGCCCTGCTCGCGCCGGGCTGCGCGATCATTCAGATCGGGGTCACCAATCCGATCCCCGGTTTGTCGACCGTGGCTGTTGCGCCGTTTCTGAACCTGAGCGCGGAACGGGCCACCGACGGTCGCCGATTTGCACTCGCGTACGCCACCGAGTTGCAAAAGGTCCCGGGCTTCGAGGTCGTGCCCGTCGGCGTGACCGAGACAGCGATGGTCGACGCCAAGATCGATCTGAACGACGTCGACGACGTGCTGAAACTGGCCAAGGTGCTGCGGGTTGATGCCGTCGTCGTCGGCGCGATCACCGATTATTCGCCCTACTATCCGCCCCGCATCGGTCTGCAGGTGAACTGGTATTCGCCGCGCCCGTGGGCCTTCTATCCGGGAATCCAAACCGAGCCGCAAACACGCCAGCAGCTGAACGACTGGGATAAGCAACAGCTGGACGATTATCACGAAAACCAGCGACGTGTGCTCAACTCCTGCGCTCCGGAAACGCCGTTCTGGCAGCGTATGTACAACTGCTTCAAGACGTGGCCGGGAGTCCGCAACCTGTACGGAGAGCCGTCACTGGCGCTCAACAGTCCGTTCAGCAGCCCGCTGGGTTACGACCCGCGGCTGGTCTGGCGGGCCCAATCGCCATTGTACGATTCGCCTTATGGGGCCGCGGAAGCGATGTCCCCCGATGGCACGCCGGCCGGTCCGCTGACCAAAGTCGCCCATTACCAGGAAGCGAACGCCACGCAGGAAATTGTGCCGTCGGGGCTGAGCGGCTCGACTCCGCCAATGCCGTTACAGAACTCCGATCAGAAGCTGGTGCCGGTGCCGCGCGGCGGCGCGGATGGACAGGACGACGATCCCGATGGGGACGACCCCGACCGGCCCGACGCCAAGCAGAAGTCGCAGCACACGGTTCCACCGCTTCCGGCGCCCGCTCATTCTCCCCGAGCTCTGCCTGAGCCCCGCGGACTGGGGGCGTTCGGCGATGGGGCAGGGGGCCTGCTGGGCGAACCCTTCGCACCCGAATCATCGTTCACGCCGCCGGTGCCTGGGATTTTGGGGTCCTCCGCGGATCCACTGCCGATGGACAACGGTCCGCCAAAATTGGCGATCAAGAACCCATGCCTGGCTCCGCTGCCCCCCCAACCGAACCCGTTTAACGCGGCCCAGCCGATTCAGCCCTGGCAGCTCGATCCTCATCAGCCGCTGATGTCGTACACGCGAATCTTCGATGGGGCGGATGGCGAGCTGGTCGCGGCCCTGCGCGATTACGTCGAGTTGAACGGCGACCTCCGGAGCGGCGGCTGGGAGGAATACCTGCACCGTAGCGAGGATTACATCCGTTTCTGCTCGTATCGCATGATCCTGGAGATGCTGTCGCTGCACGGCGGGGAAGGAAAGCATCGCCTGGTTTTGAAGTTCCGAAAATACAAATAGCCGGCGCCGCCTGACGGCCGATATCAGAGGAGGCAATTCCCGTGCGCGCGTATCGTACCTCCCCCTGTGCCGACTCAGGCCGAGTTCGGAGCTTGGGGTGCCGCCCGGGAACGCCCGGCAACGCCAGCCAGTCGACGTCATCCGATTCGTCGGACGAGCGGCGAGTGCCGGACTGTTCCAGGTCAATCGGGGAGGCTGACCTCTGTGGAACGCGGGATGAACGTGCTGGCGCTCGTCAAGGGGAGCGAGCGATACGTCTTCTTGTACGACGACGAAAGCCATCGCGCGTTGCTGCAGACGATGGGCCGCTTTGCGGCAGACGCCGACCTCAGCTTCACCTGGTATGACGCCGCGGTGCTGAGCCAGAAGGTCCGCCGCCTCCGCGATGAGCAACGCACCCAGGCGGCGACGCCGCAACGGTTTCCCGACCTGACGTAAGCCGCGCGCGGGCGTCCAGTCGGTCGCCACGACCTCGCGAATCCGCCTGACGTTTGCCCGCCTCGGCAGTGCGCTGCCGCAGCGAATCGGCCGCGCAAGAGTGAGCGATGCAGTCCGCAATCGAGTCCTTCCTGCGTTATTTGCGGATCGAGAAGAACGTCGCCCCGCTCACGCTGAAGTCGTACGCCGAAGATCTCGAGAGCTTTACGATCTTCCTGCAGGAGCGGCTCGGCCAGATTCCCGACGCGTCTGAAGTGACCGTGGCGATTCTGCGGGCCTACGTCAGCTACTTGCACGAGTGCCAGTACGCGAAGACGACGATCGCCCGCCGCCTGGCCTGCCTCCGCTCGTTCTACCGCCACTGTTGCCGCGAAGGCATCTGCCCCAGCAACCCGGCCAAGGCCCTCCGCACGCCGCGAGCCGGGCGCAAACTGCCGCATTTCCTCACGACGCTGCAGGTGGCCCGGCTGCTGGAGACGCCGCCGGCCAATAAGCCGATGGGGATCCGCGATCGGGCCATCCTCGAAACGATCTACTCGGCCGGCCTGCGTGTTGCCGAGCTCGTGGGCCTCAATGTGAACAGCTGGGATCGCGACGCAAACGTCCTCCGCGTGCTCGGCAAGGGACGCAAAGAACGAGTCGCTCCGCTGGGTAGCTATGCGGTCAAAGCGCTGCATCGCTGGATGGACGTCCGCAAGCCGCACCCCAGCGATCCGGCGCCGGTGTTTCTCAACAAATACGGCCGGCGCCTGACGACCCGCAGCATCGGACGCATGCTGCTCGGCCATCTCAAGGTGGCCGGCCTCGAAACGCTGACAACGCCGCACACCCTGCGGCACAGCTTTGCCACGCACCTGCTGGACGGCGGCGCCGACTTGCGCAGCGTGCAGGAATTGCTCGGCCACAAAAGCCTGACCACGACGCAGATCTACACCCACGTCAGCACGCGCCGGCTGCAAGAAACCTACGAAAAAGCCCACCCGCACGCGGCCGCAAACCGACATAGCAAGCTGCGCTGAGCGTCGCCTCAATCCGATCGGCCGACTCTGCTCGAGTGCGGCGTAACCTTGTCGGTCTGACCGTCCGCCTCGTACCAACGCCTGCGAATCGGGCACCGGCGGAATGCGTAAGCTGGCGAGTGTGCATCAGAAGGGGCTGCGAGACGCCGTCCGCCGCCAGGAAGCATTCGCGACGAAGCCATCAGTTCTCGACAGCTCGTGCCTAACGGCCCCCGGCAGGCTTTCAGAAGCCGCAGAGGGCCGCCCGTCGTGAGCCGAGTAACCCAGGTCCAAGTGGCGAAGACCGACAGCAAGCTGTCGGCTTGGGAAAAGTGTGGCTCAAGCGACTGAGCCGGAGCCCAATCTGCCACCGCTGGCGCGACGAGATCCTACGCGCCCGAACGAACGGGTCGCGAGCCAGTCCCGGCCTGAATCAAGTTCGCCCCCGGCGACTACCCGCGGCGAACGACCTCGTTCGCCCAGCGGGCCCAACCGCCCCCGGGTGCAGGGGCCACGCGCCTGCTAGTCTTTGTAGAACTTGGTGAGTTCGGTGTAGGTGAGCGGCTCTTTGATCGAGTCGGCCGTGAGGCGGACGCCGAAGCGGTGGTTGCCTTCGGCTCGGGCTCGGACGTGGACGCGGTAGATCGCCGCTTTGCCCGGCTCGAGCAGCGGCAGCGGCCGGAACGTCAACTGGTCCTTGGACTGGGCGACGGTCGTCGCGCCTTCGGTGCGGACCAGCTCGAGCACGGCCGGCAGATCGCAGGCGACACAGACGTTTTCGGCCGCCTTCGAGCCGTCGTTGCGGACATGGATTTCAAATCCCGTCTCGACACCGACTTCCACCGGATCGCTTTGTTTGAGGATTTCGACGGCCAGCGAGGCCACGCCGTCGACGACCGTGTCCAATTTCAGCTCGCAGCGAGCCCCCTGCTCGGAGACGGCCGCCACAGCGTGTTGGCAGTGCCCGATCTGCGTGCTGGCCAGCTCGAGCTTGACCGGCGTCGATTTTCCGACGTCGAGGTGATCGAGGTGCCAGGTGACCGTCCGGGACAGCTCGTCAAATTCGCCACCCTGGTCGGCCCGCACGAAGCGGAATCCTTCCGGCACGACATGCGTGACGCGGATGTTGTTGAGCGGAGCGCCGCCGTCGTTGGTGACGGTCGACACGTAGTGGGCCTTGCGTCCGACGTAGCGGAAAGTCGGCCCGTCGACCGCGACTTTGAGACTCGGCGCGATCACATGAATGTGAGCGGCGAACTCGCGGTGCAGATCGTTTTCGGCCGAGGCGTGTACGGTGATTTCCTGCTCGCCACCCACGACGGCGATCAACGGCAGCCGCACGACGCGGGATTCGCCCGGATTGAGTGAGCCAACCTGCACGATCAGCTGTTCGCCTCGGGCGGCCTCTAGACCCTTGGTGAGGCGGGCTTCGATCGCCACGTGGTGGGCGACTCCCGTGCCGGGGTTATTGACGGTGATCGTCTGGGTGGCCGGATCGCCAACCATCAATTCTTTCGGCCCGCGGACGGCGATCGCCAGCAGCGGCTCTTCGACAGTGAAGGTGTTGGAGGCGGCCGAGCTGAACCGCACGGAGGCCGTCGTCGCCAGCTCGCCGCGGCGGCTGGGGACCAGCTTGATGTGAATCACCCGTTCTTCGGCACCGCCCAGCGAGGCGAACGACCAGGTGACATGGTCCTGGTTGTCGGCCGGCATCGGGTCGGCGTGTGTCAGGCGGACGGTCGGCGGGAAAAAGGCGTCGACCATGAGGTCGCGAGCCGGCGTATTGCCGGTGTTTTTCACGACCAGGTCGCACTGGCATTCCAATCCGACGACGATCGGCGATTTCTTGACCCATTGCAGGCAGATCGTCGGTGCGTGCGAGGCGTCAAGTCCACCGACCGCACCCGAGGCGACCCCCGCGGACGACGCGCCGTGAGCTGACGAAGCGGCGGGCAGCGTCGGCTCGGTCCCCCAGTCGGACGACTTGGACGGGTCGGCGTGTCCGCTGCTCGTCGGTTCGTCAAACGGAGACGACTTGGCCGCCGCGTGATGACTGTCGGAATGCGTGCCCGACGCGGCATGCGCTGCCGCGGTAGAGGGTTGCGTGCTCGATTGTTTGCTCGTGGCGCCCTGCACGGAGAACGAGGAATGGCTTGGTGAACCGGGTGTCGCAGTCGGGGCCGGAACTGGTTCGCTGGCGAAGGGATCGAACGCCGGCGACTTGGGAGCCGTGCTGATCGGATCCGTCAGGCTCACGCCGGGCGACCGCGTGGCCGGCGGCGCAGTTGGCGCGGCTGTCGGCTCGGCGGGAGGCAAATTCGGTGGCGGTGTGAACGCGTCTCCCTCGACGGCGACGGCCAGACTGCCGGCCGAGGCGGCCAAGATACATGATGCGACTATTTTCGAGACGTTTCGCATCCCACAACTCCTTCGCGGACGAACCAATCGCACTGACCGAGTGCCATCGTTTCCACAAAATGGCTTGTCAATCTGTATCGGCCGTAGGGGTCGTAGGACATGAGGGAGCAAAAATCGCGAAGCGCTCTGAGAGGCTTTGGTTCTCCCTGCAGACGAAGCCGCAAAAAACGCACGCGCGCCAACGTTGTGGCGCGCAAAGCAAATGCCGACCCTCCTCAGCGCGAGGGACGCTGCGCGAGTTCCGCTCGGGCGGCCGCGATGGTTTGCATCGTGCCTTTCCGCAGCAGCACGAAGTCAGCCCCCACGAGGAGCCATTGCACGCCGCGGCGAGCCCAGTCGGCCAACTCACTTGGTTCGGCGCTGCTGCCCAGGCCGACGAACTTGTTGGCCGCGCGAGCGCGCGTAATGACGACATCAATCGCCTTTTGCACGTCAGGGTGGTCGTAGCGGCCGATGTGGCCCATCGAGCCGGCGAGATCGTTCGGACCGATCACGATGCCCGACAGCCCGTCGGTCGCCAGAATCGCGTCGAGATTTTTGACGGCGTCAGCGTGCTCGATCTGCACGTTGACCATGATCGATTCGTCGGCCGCCTGACAGAAGGCGGGGCCGGTGTCGCGACCGTATCGGCTCGCACGGCGCGGCCCGAAGCCGCGGATGCCCTTGGGGGGATAGCGGCACGCGGCGACGGCGAGGGCTGCCTCCTCGGCCGTCCGAATCAACGGCACGATCATCGCCGGGGCGCCATTGTCGAGCACCGGCTTGATCAGCACCGGGTCGTTCCAGGCGACGCGGACCAGCGGAAAGGCCGACGTTCCTTTGACCGCCATCAGATGCGATTGAATCGTCTCGAGCGTCAGCGGACCGTGCTCGGCGTCGATCCAGACAAAGTCGAGCTCGCCGGCCAACAGCTCGGTGATCGCCGGGTCGTTGAACGTGATGGCCGTGCCGAAGCAGACTTCGCCGCGCAGCATTTTTTCGCGAAAGGGATCGAGGGTGAGCATGAGGGCTCCGGCAGTTTGACGGGCGGGGTGGTCCGGTGATTTCGCGCGTCGGTTGTCGACGGCTCTGGTCCTCTTTATTGTCCAGCCATCGGTCGAATTCAATCGAGGCGCCAGTTTCAATCGAGGCCCCAGTGCTCGTCGCCCAATGGAGCGAGGCCCGCGTGGACATTCGCGAGTTACGGCCATCGGAATTTGTCGCGGCGGCCCGGCTGCTGACCCGCGCGATGCACGAGAATCCGATCGACGTCGCCGTCTTCGGCCCGGACCCGGATCGCCGCCAGCGCGTGCTGTTTCCTTTCTTTCGCCGCGAGCTGACGGGGCTTGCCGGGCGGGGCCTGTTGATCGGCGCCTTCGACGCGTCCGTCATGCAAGGCGTCTGTTGCATGGCCCGACCGGGCCGCTGTCAGCCGACGTTCGGCGAAAAAGTGCGAATGATCGGCACACTGATGGCCAGCGGCGCGCTCGACGCGATGCCGCGGCTGGCGGGCTTTGTGGGCGAGTGGGCACGCCATGATCCGAAACAGCCACATTGGCACGTGGGTCCCGTCGGCGTCGATCCGCAGTCGCAGGGACGCGGCGTCGGCAGCGCGCTCATCGCCGACTTTTGTCGCCGCATGGATGACGCCGGCGACTTCGCCTATCTGGAGACGGACAAGCGCGAGAACGTGCCGTTCTACGAGAAGCACGGCTTCAAAGTCGTGCACGACGGACCTGTGCTCGGCCTGCCGAACTGGTACATGTCGCGGCAATCGCGGCGGGGCAAGACCGCATCGCCTCCCGAATGATTGCAAGGTGGGAATCGATCGCTCTCGCGTGTTCAGACGGCGGCCGCCTTGCGTGTCTTGCCGAACACTGCTTTGTTGAGCGCGGGCATCAGCTCGTTCTGGTACAGCTCGAGGCTGCGGAGCCAGGCGTCCTTGTCGTCCCAGTCGTAGCTCATCGTGACGAGCGAACCGATGGGGCCCGTCTCCTCGATCAGCGCCAGCAGCCGGCCCAGGACGTGATCGACGTCCCCCGCCAGAATCTGCTCCGACATCAAATAGTCGAGCTGGCAATCGGCGTCGCTCATGTTGGGGTCGCGCTTGTAGATGCGGCGGCCCAGGCCTTTGTCGAACAGGCGACCGATGTACTGGTAGTTCTTGCCGAGTGAATTCGTGCGGGCTCGCTCTTGGGCCTCGCGGGTGGTGTCGGCCAGGAAGATCGAGCGGGCCACTTTGAACTTCGAACGCTCGGCCGGGCGATCGGCTTCGTGAGAGGCCTTCTCGTAGGTCTTCCACAAGTCGGCCACAACGTTGCCGGCGATCAGGCAGTGGGCGAACGGGTTAAAGCCCATCCGGCCCGCGTATTTCATGCTGTACGAATCACGGCTCATGCCGGGAATCGAGATCGGCGGATGCGGCTGCTGCAGCGGCTTGTGGATGTAGCCGATGCCCGTTTCCTCGTCGACGGTTTTGCTGAGCCGCACCGTCCAATACTTGCCCACGATCTCGTAGGGCGGGTCGTTCGCCCAGAGCTTGAGGATCATGTCGGCCGCCTCAAAGCTCATCGCGCCGCCGTCTTTGGGGTCGACGCCGAACAGTTCCTGGTCGGAGGTGACGCTGCCCGGGCCGAAGCACAGGTTGAGGCGGCCCTTCGACAAGTGATCGAGAAATGCCAGCCGGCCGGCCACGTGGGCCGGATGATGCTGCTGCAGGCAGACCGGCGCCGGTCCCATGCGGATGTTTTGTGTTTCGCCCAGAGCGCGGCCGATGAAGATTTCGGGCATCACGATCGGCTCGTATTTCATCGTGTGATGCTCGCCGATCCAGAACTCCTCGATGCCCAGCTCGTCGGCGCGGACGATGAGCTCGAGGTCTTCGTCGAAGCTCTGCGCGAGGGGCTTGGACGGATCGTGATACGGCATGATGAACACGCCGGACTGGATGTGATCGAAGCGCTCGGTCATCCGGGTTCCTTCGCGTGAGGAGGCGAGAGGGGAGGCTTCCTACCGGTGGGCGACGAGGCGATCAGTGCGGCAAATCGAAGGAGATTCACTGTACATTCGCCCGGAGGGGGTCACAAGCACTGGGTGCCACGGGTGCTCTTCGAGCGCGCGGCATGATGCCGTTCAGTTCACCAACGGTCTTTAGCAGTCGTAAGAGCACGGCTGAGTCGAGGCGCCTCAGCCGTGGCACTCGAATGCGAAATGAAACCTGTAAGCCGCTACGGCGACTTGTCAGATCTGAGCAAATCGGAGGCAACTATCGGACCTTGCAGGGGTTGGGGGTGTCAGATATGTTGTGCGCCGTTAACCCATGGTGGGTATAGCTCAGTTGGTTAGAGCGTCGGTCTGTGGCACCGAAGGTCGCGGGTTCGAGTCCCGTTACCCACCCGTTTTGTTTTTATAGAGTGGACAGCCGCATCGGATCGCGGCTTCGCACGAGACGCTCGGCTGCCACGAACAATCGCCACCCCCTGAATAACTGACGCCGGCCCGCTTTTGACGGCAGCACGCCGCTCGCCTGCCGCAAACTTGTCCCCACCCAAAACGACGTTTCCGGCCCGATAACTTCCCCAGCAATTTGTCAGAATCCGTCCCTCGGCCGGCGGACGCCGGTCCATCCCGCGCTCTAGAATGACAGCGGGTCGATTCGGAAGCGGGAACAGAGCCTGATGGGCACGTTGATCGAATGGGCGGCGTTCAACGTCTTCCTGATCGTGCTCGTCGCGATTGACCTGGGCGTCTTCAGCCGCAAAGCCCACGTCATCCACGTCCGCGAGGCCATGATCCGCTCGGCCATCTGGGTGGCGGCGGCGCTGGCGTTCGCCGGCTTTATGTGGTGGCGCAAAGGCGCCGGCTCTGCCCTCAACTACCTCAACGGCTACCTCGTCGAGGAAGTGCTCAGCGTCGACAACCTGTTCGTGATGCTGATCATTTTTTCGTACTTCCAGGTGCCGCGGCATCACCAGCATCGCGTTCTGCTCTGGGGCATCTTCGGCGCGCTCGTGATGCGGGGCGTGTTCATCGTTTGCGGCGTCGAAGCGATCGAGCGGTTTCACTGGCTGCTCTATCCGTTGGGAGCCTTGCTCGTCTACACGGCCCTCAAGCTGTTGGTGAGCGAGGAGCAGTACGATCCGGAGCGCAACTGGTTCCTCCGCTTTTCGCGGCGTTACCTGCCCATCACCAAGACCTATTGCAAGGACCATTTCTTCAGCCGCGTCGACGGCCGTTGGATGATGACGCCGCTGTTCGTGGTGCTGTGGGTGATCAACACGACCGATCTGCTCTTCGCCATCGACTCCGTGCCGGCGGTCATTGGCGTGGTCAAACCGCCCGACGCGTTCATCGTTTACTCGTCGAACGCGTTTGCCATCGTCGGCCTCCGCAGCCTGTACTTCGCCCTGGCCGGCATGATGGACGCGTTCCATTTCCTGCGCTACGGCCTGGCGGCCATTCTGGCGTTCGTCGGCGTCAAAATGATGGTCGACAAATGGGTCGACGTGCCGAACTGGATCGTGCTGGCCACCGTCGGCGGCTGCCTGGGAATCTCGATCGGCGCCTCGCTGCTATTCAAAAAGCCCGAGACGCCGCCCGAAGGCGAGTCCCTCGGCACCACGGGCGAGCGGGTTGAGACGGCCGGCTAGTCGGTGACCGGCTGGTGCGGACGCGAATTCGAGGCGTCCCGTCCGAATCAATCCCGTCCCAGTCCCGACGGTTCGGGTCCCGTCCCACTCTTTAGTCCCTGCCCGGGGTCATTTCGGCTGGGGAGGAGCCGGGGGCGTGAGGGGCGATTTTGCCGGGGATTTCTCAGTGAAACAACGTGTCCCGTCCCGTCCCACCGCGGGGTGGGCCGACTCAAGCCGGCGTCCCGCGTCCAATTCCGACGGGAGGGTCTCGATTCCGATCTCCCTGTCGCCCGAGAACGGTCCGAGGCGATTTCGCCGGGATTTTCTCGGTGAAACAATGTGTCCCGTCCCAGGGTCCCACGTCCGGTGGGGCAGACTCAAGCGGGTGTCCCGATTGCGAGTCGTTCCCAAGCCGAGGTGGTGGGGCTCTCTTTTTCCCCACGGCGAAATTTAATCCCCACCGCCGCGCCCGGTCCGATCCCGACTATGCAACGAGCGAAACCCGTGTCCCGTCCCAATCAATCCCGTCCCGATGTTCGTGTCCGGCGAGAGCGTCCCATCCCGCGGTTCAAGTCCCGTTGAAACAACGTGTCCCGTCCCGCCGACAACGACCGCCTTAGACCACCGGCGCGCACCGCGATCGACTCTACCACACGCGGCTTCAGTCAACCTACCGCGCCGAGCGGCGGGCAAAGAACCCCGAGTTTCTACGCGCCTGGAAACAACTTGGAAAATTTCCGACGGCGGCGAGTGAGAGTTCCCCAGGGACCTGCCCTCGAGGCTGGTCAGGCGGTGTCCACCGCAGTCCGTTCGCCACGGTCACCGGTTCAAGTACATCAGTGCGTCGTACGCCAGCAGTCCGAGGAATTTCAGAGCGATATTCCAGATGACCGCCTCAGTTAAGTTGGGCGGCTCAGACCTGAGGGACGAGAAGGCGTCGATGCAAAGCCAGATCAAGAAGAGTGCGAAGACAAAGGGGTACAGCCTCCTCAGCCAATTTTGGCGAGAGATGCTGCTGGGACGGCAGTCGGGGCATTCGATTCCGATCGGCCCGATCTCTGAGAGTCGCCAGAGCGGATCGTATGCGTGTTGGCGACGAAGCAGCGAGGCAACGAGCGCATACACCACCAAGCCGAACCAGGGCTCAACACCACCCGCCATGTAGGGGAGCGACCCGACGACCCCAAGCGCGACAAAGCCCGCAAAAATCCAATTGACTGAGCGTTCGCGAGCCGATGGGATCGATTGCGCGTTTGTCATTCGCACGTTCCTTCGATCGCGGCTGCCCTTTAAATACCCGACAAACTCGGCCCAGTGACGTCCAGAATTGGCGAGAGCCGCGACCGGAGGTTGTCTCACCCCGTTGGGACTCAAGACGGGCCGCATTGGTTCGGCGAGATCCCAGGCCTGCGCCGCGCTCCGACCTGGGCTATAAATGTCTCGCCCCGTTGGGGCTCAAGGCCCGGGTCAACACCGTCGGCGTGCCCGGGCTGCGCTATCGACTCTCGTCTCGCCCAGGTCTCCGGCTTACCAGCCCATCCAACCCAGGCAGCACGGGATCTCCGGGCTCGATGTGTAAACCCGGTCGGCCAGCGAGACCGGTTTGTGTTGCGAGCGGTCGTAGACCAGTTTGCCGTCGACGAGGACCGCGACCACGTGCGTCGAGTACTCGAACGGATCGCCGTCGTAGAGCACCACGTCGCCGATCTTGCCCGGTTCGAGGCTGCCGTATTGCGAGTCGACTCCCAGGATGCGGGCGGCGTCCAGCGTGATCGACTTGAGTGCCGCATCGCGTCCCAGGCCGTAGACCATGGCCATGGCCGCTTCCTGCCGCACGACGCGCGTCTTGGGGACGTAGCCTTCAGCCCCGGCGCCGATCGCGATCGGGATGCCGGCGTCGGCCATGCTTGCGGCGTTCCCCAGGTAGCTGTTGATCGTCTCGATCGACTCGGCGTGCTGCATCGTCGGATGCACGATCAGCGGCACCTTGGCGGCCGCAATCTGATCGGCGACGAGATAGGCCTCGGCACCCAGGGCCAACTTGCCGTCGAGGTGAAACTCGTTGATCAGCCGCAGTGCCGTCATCAGGTCGTCGGCCTTCTGGGCGGCAAACAGGGCCGAGACCTTGTGGTCGAGCACGGCCCGCAGCGATTCCATCTTGAGATTGGTATCGAGCGGCGGCTCGCCCGCCTTGGGCGACTCGCGCTTCCGCCGATAGTTGACCGCGTCGGTGAAGGCTTTGCGGACGAGGGCGGCGGTGCCCATCCGCGTTCCCGGTTTCGCGCCGCGGTAGGCCCGCTTGGGCGCTTCGCCCAAGTTGAACAACAGCGACTCGGGGAACTTCACGGCCATCGATTCGACGTTCGTGCCATGCGTGCGGAAGACGCCCGTCACGCCGGCGATGACGTTTTCGCGCCCCGGGCAGACGTGCACCACGGTCACGCCTTGCTCGAGCAAGAAGCGCAACAACGGCTCAGCCGGATTGAAACCGTCGAGCACGCGCACCTCGGCCTGGTCCGGGTCCGACATCTCGTCGGCGTCCTGGTCGGCGGCAATGTTGTATTGTCCGGAAAGCGGCACGATGCTGTTGGCATCGATCAGCCCGGGCGTGACCGACACGGCCGAGATCACCGGAAAGTCCGGCGGAATCTCCACGCCGGCCCGCGGTCCCACGGCGGCCACTTTGCCGTCTTTGATCACCACGACCGCGTCCTCGATCGGCTTCTTCGCGACCGTATAGAGTCGGCCGGCCAGAATCACCGCGTTGTTTCCGGCTGCTCCCGGCCGCTGCGCCTTCTCCGGCACGGCCGGCGCTTTGACGGCGGGCAGCGCGTGCACCATCGGCTTGGCCGCGGGGAACTTGACGCGGTTGCCCAGCAAGAATCCGCCCACCTGGTAGCGGCGGTCCTTCTCGTCGGCCAACCGGAAGACGGGCTTGCCGTCGATGTACGTTTCGAGAACGCGCGAGTAAACGCTGAACGGTTCGCCGCTCAGGACCACGAAGTCGGCGTCTTTCCCTTTTTCGAGCGAGCCGATCTTGCTGTCGAGGTGCAGGGCCTGCGCGGGGGCGAGCGTCACCGATTGGAGGGCCAGCTCGGGCGACAGTCCGCCGCGCACCGGGATGGCGGCCGTCCGCAGCAGGAAGCGGCTTTCGGTCACCGGATCGTCGGTGTTAACGAGTACCTTGATGCCGGCCTTGGCCAGGTCGGCGCCGCAGTTCTCGGTCAGCTCGACGACCTCGGCCTTGCCGCCCGGACTGTCGGGAATGGTCATCGAGACCGGCACGTTGTGTTTGGCGATCTCTTTGACGACTTTGTACGACTCGGTGCCGTGCTGGATCACCAGCTCGAAATTGAATTCGTCTTTCAGACGTAGCACGGTGAGAATGTCGTCGGCCCGGTGCGTGTGGAAGTGGACCGTCCGCTTGTGCTGCAACACTTCGACCAGCGGCTCCATTGCGAGATCGACGTCCGGCGCGGAGGCCTTTTCGCCCGCGGCCAGCTTTTTGCGGTAGGCGTCCCACTTGGCCATATAGTTCTTGGCCGCCAGGAATTCGCCGCGCTGCAGGGCGGCGACTTTCATTCGCGTGCCGGGGGCCTTGGCCTTGCCGCCGTACGCCCGCTTGGGGTTTTCGCCGTTGGCCATCTTGAGTCCGCCGAGCACGTCCGGCGACTCGATCCACATCTGCTCGGGCGTGTACCCGCGGAGCTTGACGTAGATCGTCTGCCCGCCGATGACGTTGCCGCTGCCGGGCATGATGTTGGCGGCCGTCACGCCGCCGGCGTTGGCCATGCGGATCCCGGGATCGTAAGGGTTCACCGCGTCGAGCGCCCGGACGATGCCCTGAACGGGTCCGGTCATCTCGTTGCCGTCGCTGTTGGCTTCGACGGCCGGTCGCGAATAGACCCCCAAGTGCGAGTGCGTATCGACGAGTCCCGGAATGATCACTTTGCCCGCCACGTCGATGATTTGCGCGTGCGTGGGGACGGTCGTCTTGCCGACCGGACCGACGTCGAGAATCTTGCCGTCGGAAACGACCAGCACGCCCGGGTCATAAATCGGTCCGGCGGCCGTCAGAATGCGAGCGCCCTTCAAGGCGAACACGGGGGCTGTCACTTCGGCCGCGCTTCCCGTGCTCGTCATCGGAGATGCCGGGGTGGCCGGAGCCGCTTGCTTGCTGCGGTCCGCCTTTTTGCGCGCCTTCTTGCCCGTCGATTTGGTGCCGCTTTGCGGTCCGTCGTCAGTTCCGAAGGCGAGGGAAGTGGCCGCAAGGAGGGCGAGCAGCGACATCAGCAACCGGCGAGACATACCAGGCTCCAAACTGCGCGGGACAAAGAATCTGTGTAATTCCCGAGTATGAGGCAGAAGACGCAGACTTTGCAACTCGATTCGCCCCCGTCCTTGAACTGGGTGCTTGAACCATTAGGATGAAACGCGCCTGTCGCTGCATCGACCGATCTGCGCACCCGAGAGATGCCATCATGCACGTCCCCGCTCCCTCTGCCCGCCGTGTCCCCGTGTTCGCGCTCCTGCTTGCCGCCCTTGCTGTGCCGAGCGTCTTCACGCCGGCGCATGCTCAGGCGACGCGGAACTTTCCCGTGATCGGCACGATTCATCGGCTCGATCCGAAGCTCGATGAACTGATCCCCAAAGACGCCAAGATTGAGGTCTTGAGCAGCCGCTTCCAGTGGGCGGAAGGGCCTGTGTGGGACAAAGCTTCCGGCACCCTCTTCTTCTCCGATGTCATCGCCAACCAGACGATGCATTGGAAGGAAGGCGAGGGGGTCAGCGTGTACCTGCGACCCTCGGGCTACACGGGGCCCATTCATCCGCGCTACAGCAAAGAGCCCGGCGCGAACGGCCTGATGATCGACCACGAAGGCCGGCTCATCTCGTGCGAGCATGGCGACCGCCGCCTCTCCATCCTCACCAAGGGGGGCGGCAAGCGAACGCTCGTCGACAACTATGAAGGCAAACGATTCAACAGCCCGAACGACGGCTGCATCAAGTCCAACGGCGACATCTATTTCACCGATCCGCCGTACGGTCTGCCGGAGCAAGAAGGCCCGCCGCGCGAGCTCGACTTTTGCGGCGTCTACCGGCTGGCGGCCGACGGCAAGCTGACGCTGCTGACCAAGGAAATGACCCGTCCGAACGGCATCGCCTTCTCCCCCGACGAAAAGACCCTGTACGTCGCCCAGTCCGACCCGAAGGCGGCGATCTGGAAGTCGTTTCCCGTGCTCGCCGACGGCACGCTTGGCCCGGGCAAAGTCTTTTTCGACGTCACGTCGAGCGCCGGCAAAATGCCGGGGCTGCCGGATGGCATGAAGGTCGACAACCAGGGCCACCTGTTCGCCACCGGCCCCGGCGGCTGCTACGTCTTCACCCCCGAGGGGAAGGTGCTGGGCCGCATCGAAACGGGCGAAAAGACGGCTAACTGCGCCTGGGGCAACGACGGCACCGTCCTTTATTTGTGTGCCGACATGTATCTGTGTCGTGTGAAGACGACGACCAAGGGCGCGGGGTGGTAGCGGGGAGCTGACGTTGCGCATGTCTGTCCGTGTGGTGCCCATCAATCGCCCAGAACTCGCTCCGTTCGCGATGCCGGACCGCTTTCGTCACGACATCACGTACTTTGTGACGTCGCCGGGTGAGAGCGGGGCCCCGGCTTCGCTTGGTGAGAACGAGTGGTGGGTACGGCTGGCCGACGCGCGGGAGTTCTATGACGAGGGCATTCTGCGGATTGTGTCGCCGCTCGACAGCCAGTCGACCGCCGAGCTGGAAATCACGGAAGAGCAGGAAGCGTGGCTGCGGTGGATGATCGATAACCAGATCGAGCACATCAGGCTGGCATGATCGATTGGGTGTTTTTGGACGTCGGCAACGTCCTCTTCAACGACGATCCGCAGAACTTCGAAGGCTATCGGCTGCTCTTCGACACGCTGCGGATCCGCCATCCCAGCTATTCGTTCGACGAAATGATGGCCGAACGGGAAGAGCGGGCTCGCGTGGGCGAGAATTTCATCCTGCACACGATCGCCAAGCGGATGCTGCCGGAGGACGAGGCGAAGCTGAGCCTCCGCAATATTCGCCAGCTGTTGATCGAAACTTACGATCGGCACAACGTGTGGGACGAGCAGCATCGCGGCGTGCTCGAGCAGCTCCGCGCCCGCTGGCGGCTGGGCATCATCGCCAACCAGCCGGCCGAATGCCGCAATAGCCTCGTCCGCCGCGGGCTGCTCGAATTCTTCGACGTGGTGGCGATCAGCGACGAGCGGCATCTGCACAAGCCTGACCTGGCTCTCTTTGCCTGGGCTCTCGAGGAAGCGGGTTGCGATCCGGCGCACAGCGTGATGATCGGCGACCGCCGCGACAACGACATCGATCCGGCCAACCGCTCGTCGATGCGAACGATTCTCTACCGCTGGCCCGATTGCCGCAGCAAAGGGTGGAACCCGGACAATCCGCTGGCCCAGGCGTTTCTCGATTCGTGCGACCGCGTGGCCCTCTTTTCGGCCGTTCCGGTCGGAGCCGAGCCCGACCGCACGATCGCCGCGCTGGCCGAAGCGCCCTCCGCGGTGGCCGCACTCGACGGTCGGGACTGACTGCGGCGGCTCTGATACAATCCCGTCGCTTGTGTGGCAGAATGCCGCCTGGAATATCTGAAGAAGCCCTAAGCACGAAACCCGAAGTGAAAGCCATCTGCATTCGGGCTTAGGTTATTCGATCATTCTTTCGTCATTCGTGCTTCGTCATTCAGGCTTCCCAATTTCGGCTGGGCTCCGGGACGACTCACACCACCATGTTTCCGTTCTTCGGACTGCATCAATTGCTGAACTGGGAGACCTCGGGGCCGTTTGGGCTCTTTGTCACCGGTCTGACGGTCTGGATGCTGATCGAGTGCCTCCGCCGCGATCCTGAGCGGCAAATGTGGTGGTGGATCATCATATTTTTGCCGGGGATCGGCCCGCTCGTTTATTTCTTTGTCCGCTGGCTGCCGACGCACAATGTGCCCGCGCCGCGGTGGGTCGCCGGACTGCGGCGCGGAACGGAGATCCGTCGACTCGAGTCGTCGGCCCGCCAGATCGGCAACGCCTACCACTTCGTGCACCTGGCCGACGCCCTGCGGGAGACGGGCCAATTCGACCGGGCCGCCGACGCCTACGCGCGGGCCATCGAAAAGGAGCCAGCCAACCTGGCCGCGCTCTGGGGCGCGGCGCAGGTCGACATGCACTTCAAGGATTACGACACGGCGCGGCAGCGGCTGGAGCAGGTGCTCAAGATCGATCCGCAATACAAGTTCGGCGACGTGTCGCTGATGTACGCGAAATCGCTGCTCAAGCTCGACCGGGTCGAAGAGGCGACCGCCCATCTGCAGAAGCACGTCCGCCGCTGGCGGCACCCCGAGGGCCTGTACCTCTTGGCATGGCTCGACTCCCAAGCCGGCCGCACCCAAGAGGCCCGCGACAACCTGCAAGCCATGCTGATGGAAATCGAATCGAGCCCGCCCCCCATCGCCCGCAAGCAAGGCTCGTGGCGCCGGCGGGGGCTGGCGCTCCTGCGAAAGATCGGCTAAGGCGCAAACGCGGACTGGAGGAGTCTTCGCTGCGATGCCTACTATCAGCCGGTACTCGTAGATCAACTGTCGGTAATTGGCAGGCATCCCGAGAGCTTCGCCACATGAAGGTGAAATGGCGCCATTTATCGGTCGGTGCGAGTTTCCGAAGGCCGAGCCCCGTGAGGGGCGACACTCTTCAATGAAGGGAGTGTCGCCCCCATTCGGGGGCTTAGACGCGTGGAGAGCATCGCATTCCACCCGCTCACGCGGGTGGCAAGCGGAGTGTCACCCCTTTCGGGGTTAAGAGCCGGCATGCAAACATCCGTCGCGCGGTTCGCGAGTCAGGCATCGCTATGCAGCTCATCTGACGCCAAGTGTTTTTGGGGGGTTCTTTGCCTCGCGCATCGAATTGCTTGAGGTATTGGCGTGCTTCGCATCACAAAAGCAATTCCGCTCTCCGACCACAAGCTAGGGCTCACTCTGACGGACGGATCAGTCGTGGACCGTGATGTTGGTCCGTTACTGGTCGGCCCCGTCTTTGAGCGAATACGGAGCGATCCGACCCTATTCCGCAAGGTGACAGTCGAGCACGGCACGCTCTGCTGGCCGGGTCATGTCGACCTCTGCCCGGATATGGTTCTTTGGAATGGTCCGCCGCGCAACAACCCGATCGAAGCGGCTTAGCGGTTCCCGTCGTACAGCGAGCCCATCAGTTGTCGCAGCTTGTCTTCCGGATAGAGGCTGAAGGCGAATTCGCGATCGTGCAACAGCGAATGGGTCGCCAGGCGACGGCGGATTTGTGACAGCTCGTCGGACGCGTCGGTCGTCAACGAGGCGGCCTTCTCCGCCAGGCGGTGGTTGATGTCCTGCATCTGGCGGAACCGCTCGAAGTTGCCGGTCGGCTGACGGAACGGGCGCGCGTGACTCGCCTGATCCGACTGCGGAATGGCGGAGCTGGCGGTCATTGCGGACAACAGGGCCGACTTTTGGGCGATGAGTTCGCGTGCTTCGGCGTCGCCGGTGGACGCCAGGTGCCGATCGGCGTTCCAGCGCAGTTCTCGGAGCAGCCGCACGCGGCGCGTTTCATCCTCCGTAGACACCGAGCCCTTCTCGGTTAGCGGCAGATACAGGCTGGCGGTGAGCGTGAGGAAACCGGGAGGCGTCACGCCAAGGAACCGGCACATGATGCGGTCGGTCATCTCGTCGTACTTCGCGCCGCCGATGCCGTGCACGAACAGATCGGCCAGGCACAGTCGCGAGAAGAGGGTCGTGGTGAGAGCGCGGGCGCGAAAGCGAATGCCCTGCTCGGGCAATTTGCGGAGCACTTCGACGGCACAACACGCGTCGCAGCCGGGAGAGAGCCGCAGGCGGGCGAACTCGGCCTTGCCGTCGGAGAGGACGATTTCGCGGCCTTCCTGCCGGGCAAAGACCCGCGAGCGGACCGAGTCCCCTTTTCGCCAGACCCAGAACGGCGCTTCGTGACAGTCGCCCTTGCTCTTCAGCTCGGGGACCGGGTGAGTCTTACTGCGAATGTGATTCACCTGGCGAAATTCGGCCAGGACCTCGTTGTGCACGGCGACGAAGCGGGGCAGATGAGCCAGGATGTGGCCGGCGAACCAGAGGAACGGATCGAGCTCGCACATGCGGCTGATCGGCAACTCGAGATTCGTGACGCCCCACCGCCGCTCGAGCCGCAGCCGCGAGGCGATCAGACAGTCTTTCAGCAACGGAGACTTCTGCGAGGCGCGAACGGCGTACGGCCATTGCTCGCGGAGCAGGGGATTGACCTGCCACTCGGCCATCTTGTCGCAGACCCGCTCGCCGAAGCTTTCGAACAGCGAGCGGTCGAGGATGGCGTTTTCTTCCCACGGTCCGCGCGGCCGGTCGGCGTCGAACGGCACGCGCTCGATCCGCGGCTCAGCTCCGCCCGATTGGACGGGAACCCGGATCGAATTGGACGACATGAGATCGGTGTCGACCGACAGATTGAGCGACATGCCACCGGTGCGCATGGCCATCTCGTGGACGGCGAAGTTCTTCGCCCAGACGCCCGGGTGATAGAGCGCCGGTTGGTGGCCGGCCACAAACAACAGGTCGGCGGTCGAGGCGGCCGTCAGATCGGGCTCGCCGGCGCCGTCGGGCGAGGCCGTGGCGTTGAGCAGCTCGGCCGTGTAGTCGCGGGCCGCGCTCAGCACTTCCTCGCGGGTCCAGGCGCGCATCTGGGCCAGCGTTCGCCCCTGCAGGTTGAAGTCGCCCGCGAGGGCCGCGTGGTTGTGCTTGGCGACGTCGAGCGCAGCAGGCAGCGGCGGATCGGCCAAGACGGCGAAGTCCTGCCGGGGCGTGCGGAGCGACCGGCCGTGCCAGGACGGTTCGCTCACATTGCATGGTATGGGAGGAATGGCAGGCACGAGTTCGGAGGGGGCACAGTTTGACGTGGCTAGGCTCGCTATTTATTAGAAGGTCGTTGAATTCGGATTGAAACCATCAGGTTCTGAGGCAGATTGCACTGCCGCGCACCGCCGCTTCCCCGGGTGGTCATTCTTCAACCATCAGCTCTTGGCGTCGCAGCGGGCCTGACGACCCTCCCGCGCAGCGGCCGGACAGAAACCCAGGGCCTCGATCTCTTTGTCGAGGACCGATTGATAGTGGGCCATCCGCCGGCGTCCGTCGTCCAACGAACCGCCGAAGGAACGGGCCTCGTCCAAATACACGAGGGGGACGGCAAACTCCACGATCCTCATGCCGAAGGCCGCCGCCTGTACCCACAACTGCAGCGGCATGGCATAACCCGTGTCGGTAATTTTGAACTGCTTGAGCGACTCGACGCGATAAGCCTTGAAGCCGCAGAAGGCGTCCGTCAGATCGAGGCCGAGCCGGTCGTTGACAAGCTGGGTAATTTCGGCGTTGATCTTGCGACGTTCCTCGGGGGGCTTGCTGTTCCCCTCGAAGGTGTGCAAGTAACGGCTGCCCGAGATGATGTCGATCGGCCGCTCGCTGGGGGCCGCGTTGGGCGGAAACACGGCGGCCGCCAGCTCGGGAATCAAACGCGGCTGATGTTGGCCGTCGCAGTCGATGGTTACGAGAACGTCATACTGATGTGCGATGGCGTAGTCGAAGGCGGTGCGCAGGGCGGCGCCGTAGCCTAAATTGTGCGGATGCGTGACGACCGTGATGCCCGGCTCGCGGGCCAGCACGTTCGGCGTATCATCTTTGGAGCCGTCGTTGACGACGAGCACGTCGTGGCTGTAGCGGCGGACTTCGGCCAGCACGTCGGGGATGTGTCGCGCTTCGTTATAAACGGGAAGCGCGGTGAGACAGCGAAGGGTGCCGCCAGAAAGGGAGCCGCCGGGACACGGGCTGGGAGCGGCCTCGTCGGAGGTTTTACATGGAGATTCGCTCGAAAGAGGTTCTGGCGTCATGCGTCGTTGGTCCCTTTCGAGTCACCTGTGGAGGAAAAACGGTCACGATCGACACTTCACGATCGACACTGTGGACTGTTGTTGCCTGTGAAACGCTGCCTGTCGAACGCTGCCTGGGGAATGTCGTCTGTTCCGACTGATCCGTTTGTCCGGGAATGTTCAGTTTTTAGCCCGGAAACGCCATTTTAGACGCACCCAGAGGTGAGTCAACGAGCCGCTTTGCGCAGAGGGCAAAGCGGCGGATTTTTCAGCCGCTCGCCGGCAGATTCGATTCTCTCGCGATTGTTGCTGATTCGATGCTCGAAGTGATATCATCCCGCGCCGCCTGACAAGGGCCCTGGTCTGCCGTCACGCGAGCCAGCGGCGGACCTGGTTCGGACCCGTTTGCATGAGCCGCCCGAATTCATGAAGCCGCTCGAACAGGCCATTCTCGACAAATCGGCGCGAGTGGGAGTGATCGGGCTGGGCTACGTCGGCCTGCCGCTGATCAACGCGTTTGTGTCGGCCGGCTTCCGCACGCTTGGCTTCGACGTCGACCAGCGCAAGGTCGACGCGCTGAACGACGGCCGCAGCTACATCAAGCACGTCGACTCGACGGTTGTCTCGAAGTGGCGCAAGGCGCAACAGTTCGAGGCGACGGCCGACATGTCTCGCCTGGCCGAGGCCGACGCTTTGCTGATCTGCGTTCCCACGCCGCTCAACGACAGCCGCGACCCGGATCTGGTCTTCGTCGAGAAAACGGCCGACGCAATTGCCGCCGCCCTGCGCCCGGGCCAGTTGATCATTCTGGAGAGCACGACCTACCCGACCACCACGCGAGACGTCGTGCTACCGATCTTGGCTCAAAGCCGTCTCAAGCCGGGGACCGACTACTTTCTGGCCTACAGCCCCGAGCGCGAGGATCCGGGCAACCCCGACTACACGGCGGCCGGCATTCCCAAGGTGGTGGGCGCGCTCGATGCGGCGAGCCTCAAGCTGGCCCAGCAACTCTACTCGCAGGCCATCGTCAAAGTCATTCCCGTCTCCAGCCTCGAAGTGGCCGAGGCCTGCAAGATCCTCGAGAACACTTACCGCGCCGTGAACATCGCGCTCGTCAACGAGCTGAAGATGCTCTACGACCGCATGGGCATCGACGTCTGGGAGGTGATCGACGCGGCCCGCACCAAGCCGTTCGGCTTCCAGGCGTTTTACCCCGGCCCGGGGCTCGGCGGGCACTGCATCCCCATCGACCCGTTTTATTTGACGTGGCTTGCGCGCAAGCAGGGGCTGCCGACGCGCTTCATCGAGCTGGCCGGCGAGATCAACTCGCGGATGCCCGAGTACGTCGTCATGCGTCTGGCCGAGGCGCTCAACGACGTGAGCAAGCCAATCAACGGCAGCCAGATTTGTCTCTTGGGGATGGCGTATAAGAAAGACGTCGACGATCCCCGCGAGAGCCCGTCGTTCGTGCTGATGGAAATGTTGCTGGGCCGCGGCGCCAAACTCACCTACAACGATCCGCACATCCCCCGTCTGCCGGCGATGCGGCACCACAAAGTGCCCGACATGAAGAGCACCGAGCTGACGCCCGATTTCCTGGCCTCGCAGGACTGCATCCTGATTGCGACCGACCATTCGGCGTACGATTACGACTTCATCGTCCACCATGCGAAGCTGGTGATCGACACCCGCAACGCGACGAAGAACGTCAAGCAAGGTCGCGAGAAGATCCGCAAGGCGTGAGCGGTCGCGCTGGACCACGGCTCCGTAGGGTGTGACAAGGCTGCGGAGCGGGCGCAGGCACACCATCTTTCGCGCCGATCGTAGTCGGATGGTGTGGCCAGCGGCCGCGAGGCGACCTCGATACACCTTCGGGAAGCAATTCTGCGGCCCGCGGAGGCACTACTTGGCAAGCCCTTGCGCGAGAGATTACGGTATCCATTGGCCTTTCCCGTCTGTCCCGCGCGCAGAGAATCACGAGCGCTCATGCTCCCGCCAAGTTCCGAGCTCGGAACCGGATCGAACTCTCGTCTTGCGCGATTCGGCATCTGGATCGTGGTCGGGCTCTACCTCGTCGCGGTGCTGGCGGTCAATCCGTTCCGCGAATGCCCCGTGCGGGACGACTGGGCCTACGCCTGGTCGGCCTGGCGGCTGTTGGCGACGGGCCACTATCTGGCGCACGATTGGGCCTCGGCGAATACGCCTTTTCAGGCGGCCTGGGGGGCCGCGTTCTGTCTGCTGTTCGGCAATTCGTTCATCGCACTGCGCTGCTCGACGATCGTGCTGGCTGTGCTGGGGCTATTCGCCTTTCGCGCTCTGGCACGCGAGCACGGTTTGAGCCGCGGCGTGGCCGATCTGTTGACGCTGTGCGTCGCTTCGTGCTCGATCTTCTTTAAGCTGAGCCTCACCTACATGAGCGACGTCCCGTTCGCGGCGCTCGTGACCATCGCCGTTTTGTTTTACACGCGGGCCGTCCGCGGCATGCGCTGGACCGACTGGATCGCCGGCTCGCTGGCGGCCGCGGCGACTGTCGGCACGCGACAATTCGGCGTGGTGCTCGTCGCGGCGGTCGGGCTGGTCTGGCTCTTCGATCGCCGCCGCTGGACGCGATGGAAGGAGTATGCAGTCGGCGTTTCTTTGCCGGTGTTGGCCGCGGCCTGGCAAGTCAACCAGGGCTGGAACCATCCGAACTGGGCGGCCGGTTTTCAGGTCTACCGGGCGCGAAACTATTTCGCGTCGGGCGCGTTTTTCAAACAGTTGCCCTGGCGTCCCGGAGCCATCGTCGAATATCTCGCCTGGTTTCTGGTGCCGCTCGTCATTCTGGCGGCACTCGGTGTCGTGCGCGAAAATCGCAAAGACCGCAGTGACGCGCCCGGCGCCTCGCCGCCAAGTCGACGGCCGCTGGCGACGCTCGCTTTGTGGATCGTCGTCTTTTCCCTGAACGTCGTGTACGGCTGGAAGGTTTTGGGCTACGCGTACCACACGCCCAACTTTCAGGGCTCGCACGCGCTCATGCCCTTTCTGCCCGATTGCTACGACATCCTCGAGGTGCTGGGCGAACCCGTCCGCTGGGCGGCGACGCTCTTCGTCATCGTCGGTGCCGCGCTGTTTGCCCGCTTGATCGTGGCCCGCGTCGCGCGACTGGGGACCGGTGACGCGCATCAACTGGCTTACTGCGTGCTCGACTTCACGGCCCTCTTCCTGGCGGCGATCAGCCTGGTCTTCAATCAGTTCACCGACAATTACCTGGTCCCGCTTGTGCCGTACGCGGCGATCGCCGTCGGCCAGCCGCTGGCGGAACTGCTGTGGGCGCGGCGGCGGGCGGTCGTCGCCTGTTGCCTAATACTGTTCGTCGGCGCGGCGATTTGGACGCGAGAAGATCTGGCCAAGGACGAGGCGATGTGGAGTCTGTCCGCTCGGTTGCACGACCAGGGCATTCCGCCGCAACAGATCTTCTCGGACTGGAAGTGGTTCTTCTTCTGGAACTTCGAGGATGCGGCCGAGCAGGGCCTGTTTCATCCCGACACCTCTTATGCGTACTTCTTCGACGAGTGGATGGCCCCCGATCGTCAGTTCGCCGAGTATCGCGTCGTGCATGAGTTGACGCCGCCGCCCGGCGAACGTTGGGAAGTGGTCGACACGGCACACTATTTCAGCGTTTACGCCCGCGGCCAGGAAACGTTTTACGCCGTGCGACGAACGCGCGACGAACCGGCCGTCCCTTCCCGCGCCGCATCGTCTGCGCCGCCCGCTCGTGCCGACTCTGGCAAAGCCAAAGCGACGAAAGCCCCGCCCGCCACGTCGAAAGGCGGACCCAAATCATGAGCGCACGTGCGACCGCGCCCAGCGTCGTTGCTCGCGCGCCATCCGGCCTCGGTGGCTGGCTCGGCCTGTGCCTGGTGATCGGCCTGTATCTGGTGGCGGTCGCGGCCGTGAATCCGCTCCGTGAGTGCCCCGTGCTCGACGACTGGGCCTACGCGTCGACCGTGCGGCACTTGCTCCAGACGGGCACGTACAAGCTCGACGATTGGGTGGCGCCCAACATGCCCTTTCAAGCGTTGTGGGGCGCGGCGTTCTGCCTGGTGCTCGGCGACTCGTACATCGCGCTGCGGCTGTCGACCGTGGCGCTCACCGTGATCGGGCTAATCGCCTTTCGAGCGCTGGCCCGCGAGCACGGCCTGAGCGGACGGGCGGCCAACCTGGCCACGTTTTGCCTGGCGTCCTCATCCTTGTTCTTCCGCATGAGCCTGACGTTCCAGACGGACGTTCCCTTCCTGGTCACGCTGATCGTGGCCCTCTGGCTCTACACCCGCGCCCTCCGCGTGATGACGGTGCCCGCGTGGGCGGCGGCCGCGGTGGCGGGTTCGGCCAGCATTCTGACGCGACAGTTCGGCGCCGCTTTGGTCGCCGCGCTCGGCGTGTTGTGGATGTTCGATCGCGGCCGATTCGCTCGCTTCAAGTACTACGCGCTCGGCATCTCGCTGCCGGTCCTCGCCGTTGCGTGGCAGTTGTATCGCGGTCTGTTCTATTCCAACTGGGCGGCCGAGTCGGTCTTGTTTCGCCAAAGGCTCTTTTTCTCGCGAGGGCATTTTCTCCGCGTGCTTCCCTGGCGGCCGCTCGTGCTCGTCGAATACCAGGCACTTTGGCTCGTGCCGTTGGTGCTGTTGGCCGCCTGGGCGACCGCTCGCATGCTTTTCAACCGGAACGCAAAAGATTCGCCGGCGGAGGGCCCGCTGTCGCGAAGCGCGTCACTGGCCTGGCTGGGCGGCTTCTTGCTGTTGTTCACGGCGGGCGTGGTCTACGGCTGGAAGACGATCGGCTACGGCTACAACTCGTCCGACTTTCATGGCAACACGGCGCTGATGCCGTTCCTGCGACACACGTACGATCTGTTGCTCGTGCTGGGTGAGCCGGTGCGCTGGGCGGTGACGATTTTCGTCGTGGTCGGCGCGGCGCTCATCGCTCGCGTCTTCGTCGAGCGTTACGCCAGCCTGTTGACCGCGGCGCCGGGAGCCGTCCCTCCGCCGCCGCCCCGTGAATTGCTACTCGACTTGACGTCGCTCTTTCTGCTCGGCGGCAACCTGGTTTTCTTTCAGCAGTGGGATTCCTATCAGCTGCCGTTTCTGCCGCTGGTGGCCATCGTGCTCGCGAAGCGATACGAAAGACTGTTGCTCGCGCGGAGTTGGGCCGTGGCCGGCTGTTGCCTGGCGCTGCTGGCGGGCTCGGCGATTTGGACGCGCGAGGATCTGGCGAAGGGCGACGTGCAATGGATTCTGGCTGAGCGACTGCGCCAAGAGGGGATTGCGCCACAGAACATCGCCTCGAGCTGGGAGTGGTTTGCCTACTGGAACTTTCCCGAGTTCGTGCGGCAGGAAGGCAAACGGGCCAGCACGGAGATCCCCAAGTTCCTTGGCGAAGACGGCTGGCAAGGACGCAACCGCATGGCCGCCGAATACTGGATCGTCCACGAGCCGCGGCCGCCGGCAGGTTCACCGGAAACCTGGACCATCGTTGGCGAGGCCGACTACTTCAGCGTCTATGCCCGTCACCGCGAACGATTTTACGCCGTACGACGCTCGCCGGCACCTGAGCAACGCTTTTGAGTTCGCCCAAGCGCGAAAGCGCATCCTTTGTATTGCAAAGTCTTCGGCCTGACGGTATCCTGACACCAGTTCGCCGTGAACACGTTGATTGCCGGGGAATCTCGCATGGAACTTCAGGAAGCCTTGGCTCAGATCGCCGAGATCCGCGACCACCTTGCCCGCACCGAGACGTTCGAGGGTTATCGCTCCGCGACGGTGGCGGCGTCCGGGCTGATGGC
>Ga0210390_10001025_pt1 | contig 27946 bp, 16 predicted proteins | sample IncBWH11OmetaG_FD_161050 | JGI IMG/M metagenome (GOLD analysis project Ga0210390, IMG submission 161050) | Forest soil microbial communities from Barre Woods Harvard Forest LTER site, Petersham, Massachusetts, United States - Inc-BW-H-11-O ...
TGTCGATCCGGCACAATGCCCGCGCACTCTCTGTCCTGGAATACGGCCGCCGATATCGAATCCCGCGACCACCTAGACCCGCGATCCCAGAACATGCATGCGAAACCCGGCACGTAGAACAGCGTCCCCGTAAAACGTTCGATTTACGCAGCACCCCGACGAGACTTTTTTCATTGATCGTCGCGTCGGGCGCGACTCCGCAATTACGTACGAGTTTTCTGGACGCGGAGCATGTGCCGAAATACGGATGAGTTTCCGATGCCCGTCACGGCCGCACTTATCGGTCGATTTTCGGCGTTCCGGAAAAAGGGGTGAGTTTCCGCGATTCACTTGGACGCTGGGGCTGGCACGATCGCGTTGTGCGTTTGTGTTGTGCGAATGCGTTGACCGCTCTCGCCGGCTGATCGGCCGAGACGTTCGTCGAAGTTGTGTCGAGATCGTGATACAGTGGTTGCAGATAAAAAGATTCCGAAAACGCGGGCCAACGCGACAAACTGCTTGCTGTGCCTGGATTACAGGTGTGGCAGTTTGAAAGGATGGATTGCGTGAAATTGAAAGCACTTGCCGGCGAATTGCGAAAGGGTTATTGGTGGCAATTCGCGAATGAGCGGATGATTATCGACGGCAAAGATCCAGACTTCAGTGAGAAATCGACAGCAGATGACGACCAACTTGTCAAAACCGCCTCGACATGTATGGAGTGCAGACAATCAGCACCGCATGCAGGAGTCCGCGATTCGGTTGCAAAAGCAAGCGACATGAAATCGTTTTTGAAGCTCATTATGCCCAAGATCGTACACAGTACGAAGTGCGATTTCGTCTGATCAAGCGTTTGCAACATCTCACAGGCTTGAGCCCAAGAGATGAAAGGCGACAGTCCAAAACGCGAAGCATTCGAGCAGCACCAGCGCCCCACGCCGCTCGAAGATCTTCTTGGGCGTCAGGTCGTGGCTCGGTTTTGCATGGTACCGCTCCTCGGCAGTCCCAAAGTCGATTGGCAGCAGATCGGCCGCCGCCCCGTTTCTCCGCCCGTGCGCGGTCCCACTCGTTGGCCAGGAAGTGCTTCAGCGACGTCAGCAGGAACGACCGAAACCTTCCACGCTCGGGACGGGCAGCGGCGAGATCGTTCTTTTCCAAAAGCCGCTGCGAAGAGGGCCTGCGTGAAGTCCTGAGCTTCGTCCGCCTCATGCCCCCGCCGGCGCACAAACGCGTAAAGCGATAACAATAATTCTCGCAAAGAGCGGCTAAATGCGGCGGACGATTGCGGCGAGCTGCGCTGACCGGCCGCCAACACCAGGCTCCAGCGAATCGTCGCAAACTGTCGTGGACCAGAAAGGGTCGGCTTCTCGTCGGCAGGTGCCATCCTGGCATTCTAAGACGACGCGTCGATTGGCCACCACAAAGAAGCGGGCTCCGCGCTACCGAAAGGTCGTTTCAACGATCGCTCGATTTATGCCGCAGGTTCCAACGGACTTTCCTCGTTCGTGATGGGGCCACGCGCGAGTCCGTGATAACGGATGTGTTTCCGACACGCGTGAGTGACGACGAAACCGCTTTGATGCAAGGCGGTCTGGTGCGGAGGCTGTCGGGTGCGGCGGAGAGGATGGTCAGAAATCTGTCCGGCGGGGATCGGATCCCCGCCAGGAACGAAAATTGGATCCCCGGCGGACTTGGTGAGCTGACTGCCAACGGTCGAAATCCGGTCCGGACACTTTCGCAGGGCTGAGTCCAAGGTCCGACGTCCAAGGTCACGGACGACGGAACGCAGCCCCTTACCACCGGGCCCATCTCCCGCGGCGCGATCGGGACGGGACACGTTGTTTCACCGAGAAATCCCAGGTGATTTTCTGGGAAGTATGGAAGCACCCGACAGCTGACGCGGTCGGCTCGCCGAGGACGGACGAGCTGGGAGGGTTCGGGACGGGACAGGTTTGATCGAGTCCAAGGTCCAAGGTCGAGAATGTCAGAGGCTCGCAATCCTGACTTTGGACTTTGGATCAGGGGACCTTGGACCAAGACCGGGACGGGACACGCGAAAGATCGGAGGAGAGACCCTCACCCCGGCCCTCTCCCGGAGTACCGGGCGAGGGGTGACAGCGTGGGACGGGACACGTTGTTTTATCGGGAAAAGTTCGAGGAATGTTGGCGGCGGAAAGAGGTTGGCCGGTGGGTCGGGACACTTTGTTTCACTCGGGAGATGACCCCACCAAAGTAGTTGACCCGCCTCACCGATGTTCACTGCTTTGCGGTCGCGTGGGGAGGATGGGACGGGACACGAACTTCGTTGTTTGTGCCGACGAGCAAGTGCGTGCGGTCGCCGAGGGCAACGTAACGAGCGCGACGTCGGTGGCGATTGATCGCCGCGTGCTCGACTGGGAGATCACCAGAAAAGTCGGCTAGTTGGAGTTTGCGATGGTCGCAGGCTTGGCGAGCGGCGAGACGCGGACTCGTGAGTGCTGAAAATGGACGCCCACAATTGGAGCATGGCCGTCGCGGGGCTTCGCAATGCGAAACATGTTGTCGTGTTCAGCGGGGCGGGCATGTCGGCCGAGAGCGGAATTCCGACGTTCCGCGACGCCGACGGCTTTTGGCAGCGTTTTCCGCCGGAGAAATTTGCGACGTGGAACGCGCTCTGGCGGACGGCGCTCACCGACCCGCACTCCGTCGCCGACTTTGTCCTGAACGTGGTCGATCCGATCGCCCGTGCCGAGGTCAATCCCGGACATCGAGCGGTGGCCGCCCTGGAACGTCGGGCGAAGACGACCGTCGTGACGCAAAACGTCGACGGTCTCCATCAAATGGCGGGATCGACTGATGTTCTGGAGATTCACGGCTGCCTGCTGGAAGTCATCGATCGTTTGACGGCCCAAGTGGTTCAACGAATCGATCGCAGCCAATTGACGCAGATTGCCGACGCGCTCCGCAAGTATGCTGGGCGGCAAAGCTCCCTCGTGTCGTTAGTGGCGGAAGTGCGGAACCACTATCCGCTCGATGGGCTCGGTCGACATCGACCAAACCTGGTTCTCTTCGGAGACGCGATGGCTGAACCCGCTTGGACCAAAGCGTGCGAGGTCGTCGTCCAGTGCGACTTGTTTATTTCGGTGGGTACGTCGGGAGAGGTCTATCCCGCGGCCATGCTTCCCGACCAGGCAGCCGAAGCGGGAGCAACGGTCATCACCGTCGATCCCCAACCGAGCGGCAACTGCCCGTTGCAAGGGACGGCGGGAACCGTCCTTCCGAAGTTGCTGCACGATGCCTTTGGCGACGATCGCTGAATCTCGATCGCAGACCGCTCGATCTTCGTGGTGGTCATTTCCGCGTTGCTTCGAGGCCGCGGATTTCCGATTGCGTGCGATGCATGTGGTCTTCCTCGTGAAAGACGTCGAGATAGTGAAGAGCGGCCCTCACCGCCGCTTCTGGTCCGCCCGTCTCCACGGTGTGCCAGTTCCGACAGGATCGGCAGCGCTCTGTCTCAGGTGAGACGGCCAACGTCGCAATCGTTGCTACGCCTGCTCCCGCCGTCGGACCGGGGCCGGCGAGAACGTGATAGGAGAAATATCGGTCGTAGCTTGGCCGTTCGTGGTCGTCCAAGCCGAAGTAACTCACCAGACAATCCAAGATCCGATTCATCGCTCATCCTTTCAGTCGCGGCCAAGGTGATCGATTTCGCGGTGCAGCCGGTTGGAAACCAGGCGACTCAACACGGCGAACATGATCGCAGTGGATAACCCGAAAAGGAGCAGGCCATTGACCGCTTCGAGTGGGCCCAAGAGTTGCCAGCGCTCAGACAAATGAACGTCCCCGTAACCCAGTGCCGTGTAGTTTTGGGCGGAACAATAGAAGGTCCGCTGAAAGCTCGCGATTTCGCCACACATCAGGTAGACGACCGCCCACAAGGTAATCTGAATCAGATGTGCCGCCGCCGTCAGCAGTGAAACGATCATCATGATAGGCACGCTTGTCCAGAATCCTAAACCGGTTCGGATCAAGTGCAGCCCCAAATTCACGACCAGCGTTGTGGTCATTGCGTAACAGACCACGCTGACGAGGAACACACCGGTGCCAACCAGAAGGCTCGGAGCCATAGGATCGAACTCCTGTTCCCTTCGAGCAGGGATGAGGTTACATCCAGGCCCAGTGCCTGAACGGCGCTTTTCGAGCGCGGGTCGCTCCTATGACAGAGCATCGTTCCGGGAAACTCAACCCTTCGCGGACTGTCAATCAAGCCGCCCTTTCTCAAAATGCGTTCGGGCGACGCAAAATCTGACCTCGGTGCGTCTGGTACACTCGGCCTGGCTTCGTTCGAAACGGCGCGGCGTCAGAGATCCAAGGAACATGATGAAGCGGCGAGCATTCCTGAAAACCGTTGCCGGGACGGATTTCTTCGGCGGATCCGGATTCGTTGACGGAGCTCTCAGGATCCAGCCCGACAAGACGGTCGTCGTTATCGGGGCGGGAATGGCCGGTCTCGCAGCCGCTGTGAGTCTTAGGAAACACGGATTTTCCGTCGTGGTTTTGGAGGCCCGCAATCGCATCGGCGGTCGGATGAGAACGGAACGATCGCTGGGCTGCGCGGTCGACCTCGGTGCATCTTGGGTCCACGGGATCAATGGCAATCCGCTCGTGGAGCTGGCCAACGCGTCCGGCGCGTTGCTCGCGAGAACACGTTTCGAGGGACTGCTTCCGTTCGACAACGACGGAACAAAGCTCGAGTTGAACATTTTGCTATGCGCGCACCTTCGACTCACGTCGCTGTTGGCGCGAGCACCGCGAATCGTGCCCAAATCCGCATCCGATGTTTCTCTCAAAACCGTCGTCGACCAAGCCGTTGGCTCGACGAATTGGTCGGGAGCCGAGAAACGGGCGTTTGAGCTCGTGACCGCGTTGACGGAAATCTCGGATGCCGCCCGGTTTGACGAGCTCTCCTCCAGGTATTCGGACGAATACAAGGAACTCTCCGGAGGAGATCATCTTGTCGTGAGCGGTTACGACACCGTCGCCCGTTTTCTGGCGAAAGGCTTGGACATCAGAACCGGCGTTGCGGTCCACCGAGTCGATTCCACGAAAGCCCAAATCGGCATCGAAACGGACAAGGGCACGCTGCGGGCCGATCGGGTCGTCGTGACGGTCCCGCTCGGCGTCTTGCAGGCGAACAAGATCAAATTCGTCCCCGAGTTGCCGCCAGACAAACGCACGGCGATCGAACGGATGGGAATGGGCGTCATAAACAAGATTGCGCTGCGATTTGAGAAAGCATTCTGGCCGCACGAGCAGCAGGTGATCGCTTATGCCAGCGAGCGGCGCGGGAAATACCCGCTGTTCCTCAATCTCCACCATTACACGGGCCAGCCCGTGCTCGTCTGTCTTGTGCCTCCCAGTTTCGAGAATGCCTTGGAGAATCTGACTGCGGCAGACGCGAAGGCAGGCGCGGTTGAGGTGTTGCGCAGGATCTTCGGCAGCAAAGTCCAGGAGCCGGCGACGGTTCTCCAGACACGTTGGAAATCCGATCCGTGGGCCATGGGTTCCTACAGTTTTGACAAACTCGGTGCCCAACCGAAGGATCGGGACACGCTGGCTTCCCCGATCGACGGACGGCTCTTCTTCGCGGGCGAGGCCACGCACCGGACGATGTACTCCACCGTTCACGGCGCGTATTTATCCGGTTGTCGCGCGGCAGACGAGATCAAGAAAGCAGCTTCGTGACGAACAGCCGGTGAGCCGACAAAAAGCTCAGCGGGCGCTGCGTGCCAGTGATCTCCCGACAAACTCAAGCCTTTTCGGGATCGCCGTTAAACCACCGATTCACGGGCACGGGCGGGCGGCAGCGCACCGCCGCGGTCAGAAGGCCGCTCGGAGCGTGCGGGACAGTCAGATTTCCGCCAGCCGTTCGGTCGAGTCGCCAAATTTGTTGAGATGAATGCCGCATTTGTCGAGCATCGACAAGTACAAGCTGCACATCTTTCGGTTGGGCTTGTCCAGGTAATTGAGCACGCGGCCGCCGCGAATCTGCCCGCCGGCTCCCCCGAGTAAGACAACGGGGAGTTTCGTCGCGTCGTGGCCGCCCGTGAGCATGCTCGAGCAGTAGAGCAGCATCGTGTTGTCGAGGAGCGTCCGGTCTCCCTCGTGGATCGCGTCCATCTTCCGCGCGATGTATCCGACCTGTTCGAGGAAGAACTGATTTACCTTGAGCCAGTCGGCCGTATCGGAGTGCGACAAGAGGTGATGGATCATGTAATCCACCCCCAGATGTGGGAAACGCAGCGAGCTGTGATCGTTGTTGAGTTTGAGCGTGCAAACCCGCGTCGCATCGGTCTGGAAGCCAAGCACGAGGATATCGCACATCAGCCGCATATGGTCGGCGATACTCTGGGGAATGCCGTCGGGCGGACGGGAGACATTCGGCTTGTCCAGCGTGGGCCGCCAGCCTTCGAGCGACCCCCGTTTACCGGCCTGTTCGATGCGCTGCTCGATCTCGCGGACTGATTCGAGATACTCGTCGAACTTCCGCTGGTCGGACACGCTGATACCCATCCGAAAAGATTTCGCGTCGGAGATGACGGCATCGAGCACGCTGCGGTCGCCCTTGCCGACTCCGTCCTTGAACAGTCGATCGAAGGCCAGCGACGGATAAAGCTCGAGCGGCGTGGGCGTCGTCGGGGAGCTCCACGAAATGTGCGAGCTATAGAGCATCGAGTAATTTTTGTGGACCGACGGGTTCGACTTTTCGCAGCCAAGCACCAGGCTCGGCACCTTGGTCGAGCGGCCGTGCTGCTGGGCGATGAGTTGATCGATACTCGTGCCCGAGCGAATTTCGCCTCCCGACGCCAAAGGAGCTCCAGAGAGCAGATTGCCGGTTTGGGAACTGTGAATGTTGCCTTTGAGTGCCTCGGCGTTGAAGAGCCCGTTGATGACGACCATTTTGTCGCGGAAATCCGACAGCGGCGTCAGCACTTTGCCGAGCTGCATTTCCTTGCCGTTACCTTTGGCCCACCACTCGCGGCTGTGAAAGCCGTTGCCTGAGAACAAGACTGCCAAACGCACGGGCGCCTGGCTGGCGGCCGAAGACGCGCGGGCCTGGTCGCCCCAAACGGCCAGCGATTCCATCCAGGGCAACGCGATCGTCACGCCGACACCACGCAGAAACGTGCGGCGAGAGAAATGGTGCATGCTCATGCTCGTTCCCAGTCTAAGGTGATTCGGCGATCTTGGAGTCGCGTCCCCGGATGGCTAGAAACTGGCGGCTCTCCAGAATCGTTTGAATGGCGACCGAAATTCGAAAGTTGTTCGCGGCCAGTCGCTGCTGCATCTCGGCCAAAAGCGGTTCGTCGGACAACTGCACGCCCCGACCTAGCGCGTAGCCGAGCAGTTTGCGGCAGAACTGATGGACAAAGGTCGTGCGGCGGGTGACGGCAAGATAGTCCCGCAATCCGGCGAGACCGTCAATCGGCGTGCCGTCGGGGAGTTTGGTCTTGGTGTCGACGGGTCGTCCGGCGAGGTCACGATTGCGGAAACGTCCGATCGCGTCGAAATCCTCCAGCGCGAAGCCGAACGGATCGAATTTGACGTGGCAGGACGAACAGCGCGCGTCGCTGCGGTGCCGCTCGATGAGCTGCCGCACCGTGAGCCCGTCCGTCCCCGTTTCGCTCTCGGGAAGCCGCGGCACGTCTTTCGGCGGCTTGGGCAGCTTTTCGCCGAGGAGCACTTCGCTTACCCAATTGCCCCTTAAGATGGGGCTGGTCCGCGACGCGCCCGATTGCTTTGCCAGGGTGGTCGCCAGCGCCAAGATGCCGCCGCGCCCATAACGGCGGACATCCTCGACGCGTCGCCAGCCGTGCTCATTGGCGGCAGTCGGGATGCCGTAAAAACTGGCGAGCCGGTCGTTCACGAAGGTGTGATCGCTCTGGAGGATGCCGATCACTGAACCGTCGTTTTGGAAAAAGTCTGTGAAGAATCGAATCGATTCCTCGTACATGTCGCCGCGGAGCTCGGTGAATTCGGGGAAGACTTTTTCGCTCTTCTCCGAGAGAGAATCGAAGTCGTAGATGTGCAGCCACTGGCAGGCAAACTCGGTGGCGAGACGCCGAATTCGCGGGTCGGCCAGCAGGCGACGGGACTGCTTCGCCAGGACATCCGGATTGTGCAGTGTCCCCTTCGCGGCCGCGGCGCGAAGCTCGGCGTCCGGCTGCGACGACCAGAGGAAATAGCTCAAGCGACTGGCCAGCTCCCAGTCGGAAACCGGCGTGGGATCGGAGCCAGCCGGAGCCGCCTCCCGGCGATACAGGAAATCGGGCGAAACGAAGATCCGAGCCAGCGCGAGCTGAAACGCCTCTTCATGCGAGAGCCCCTGTTTTCGCAGCTTGCGATAAAGGCTGCGCAGCTCGCTCCCGTCCGCGTCGGTCAGTGGACGGCGATAAGCCCGGCCGGCGAAGGTGACCAGCGCGTCGACCTGCCGCGGCTCGGCAGCGAGGAGTGACTTTTTGAACGCGGCCGCGCGATCATTGAACGGCTTCCGCAGCGGCTCAAAGACTTTGGGATCGGCGTCCTGGGTGGCGTATTCGAGCAACTGCGCCAACGCGTCGACGCTCTTGAGCGCGTCGCGGCTGAGGAAGTGCAGCTCATTCCACAATCGATCGAGATATCGCGTCTCGGCGTCGCTCAGCATCAGCCGCTGCAACGCCTCATCCTCGCGGTAATAGAGCGTGAGCGTAACGACCTCGTCGACTGGCACGATCTTCGTGTAGCAGAGGGCCACGGGAAAGACGCTGCGGAATTTCTCGAAGGAGGCCGCAACCCGGATGCGGGCCGCGCTCCCTTCGTTGACGACGAACGGCGTCGTCTCCGACCGCTTGTGCTTGTTGTCGGTCCACGTGCTGTTCATCCGCTTGTCGGTGACGGAGATCGGCAACAGGCCCGATGTTTTTTCCGGCTTGCTCGCCAATACCTCGAGCTGGACGCTTCCCTCATGACCGACCTTAGGATCGAGCGAGCCGACGGTGACGAATTCGGTCCCGGCGGCCAGATCGGCCGGCAAGCGCACTTCGATGACCGAGGGAGCCTGAACGCACAGACTGGCCGCCTCGATGGTGGACCCGTCCGGGTGCTTGCCGAAACGCGCGCGATTCACTCCGAATCGGGTGTCCGCGGGTGATTTCTCGCGATGTTCAGCCGCCACGCGGGGCCACGCCCGCATGAAGATTGGGCCGCCTAGCGATGACAATTGGCGATACAGCGCGACGTCCGGATCTTTCTCATCAGCGTTGGCCGGCGGACCGCTTTGAAGGAGCTGTTGTACTGCTTGCGCGAGCCGTTGCTTATTGGACGGCTTTGCGGCGGCCTGCCAACGCGCGAGCAACGACCCCGCGGGAATTACGGCGGCGATCTCGCCGCCTTTCACCGGTTCGCTGTAAAAGTGCCACACACCGGCGTTACCGAAACGGTCGGCGTGGGGATTGCCGGCGAGCACGTCTCCCGACACGTCGCGAGCCAGATCCCATTCGCGCGAGTGAGCGCCCGTCGTCTTGAGGGAGAGTTCGAGATTCGTCAGGTCGCACGAATGATTCCCGTCGCGCGGGCCGACCAGCAGCGACACGAAGTCGCCCGGCTGCACTGCCAGCCCCTCCGTCCGATGGATCAGGCCGACGCGGCCCCCTTGGGCAACACCTTCAGCGAGACGCTGCCTCGTCGCGCCGCGGCGCAGCTCGAGCCGCCATTCCACGCCGTTGCCGCACTCCGGATGTGCGTGCGTGACTTTGCCCTCGATCTCGATCGTGCCAGCCATCGGACTGCGCCAGCCGACTGCCGCGAACAACGTCGGCGACGGATGCACGCAGACCGACTGCGGCTTCATGTTGCCGGGAACGCGGACGTGCTGGCCCGACGAATTGGTCAGTAACTGAGGCAGGTCGTTGGTGCTCCAGCCCTGGATGAAATCGTAGGTTGACGCTTTGGGCACCTTGGTCGCGAGGTAATCGAGCTTAATGGCCGCACTCGAACCAATGCCCAGGTAATCGAACCAGGCGGTGAGCGAATCGACATCCACAGAATGCGTCTGCGCGAGTGCCGCCAGATCGACTTTTCCCGACGCGAGTCCCGCCTCAGCCGCCGCCGCAAGAGCCTTGGCTGTGGCCGCAAAGGTTCGTTCGCGTCGCGCGGACAGTTCGCGAGTAAAGTCGTCAACGTCGCGCAGCAACAACTCGGGCCGTCCCGGAGCGACGAGGCGCGGTCGCTGCCAAATGACCAAATCGCCCGCGTTCCCGTCCCCTCCGTCACTCGCGACGAGGTAAAGCGTGATGTCCTTTCGACCCTTTGCCGGTGCGGGCAGCTTGATCCGCAGTTCTTGGGCGGCGGCGATCGGGTCGAGAGGCTCCTGCCAGGCTCTCGGGCCGCCGACTTTGCCGATATGGCCGACACTCGCGAATCGCCAGAGTGCTTTCTGCCATTGCGCGATCTCGGCGGCAATCCGCGGCGCGTCGTCCGCCGAAGCGGCCCGCCAGTGCGCCCGTATCTGGTCGAGCAACAGCGACGGCTCGCGATCGCTGAGCGTGTCCCACAGGATGCCGAGATATTTCGCGTTCAATCGGTCGTTCTTCGCGACCGTGGCGATCGCCGCTCTGACGTCTGAGCCGTGCTGCACCAGTTGAGCGCGAACGTCAAACGTTGCCGCCAGATAGTGTTCGACAGGCAAGCGCCCGCCGTCGTTGGTGTTGAAGACGATCCCCTGCAGATTGACCTGCGAGGCGCCCGCCTGGTCCGAGTACTTGCGATAGAGAGCGCGAATCTGCGCCAAGAGGTCGTTCGTCCAATCGGCCCGCGACGTCGACGGCGAGAAGCGAAAGCCGTCCGGCAAGAGAACCGCGTGTTGAGCGATGTCGCGCCCCGCGTCGAAGTATTTCGTCAGCAAGGCCGGCGACATCACCAGTGCATTGCCCGTGTTGGTGAACCCCTCACCCGCCGCTCCATCAGTAGGAAAGTCGCGGGCCGGGTTGAGGTCGACACCCGTCAGGTCGCGAATCGTGTAGGTGTATTCGGCATTGCTCAATCGCCGCAGGACGACAGGCCCCGGATCGCCCGCCTGCGCCAGCGACTCGGCATGCAGATAGCGCTCGACCCATCCGCGAAGCTGCTTGCGCTCGGCGGCGGTCGGCTGTTTGGCCTCCTTGGGAGGCATCTCGCCGTTGTCCAGCATTTCGGCCACTTTGAGCCAGACCTTCGTGTCACGCCGCACCTCATTCAATGACGCAAAACGCTCGAGGTCTAAATCGCCCTTTTGTTTGGCGGTCGCGTGACAATTCAGACAGACGTGCGAGATTAAGGGCCGAATGTCATGAGAATATTCGGCGGCAATCGCGATGAACTGCCCCGGCCTATTCGCTGGCGATTGCGTCCCCGGATGGGGCGTTTCGGCGCCCAGCGAGGCGCTGACCACGAAGATGGTGCCGCCAAAAAGGAGCGCGATGCGGCAAATGGCCGGGAATTTCAATGAAGAGCCCTTTGGCGGCGGGAGGGAGCTCAAATCTTTGGGGGGATGCACCGGCCGTCGATCGAGTGCGGATCAAAGGCCGGTTCCAGTTCGGCAAGTAGGTCGTCGGCGCCCGGGAGGCTGTCGTTCCCCAAGCCTCCCAAGGCAGCCGGCTGGAGCAATCGCCATTGTAACTAATGCCGTGACCAAACTAATACCGTGACAAAGAAGGACGCTCAGCACGATTTACGATCCCGGCGGACGACGGACCAAAACCAGATTCGTTCCCCGGAAAAATCGTGCGTTATATCTCGGCCGTTGCCGACGCCCTGGGAATAGAATCGCCAAATGGGGCGTCTCCAACTGGGGGGCGGCGGAGAAACTGCGTTGCCACAGACTGGGAAGCGCTAATTGCGGAGGGCGATTTTCTGCAGCGGTTGGAGTCAGTTCTGCGTCTAGATTAGGTCGGGCGCGCGGATGGGAATTCTTTGCGGGCTGGCTGGACTGATCATCGTCCTGGTTGGTGTCGCGGTCGTCGGACACTTGCTGTGGTTGGCCGGGGCGGCGGTCTTCGGCGCTTCTTCCTCGGCACCGGTGCTTGATCGGTGCCCGAGCTGCGCCACCCGGCTCAATCCGGGCGAGTTCCAGTGCCCGAAGTGCGCCTTTGCGATCAACTCGGCTCACCAAGCAACGCTCGATGAAGAGTTGGCCGCTACGCGGCGGCAGCTTCATCGGCTGATGCAGACGGGCAAAATCGCGAGCTCTACCTGGGAGCAGATTCTCGACGCCCTCCGCGCCGACGTCCGAGAGCGCGAATTCGGAGTCGCGCCGCCCGAGAGCCAATGGGCGGAAATCGAGCCAACGAGCAGCGCGGAGCCTGTTCGGGCGCCGTCTGAGTCACCGGCCATCGGGCCCGACGCTGTGCCAATCGCCGCCGCATCCGCGGTTGACGGGGTCTTAGCCGCCCCGACTTCGACGCCAGCGCACGTCGAAGCCGCGATTGCCCGGTCGCATTCCGGGCCCCTGCCCGTGCCGCCCGAGCGCCCGCTGCGCCCGGCGATCGCGCCGCGCGCGTTGGCCGACATCTTCCAGGCCTTCTTGGAAGAAAAAAATATCCGCTGGGGCGAGCTGATCAGCGGACTGTTGATCGTCGGCAGCTCGGTCGGGTTGGTGATCAGCCTTTGGGCGACGCTGAAAGAAGCGATCCCCTATTTCCCCGTCGCGGTCTTTCTGACTGCGACGTGCGCCATGCACGGTGCCGGCTTGTACACGTTGCGGCGCTGGCGATTGAAGTCGACGAGCCGCGGATTGCTCTTGGTCTCCACCCTGCTCGTGCCGCTCAACGTTCTGGCCGCGATGGTTCTCAACGAAACGAAGCCGGCGTACGGGATGATCGACTACGCGGCCTTTGCGATCGGATTGTCGGTGCTGGCGGCGATCGCCGCCTCGGCAGCTCGCGTGCTGAATCGTCGCAATCCGTGGCCGATGGTCGTCGCGGTCGTGGGGACGGCGGTCGGAATGTCGACGATCGGCCGCCTCGCAAGGCCGGGAGGCGAGCTGGGGCGAACGCTTGGCCTCTTTGCGCTTCCCTTCTTCTCGTTTCTGGTCGGCGCGATGGCCCATGTCGTCAGCCTGTCGGCGGGCCGGCGGTTGACGGTCCGTCGTGTCGCGCAGTCTTTTCGCTTCTACGGAATCGCGGCGTTCGGACTCGTGCTCGCCGGCGGATTGTTGGCTTCCAAGTGCGGCGACATTCGCGGCACGTTGACGCTGTTGTCTCCAATGCTGGCGGTGGTCGCGGCGACGCTCACCGGGGCAGGATTGATCGTTCATCAGCGAGTCACCGACTCAGAGCAAACCGGCTTTCGACTGGCGGGGACTTCGATCGCGCTCGGGGGCGGTTTGTTGGCGTTGGCCGCGCTGGTTCTGGCCTGGCCGCGACCCGACTTGCTGGTGGCCGTCGGTCTGTTCGATGCGGTCGCGTTCACGGCAATCGCTTGGTTCGCAGCATTCCCGGCACTGAACGTCTTTGCGACAGCCTCGTTCTCGCTGACGCTGTTGGTCGGATTGGAATGGGCGACCGGCGCGATATCGGTCGTCGGGGCGACAACCGAGCTGTTGACCTTGCTCCTGCTGACGGCACGTTCCGCCCTCATCCTCGCGATCCTGTCGATCGCCGCTGACGGCGTCGGCTGTCTCTTGGCGCGGTCGAAGGCGCGGTCCCAAGCCTCGGCTTACTTTGCGAGTTCGGTCGTCCACCAGATCGTTGCGGTGGCAATCGCCGTCGGGGCCGTCGTCCGCGACCTTCCCGATCAGGACCTCGCGACTGCAGTGTTCGCGCTGTTGGCCCTTCGCTGGCTTGTCGCCACGTGGTGGATCCGTCGCAGCTATGCAAGTTGGATTGCCGCGACCGCTCTGTTTGCTGCACTCACGCACGGTTTGGTGCTGAACGACCGCCTGTCCGAAATGCTCGCGATGCACGGCGTGGCCCCCGCCGATCCCTGGACGCTGAGCCTGATTGTGCACGCAACGATCTGCCTGGGCTATGCCGTCCTCGCGCGCCGCACCCGGCGCGAGCCCTCTTCCGTGCCTGAAGCCCGCGAACGGTTCCAGCTCTCGCCGTTCATCGCGGCAGCCATCGCCACGTCGGCGATCGCGTTGCCGATGATGCTGGACGTGCGGCACGGTCATTTCCTGACACATGGCGTTTACGCATTTTGGACCGCGGGTCTTTGGTTCGCGATCGCCGTAATGCTGGAGAACGCAGGAGTCGCAGTTGCGTCACAGATCCTGGCGACGATCGGGATCGCCTTCGCCGTCACTGGTTTTTGCAGGAAACAACTTTGGTGGACGGGCCTTTACAACGAACCGCTGTTTCTCAATTGGCAGGTCGGCGTGCTTGCGGTGTGGAGCGGGCTGTGGGTTGCCGTGCGCCGCCTGAGCCGGCGAGACGTGACTCTTTCGCGACTGCTCATTTGCACGCCGACCAGCGTCGATCGCGTTGTGCTCTGCGGCGTGGCCCTGGGATTCGCCGCGACCTGCTGGCTCGCCGTCTGGCCGGGAACGGTCGCGGAGCTGTCCTCGATCACAATTCGAGCGCTCGGGAGCCCGTACGCCGTGGCCGCGCTACTTCCGTTTGGAGTCGGCGCGATTTTCGCCGCCACCCACGCGCTGGTTGGGCGAGAATGGCCAAAGACATCGGCCTGGATTTTCGTCACGTGCGTCTTCAGCGTGATGATTCTCTTGGCTCCGCTGCACTTCGAATTGCACTGGCCCGGTCTTCCGAATCCCTACGGGCAAGGTTGGGGTGCCGGAGCGTGGGCCGCTTGGGCGTTGGCGCTTATGGCGATTCTGGCGGCTCACTGGGAGCGGCCCAACCGCGCGACTCTGGCCGGGATTGCGGTCTTGCTGAGTGCCGCTCCCTACCTCGCCGCGTGCCGTTGGGACGCCGATCTGCAAACGGCGACCGCTTTGCGTTGGTCTCTGGCAATTGCCGGCCTGGCCGTCGCCGTGGCGTGGGCCTCGAGGTGGCCGGTGACGCGGGTCGCGTCGCGAACGGGCGGCGGATCATCGGACAATGTGCCGAAGGAACTCCTCTCTCTCCGCAACTCGCTCATCGCGTCAACGAGCTTGCCCCTGCTAATCCTGACCGCGCAAGCGTTATTCGACGTCTTGGACGTCGGCAGAGTTCCCCTCGCCCCCATCGCTGGCTCGTTCGTTGTTCGCATGGCTCCCTACCTGTCGTACACGGTGCCGCTCGGGATCCTGGCGGCGGCATTCGTCGTTTACGCCATTGCCGATCGGCGCGTCGAGTGGGGGTTGGCGGCGACGTTCTTAGTCCAATTCGCGTTGGGCTTCGCGGCGGCACTTGCCCTGATCCTGGCGTCTGAGCTGCAGACGGTTGCGCAAGTCACTCGCTACCTCCAAGAGATCGGCCTCTTGACCGTAATCGGCGCCGTCATCTGGTGCGGCATCGAGGCGTTCGCCCAGCGAAGAGACGTAGCGTCTGAGCCGCGCCTGGGTGCGTTCGAGACGCCGCGTTGGACGCAGCTGGCATTCGTCGCTGTTTTCGCGGGCCTGCTGATTGGCGGGGCAACGGTCGGACTTTGGCTGTCGCCCGAGCCGCTGTTTAACTCCGTGCGGCAATCTGGCACGGGACTCGGCTGGCTGTTCCTCGTTTCGGCAACGGCGGTGGGAATCTGGTCGCAACGCCGCAATTGGCCGCTCTCGGCGATCAACGTCGGACTGTTGTTCCTCGCGGCAGCGGCTGTCCTCGGAGCCGCGGCGCTGGGAAGTCGGAACTCGGCCGATAACTGGTTTTCGTTCCATATGGCGATCGGTGGGTGGTGTGGAGTCGTCGCGCTAGCCGCGGTCGCCACATCCGTGACCCGTTCGCGGGAAGGCCGCCGAGGTGCCGTTGCGATCGCGGATCGCACCCTGCTCTTGCTGCCGGTCATTCTCGCCTTTGCGTACAAAACGCAACGATTCGACCCCCTGCGTCCGTGGTGGGCGGCCGGTGCGATGATCTGGCTTTCCCTCTGTGTGATGGCGATGGCCGCGCGTGCTGAGAGCCGGGTGCGATCGTATCTTTCCCTCGTGCTCGCGGTTTTGGGTGCCGTGTCGATCGGCACGCGGCCCTGGTTGGGAGCATCTGCTCCGACCGGTCCGCAGCAGTTCCTCGATTTGGCGCACATCGTCGTTCTCGGTATGGGTCTGCACGGGCTCGCCTGGCTGGCGATCGAATTGACGCACGAGCGCCGGCGGGACCGGCCTTTCGATGAATCGTCGAGCCTGCATTCGGCGCATCACTACGCCGTCGAGATTGGGACATTGTGCCTTGGCTTCGCGTTGCTGGTCGTTTTCGCCAGGCACTCGCTTTTGCCCACTCTGACGGGCGCGACGCCGCTGGGATGGGCCGGTGTCGCCACTATGGCCGCGCTGGCCGCCGGGTCGCTTTGGGAACGTCGGGCCGAACACTCCATTCGGATCTTATACGCGTTGGGGCTGATCGCGATCGCGACGATTCTCGATTCAAGACAACTCGACAGGCGCCATTTGATCTTCGCGGCGGCTGCCTGCCTCGCCGGTTATGCGGTGTTCTCCGGCACCCTGTGGTCCGTCCGCCGTCGCTTGAAGGAGTTTGGCCTGGGGTTGGGAATAAGTTCTTTCTCGCTCGACGGTGAGCGCGTCACTCCCTGGCTGGGGCCAACGAGCCTGGCGATCGGGGCGCTCGTAGTGGGTATCGAGTTCTGGGTCGTGCTGACCTTCCAGGAACCATCGCTACGAATCAGCGGGGCTCTGGCGACGCTGGCGCTCGGCGGCGGCTTGGCGCTCTTGGCGACAACGCGAGCGCGAGGAATTTTCCAAGCTGCGGCACTCGGCGTCGCCGCGATCGCTGCCGTGCAATTCGGCTGGAGCCTGATGGCTCCGATCGGCACGTTGCCAAACGAGGAGCTGCGGCGGACGATCCGCATGATGGCGATGCTCGCGGCGACGACCTTTGTTTACGGACTGCCGCTCGTCCGCGTAGTCTCGCCGCAAAGCACCTGGTTTGCGTCGATCCGCCGGGCCGCAATCGGCGTGGCGGCGTTGACGATTGCAACTCTGGCGCTCGTGCTCTTGTTCGAGATCTCGGCGTTCAACCCGACCGCAGGGACGCCGGTGAGCGTGGGCGAAAGCCTGCTCGTGGCATTGACTCTGGTGCTGCTGGCAGCGGGACTCGTTTCGTTGGCCGTTCTGCCCGGCCGCGATCCGTTCCTGCACGCGGAGCGGCAGCGATTCCTCTATGTCTACGCCAGCGAAGTGGTCTGCGGGCTGCTCTGTGCCCACGTTTACTTGACGAATCCCCAATTTTTCCGGCACACGCTGCAGCCCTATTGGCCGCTGGTCGTGATGGCAATCGCCTACGGCGGGACGGCCGTCTCGGAACTCTTCCGGCGGCTGAAGGTGACCGTGCTGGCCGAGCCGCTTGAATACAGCGCGGCTTTCTTGCCTGTGCTGCCCGTCGTCGGTTTTTGGATGCTGAACTCGGATTTGAGTTATTCGACGATGCTGGTCGTCGTCGGCCTCTTGTATCTGTTCCTCAGCCTGCGGCGCGGATCGTTCGCATACGCTGCGGCCGCGGCCGTCGTTGGCAACGCGACTTTGTGCAGCCTGTTTTCCGAGCACGGAGTTTCGCTGCTCTTGCATCCGCAGATGTTCGTGATTCCTCCCTGCGTGACAATTCTGGCGGCCGCCCAATTGAATCGTGATCGGCTCGATCCAAAAATGCTGGCGTCGCTCCGGTACTTCGCAATCACGACGATTTACGTCAGCTCGACCGGCGAGATGTTTCAGCACGGCATCGGCACGACGCTCTGGCTGCCGATGGTGCTCGCGGGGCTGTCGGTGCTCGGCGTGCTGGCGGGGATCGTGCTTCGCGTGCGAGCCTTTCTGTACCTGGGAACTTCCTTCCTTTTGCTGTCGATCGTGAGCATGGTCTGGCACGCGTCGCGCAGCATCGGCCACGTCTGGCCGTGGTGGGTCTTCTTGTTCGCCCTGGGAGTCGGCCTGCTCACCCTGTTCGGCGTCTTCGAGAAAAAACGTCCGGAAGTCCTCGCCCTGGTCGGCAGCCTGCGCGAGTGGGAGCGCTAGTCAGGCGGTGCCCCAGCTGTCCGACAGACCGATTACACCCCTTACGCGATGAGCCGGGCTTTCCGGGCGCCGCATACGCGCAACGCCCCCGACCTCCTGGAAGCGGCCGACCAGGCCCTCTATCGTGCCAAGCGCGAGGGCCGCGATCGGGTCTGCGTGAGACAAACGCTTGAGCCTGTGGCCGTCGGCATTTGAAAAGCTGGCGACCCGAAGACGGCAAAGGCGAGTCGCCGCATTTCCGCGACGATTGGATATGGCATCTACGGATTGGGCGTGTGAGTGCGAATGTTCGTGAGCGGGATCGATGAGGTGAATGGCCCAACCCAGGACGATTCCTCCAATAAGTGCAATCGTGAGTCGGATGCGGTCGTGCGAATGAAATTCCAGCTCGGGCAGCAGGTCAGTGAGCGCGATACAGACAAAGACCCCGGCCGACGCGGCTATGGCCCAGCCGACAATTGTCGATTGGGAGCCGGAAAATTCGTGCAGTCCCAATACGAAGAGTCCAGCGCCCAACGGACAAATGAGTGAGAACGCCGAGTTCGCCAGCGATTGAGAGCGCGACGACCAGCCCGTAATCGTCATCAGAGAGGTGATCGACATCGAATCGATGGGCTTATGCAAAAGGACTGCCAGAAACGTTCCCAAGCCGAACAGGCCGGCTCCTCCCTCCAAGGCATCCGCCTCAACGCTGGCGCCCAGCGCAAGTCCGTCGATCAATGTGTGTAAACCCATCCCCAGACAGACGCCCACCCAACTGAGCGAGTGGGCCTGCCGCCCTGAACACGAAGAATGGGCGTGGGCTGCATCGTGCTCTTTGCCCCCGCGGGTCGGATCGTAATGGTCGTGTCCATTTCCAGTCGGACCGCTTTGTAACGAAGAAGGGTCGGCTGAATGTTGGTGGCTGGCGAACATCCGCAGGATCAGGAACATTGCCACCAGGCCGACCATCATTCCAGTCGCAGCTTTATCGGGACCATCGTCACCCAGCTCGGCCAGGGCATGTGGCAGCATGTGGAAGACCCCAATCGCGAGCATCAGGCCGGCGATCACACTGATGATCACCTGCATCCTCGTATGCGACAGCTGAACTCGCTGCGGTAGCCAACCACCCAAGAGCGAGGCGCCGACGATCAACGCGCAGTAGAAGCCCAGGAGAATGCGCGACTTGGAAACCGATGTGCCCGCGATTGGGCCGCCGACTGCTGTGAACGCGAGTGGAACACGTGACGCCGGTCGCCCAGAATCGCCGCTGCAGTTCCGACTGGAAGTAATGTCGCGGGAATTCAGCGAGGGGTCGGAGGCGCGAGGCGGCAAATCCTGCGCGCGGCCGGCGCTGACCAGGCCACCAAAGAGCGCCGCCAAGAGAAGGCGAGCGAGAACTCGCACGTTCGATCGTTCCCGGTCCAAAAGCGCATAGCTCGCGCGGGCGCTTTTATGCGCCAAGGGGCATCAGGTCAGACCGAACGCTGTCTAACCCTCGATGCTGATGGGAAATCGTCGAAATTGCAACTGAAAGCTGACACGGCACCCTGGGAGGCCGAGGTGACGTGAACCAGATTTAACCTCCAGCCTCCGGATTGACAGCTAAGGCGGAGCGACCTAAACTTCAATAGTTGCACGATTCATTGAATGAGTAACGATGTCGACACGGATGCTTGAGCGTACTCCCAAATGCTTGCCCCGCGACCATGCTCGGCGGCGAAAGGCCGAGATCGATCGCGACGCTTGCGAAAGGGCGGCCGCGATCTTTCGGGCCCTTGGTGACACATCGCGACTGCACATGCTGGCGATGCTGGCCGAAGGGGATATGTGCGTCACCGAAATCGCGGATCGACTTGGTGATAGCCTGTCCGCCGTCTCCCAGCGGTTGAAGCTGTTGCGAAGCGAGCGAATCGTCAAACAACGACGCGAAGGCAAGCACATCTATTATTCGTTTGCGGATGGGCACGTGGCGGAAATGATCTCAAACGCGCTCGCCCACGCGGAGGAATAACCGATTCCGTCGCGCGGGGCGCAGTGTTACCGGGCGCGATCCTGTAAGTGGCAGCGATCAATGCGGTCTGACCAGTAAGAAAGCGTGAAACGTTTCTGCGGACGACAAAAGGAGAGCCAAATGTCAAGTACTCTGCATTCCAATCACGCGCACAAGCACGGGTCGAACTGCGGTCACACAGCTATTGAACACCAAGGCCATGTCGACTATCTGCATGACGGACATCTGCACCACCAACTCCCCGATGGGAAGGTCGAGGAGCACAAGTTGGCAGTTGGTGCGACCAACCCGAGTGCCTGCACGCCCAACCATCACTGTGGTGGGCACGCTGACGATCACGTCCACGGCCCGAATTGCGGCCACGCCGCAGTTCCTCATGGGGACCATGTCGACTATCTCGTGAATGGACATCTGCATCATCCCCATGGATCGCATTGCGACGACCATGGCCCCGTGACCGTCAAGAGCTAGGCGGCTCCTGCCGAACCGACGCGCCCGCGTCCTGCAAGGGAGCCGCGGGCGTTCTGCTTCTTTGAGGCAGCGAAGTCGATCAAGCAGTAAGCGGTCGCGCTCAAAGATTCCCAACATGACGCACGAAGTCTCAAGCCCGACGTGCGGTCACGATCACCACGGCGAGCACCAGCATCATCATCTTGCCAGTGACGACACCGGCAAGATGTGCCTCGCGTTGTTGTTGACCGTGGCGTTCGTCGTCGGTGAAACTTTCGCCGCCTGGTTCGCGCACAGCCTGGCCTTACTTTCTGACGCGGGCCATAACTTTGCCGACGCGGCGGCTCTGGGGCTGTCGTGGTATGCGCTGTGGATCGCCAGGAAGCCCGCCCACACCGGAATGACGTTCGGTTACCATCGTGTCGGCATCCTGGCCGCACTCGTCAATGCCGTTTCGCTGGTGGTCATTGCCCTCCTGATTTTTTGGGAAGCAATCGACCGGCTTCGGAATCCGGCATTGGTTGACGGCTGGCTGATGATTGGGACGTCGATTGTGGCCGTCGCCCTGAATGCGACGATCACTGTCTGGTTGCACGCCGGGGCCAAGCACGATCTCAACGTTCGCTCGGCCTATCTCCACATGGCGGGAGACGCCGTTTCCGCATTTGGTGTGCTCATTGCGGGCGTCGTCGTTGTGCTCGGCGGTTCACCCTATGCCGACGCCATCGCTTCACTTGTGATCGGCTCGCTGATCCTCTGGAGTTCGTGGGGCATTCTCAAAGAGAGCGTGAACGTTCTGTTGGAGGGGACGCCTTTCGGATTAGACATGGGTGCAGTGGAGACTGCCATCGCGGGAGTGCCGGGAGTCCTGAATGTGCACGACCTTCACGTCTGGACCGTGGGGCCAGGTGTAATTGCTTGCAGCTGCCACGTCCTCGTAACCGAACAGACGATCCGGGAGGGCCAGCAGATCCTGAAGTCGGTCGTCGACGTACTGGGAGAGCGCTTCGCCATCAGCCACACAACCGTTCAAATCGAAGTCGAAGGTCACGAGGTGGACGAAATGTATTGCACATTGCGAAAACGGCCTGGTCACTCTCATTTGCATCACGGCCATCGACACTGATCAATTAGCTTGCTCAGATTTCGCCCGCGTTCTGCTTAGTTCAGTTGGACTGTTTCAAGCTCACGTATTTCAGTTCGTCTGGGACTGAATAAGTCCTCACGCAGAGAGTGAGCGAGGCCACGGGAAAACGCTGAAACTCGTGCTTTCCCGTGCTTGCGCGCGAAGCCTGTGTGGAGGCGCTAATTTGGAGACCGCGTGCCGATTGAGTCTTCGATGTGGGTTGGAGGTCGCTGAATTCGCAATCGAAGGATAGGCAGTATCCAGCGGCTGCATTGCGCGGAGCCAATTTGCTCGGCACTCGTCATAATCGCCGCTATCGAATGCCGCGTGCGACACGTCCCGCAAGCATGTGGTGAAGTCGCCGCGCGATCTCGAAATGGGCCGGATAAGGGAAACATCGGCTGCCGCCTTTGCCGCATCCCTCGTGGAATCGGGTCGGATGACGAAGTGCAGGTAGCGGGGGTCGAACTCGCGCGTTCGATCGCGCGAAGGTCGACCGGCCTAGCTGACCGACAGCACGTTGACGTTGAAGACCAGGATCGAATTGGGCGGGATCGACGAGCCCGACCCGCTGGTGCCGTAGGCGAGCGTCGACGGGATGATGAGCTGCGCCACCGTGCCGACGGGCAGCAGCTTGAACGCTTCGTCCCAACCGGCGATGACCTGGCCGGCGCCAAGCGTGAACGTGAATGGAGTCACGTGGCCGAACTGCGAGTCGGTGTTGGAGTCGAACTCGGTGCCGAGCGTGCCGTCTGAGTTCAACAGGAAACCGGAGTAGTCGACGCTGACTGTCTGACCGATGGCCGGGATGGCTCCCGTGCCCCGCGTCGTGATCACGTAATTCAGGCCGTCCGCGGTCGTGGTGGCGGTGAGGTTATTGGCCTGCAGATACTTGTTGATGATTGCCGTGCCGTCGGTGATCGTGCCCGTCCCGGTTTGGGTGTTCCCCTGGTTGTCGGTGCTGGTGACGGTGACGGTGGTGACCGGCGACGCGAGCGCGGCGCCTCCCAGGTTCAGCGACCAGGTGCCCGCCGACGGCGAGGTCAACTGCGAATTGGTTCCGAGCGTATACGTCGTCCCGTTGGCTGCGACTGTCAGCACCGACGTGTTGACCGAATCGAACGTGCCGGTGATCACTGGCGCCGTGTTGAGGGTGGTGGTCTGCGAATTCACCGTCGGTGCGGCGAGAGTCGGCGTCGTGTTGTTGAAGGTGGCGTTGCGAGTCTTCGGCGTGACGGAGAAGAAGACCGACTGCGGATCCTGGTTGATCGTGATCCCGTTATGCGGCGACCCGAGGAACGAAACGGCGCTCTGAAATTCATTCTGGCCGGCGTTGGCGCTGTTGAGATTGACGACGCCGCTTTGCCCCATCTGGATCGTGGCTCTGCCGGTGTAGGTCGTGTCGCTCGAGGTCAGCGTGCTGTCTTTCCCCGGCTCGACGTTGTGCAGCTTTCCCGTGATGGTCGAACCGTTGAGCGTGAGCGCGCCGACTCGGTCGGTCAGGTTGCCGCCGATGGTGGTCGATTCGAGATCCAGCGTGTCGCCGGAGGATTTGCCCAGGCGGGCGTCGAGATTGCCAGTCACCGACGAATTTTGGATGGTAACGCTATCGGTGGATCGCCCGCCGTGGATGTTGATCTTGTCCGCGTCGACGTCGCTGAGCGTAATCGAGTTGCTTTGCTGGCTGGCATTCACGCCGACGTTGAGCGAGGCGAGCGTGGACGACCCGTCGCCGCTGATGTTGACGCTGTTGTCGTGGTGATTGAGCGCCAGCGAGATCGAGGCGGGCCCCGTGATGTTGATGGTGTCGGTCGATTCCGTTTGACCGTTGACGCGGAACTCCGTGTCGGTCCCGCCGGTGAGCACTACCTGAGAGCTGGTGTACGAGATGGTGACGCTGTCCTGCTCGGTCGTACTGCCGCCCCGCTGTTCGGTCAGGTGGATCGAATTACCGCTGACGTGGACGCCAACCAGCAGGGTGAGCATCTGGCGCCCTTCGAGCGACTCGATGTGAGCGACCGGGCCTCCGACGGAGCAGCGTCGACGCGCGCGGGCTCGCCGCCCGGCCGCGCGTCCGCCCTGGCGTTTGAGCCACGCGGCAATGTGGTGAGTCCAACTTCGGGGCATCGTCGAGTGGTAGCTCGCAAGAAGAGGATTGTCCGGTCGTCCTGGTCCGACCGCAGGATGGACCGGAAAAGGGGCAGACCGAAAAGGTATCGTCCGGGGACGAATCGGCCGCACAGGCAATTTTAAATGACGGGAGGGGCACCGGCCAGACGTTGGAAGGGTTGAAAAAGGCTAATTTATACGTCTTCACGGATTGAGGGGCTTGTGCTCGATGCGCCGGCGGCCGCCTGTGCGGAACGTTCCGAACGTGCACTGGGAGACCGTCGGCCTGATCTCGGGCTAAATTCGTGGCGGAGGCCGGCTCAGCTTGTTCCGTCTTAATTTGTCCCGGCAGCCGCGGCCTTGTCGATCGCTTCGTCGATCTGGCCCCGCAGCGTCCCCTCGTCCTTCTCGGTGAGGGGCTCTTTTTTCCGGACCGAGCAGATGATTGCGATGTTGTAACCGTCGGGCCGCTGCCGAATGATCGCCGTCGTCCCGGGGATACTGCCAAAGAAGAACCATTGCTTGTCCTGACCCAGTTGGCGGGGCTGCCCGTTAGCCCAATAGTGGTCAAAGAATTTGCATAGGGCCGGTGCGGTCGCGACCAGGCCGCCAAACGAATCCATCAGCTCGACGGGCACGTCCTTGACCGGAGACCAGACTTCGCGCGGATCGCGGTCGCTGGCGAAGTGCCGTCCACCCCGAATGTCCTCAATGCCCAGCGGTTTCAGAATGTCGTCGCGCACGTAATTGACGTACGACTTGGCCGTCGCCTTTTCGATCACGCGACCCAGCACGCAATAGCCGAAATTCGAGTTGACCATCTGCGTTCCGGGATCGAACTGCAACGGCTCGCTCAGCATATAGCGAACCACCTCCAGCGGCCGCAGTCGCCGCTTGACGTGCAGAGTTTTGTCGATGTCGTGGACGTGCAGAAACGGGTCGTACTGGCTGGCGTCCCAGCCCCCCTGGTGCTCGAGCAACTGATCGATCGTGATGACGTCGAGTCGGTGATCGGGATTGTCCGGTCGCAGCGGCTTGAGTTTGAGATAGGGGAAGACCTTGGTGTCGCCCGTCAGCTTGCCGTCGCGAATCAGTTTGTGGACGGCGGCGGCCGTAATCGACTGGGTGATGCCGCCGATCCGCAACAGCGCGTCGGGCAGCGTGTGCTTCGTCTCTTGAGAATCGCGCCAACCGTAACCGCGGGAAAAGACCGGCTTATTGTTGAGCGAGACGGCCGCCGTCGCTGCCGGGCAGTCGTTGCGATCCATGAACTCCATCACCGCTTTGTCGAGCGCGGCGTAGGCTCGCACGGGCGTGCCGGTGGGCGTCGGCGCTTCGGCTGGCAGGCGATCGCCTCCGATGGAAACCCGGGCGATCGCCGCCACGACGGTTGCCGCGATGGAGAGCACGTGCAGGCTGTGAAGGTGAACCGAATTCTGGCGTCGAAGATGCCGGGCCATCTCATGATCTCACTGAAGTTGAAGGATCACCGAGCGCCCGCCGCGGTAATCGACTCAGGTCGGCTGACCGTCGGCCGTTTGGCGATCGGCGAAATGCTTGAGGCCGGGCAAGCCGTCGATACTCTGCCGGTTCTTCGTGGCCTTGTACTCAGCGATTCCTTCCGGCCCTTTGCGATCGCACCAGGCCGGGAGTTGGGTGCGGTCGCCCTTGAATTCGTAAAGCGGAATTCCGTAGCCGCAGGAGTCGGCGATCATCTCCACATGCAGCACAACGATCGCCCGCGTGGAATCGAGTTGCGGCAATTGGCCCGCATACGTGTCCCACTCGACGTCGTTGGGCTCTATCGCATGGCCGCGGCCGCGCAGCCGCAGGATCCGCGGCGGTCCCTGGAACGCGCAGAACATGATCGTCAGTCGGCCGTTCTCGCGGAGATGGGCCACCGTTTCGATGCCGCTGCCCGTGAAATCGACGTAGGCGACCGTCTTCGGTCCGAGAATCCGCAGGCAGTCGAGCCCTTTTGGCGACACGTTGACGTGGCCATCGGCCGCGAGCGGCGCCGTGGCGACAAAGAACATCTTCTGCTGCCCGATAAAATCGCGGAGCGCTGCGTTCAGTTCGGGAAAGAGGCTGCCCACGTCGGCTCCGTGGCTGGGGTTGGCTGGCCGGGCCCGACTCGCGGTCTTCGCTGTATGTTAGCAAAATGACGGTCAAATTGCGGACGGTCCGAACGCGATTGTGCGCCGAACGCGTACGCGCGTTTAAGCGGTTAAACCATAGATCCCGGGATCTCTCGTCTATAATATGGCGCAGCGATGCGACCGACCGCGCCGTGCTCGTTGCGCGAGAGTTCAACGCGCGGAACCGGTCCGCACCGGGCGGAGGGTCCGAATGGAACGCCGAGCCGTCACGGTCGAAGGCATTGTGCAAGGCGTCGGTTTCCGGCCCTTTGTCTTCTCGCTCGCGACGCGGCTCAATCTCGGCGGATTCGTCCAAAATCAATCCGGACGCGTGCGGATTGAGGTCGAAGGAAGCGCTAACTCGCTCGAGCGTTTTGTTCGCGAGCTGCACGAACAGGCGCCGCCGCTGGCGCGGATCGACGCGATCACATCCCAGTCGGAAGCGCCGCGCGGCGAGACAAAGTTCCGCATCGAGGCCAGCGATCACGACGGCGACAGTCCGATTTTCATTTCGCCCGACGTCGCCACCTGTCCCGACTGCCTGGCGGAGCTCTTCGATCCGGCCGATCGGCATTACCGCTATCCATTTCTCAACTGCACGAATTGCGGCCCGCGGCTGACCATCATTCAAGGCGCTCCCTACGATCGGGGACGCACGACGATGGCCGCGTTCCCGATGTGTGCGGATTGCGCGGCCGAGTACGCCGACCCTCGCGATCGCCGCTTTCACGCCCAACCGGCCGCCTGCCCCGCTTGCGGACCGCGACTTTCGATTTGCAATGCCGACGGACGGCCCATCGAATCGAACGATCCGGTGGTGACTTTTGTCGAAGCACTCCGCCAGGGACAGATCGGTGCGATCAAGGGTTTAGGCGGCTATCACCTGGCCTGCGCCGCCGCCCGCGCGAGCGTCGTTCAGGAGTTGCGGCAGCGCAAACACCGCGATGAAAAGCCGTTCGCCGTGATGGTGCGGGACGTCGAGACGGCCGCTCGGCTGTGCGAGATCGATGCCGACGAACGGGAACTGCTGGAGTCGCCGCGGCGGCCCATCGTCCTGCTGCGGAAGCGGCCGACGTTGGGCGAGCTCGTCTGCGACGCCGTCGCACCGGGCAATCCGCGCTTGGGGGTCATGCTCCCTTATACCCCACTACATCACTTGTTGTTCGCGGAGTTTCCGCGGCAGTCGCTGGTGATGACGAGCGGCAATCGCTCGGACGAGCCGATCGCTTACGAAGACGCCGACGCCTTCGAGCGATTGCGCGGCATCGCGGACGTGTTTTTGATCCACAATCGGCCCATCCATGTACGCTGCGACGATTCGGTGACGCGGATTGTCGATTCGCGCGAATCGCTCGTCCGCCGCTCGCGCGGCTATGCGCCGCAGCCGGTGTCGTTGCCCCTCGCCTGCCCGCGGTCGGTCCTGGCGGTCGGCGGGCAGCTGAAGGGCGTGTTTGCGCTCGGCCGCGGCCGGCAGGCCTTTTTGAGCCATCACTTGGGCGACCTTGACCGGTGGGACGCGTACCGGGCGTTCGTTCGTGACGTCGGGCTTTACGAAGAGCTGTTCGCCGTCGTCCCCGAGTTGATCGTTCACGATCTGCATCCCGATTACGCGTCGACGAACTACGCCCGCCAGCGCGGTTCGTCCACCGGAGTTCCCCTGTTAGCCGTGCAGCATCATCATGCGCACGTGGCCAGCGGGATGGCCGAACACGGTCTCGATGAGCCGGTCATCGGCGTGTCGTTCGACGGCACGGGATACGGGACCGACGGAGCGATCTGGGGAGGCGAATTCCTCGTCGCCGATTACCGAGGCTTTCGTCGCGCCGCCCATTTGCGCTACGTCGGACTGCCGGGGGGCGATTCGGCCGTTCGCGAGCCGTGGCGGATGGCGGCTGCCCACCTGCTCGACGTCGGCTGTTCGTACGAACTGCTGGCTGCGCGGATCGAACCCACCAAGCTGCGGACGATCGCCGCCATGCTCGAGCGGAGAATCAATACGCCGCTGATGTCGAGCGCCGGCCGCCTGTTCGACGCGGTGA
>Ga0210390_10001026_pt1 | contig 27944 bp, 35 predicted proteins | sample IncBWH11OmetaG_FD_161050 | JGI IMG/M metagenome (GOLD analysis project Ga0210390, IMG submission 161050) | Forest soil microbial communities from Barre Woods Harvard Forest LTER site, Petersham, Massachusetts, United States - Inc-BW-H-11-O ...
CTGGAAGCCCGGATGATAGTCACAACCTATAATCAGCATGTTCGGCTCCTTTCCTCCGAGCCCTTTGGTTGGTTTGCGCCTCCAAAGTTTACTCGGGCCTGGGAGCCGACATTGTTATGGAATCATTTCACTTATTGACCGCTGGTCACAATTGTCAATGAGTGTAATCGCCTGTTAACAACAATTGACGAGCGGTCAAGCCCGAAACGGGCTAAGCTCTAACCCTGTTTGGCTGTCAATAGGGTGAAAAAATCTCCTTAGTTACACTCACGACCGAAGAATCAAAGCTTTCACTTCGTTCTCGGATTGTCGTTCCCGTGCCCGGCGAGAACTTCATTCTTATCAACCGCGCGCACTTCACCCTTGTCAATGTCCACGTTGACGTCTTCATAGCTCAGCACTGTCGAGCCATGCGGAACCACCACTTTCAGCATGTCAGTTTCCTCCATCGCGCTCCACAAATATCAATCGGTTGCAATCAATCGTCGATCACGATGAAACTATCTGCGGGGCAGGCCAGTGCCGAGTTCGCACCTCTCACCCGGCGGAGCGCCACAGGTCGGGCAAGGGACAGTTTGTACCTGTTTGAGCGTAGGTTTCCGAGCCTTCATGACATGATGATGCGGCAGCCAGCAAAGGGGAAAATGGTCAATTTTGCACAGTGAACCCGGACAGTTGTTGAAATATCGCCATGACCCCGCTAGCTCCAATTCCCAATGCTGCAATCGCCTGATAGCGTCAAATGGGAGGGCGGCAGTTGCTCGCAATGCTGGTGTCCCTATTTGAACAGTCGTCGCCGCTTGAAAGGGGACGGCTTTTTCAACAGGGACGGTGCAAAATCGATGACAACAGTCTTTAAAGCCAAGACCCCGGTGCGCTTGAGCTGTTTGCACCTGAATTGATTCACGAATCCCGGAACTGTTCAAATGTGTACAGCCGCCGGAATCCTTCGAAAAGAGAAGCTTTACTCATGGAGCACGATGTCAAGCAGCGAACTGTGAACTTCCAACCCGCCGTTATAGTCAATGAGACCCAGCTGTCGGAATCGATTCATAAAGAAGTTAATTCGAGCTCGGGTCGTACCAACCATTTCCGCCAAAGTTTCCTGGCTTATCTTCGGAATTACGTTCTCCGATCTCCCTTCTTTTCCAAAGCGGGCTAGCAACAGAAGGGTCCGAGCCAGGCGCTTCTCAGCGGAATTGAAAAGCTGGTCAACTAAGTCTGCCTGAGTCTGGTTGTAACGAGCAACTATGTACGAGACAAATAGGTCTGAAAACACGTGCTCACGGTGAAGTACGTTCAGCATCGCGTCTTTTTCAATCCTTAGGACAAAACAATCTGTAATAGCGGTGGCGGACGCCGCTCGCAAAGGCTGGTCAGAGGCAATACACCCCTCACCCATGAAATCCCCTTGTCCTAGCAGGGCGATGGTAGCCTCTTTGCCCCGCGTAGATAGGACTGTGAGTTTCGCTCGACCTGCCTGAATATAGAAAACAGCATCGCCAGGATCTCCCTGCGCGAAGATCACTTTACCCTTTGGATATTGAAGGATTGTTTTTCCCAGTCCCGTTTGGGCCAGGAATGCCTTCGGATCGAATGTCCGTGCTTTGCCAGACGGCATACAACGCTCCGCACAGGAAACCCCGATATGAGAATTGTGCACCCGATAGCCAAGAAAAGCAAAACCGAAAAGCAGACTTGTTACGCAATCCGAACGAAAAGGCCGTTTCGCCGCCGTTGGACGGAGACTAGGGTCTGCTAGCTGGAGTCGAACAGTCCCATTTGGATCGAGAGGAAAGCTCAAACGGGGGAAGATGCCAAAGAACCAATCGTGTAAATAGTTTTGGACCTAGCACTGTGCACTTTTGAACAGACAAGAGTTGAGCATTCCACTACCTTCTTTGGGTAACCTACAAGCACGAAGTTTCTGGGGGCAGAAAGAAGTAACTGCGATGCCTAAGATTCTATTGGCAGAGGACGACGACGCTGTACGCGATATGCTACGGCAAGCACTGGAACGCGATGGCTTCGATGTAGTCGCGGTATCAAACGTATGCGAAGCGCTCAGCCGCATCGTTGCAGAGGATTTCGACGGTCTTCTCTCTGACTTGCACATGCCGCATGCTGGTGACGGGTTTACCGTCGTCAGCGCGATGAGACACATGCACCCCAAGGCCGCCACACTGGTACTCAGTGGGTACCCAGAACTTGATGAAGCTCTGTCTGCCATCCGATTGCAGGCTGACGACGTCCTTGTAAAACCAATCGAAATCGCCTCACTCCGAGAATGCATCTACCGAAAACTTGCCAACCCCGCCCCCTACCGGGCGTTGCCGACACAAAGTGTCGCCTCCATTCTGGAGCAAGACCTTGATGTAACGATTCAGGACTGGCTCGCACTCGTAGAACGCGAGGAAGAGCTGACTTGTATCCCATTGAGCTTTGAGGACCGTACTGGTCATCTTCCCAATCTCATCGCTGATCTGATTTACCGCTTGCGCCTCCCCCCATCTGATAAAGCAGACATCTCTCTCCCAGCACGCCAGCACGGAGAAATGCGCCGTCAACAAGGCTACACTGCGGCAATGGTGGTTGAGGAATCGCGAATCCTGCAGGTCAGCATTTTCAACACGCTACGAAAAAATCTAAATAAAGTGGATTTCAGCAAGGTGCTGGGCGACGTAATCACAATCGCGGATGAAGTGGATTCGCAGTTGAAGCAGGCCGTACTCAGCTATGTCGAACCCGGTCGAGCCGCCGTGTCGGCGGCCTAGCTAGAGCACCCGATCTCAATTCATTGGTGACGAGTGATAGAGGTAACTTTAGTTCGGAGTCATATCGGGATATGCGACTACACTTGAAGGTATGAGACATTACACCATTACGATGATGAAAGGCTTTAGCACGTTCAAGTGTCCGCTTTGCAGGTACTCCATCACCACTCGGGACTTCAGCAGCCAGAACGGCAGTTGTCGCACCCAGGCGGCTAAGGTAATGAACGACCACGCCGGGGCTGCACATGGTTATCGGGCGGCGATGTCACCGAGTGACACGCAGATGTGGCACGCCAACTAGAAGTCACCTGTTGCCAGAAGCAATGATAAGGTAGTGCAGCATGGCATCTGAAACGTATTACACAATCCGTCGCATCCAGTCACCCTGCGGATCTCGCTCGGCAGTGGTCTTCGATCTCACTTACCGGCGCGTATGGCGTCCGGAACTCGGCGATGAAGGGCAGTGGTGCGACTTTTTAGTTACCCAGAAGGAAGTTGGCGCAAGCCAATTTCCCGCCTTGGCGACTATATAGGCCGCTGGTCGAACACAAATGAGTTCAGAGGAGGAATCGAATGAGCTACAGCGAGGCGAGAAATCACTTCGAAAAGGCCAGAAACAATAACGCTGACCTGGGTGTCGTCGACATGCTGGAAGGACTCAAGCACCTATCACAGGCTATTGAGGAGGACATTAGAACGTTGGGACAAGGCATACGTGATATCCGCGACAGCCAGAAAAGCAAACAAATACCGAGCTCTTTCAGTTAAATCACGTTCTCTACGTACTTTCCTCAAGCAAACCAATGTGGAAAAGCCTAATGCTTAATGTTTTTGGACAGATGTTGAAAAATCCCCATTTCACTCATTGACCCGGTGGGTTTTGAGTGTAAACGCCGGGTTTCGCCAATTGCCGCTTAGAACGCCCCCGCTTAGTCCGCTGGCTCTTCGCTTTGCCGCTCATGCAGGACAACACGCTGGGATATTTCTTGGTGGGAATCCACTTGGAGAAGTTCCGCTGTCTACGTGACCTCGGAGCCTTTCGTCGAATTTGAAATGGCCAACTGGTACTTGTGGTCCCGATCGGAGGATTGGAAAGTTTTCACGACGTTTACGGACCACCCCAATTGGCCTTCCAGAGACGAAGTTGCATCATCATCAGCCTTCGTCCTGTGCCTCTCGTCCGCGATATCGAATACATATCTCGCGTCGCGCGAATCAATCTCCCACATAATCTCTTCCGCCCACCGTATAGCATCGGCTATCGCGGCCACAGAACGAAAGCGCCCGAAACTCCTTCGAGTAGGGGAGCCGCGCTTGCTGTGCCGCGAATCTCGGCCCATTCGCCCTGATTTATTACACTCAGAACACCCGTTCCTCGAACGCGCAATCACACCATATGAGCGGATCGCCGCACGCTGGGCATTCCTCAACATCACAACCGGGGACATGGAGCTCGCTCTTCAGAACTCGGCAGTCGTGGCAAGGAATGCGACCTGCATGAGAGTCGGCATGTTCACTTCCGTATCTAACGCGATGGAGAGGCTTCCCGTTGAGCGTGTATGACACAACCAGCTGCGCGGCTTTAATCTTGCGCGGGCCGGTCTTCAGTCATCGGTATGCCGCGAAACAGAATACGCTTAGGGTCCAGCACACCAGCATTCTACACGCGACCTGGACCGCAGACTGTTGGTAACAAGCGATTACACTGCATTTACCTCCACTCCCTCGCTGGCAAGGTCAAGGTCACAATCGGGCCGGCTGGGCGGGGCCATTTTCCCGTCGGTATATACCTACCCACCAACTTTCTTCCCCACGCCCCCGCCCTCTCCGCCCTGCACCCTGGCTCCGAACCGGGGGCTCCGCGGCTTCCTCCTGTTTTGCGTGGGCACGAGCTTTTGCATCTTGACAAGCCTTTCCGAAGGGAGCGGCTAAGGGGTTTCCTATGATGCGAGCTGGACTCGCCATGGCTACCTTCCGCATCCACGGCACTGGGAGGCGCTCAAGGAACTGCTTGGTGTCTCGGCAGACCGTCACGGAGTGTGATGGGCAGTTTATTCTCCAACGACTCTCTGGATCGTGTAGTCGTGCTGAGTTTTCCACAGAATCCTACTAAAGCTTTCCCTGGTCCGGTCGATGTCCCCCTTAAGGAGGGCACCATGGCCGATGCCAAGCTTCTTATTCCCGCAGCCCAGTATCTTCGCATGTCCACAGAACACCAGCAGTATTCTCCAGAAAACCAATCCGAGGCGATACGGAGATACGCCGAAGGCCACGGTTTCGCGGTGGCCCGGACCTACTCAGACCCTGCAAAGAGCGGACTATTACTTAAGAACCGCCGTGGACTGCGCGATTTGCTGCAGCACGTGGCCGGTGGCAATACCGATTACAAAGCCATCTTGGTTTATGACGTGAGCAGGTGGGGAAGATTCCAAGACACAGATGAGGCCGCTCACTACGAATTTCTGTGCAAGTCGGCCGGCGTCCCGATCCATTATTGCGCCGAAACCTTTGCCAACGATGGCAGCTTACCTAGTTCGATAATGAAGGCACTCAAGAGAGCCATGGCTGGAGAGTACAGCCGGGAGTTGGGTGTCAAAGTTATTGCCGGTCAGAAGCGGCTGGCTGAACTTGGTTTCAAACAGGGTGGTATTCCGGGATACGGATTCCGGCGTTTGTTGGTTTCGGGCAACGGTACACCAAAGCAACTCTTGGCGAATGGTGAGCTGAAGAGTATAGCTACGGATCGCGTCGTCCTCGTTCCGGGACCAGCTTCCGAGATTCAGGAAGTTCGCGAGATGTTTCGGAAATTCGTTGTTGACAGGCTGAGCCTTAAAGCCATAAGCCGCGACCTTAATCGGCGGGGAGTGCCCAGCGTCAAGAACGGGCAGTGGACTCATTCGGTCGTTGCGACTCTGCTTTCTCATCCGAAGTATATCGGCTGCAATGTCTTTAATCGCACGACGATGAGACTCGGAACTCCCCTCACAGCAGTACCGACATCAGATTGGGTCATCTGTCCGGGTGCTCATCAACAGATTGTGGATGCCAAGACCTTTGCACTAGCTCAGGAGATTAGTGCTGCCCAAACTCTCCGCAAAAGCAACGAGGAACTCTTACAAGAGCTGCGTTCTTTATTGGCAGTAAAGGGCAAGCTCAGCGTCAAGATCATCGACGAGAGCATCGGGCTGGCGAGTGCGCGCACTTTCTCGTACCGATTCGGTGGTCTACGGCATGCGTGCGAACTAATCGGCTACGATTTGAGAAAGAGCGGACGAAAATCGGATGAGGAAATGTTGCAGCATCTTCGTTCGTTGTTAGCCTCACATGGCCGCCTCAGTCAGCCAATCATAGACGCTGCACCCAGGTTGGTTTCTTCACACAAATTCCGACGGCGGTTCGGAGGGCTCAGCTACGCGTATCAGTTGCTTGGCTATGACTGGAAGAAGGACTTGTCGAACTCCCATGGAGCAAACATGCAAAGGCAGGGATAACATTCAAGCCTTTAGCAGGGTTCTGTGAGAACCCTTTTCGTTAGGCTTGGTCTGATCCTTCGCGGGTCGTTGCCTCGCTCGTGGTTGACCACGGTCTGAGACGATTGTTATTGGCGGCAGATGGAAGCCCAAAGCAACTTTTAGCCCGAGGTGAGGGTCAAGGGATTCCTCGACGCCGTTCAGGAAAGTCTCATTACGCCGTGTGGCGTTTCAAATCAGCTAAGGATTAACCTGAACGCATTTGTGGCTCTCGGTCCAACTTCTTTTGACTGTTAAGTAGAACTCAGATAGGTCAGTAAGCTTAATTGCGGTACAAAGCAAGGGATCATTCATCTGGAGATAATGCGATTTGAATCCTTCTAATCGAGGAAAAATGAACTGGTGAAGTAGGCGATCGTGAGAGCGATTCATTGTACAAAGCAAGGTGACATTACCACATTCCGCGGGTCTGGGTTCCACCACCCAAAAACTCTTTCCTCTTCTCTGTCTGGGACCACAAAGTAAAACAGAAACTACAAATTGACGATCAATGAGCAGCATGGATCGTGTTCCATAGGGGCGGCGAGTGACAGTCACTTTGTCAGGGAACAGGGCTTTGATTCGATCAATCAGCTCTTTCCGCAAGCATAAGGAACGCCTAAGCTGTCCGCCGACGAATTCCAGATCGGCGGACAGATGATAGCCGACCTGTTCGTAAAGTTGCCTATAAGTGCCGAACCGTTTCCTGATAGTGGCCAACGACGGCGTGCCACGAGCCTTCTCAAGAATCGTTGAACTGAGGCGGCCTTTGGCCTTGAGCAAACGTCTAACTCTCCGCAGAATTGCATCACGCGACCAGACGCAACCGGCGGCGCGCGGTAAAGCGGCTTGTGTACGGTCGAAAGTGTCCCGGTCCACAATGGCTGGAAACGCTCCGGGCTTTACGATCCATCCTTGAGTTTCTATCGGGATTACCTTAGTCCTGAGGCGCTTTGAAGTGCGATTCCAGACATTGCAGCCCGCATACTTAGGATTCTTCAGGATGCTGCATACAGCGATACGCGACCAAAGGCTCCCGTCATGGCTTATTCCGCTTCGATTGAGATCACGGGCGATGGCATTGTAACTGTTTCCCTCTAGTGCCATTGAGAACATGTGGCGGACACACTCAATCTCTGTGGCTGGCCCCGGAATCAAGATCACGCGATCGGTTTTCAAACTCTTCTGCTCGCCCGATTTCATGACTTGCTTGAGCTTGCCGTCAGCCGACACCATCAGCCGCCGATAACCGTAACCCGGGACACCTCCAACCCAAAACCCGAGTCGGGCCAATCGGCACTTTCCCCGAAACTCTTTTTCGCCCAGTTCGCGGCTGAACTCAGCAGCCATACTTCTTTTGAGAGCTTTTAGGAGGGTACTCGTTGCCGTTCCGTCGTTCGCGAACTGCTCGGCACAATAATGCAGCGGTATTCCCGATCTGGCACAAAGAAATTCGTAGTGGGCGGCTTCATCACTGTTAGGAAACCGACCCCAACGACTCACATCGTAAACTAGGATGGCCTTAAATTGCGCCTCGCCACCAACAACATCTTTGAGCAATTCACCAAGGGCTAAACGGTGCTTGGCGACAACGCCGCTCTTTCCCAGATCGGCATAGGTTTTGACAATTAGAAAGCCGTGCTTGGCAGCGTATTCCTGCATTGCCGCTTTTTGGTTGTCAATTGAATACTGTTGGGATTCGTCAGACATGCGGACATATTGCGCCGCCGGTATGAATTCCGGCGGCGGGGCCGATTGCACCTTCCTACTATGCGATGCCGAGAGAGCAGTTGAAGTGTTTGAAGGCAACGTCCTCACCCCTACAATCGCGACAGTTCTGGCATTAGCCCGCACTGACAAAACGTCCCCCGCCGCCGCACAATCGACATTTCTTGCGTGTCCAGGTCTTTGCGCCGATACCCGTTTGCTCACCGTGCTCGGTAGGGACATTCTCGATCTCGTCAAGAACATACCCTTTCCCCGCACAGTACGGGCACACCCTTCCCCCTTGCGCCCATAAGTGATGGTCCCTACCGATGAGGGAAAGCCAAAACCCGTAGATATTAACAACATGTGAGTAGACACACTTCAGTTGTGGTTTTCTTGTTACAAATTCCGAACAGGTGCTTTTCCCCTTGCACCCACTCCTGCATTCCCTCCTCGGCGTATAACTGAAACTTCACGAATGACATCGCGGACATCCCTCTCGAAAGTCCCACTGGCCACATCTTCACGCTGGATCAACCAGGAAATGGAAGCCCCGATTTCGTCTTTGGCTGGAAACGCAAAATTATGAGCGCAGTTTCCGGGAGGAAAACACTCGTGGATAGCTCAGAGTCGCTCGCTCTTACCAGTACCCCCGCTGCTCAGTACCTCAGAATGTCAACAAACCAGCAGAGGCTCTCAATCGAGAGCCAAGCGGCTGCAATCGAATGGTACGCATACGGACACAATTTCAAAGTGGTCCAGACTTATCAGGACACCGGAAGAAGTGGCCTTACATTGAACCGCAGAGAGGGACTCAAGCAACTTTTACAGGACGTTTTCAGCAACGCCAAGGCGTTCAAGGCAATTCTTGTATACGATGTCAGCCGCTGGGGAAGGTTCCAAGACCCGGACGAAGCGGCTCACTACGAGTTTCTTTGCAAAAGCGCGGGTGTACCCGTGTACTATTGCGCCGAAACATTTTCAAACGACCCTACGTTGCCGAATGCGGTCATGAAGGCGTTGAAGCGCGCCATGGCGGGCGAATACAGCCGGGAACTGTCACAACGAACTGAACGCGCCAAGCGAATCGTTGCAGAACGGGGCTTTCGAGCGGGTGGGGCTGCCGGATACGGGTTGCGACGAATGCTCGTGTCCTCGGACAGAACCCCGAAGCGATTGCTTGTGCATGGCGAGATCGCGAGCATTAAGGACAGTAGGGTAATTTTGGTCCCCGGTCCCCTAAAGGAGGTAGCCGTGGTGCGCGAGATTTATCGTCTCGCAGTCTCCGAGAGGAAAAACACACATGCGATTGCGCGAGAACTTAACCGCAGACGCATCACGCCCCCAGGCAGATACCCGTCGTGGACATGGGAGCCCATATTTGAAGTTCTCAAAAACCCAAAATACATGGGAGATGCTGTGTACGGCCGCACCACCCACGTGCTTGGCAGCAATCAACTAACCCAGGTTCCACAAGAGAAGTGGATAGTAAGGTCAGCGGCATTTAAGCCGATAATCGATCCCGAGACCTTCGCTGCGGCGCAACGAGTCCTGCGCGACCGAACGCAATATAAATCGAATGAAGAATTGCTGGATGGCTTGCGAACTTTGCTGAAGCGGGAGCGCATGCTAACGGAATACAAGATTGAGATGTCTCGTGAAGTCGCGTCTGTACGTACGTTCATAGAGCGATTCGGAAGTATGAAGCGCGTCTACGATCTCATTGGGTATGTCTACCCAGAAAGTCCTCGCGGGTTGCCTAGCGTGCGAAAGCGCATGTGGAAAACACGAAACCGTAACGACCGACTACGCCAAAAGCTCTTGCGAGCCATTTGCAAGCTATTTCCCGGCGAAGCAACAGCTCGCAGAAAGGAACCGTTTGGTCGCCCCACACTTTATTTTCGAAATGGGCTCCGAATCGCAGTGGTTGTAGTCCCAACTGTCAAAACCCCGTTAGGCAGTTTGCGATGGACCGTGCCCGCACTCCGCGCATTGGGAAGTGACATCACGTTGCTTTGCCGATGTAACGAAGCGGGTAATGCGTTCCAGGATTTGTACCTTGTTCCGAGTGTGAACGATTGCGGATGGGTACGTATCAAGGAAAACGACCCCTGGCTAAGCAGGGGCAAGAAACTCGTCAATCTCTCAAAGATCAGAAGTATCGCCGGTTTTGTGCTGGCGCAGCACTCTACAACCATTTCGCAACCCCACCGTGATGCGAGCATGTCCCACTCCGACTCCGACTGAAACTATAACTACCATCACGGCATTGTGCCGTCGCGCCCTGCGGAGCCGCCGAGCAATTCTCCGGGCGCTTCACTGTTTCACCCTTGCTGTTCACATAGGTTGCATTGTTTGTGCATTTTGTCGTAGCTTGCTGTTGCTGCGGGGCGGTCTGATTAGGCGAGGGCTGCTGCGGCGTTTGCGCGAATACAGGAATCAGAAGCGCCGCGAGCACAAGAGCCGAAAGGAATCGGTGGACATGAGACATTTTTCATTTCTCCTCGTGAAGAGATCGTCCGGGGATCATAGGGCGTCGGAAAGCGGTCGAAACCACACGCCGTATGATGTACGCCCGGATTGTACGCCCCACTCTCCCACACCGGCAGAATTGTGCCGAAAGCGTCGGCACGTGCCGAAATATCGGCAGAGGGAGTTCCATTTGAGACTGCTAAATGCATCAGATCAAAGAGATTTAGCTTCGGTTTGGCGCGTGCATTGTCGGTGAGACATGGAAATGAAGATCTTGAATCTCATGCAAACACTTTGTTCCGAACTTCGTGCTATCGAGTTCTGGAACACGGCATACAGGCATAATCAAACACCACAAAAATACGAGGGAGTCGCTTTCCGAGCGCGGGAGGAACGGCGCAAGGAGATCATTCGTAAGTTGGCGGCTTTAGGTTCGCAGACTTTAGCTTCGCCAAAAAAAACGAGACGGAGCCGTTCCTACATCGGTCCTATCTAGGACCGAACACCCTGAATGAGGTGCAACTTTGAAACCTCCTGCCTCCTATCGCAACAACACAGGCGGTGCAGTCTGGACGGTGTGGCCCTGTTTTTTAGACGCTCGCAGGCCGATCTGGAAGAGTTCGCAGTCCCCATCCCCAGCCCCTACCGTTGAACGGTGAGAAACGGCAAATGGCGAGGGGTTGAACGATGTCGAAACGGTGCTCGGCGAAGAATGGAAACGGTCAACGTTGCGGACGAAAGCGTGCTCCTTACTGAACCTTCTTTCTGCCTTTCCGAGTCCTGACCCGTTTCGTCGCTAGGCGCTTTCGTCGAAGTGTGGCACCGTGCAAAACCCAGTATTCGCGTTGTCTTTGTTTTCTGGAGCAGTCGTCAGTGCAGAACCTCTGCCCGCCCCTCTCTGCTGAGAAAAATTTGTTGCACAGAACATTTGCGCACAGACGGATTCCACCACGCCTCAGATAGTCCTGTCTGAGGATGTAGTAGAGAACAGGACGCATCCCGAACAGGCGGGAGTCCCAGGCGGGCGCTTCGTAAGCTCCTACGCCTGCGTGCTGAACTTCTGGGATGAACGTGTTAACGAGTGTGCAGAGAACCCTGTGACCGCAATAAACAGCCCCCGAGTGCGATAGCCCTTCCGGAAATGTGGTTGGATCGACAGCCGCAAGAGCTGATGCCGTTTTGGACTGGAATGCAATTGCGGTAAACACAGCCGTCGCCAACAAACAGAGTCCCTTCGCCCAGGCACGCTACGCGGCGATCGTACAACTCGCTGTGTTTGAAGCGGTCAATTGTATAACACACAAATACAAACCATATCTGGGTACGATTACCGCTCCTTCGGACGCCTCACCCGACGTAGCAGCCATCGAGGCCGCGTATCAGGTGCTCAGCACCTACTTTCCCGCCAGCCAGCCGACGCTCTATGCAGATTGGACGAACTCCATGCAGTCTATACCGGATGGCCCAGCGAAGACTGACGGCATCGCGGCCGGGGATGCTGCAGCGGCGGCCATGATCGCTTTGCGAACGAATGACGGGTCGTCACCTGCGGAATTCTATACACCGGGCCCGCCCGTTCCCGGGTCGTGGCAAGCTACGCCGAGTTGTCCGATCGTGAATGGAGTCGCAGTTGGAACCGTCTTTCAATGGCAGAACGTAACTCCGTTCGGCATCGGCAGTGCGAGCGACTTTCTTCTCGATCCGCCGCCGGCGCTCACGAGCAAGGAATATGCCAAGGCTTACAACGAAGTCATGACGGTGGGTGGCACAAACAGTACTCAACGATCTCCCGACCGGGCAAATGTTGCGCTGTTCTACGCAGCGTCTTCGCCAACTCAGGTCTTCAATCAAGTGGCCCAGCAGGTCGCCGCAGAACAGGGCCGTTCGCTGTCGGAGAATGCGCGCGCGCTAGCCTTGATCAACATGGCGATCAGTGACGGCCTGGTGGCGACATTCCTGAAGAAATATGAGTACACCTTCTGGCGTCCGGAAACAGCGATCCATGCGGCAGATAATACAAACTGGACTCCCTTCATCACGACTCCGTGCTTCCCCAGCTATCCCTCAGCCCACGGCAGTGCGGGCAACGGAGCGGCCGAGGTGCTGAGGCGTCTTTACGGGGAAGCCGGACACGCGATCACGCTGACCAATCCCGCCGTGCCCACCATCATCTTGCAATACGAGTCGTTTAGGCAGATTACCCACGACATAGCTGATGCGCGTGTTTACGGGGGCATCCATTATCGATTCGACCAAAAGGCAGCCGCACGGCTCGGCCATGCTGTCGGCCGCGAGGTGTACAGAAATAACTTGCGTTGCATACACGACGACGAGTGATTGGCTATGACGATAAAGCCTAATTACGCTCAAATTCCCGGCGCTGCCACTTGAGCGAAATCGCCGGGTGTACTTTACGTTCCCAATGCCCTAGACACGAACCCGGGTTTAAGCCTAAAAAAAAGGGAGAATAAAAATGAACAGGTTCGGAAAGTATTTTCTTCTCGTGACAGGTTTCGCGCTCCTTGCGACTTTTGCTCGCATTCCAGGCGCTGTCATCAACGTTCATGCCCACAACCAAAGCTGTAGCGTTGCCAGCCTCAAAGGGACCTATGCCTGGCGCAGGTCGGGCATGAACAAAAACATGGGTGGCCCGGTTGCCGAGATGGGCCTCGACCTCTTTGACGGAGACGGGACGCGCGGCATCACTCGCTCGACCGGAACCAGCTACCCTGAATCCTACGACTGGACCAATGTCCCGTGGCCGAACGGAAGCTACACGGTCGATCCGGATTGTACCGGCACGCTCTCCAATGCAAGTGGCACAAAATTCGCCAACATGATCGTCCTTGACGGAGGCAAGAGATTCTCCATGATGAGCTTTGAGCCGGACAAAGTTGTCACGGGAGAGGGAATAAGGCTGGAGGAGGAGAAGGACTAGCGGCGCGCTGACTAAGTTGGATGCACACTTCTCCATTTGAAGCGGTCTTGCTGAGAAGTTGTTGGACCATGCCCCGTCAGTTGACGAAATCAGGCGATTACACTCATTGAGGATAGGGAACGGCAATTGGCTTTGTTGGGCAGCGGGTAACAGGCGGAAAAACCGGTTCCGGCCGTCGTGGTCGCGGAGAGCAACATGGCTTCCATCGGTGATGAGCAAACCCCTCTTTCCATCTTCAAATTCCACGGTGGATTCGATTGACCACCATGTCCCTTCGTCCCAGACGATCCCACAGGCAGGCTGATCCAGGAAGCTGCCTTGCCAAACCTTGCTCACCAGCGCTCGAAGCCGCACTGGTTTCGAGATGTTCCTTTCCCGAGCGTAATGAACGACGCGAATTGTCTTGACCCTGCCGCCCACGAAGTCTTTCAGCGCTGTAGGTTGGCTGACACGGCGGGAGGTATCGCCGCAAGATACCCCTTCCATGGTTTTCACTTGCGCAGCCAATTCCCTGTTGTCAGCGACCGTTGCGGAACCCACTAGAATCGGGAAAGAGTCGGATCCAGGCTTCGCCGGGTTCTGCGCCTGGGAAAGAGAAGAGAGAGCAAGCCAAGCGAGAGTGATCGAAGCTATAGAACGCCGCACGGATACCCCATCAAACAATTCCATATTTCGGGATTGTGCCCTGTTTCGGGATATAGAACTCCAGGAGTTCGGCCCGAAGCTGCGAGTCAAAGGGGCGCGCGCGGTACCGGCTGTGCGGAGGGCCTATAAACCGTCGCGATGGAAGAGGGACGACAACAGCGCGGCTGTTCGGCGTGCTGACGTATTGGGACTTCGACGTAAGTTTAGGCACAGGAAACGGACTGTCCCGCCACGGGTGAGGGTTTACCCGTCCAGGGGGTAGAAGATGGATCCTGGAGAGCCAGGAGGGGTTCTACAGGGCGTTTTTTCTGGATTTTTTTCAGCCTTGGCACGCCGCGCCCGCGGGGTGTTAACTCGCAAAAAGTCCGAAGCGTCCTAAGAGCCACCCCCTCGAAGGTGGTTAAGCCGAAACCGAGACGCAACCGATATCCGGCCTCCTGTTGTCGGGCGGCCATGGCGGCCGGCGTTCAGAAAGGGAATTTCGCCCGCAAAAAACAGGTTTTCCGTGGCTGCGTGGAAATCGTGAGCCGATGAGCCTACTTCGCCTTATATTCGCTTTTTGTATCGGCGTCGGCTCACAGGCTCATCAATTCCAAATATAGTAAGAGGACAGTATTTTGTTCCTTTAATTTCAATTAGTTAGTCCACCGTTGGCGTGAGCCGAGCCGGCTTTTGAGCCAACTTTGAGCCGACCATTGATGTTCAGAAAAACGTCGGCTCAAAGGTCGGCTCACGTAGGCTCAAGTGAGCCAACTCCGGCCGCATTCCCGCATGAGCAGGTAGGCTGCTGAAACACTCCACCTCCGGCAAGGGGATAGTCCGCGCGCCATGCGCGGCCGTCCAGGAATTTTAAAAAGTGGGAAATGATGGCCTAATAATCGGCAGAAGTGGGATAAACCTATAACAATAGCCGACTTCCGCACGCTGCATCGTTAATCGCACCCCCTGGACGCGGGGAGAGCGGCGAGTAGGCCGGGCGGCCTGACCGCCCGGCGAACGGGCTCGCCTTGGGCGCGAGAATCGGGCGGTATTTGGGTAGGTGACGTTATGGGTTTCAATCAATGAATACGCGGGTCGCCACCTCAAAACCCCGTGGCATTATGCCGGGTTCCGACTGTTAACGTCGAGCCGGTCTCCGGTCGGCGGGTTTCAATACTCGCCGCTTCAGCCACGCCGATCTACCACACGCAAGTGAACTTGCTCGTCAAAATGCCGGACGGCAACACTGTGGCGATGCAGTGCCACTATCCCCCTGTGTGGGCGACTTGTATCGAGCCGCAGCTCACCACGTATCCCGCAAAAATCAATGGGCACAACATCCACCTGTTGATACCCGTCGTCACGGGCAAGCCAAAATACAACAAGGACGGAACGTTGAAACAGCCCGGCAAGACCGGAACAGAGGAAGTGAAGTTTAGTTTCAGATAGCAGGAGAACTGTTGGGCCTCTGAGCCGGCCTTCTCTTGCACAACAGCGCATCACTCACACCTAAGTCAGACGCGATCCAGCGGAGACTTTCTCCCGGTTCCCTTCGGTCCGCCACCTTGGCCATGTCCACCGCCACCGTGGGTCTGCACCAAACCTTCCTAGCCTTGGGCGTGGGTTACCAAAGATGTGTTGCATAAGGGTTCCTTAAATGAAACACTGTTTCTGTGGCAGGCTGGGCTGAAAGCAAAGGGTTTCCAGCCTGTGAAACGGGGTACCTCAAATGAAACAACTGAGATGTGCGATCTACGCGAGGGTGTCCACCGACGACAAAGGGCAGGACCCGCTCAACCAACTGCTCCAGCTCCGTGAGTTCGCCAGGAGGCAGGGCTGGGAAATCTTTAGGGAATACACGGACGAGGCGTCAGCCAAGAACGGCGATCGCAAGGGCTTCAAGGCACTCTTTACCGACGCTGCGAAGCACCGGTTCGATGTGCTGCTGTTCTGGAGCCTCGACCGGCTCACCAGAGAGGGGACGTTTAAGACCCACTGCTATTTGAAGCAACTCACGGACGCGGGAGTCAAGTTCAAGAGCTTCACTGAGCAGTACGTGGACTCCCTGGGCGTCTTCGGAGATGCAATCATCGGGCTGCTGGCAGCCATGGCTCAACAGGAGCGCATCAGGATCAGTGATCGAACCAAGGCAGGCATCGCTCGACTGCAGGCTGCAGGTAAGAGCTGGAAGCGGGGACCTAACCGCACGTACAAAGCCGGAGAACCTAGCCGCACAACACTATGGCGCAGATCGAAAAACGCATCGTAAGCCTGCGCCCGTACTATCCTCGCTTTGGTTCGGGTTCGCTAACCGACAGCCTTCCCCACTCGCAAGCCCTGCAAATCGCCCCCGGCTCGTAAACGCAGGTATGCTCGGGGCAACGCGGTATTAGTTGGTCCGCGTGAAGTTGCCCGTACCGCTCGTACAGGTGCATACAAGCGTGGCGCAATATCTCTTCCCCTCGGTTCTCTACCGCTTCTCGAAAGGAAAGCATGATATCAACGCGCCGATGCCGCATGAGGTTAACGGCTTCCACATCGCCGCGCTTGTCGGGTGGTAGATATCCCAGCCTGCGAATGGTGTCCAGATCGGCCTCCAGATCGTTTAGCTTGTTGGGCATATGATTCCCTTCCTGCCGGTCCTACCCTTATCCGATGAATTCGAGTAGCCCGACCGGACCTCGATTACCATTGTGTGAAGCCTTGTATCGGCGGTGAAACGCGGGAGGCAATCGAACGTCTGGCACAGTTCCGCAATTGCGGGAAAAATCTTCTCGATCTTCTCCGCCCCGCCTTTGTAATAATTCTCCTGTGCTCGCCTGACGGCCGTGCCATGCCTCATTAACCGCTGGGCAAGGTTGCGGCGCCCCGCCGGATCTCCCCCTGCGTGTTGCTGGATCAGGGTGACGAATTCTTCTCGCTCGCTTTGGCTCGCTCTACGCATCGAGTCGTTCCTTCCTCTTCAGGTTGACGAGTGCTTCCTCGCGGCGCCTCTCTCGCTCTTGCTTAAGATCTTCGACGTATCCGTTTATCGCCTGGCGCGACACGCCGAGAACGCGGGCGAGATCCGCGGCCGGCAGGAGCGGATACTTCAGGTATAGCCGGCGGGCGTGCCTCCACGTTGGTCCTCTGTCGTGCCAGGTTTTTCCGTGTTTTCCTGGTCTGCGTTCTGTCGATCGCTCTGGCAATGGTCCCTCCTCAATCCCCGCGTTCCTCGACGCGGACGGCACTTTTAATCGCAGATGCAATGGCGCGCTTTGAAAACCCCAGGTCGTACAATCGCTTTCGAACTTCGGACAGTTGCGCGTCTTCCCCCACTTTCAGACGAGCAGGGTCGGCATCTGAGCTCATGCCTCGAATTACCGACGAGGTTATTGTCTGCGGGGCAACCCCTGACAGCGTGATCTCAGCCTCTGCCCAGATGGAGTCTGCAATCCGTTTGACTGTGACTTTGTGAATGCGATTCTCTGACATGGCGGCATTGTAATTGAGCCTCCTCACTGTCCGCGCGACGATAGACGGGCGTCGCTGCGCGTTTCCGCCTGTACGTTCTCGCGTGCCACATTGTTGACCGCGGCGCTAATCGCCCGCTTGCTGAACCCCACAGCCTGCAATTGCTCACGAAGGGATGACAACTCGTCTGTCTCTATGTCCGCGAGATACTCGCTGTCAGAATCGGACTCGACGCCCCACAGACCGCTAGACGTGATCTCTTGGACAATGCCGGCATCTCCGGACGGTAAGAGAATCTCTGCCTCTGCCCGAATGCCGATGTAACACCAGTCCCCACGGTTGAGACGTTCCATCCGCTCGTAGCCCTGTCGGACATACTTGCGGATGTCTGCGGGCATCCCACCTTTGTAGTTCTCAAGCACGCCGTTAAAGTATCGGTACTCGTTTCGCTCGATGTCCCCGCGTTCACCACAGTCACACTCTTGCAGTTCATCCTGCTTTTCAATGAGCAAGTCTTGTGCGTCGGAAACATCATGCCAGGTGCCGTCTTCGCTGAATGGGCAAGCCTCATACGTCAAAGCGGTCAGATAGTGCATGACGCGGGACAACGCCTCTAGTCCCTCAGTCGGAACGTTGTTGATCGGGCAATCGAGTGAGTGCTTGCGGTCAATCGCGTAATCCGTCTCTGCCCTGTTGGAGTAGTGTCCCAGGTACGACGTGTCCGGGTCATTGTCGGTCAGTCGCTTGATGGTCACTCTTGAGATGCGTTTCACGTTTTTCATGGCGTCTTTCTCCCTCTGCGGTTTAAGCCCGCGTGCTAGGTCGACTCGTACAGCGCCCGGATGCGGTCGGACGCTGTACACGTTCCCTAGTCCTGCTCGGGTGCGTAGGACACAGCCATTAGCTTGGCGTAGTCGAGTGCCCGAACCTCTGCGCGCCAGTCGTCAGAGATTTTCGCGTTAGTACGGCAGAGGCAGCCCACGACGTGCATCTCTGCGGCAGTCTGACGCCATCGCAGGAAAATGGTTGCGGGATACATTTCCTTGGTTTCAGAACCGTCGGCAAAGTTGCCCAACAGGATGAGCCTCGCAGCAGTCACGTTGCTCATGGGCGCCTTCCAGCCTTGCGGCCGTCCGTTGCGGTGTCTTCGTTCGTTGGCTGTCTCAGCGTCGAGCAAACGGCCTAGTGCATCCGTCCAAGACTGGTTTGTGGCGTAGTCCTTGAGAAGTGATTCGGGGTTGTTTGTCCCGCTTCCGTCACGATATGCAGCGTTGATAAACTCCTGCATCTCGTCCCACAGTCGATTGATCGTCGGTGTAACTTGGGTGCGTTTCGTTTTCACGGCGTCTTCCTCCAGTTAAGTTTTGAAATCGTCAGAGCGAAAGAAAGGGGGAGATGCGGTCGTCGCCTAGTTTGGTAGTGCTGCGGTGAGCGAGGCGCCGCCGTGTGGCAAGTAGCCCTCGACTAGGAAATCGATCGAGCCGCTGGCACTCTTCGCAGGAGTGGTTGTCCACATTGAATTGCTTTCAAGTAGAGTGTCGATTCTCTCGTAGTCGTCGTTCGCTATGTCCATGCCCATCTCGCGGCACGCAATAGCGACCTCAGCGTAGCGTGGTGAAGGTTTGACCACATCTTCTACTCGGCCAGTTACATAGGTTAGTTTCATGGTGCCCCCCTTGATGCTGTCAGTATCTTGTATAACTTTACTTTTGTCAAGTGATATCTGCATCAAGCAAACATTTTTTTCCGAACACCCTGGCGAATGCGGATCGGCGACCATGCGAATAAAGGAAGCGGAAGGTATCGACGCAGCCTTGGCCTTCCCCGCTTTAGCCCATGCCGCACGCCGTTAGCCCTCGGCCCTAGGGTGGGCCTGTCCGAGCGACTAGGGGGGAGAGAGAGCTACCGGACGGCTTTCCCCCGCGGATTGTCTCCTCACCCCGTTTGATCCGTAATAATTAGCGAGTGACGCTGGATTTTCTCGGGTTTTGAAAACCCACCCCGGCTCTTTTTCAAAAACACTTCCGACAAATTTTGGAAAATGCCACAGTCTCGACTCCGTTCGGCGCGTTCTTCGCGTTAACTGCCTCCACAAGCAACCTTCTAAACGGATCGCCGCTACCTTGCGCTGCGCGCGAGGCAAAGGGCTTAATCGGCGCATCTTCGACCAACTCGCATCGTAATCGCAAGTCAACGCAGCGTTAGTTGTTGTTGATGCCGGCCCGACAGAGGAGGAAGGTGGATCGAGGCCTCAGCGGTATAATCCGCACATGACGCCCGAGCTGCGGAATAAACTGGATGAAATCGAGGCCTCAATAAACCAGGTAAAGGCCAATCTAACTACGGACATGATCCTAGAGTGGTGCTCACTAATATCTACCTCATTCGTGCCGTTGACAAACTGGACCGCACCAGCACGATTCTCTGGGTAGTCAACATTGCGCTAGGTGTCTTGGTGTTAATGGCTTCGGTTGTTTCTATCGTTCGCCGCTAGGCGGAACAGACGCCCTTGAATTTCTTCCGCGCACTGAAGAGGGATGAGATGAGGGCCGGCCCAAAGACCGCGGGTAGGGCTAGGCCGCCACGCCCCGCCAGATGACTCGCTCGACCACATTAGAGACAGTCTGCCGCCCGACACCAAACTTTTCCGCCAATGACCGGCAAGTGTTCCCGTCGTGCCCGTACAACCTTCGAATCTGCCGGACTTGCCCGGCAGTCAGTTTCGCGTTGCCGTTACGCGAACCATAGAAGCAAACCGTTCGAATTTTTCTAGTTTTCATTCTTCTATTATAGATTGCCAAGGAAACCCGTGTGGACAAGAGCGACTAGAATAGTACTGTGGGGTAAAAACACGACCTACAACCGACAGGCTGGAGTTATACGGCTTCTCGGGCGCCCTAACTCAAAAAGAAACGAGCCAACCCGATTCCAGCGGATTGGCCCGAATGAAAGGTAATTTCGTGAACACCAGTATAGCAAGCGATTCAGCAGCAGGCAACAGATTTGTCGAAACACCCGCCCAAGTTAAGAAGGTAGTTCAATGGCTAACAGTCCGCCACCCCGAGGGCGGTATAGCTTCCTACCCCATGTTCCCCGCCGATGAAGGGCTCGCTTTGCTCGAAATGCATGAGGTTCTTCGGCCGGAAGATGTGATAGTTGCCGTAACCCCCTGCACGGAACAATTCTTTGTCATCGGGGCCAACGGTCAACTAGATATGGGCACGACGGTTGACGAAGCTCGAGCATGGGCCGAAATTTCGAAAGAGGAATCGCCTCCGATGCGTTCGACTTTTATGCTGACACCGCGAGAACAGCGCTTGGTAAAGCTGAAGAATGAAGACTACTCGTTGCTTGAGCGGGCGCTTGCTCTCGACACCACCGCCCTCAGAATCGCTGAGGAAGAAGCCGTAATCGACTGGAAAGTGGAGGCAGCCGGTGCACGACGTTAGTCCCTCTTCCATCGCACATAGACGCCCCCTGAGCCGGAACCAGGGAGCACAATGACCCCTCGACAAGCGGAACTCGCCAAGCGCATCTGCACACCGCTCGGTGGGGTCTCGGTCTGAACCCGTGTGGACGAGAACAACTATAATAGAAGTGTGAGGGGAAGAATATGGACAGCGGAAATCTCGATACACTGACGAAAGCGCTGGACCTCAGTTCGCGCCTTGGCGCGACCGGCATGACGATCTGGGGCAGCCCCGACCAGAAGGCGCAGGGAAGAAAAATCCTCGGTACCCCGCCCCCGAGCACCCCGACGCCCCCAACGACCCAACTTCCCAGCACCCAGCTCGCCGCCCCGCCGGCCTACCCGAACCTTGGGCTGTCCGGCTTATCCGGAATTGGCGCGAACCAAGGCAACCCGCCGGCGGGCACTGGCGGCACCTCGCCGCTACTCCCCGCTCCAGTGCCCGGCGCGAACCCTCCCGGTGGCAGGACAACGCCGCTTGCCTAACGGATACACCTAGTTCAAGATTCTCTTGGAGACGAATTACTTGTCAGAGGCAACACAAAATACGCAGATGGATGCGAGTGCCGCGAGCGCACAAAGCACGCAGATAGATGCCACTCTCGCAAGCGCGATGAACATTCTAATCGCATGCCTCGCAAACGGCGCCACAACGTACGTATCGCATAATCGTTCTCTTCGCCTTCTGTTGGACACGTTTCGCAGTTATGGAATTCGTAACCACGTTCTTGAGGTGGTCGGCGAGTCTTTGATCCCCCGCGGCCGTAATGCCTGTGCAAGTATCGTTGCGCTAGACAAAGATCCGAGTGGTGAGGACTACACACACCTTCTCTTCCTCGACGCGGATATCGGTTTCAATGCCGCCAACATCATGCAAATGATCAAATGGGACAAAGATATTGTTGCATTGCCCTATGCCTACAAGGATATAAGTTGGGATGATGTTGCCCTGGCAGTGAAAAGCGGCGTTGACGACCCAACGGTCCTGTCGCGTATGGGTAGCTGCCCAGTTGTGCGCACCGACCGCGGAGCCCCTCATCGCGTCAACCTTAACCAACCCATTCGATTTCCACAATTCGGCGGGGGGCTCCTGCTAATTAAGCGCCACGTCCTATTGAAGTTCACGGAAGACGAAGCTCGCCGATACCGGCTGCCTGTCTCTCTCGACGAGGACGAGAAGGGCGTTCGTGATTATGCGTACGATTTCTTTCGGATTGGTGTCAATCCAGAGACGCGATACTACGACCCGGAAGATTTCCGATTCTGTATCGACGCGCGAAAAATGGGGTTTGAAACCTGGCTGCTCCCTTGGGCGGTCACAACCCACACAGGCCCGCACGAGTTTTGTCTTGATCTTTACACTCAGGCCCAGTATGTCATCGCAGCCGCAGATCGAACTTTGAAGTCTCCTTATTTTGCGCCGGACCCCTCAGAGCTGACGGTGGCGCGACCGAAGTACCCGCCTTCGAGTGTGACGGAGCCGACCTAAAAGTTGGGCGGGATAAGTTGGTCTTTCGCGGTCACATGGAACGCTAATTCTTTGAACTGCCCAAGTTCATTCTGCGGCGTATCTTCCCACACCGTTCCTGGAGGTGCCCACACTGGCACTCCTCGACTGAATGACTGCTCCAGAAAGCCTGTAGGAACGTTTTTTCCCGCATATTCCCTAATAATTCCAACCATACGATCTTTGTACTTTCGCATATATGTATCGGTAGTCTGCTGATCGTACTCCAGACACTTTTTGATCGCCACCTTCCGCTCGTCGGGAGGGTTGGGGTCATTGGGTTGAGGATAGGCATAGGGCGGATGGTTCTCAAAACGGCTACGCAGAAAGTCGGAAAGCTCATTGGCTATTTTCAGTGTGCGTCGCCTGAGCGAATCTTCGGGTTCCTTTTGGGTCAAGGCTGCATAATTGTTTCTGCATTCCTCTAATTGGATCAGTTCGACCGCTTTCTTGTGCTCCGGATCAGCAGAGCCCAAGATAATCGGCGGTGTGGCTCGCAGGTCATCCACCACGGAAAAACAGATTGTGGTGATTCCGGCGATCAATAGAGCTAACATCATCATCCCGCCGACACCCTGTAGCCTGTACCAGCAGTTCCGTCGCTGCTATGTTCAAGCCATGGGGCGCGAAGCAAATGGACCAGGGCATAGATGCCGAAAACAATTCCGGCGCCTATAATGCCGTTCCACAGCGCATCGACGAACGACTGCTTTCCGTGCGTCTGCAAGTATCCCGCCGCGGCGGATGCCACGCCTCCCGCTAGGGTGACGATCACGATGTCGCCCACGTACGCCAACACTCATTGCCGAAGTTCTGGAGCAAAGCCCAAGCGAATGCTCGCCAGTCTTTATGTCTGCCCATCCAGCACACTCCTACAACCCTACGCGGATAGTACACCCGTTGGCGAAGACAAAGCGAATATGCTATCGTCCTGCGATGGACGGGCGACGTAAACGCGTAATTGGAATCATGGCGGCGATTCTTACCAGCATGCACATGGAAAGAGCCGATGATTTGTTCGGCGGTCCACAGGGAAGCCGCAGGACGGACAAGCTGATTGCCTCGAGCATTCAATGGGCAGAGAGGATCATGGATAAAATCGATAAAGTCTGCGATCACTCCTGAGGCAGGATAGGATTGAAGAGAGCCGATGATCGACATTCAACAGTTTGAGTACATCAAACGAAAGCACGGTAGCTACGCCAGTTGGGCCGTGTGGGCTGATGCATCAGAAAAGCCAAAATCAAACATGGGAGATGTCAGTCATTTCAAAGACGAAACGGTCTTGCGCGTATTAAAGAATAATGTCGTCATGGTTGGATTGAATCTCTCTCGGGGACCAGTTTCAGAGCAATTAGAACCATTTGTTAATTTCCACGATTCCAACCCGAGGGCGAATGATTTCAAGATTCGATACGCCTTTAAGGATTCTCCGTACTACGGAGCCTATATGACTGACATCATAAAGTTCCTCGAAGAGGTAGATTCAAAGAATGTGACGAAACATCTAAGAGAACATCCACAGATCGTGGAAGAGAACATGAAGATGTTTCGAGAGGAAATGCAAGACCTCAGAGCTACCGCACCAGTTATATTGGCTTTCGGTAAAGAGACTCACAAACTGTTGGACGAACACTTGGAAAAGACTGAGTACCACAGGTTGATCAGACTCACCCATTACAGCCATCAGATAGGGAAAGAGGCTTACAAAAAAGCCGTGTTTAGAGAAATTGGATCAAGTCATGAGGTCTCAGCATGAAACAGATGAGAAAGTTGCACCAATGTACGACGGAGCCGGTCAGCTCGTCACTCCGCAGGAAGCTGCTGATGCTGTGAAGTGGTTTGCAGAACTGTGGGCAAGCACTGAGTTTGACTGGGGTCCACAAGACTACGAGTACATGGTGCAACGGAGTATCGAAGCTCTGAGGAGCGCAAGAGCAGGGTCCTGAATCAATTCAGGAAGAGAAGAGAGGATTCTGCGCCGGAGAGACTTCTACAGGCGTTGAGCAACCTTCATCGTCGTTGGCTACGTGGTTGACCCGGCTGCTGACGGGATAGCATCGCATCAACCGAGCATCGTATGGCTTCAGCATATCTGATACTGCGGTCATGTCATGCATGCCCGGATCGAGCCACAGATCATAACAGTCTGGATCAAGAATGACCGGCATCCGGTCGTGGACCGCTGAAGTTACCGCGTTCGGCGTTGTTGTCAGAATCGAACAGCTCTTTATCCAGTTGCCGGTCGGCTCCTTCCAGCGATCCCAAATTCCCGCGAACGCAAACAACTGGCCCTCGTTCACTTCAAAGCAATACGGCTGCTTGGTTGTTCCTGTCTTCTGCCATTCGTAGAAACCATCTGCAGGGATCAGGCACCGGCGAGAGTTCAGCGCATCGCGGAATGCAGGCTTCGTGCTCGCCGTTTCCGACCTCGCATTGATCATCATTGCCGCACCAGACACGTCCTTTGCCCATGAAGGGATTAGCCCCCAGCGCATCAACGACAATTCCCGAACAGGCTGCTTAGGATTCTGGCGAATGACGGGAACGGGCTGAGTCGGGGCAATGTTGTATCGAGGAACCCAGTCAGGTTCATCTGAGACGGTCTCGAAATACTCCTCAACCATCTGTTTTCGCCGCGACAGTCTGTAGCGCCCACACATCAGGAGATTATGGCAGATCGATCAGTGCTGTGGGAGACTGGGTGAGCATGGCCAAGGCAAATCTTAGGGTGACTAAATGGTTGGGCACTGTACCCGCCATTGGGGTCTGCACGAACTGTGAGAGGACGTTCAAAGTCCCATTGGAATCCCTGAAGAGGACATCTGAGGCGCAGGAGAGCCTTCGCAAGCAGTTTGTCGAGCATCGGTGCAAGTGCTTGGAGGACACAGAGAAGTCCACCGGCTAGTGCCTTTACGCACGCAACTTCGTTGCGAGGTCAAACGCGAGATTCCTTAAGGATAGGGGCGAAAAAGGCCAAGAAAAGAGGCGGGAGCGTGGAAACGGTCGTGAGTCGAATGACGTACAGTCGCTAACCCGCGACCGTGTTCCGTCTATGTGAAGCTACCAGCAAGAGTATCCGCTGCGCGGTTCTGGCGACTGTTCAATATTGCACAAACGTTGAAAATAGAAAGGTCCCGATTTCTCTCCCCCAGAGACTATCGGGACCTCAGTCTTGCCTTGCGTCGAGAACTATAATCCCGCACCGATAACTGTGCAAGGGCGACATCCGAGGGCTTTAAACGCCAACCGGGAACGCCGGACCGGGAACCGCACGCACCCCTCACGCTCCGGCATCCCCGATTGGCGATGGAGATTATAGCGCGGGCCTTCTATTTTGAATCCTCATCACCGGCCATCAACTTCTTTTTTTCCCCGATCCAAGCCTTTATCCGATCCCAAACATGGAGAAGGGTTGTGGAGTCTCTGTGTTAGATAGTGCATCGAAGCCCCGCCGATCCCTACCGCGGCATTTGACACGCGGCTCGTTGAGCACTATTGCTCAGCACACCTAAGCAGTCGCCGATATTCTGGAGCAAGAATGGAGGCCCCGCTATGGCCCCTGATTCTGTGCGCGAATCAATTTTGGAATTTCTGAACTCTGTCAAGCCTTCCCGACGAGCGAGGGACACCCGCTGTGCATGTGGATCGACCATGACACCACGGAACACAACATTTTTCTACAATGGACAAAGCTGGGAAGTGATCCTTAGCGTTTGCCTCAAGTGCCATCCGGCACCCGATGTTCCGGTGTCGTACGACGCATAGCGCGTTGACCAGAGACCCAAAGCATATACATCTACAGTGTGCATGGTATCGAATACGTAGCGCATTCGTGCGCAGAATCAAGTTGATGTATTCTCGCCTAGAAGATCGCATCCGTATCCTCTGCGAGAAAGTGTTAGCCAACCCAAATTCTCCCGAGATGCTCAGCATCCTCAACGAACTCAGGGCAGCCCCCCACGAACACACAGACCGCCTACGGCAACGATTACAATTCCCGATCCCTCCAGACCGTCGGAGCGCCTAAATCCTGAATTTCAAACTGAGGCACCATCCGGCAGGGCGTAAAGACAGTTCCCATGGTTGTTTGAGAAGTGAGCAAGTTTGACCAGCCACGCGATTGCGGGAACAGTAGTCTGGTTTCTGCTTTAGCTCGGCAGTCCGCTGAGAAGCGGACGGCCCTTTAGGGCGGTCATGGGTTAGCGTCGGGCAACTGACATTCGGACTCACGACCGCCCGTATTCAATTTGTAACGATTCTCGACGATGCATTTTTGTATGACAACATGACCCTCCCCTTGGAGGCACCCGAATCACTGATGTGTGTAAAAGGAGCAATATGAGTAACGAGACTGAAAGCGATCCAAAGCAGCAAGGCAAGCAAGACCCAACCGGAAGCGTGAACACGGATAAGAAGACCAATACCTCAACGGAAAATCAGGGCACCCGTCCACAGGACATCTCAAAGAAGAACCCATCGCAAGGCAGTGACCCTCAGCACCAAGGTCAACAGAAATCAGAAGATGAGAAGCGGCGCGCTTCCTAAGTATTTTTTTGAGGACAAGCCGTGCAATTAAGGATGAAGCGCCCCGGCCTAAACACCGGGGCGTTCTTGCGCTTGCAGGCGACATTCCCAATTCTCCACATATGAGCTGTCTTGCTCAGACGAGAAAGTCTCACACCTGCCACCATCAATACTGCTTATCGTGACAGAAAACTCGCAGTGAGAAAGTGTACGCAAAAGAATCGCGGTAGGCGATGGAGGCAACGTGAAACTAGTAGGGATTATCGGTACCGCAGTACTATCTTTGGCCCTAGCCGCTCCCGTATACGCACAGCAGGAGCAGCACGACCAGCCGGAAGATAAAGACAAACCTGCAGAGAAGAAAGCTCAACCAGAAAAGCCGGCGAAGCAAGAAGAAAAGAGCGCCAAGCCGGAAGAGAAGAACGCGAAGCAAGAGAACAACGCCAAGCCGGAGGAGAAGAACGCGAGGCAAGAAAACAAGGCTAAGCCAGAGGAGAAGAACGCCAAGCAAGAGAACGACGCTCGGCCGGAGGAGAAGAACCAACGTGCCGGAGCTGGCAGAATCCCTGACGACCGTTACAAAGCCAACTTTGGACAGGGACACACTTTTCGGGTGAACCAAGGCGATTACAGTAGTCGCCGCTTCGAATATGGCGGCTATTCGTTCGGATTTGTTGGCGAGTGGCCCAGCAACTGGCTCTACACGCAAAACGTCTATGTCATCGACATTGATGGCGTGTATTACCTGTGCAACCCGATGTATCCGGGCGTGAATATTGAACTCAACGTCAACCTGTAGGGGATGCCCTGTGTGATTTGTGTGTGTGGTGAATTTGAAAGTTGGAATGTAGACCGAGAGGTACTCAGTGCTTCGTCGAGCACCTCTCGGTTTTCCGACCAGGTGTTACCCCATTACCCGCCAGCCTCGCAAGAAGGCAGTTACCCTGTCTGATCAAAATTGCTC
>Ga0210390_10001027_pt1 | contig 27942 bp, 24 predicted proteins | sample IncBWH11OmetaG_FD_161050 | JGI IMG/M metagenome (GOLD analysis project Ga0210390, IMG submission 161050) | Forest soil microbial communities from Barre Woods Harvard Forest LTER site, Petersham, Massachusetts, United States - Inc-BW-H-11-O ...
GCCCATCTCGGCGGTGATTAGGCGGCCATAGGTCTCGGCCCGCTCTTCCAGCAGCTCGGCGAGCCGAGTGAGGAAGGCGATTCGCTCCTGCAGTGGAGTGCGGGACCAGCGCCGCCAGCCGTCCCAGGCGCGCTGCAAGCGTACCTCGATCTCTGCCTTGTTGTGTTCCAGATAAGTGCCAAGCAATTCTCCCGTCGCCGGATTACGTGATTCGAAGTTCATTGAAGGCTCCTGCCACTCTCTGTGGCATATTCAGTTTTGTTTGCATGTTCAGCAATAATTACGGCCGATTACTCTGCGGATGGAAGATGGAGTCACAAAGATTAGAGATCGATTTGCTGAGCTCTCGGCATGGGACGATCAGATCACCTTGAAATAGCCCTCATCATTTAGGATGTGCCGAGGCCAATCCTGCTTCGTTGAAGTAAGCTTTCTGATTTTCTCGATGAAGGCGGGGTCTTGGTTGTCACCCCGATAAACGGTCATATCTTCGGCCAGCCAGGCAGGAAGAGCAGCGAAGCGGTGCGTCGTTTGTGTCTCTAGATACCAGGTAATATGGACGAGCGCGCCACTTTCCTCATACCAGACCGTGGTCTCGACACCCGGAGCTACCCGCTGGAAGTAGAAATGCTGGATGGCATGCCGTCCAGCGTGTGGGCCCGCTTTCAGGGTGTAGTCGACGATGTCGGGCCCGACGATGGCAGGTTCGAAGACCCAGCCGTTGGCAAAGTGCCAGCTAAGTCGTGCGCCTAGGATGCTAGTGAGCATGTTGTTCACACCTTTCTGAGATCCGAGAACATGATTGAGTCATCGGTTTCGAGACGGTTGTAACGTCTCTCTCTCTCAGCAACTACAGGTGCAAGAGGTGGGCCATTCGCAAGAAATTGAAAAGACTGAAGAAGAAGGGCGCGAAGCTGCCTGTGGATTTGGTGAAATTGGCGAAAATTGCGATTTCACCAATCCGGGGCGGATGCCTAGCTGAGTTTGAAGTGGCTTTTACGAATCCTTAATTTCTTAATGTGGTACTCCAAGGTCGAAGGTGGGACTCCGAGCCTCGCCGCGGCCCCGTTCTGGCCTGACACTCGCCCTCGACTTCCCGCAAGTGCGTCCTCAATGATTTGTCGTTCACGACTGGCGTCCTCATCGGTGTCTGCAGGCTCAGGTTGTTGCGGCAAGCTGACTCGAAGGGAATCCTTAGACAACCAGGCTGCATCCACGGAAAACACGCCATCAGAACTCACAATGACGGACCTCTCTACAACATTTTGCAGTTCGCGAATATTGCCCGGCCAAGGATAGGACCGAAATAGTTCGACCGTTCGCTTATCAATTTTTTCAAAGTGCTTGCCCATCTTTTGAGCAAATCGATGGACAAAGAATTCCAGCAGCATCAGAACGTCGTCTTGCCGTTTGCGAAGCGGCGGAATCTGGATTGGGAATACGTTCAGCCTGTAGTAGAGGTCCGGGCGAAATGTCCCGCTTGCAACGGCGGTCTCCAGATCTCGATTTGTTGCCGCTATTACCCGGACGTCGATCTTAACGGGTTGCGTGCCGCCGACGCGTTCGAATTCACGTTCTTGCAACACCCTCAGGAGGGCAACCTGAGTGTCCAGCGGCACCTCGCCGATTTCGTCGAGGAAAATAGTTCCACCGTTCGCCAGTTCAAATCGACCGATGCGGCGCTGCATCGCCCCGGTGAACGCGCCCTTTTCGTGGCCAAAGAGTTCGGAAGAAATCAGCGACGGGGCAAGAGCTGCGCAGTTCACGCTCACGAAGGCGCGTTGCGACCGGCGAGACCGCTTATGGATGGTGCGGGCGACCAGTTCCTTACCAGTTCCAGTCTCTCCGATAACAAGAACGCTCGAATCAGTGGGAGCAACTTTCATTAGCCGAGAAAGCACTCCCTGCAACGCCGACGAGGCGCCTACGATCTCTTCGAACATGAACGCCTGGTCGATCTGCTCCCTGAGCACTACGTTTTCGTCGTGCAGTTGATCTTTCAGACGCTTAATCTCTTCAAATGCCTTCTCCAGATCGGCTCGCGCGCGGTGGTGTTCGGTGACGTCTATTGAGGCCCCGACAAATTCCACGACTTCGCCGCGTTCGTCCAGGATGGGATGGCCGATACTGCGGATGTTTTTGATCGTTCCGTCTGGAAGAACGTTCCGAAACTCTAACTCAAAACCAGTTTTTCCAAGCAAAGCCGCCGCGTAAGTTTGTTCGACCCCGGGCCGATCTTCGGGATGCTTCCTCCTTTGATAGAAATCGATCGACGATGCGTCATCGTTGGGCTCAATGCCATACAGTGCAAGCCCTTCCGCTGAGACTGTCACTTTCCCTGATAAAATCTCGTGTTTCCAACTGCAGGTGCGAGTTAGCCGTTGGGCATCGAGCAAGGATGCTTCGCTCGCGCGGAGGGCATCTTCGGCACGTTTGCGCTCCTCAAGATCGGTATTTGTTCCGTACCACTTCGCGACTTTCCCCGATCGGTCGCGCAGAGGGCTACCGCGAAAGAGAAACCAGCGAAATTCGCCGTCGAAGCGGCGGAAGCGGCCCTCCACTTCGTACGGCTTTCCAGAATTCAACGCTTCCCGGAATGTTTCAAGAATTCGTGGCAGGTCGTCTGGATGAATCGCAAGCTCCCATCCCGATCCCAAAGCTTGCTTTGCAGATAGACCCGTATAGTCCAGCCATCGCTGATTGTGAAACTCTGCCGAGCCGTCTGGACCAGCGGACCAGGCCAACGTAGGGATGGTGTCGACAACAAGGCGAATGTCCTGTGCATCTCCAGGTTCTTCGACGCCATGGCGCAGGGATGCCATGCGCGGATTATAGAGCGAATCAATCGGACCGCGACTGTTAGGTGAGAGTTGCCCCGCCATAGGGAATTCCGTGACATCTATAGATGAAGTGCTGGCGTGACACGCGTCTCCACAACCACGCCAGCACAAATTTCAGAACTTCAGATCGGGCAACCCTTTTACATCCTCCGCGTCGGTTGAGACGCTGACGTTGTGCCATGCCTTGGCGTCGGATTCCCGCTTTTCCTCGGCAAAGCGGGAATACTGCACGGCATCGCTGCCAAGCAAGAGATGTGCAGGGAGCTGCTCTTTCGAGGCCAGTTGCAGAATGACCTGTGCGACCTTTGCCGGAGCGCTCATCTCATGCCCCCTGTGTCCCTGCAACATCTTGATAAATGTGCCCACAGAGGCCTCATAGTCGGGTAAGAGCTCCGGTATGCCAGCGGTTGCCCGCTTGCCCCAGTTGGTCCGTATTCCACCTGGCTCGAGTGCGCATACCTCAACGTCGAAGGGCGCCAGCTCTGGGGCAATGGATTCGGTGAAGCCGCCTATAGCCCATTTTGCCGCGTGATAGGCTGCGTTTCCAGGAACCCCCAACCTGCCACCGACGGAAGAAATCTGAAGGATGCAATCACTCTTCTGCTTCCGCATGACCGGGATCGCCGCTCGCGTCATATAGACGGCGCCGAAGAAGTTCGTGTCGACTAGAGCGCGAAAGCTCTCTGAACTTAGCCGCTCAAAAGGGGCAACATCCCCAAACCCCGCATTATTGACGACAACATCCAGCCGTCGGAAGATCTCAACAGCTTTTTCGACTGCAGCCTTTGCCGCCGCCTCATCTGCCACATCGAGTGACGCTGTATGCACCTGCTCGCCATATCGCTCCACCAGATCGTTCAACCGGTGTGGATCGCGGGCCGTCGCCAGGAGGCGATCACCCGAAGCAAGAACTGCCCCCGCGATATCGCGACCCAAACCACTTGCGCTACCTGTTACCAACCATACCTTGGACAACAAACCTCCGTTCTGCCGATTGGATGCAGCATAACGGAGTAAATACTCATTAATTGGAAAAAATACCTGCCAGCCTACTTTTTGGCTGCCGCGCTCCAAAAGGCCTCGAAACCTGCGCTTCGATAGCGCTCCGCTTTGGCTGGATTGGCCACCATGGACGCCATGGTCGTCTCAGCCATCGCGAGCAGGAGGTCTGACGCAAACGCTCGAGCAGACCCGTCAATTTGCCTCGCGCGACAAGCTGCTGCATGGCATTGCTCGCATCTTCGAAGCCCGCCTGCCCCTCGTGTCTGCTTTGGTCGGTAATGCGCTCAGAAACGCTACCCGACCATCCAGATGGCCGAATAGTCGGCATGTCGTACACGTGGCAGCCAGAGGAACGCTAGGATCCAAGTTTCAGGTTAGCCGGTTACACGGCCACATGGAGTCTTAACACGTCTCCGCCTTACAGGGTTCGTGCCGGAATTCATCTCTGATGTGCAATAGCGGCCCACGCGCAACCTTTCCTGCACTCTCTTAGGGAAGTTTTGATGAGATAACTCTCCCGTCTTGAGAGGCTCGATCGTTTGGCTCCCGCATGGCATACGAGTCACTTGGTGGTATAAGCCTGATTTTGAACGCGGACTGGATCTCCAGAATGAATGGCGTCTGATGCAGTCTTCACAACCTGATCTCCGGCACTCAGATCTCCAAACACTTCGATCTCGCCACTGACGCTCTGACCGGTTTGAACCGTCACCCATTCGGCGTTGCCATTGCGCACCCGAATCACAAAGGTGTGCTGCTGATCGCTGGTAACTGCGGTCGAAGGAACAAAGAGAGTTGGGTATTCACGTTCCAGAGGCCATGAGACGGTCGTGAAGCTGCCGGGTACGAGGCGCCCATCGGGATTCTTGACATCCAATTCCACCGGCATCGTGCGCGATTTTTCATCGACTTCGCGAGAGATTCGTTGAATGGGAGCTTTGAAGGTCTGCCCAGGATAAGCAGGAACCGTGAAAGAAACGAGTTGGCCCGTCTTCATATCCCCAACCTGCGCCTCTGGAATGGGCACAACGAGGCGGAGACGTCTGTCGTCCACGATCTGAAGAATGGGCTGTGCTCCGCCTGCGCCGGAAGCAGGACCGATGAGTGCGCCCGGATGGAGATTGCGGGTTGTAACGACACCGTCAAACGGGGCAGTGATCGTGAGATAGGATTCCGTCTGGCTAAAGCTGCGCAGCGCTTCTTTCGTTGCTTCTGCGTTCTGGGTTGCAGCATCGACCTGCCCTTTGTCGGCAGAGACCGTTTGTCCAGCAACAAGCACGTCGTTCTCTGCGAGCACGCCGGGCGTCTTGGCGGCTTCCACCATGTGGAGATAGGTGCCGTTGTCCGAGGCTAGTTTTGCCTGTGCTGTCGCGAGTTGCGATTGAGCCGCCCTGACTGCAGCCTCCGCCTGGGAACGCTGACTCACGAGTTCAGGAGCAGTGAGCTTGACCAGCAATTGTCCCCGATGCACATGCGACCCACGATCGACGGTCACAATTTCTACGAAGCCGGTCACCTTCGGATAGATATCGACCTGCTCATACGGTGCGAGTTGCGCGGGCAACGCAATCATTGTCTGCAACTTCTTCGATACGATTACGACCGTGCTGACGGTGGTGGGTGCATTCGGCGCAGAAGGAGCAGGTGTTGCTCCGTTCTTATCGGAGGTCGCAGAGCTGCAGCCCAAAATCGTAATCATCAACACCGAAGAAGCTAAGAGCAGGCCCTTCATCGTCCAACCTCCGAGGATCGTTCAAACCATTTGCTATTGGGGTCTTCAGGATCCAGTGAGCGCGATCCCGTCGATGCATTGCGCTGTGCAAGACCAAAAACCATGGGCAGAAGAAAGAGCGTTGCTACGGTTGCAACCGCTAGACCACCGATCACAGCGCGCCCCAGAGGAGCTGTCTCTTCGCTTCCTTGACCGAAGGCGAGTGCCATTGGGATCATTCCCGCAATCATGGCAAGACTCGTCATCAAAACCGGACGCAGTCGCTCTGCAGCCGCAGCGCGCGCTGCCTCTGGGGCGCCTGCGCCCTTCAAGCGATTCTGTTCTGCAAAACTGACAAGCAGAATCGCGTTCGCAACCGCAACACCAATCGCCATAATCGTTCCCATGAAGCTTTCTAGATTCAGCGTAGTCCCGGTGAGGAACAACATGAGCACTGAACCGGCAAGGACGGCGGGAGCAGTCGAGAGGACCACAAGCGCCAGCTTCAGAGATTGAAAGTTTGCCGTGAGCAACAGAAGAATCACGCCGATGGCGGCCACCAGCCCGATAGCGAGTTCACCAAAAATCTGTTGTAAGGCGCTCACCTGTCCGCGAACTGCAGTTGTCACACCGCGCGGAGGCGCACCGACATCGATTACCGCTTTCTCGATCGCGTTGTTTGCCCTTCGCAGATCACGGCCGCCGAGGTTGGCGGAAAGCGCCAGCATCCATTGACCATTCTGGCGATCCAGTTCCCCCGGAACTGTACTCGATCTCAAGTCGGCAAGCTGGTTCAAAAGGGGCTGGGCCCCGGTTGTGCTGCCGACTGGAATGTTCCCGATGTCTGCGAGCGATGTCATCTTCGGTTGTGGGACCTGCACCTGAACCTGATAGCTGACTCCGGACTTTGGATCACGCCAGTAGCTCGGCGCGACGAACCGACTCGAAGCGGTAGCAGAAACAACTGCGGAGCCAATAGCGTCGGCCGTTGTACCGAGTTGGCCCGCGATTGTTCGGTTCGTTCGGATGTCAACCGTTGGGTAGTGCAGCGGCTCCTCGTATTCCAGGTCTCTGAGTTCTGGTAAAGTAGCGAGTTTTTTACGAACACGTTCTGCGTAGCTGGCGACATCGGCATACTGCGGGCCCGCGACCGTCACTTCCGCCAAAGATGAAGAGCCAAAACTCAGAATCTGGCTGATGAGATCACCGGGGTCGAACGAGAACTTTGCCTCAGGAAACTGCTGAGGCAGCTTCCTCCGCAGTTGTTCCTCGAGATCTGCGAGTTGGAGAGAACTCTCTGGTTTGAGCCCGACGTTGATGATGGCCTGCTGCGGGCCGCTCGTCCAAAGAAAGACAGCGTTGATCGGATACGAAGATCCCTGGGTGCCGACGTATCCCAGGCTCAGATCCAGATTCTTGTCGCCTGCAGTCTCATGGATAGAAGCAAGAACTCGCTTCACCAACTCTTCTGTTACTGCAACGCGGGTTCCATCCGGCGCGTCAATGCGAAGGCGGAACTGAGTCGATGCGGCAGACGGGAATATTTCCTCGGCTATATGAGGCGTTATGAACAGTAGTACGAGGAGAGCGACGATACCGTAAGCACTCAGAAGAATCGCGGGAATGCTCATCGCTTTCTGAAGCGCTCGTTCGAATCGCCTGCGGAAACGATCAAAACTGCCTTCGGTGTGCGGCTTCTGCCTTTCGGTTTCAGACTTGGCCTTCAACATCCAATTGGCCAGGACTGGAACGATTGAACTGGAGAGCAGATACGAGGCACCCATCGCGAAGCCGACAGCGAGCGATAGGGGCAGGAAGAGAGATTGAGCTGGGCCCGTCATGAAGAAGGACGGTATGAACACCGCCATCACACAGAGCATCGCGAGCAGTCGAGGTAGCGCCACCTCGCGACTCGCGAGAAGAACTGCCCTCGCCGTGTTTTCTCCGTTATCCAGGTGAACATGGATATTTTCCAGAAGAACGGTTCCCTCGTCGACGAGAACGCCCACCGAAAGGGCGAGCCCGCCGAGGGTCATGATGTTGATCGTCTGTCCCGACAGCTTGAGGAGTACCACTGCCGTCAAGAGCGCAAACGGAATCGTGATAACCACAATCAGCGAAGATCGCCAATCCCGAAGGAAGAGCAGTAGCGTCAGTCCGGTGAGCAATGCGCCGATGATGGCTTCTCGCAGAACCGACATGAGGGCGCCCCGGACATACGCAGACTGATCGAACTCATAGGTGATTTGGATGTCTTCGGGAACGAGCGATTGGAAGCGCCCGAGATTCTGCCGGACCTCTTTCACAACTGTCAGCGTTGAAGCATCCGGCCTCTTTGTGACTGGGATATAGATGGTGCGCTTCCCATTCAGCAGTGCATAGCCTGCGAGAAGATCGGAGGAGTCGGAGACACTCCCGACATCGCGGATATAGACCGACGCTCCCGAACCCAGCTTGAGGGGAATGTCGAGTAGATCGTTGATTTGGGTCACTGTGGAGTCCGTTGTCACCAGCGTATGCGTTGTCCCGATGTCGGCATTGCCTGCCGGCTGAATGCTGTTGCCGCTCGTCAGCGCCTGAACGACCTTTTCTGGCGAAAGTCCATATGCCTGCAGCTTCTGCGGATCGACATTGATGACGATCGTTCTCTGGTTGCCTCCGAATGGAGGAGGGGATGAAACACCAGGCAGCGTTGCGAAGACAGGGCGGACCCGATTCAGTGCAAGGTCCTGAATCTCAGCAAGCGTTCGCGACGGGCTGGAAAAGACCATATATCCCACCGGCAGCGTCCCAGCGTCGTAACGAATGACGAAGGGCGAAACCGTTCCGGGAGGCATGAAGGCTCGGGCGCGATTCACATACGAGATCGTCTGGGCAAGAGCCTCGCTCATGTTTGTTCCGGGATGGAATGTGAGTCGAAGCAAGGCTGTGCCCTGGATGGACTTCGCCTCGACACTCTCAATCCCATTGATATAGAGGAAGTGGTACTCGTAATAGTACGAAACGAATCCCTCCATCTGCTGCGGACTCATGCCGCCATACGGCTGCGCCACATAGATGACCGGCAGATCGAGGTTCGGAAAGATGTCCACGCGGGTCCGCATGATCGCCAGCACAGACGAGAACGCGAGAGCGACAACAAGGACGATGATGGTGATGGGACGCCGAAGGGCGATACGAATAAGCCACATGAATGCTACTTTCCTTTCGCCTGGCTCTGCAGCAACTGCAGAAATGGCAGGAGGTTGCCTTGGGCTGCGGCAACCCCAAGTTCGGCCCGCCAGACTCCCAGGCGAGCAATCGCATCATCCCCTTCCGCTTGCGCGAGGACTCCCTCTGCCGCCGAGACGTCCACCACGGTGGCTAAACCAGATCGATATCGGGCCTGTTGCTGCTGTTCGCTAGTCCGTGCAGCCGCAAGCTCGATGGGCGTGTTTGCTGACAGCTTGCGGGCTCCGGCGAGATTTGCTTGAGCCTGTTCAACCGCTGTCGTTACATCGCTGACCGCTTGGTCCAGGCGCGAGTGCTCGGCCTGAACGTTCGCTTCCTGAACGCGACGTTGATCGCGGAGATTGAAAAAATCTAGGGCGGCAAAGGAAACCTGGACACCTGCCGCCCAGTTGAGTGTGTCTGGTGCAAGCCCTGCGGAGCCACCGGGAAATGGTCCGCTGGCATTCGTCCCTGCGCCCCTACCGAAAACGACTCCGGAAGTGGTGAAGACCGGGACATAGCTGCGGTCAAGAAATCGCTTCTGAGCCTCCTGCTGAAGGTTCAGCGCATGCTCTTCAAGCACCGCGGGGTGATTTGCAGTCGCAGTAACGGACAGATCGGTCAAAGGCGGCGCAGTGAGAAGACCTGAAGCGTCCACTTCAGCTTGCTCTTGTTTTGTCTGCAGATACTCGGCGAGCGCGGCGCGCCTGACTGCAACCTGAGTCTCAACCTGAATCAGTTGGTTTCGTGCGAGCGCCACTTGCGCGTCGGCCTGGGAAGCATCCGCGCCAGGACGGAGTGTGTTATCGACCAGAACATGAACTACTTTGTCGAAGGACTCGTAGCGTTGGACGTTCGCCTTTGCGACTGTCACCAGCTGCTCTGCTGCAGCAAGATCAAAGAACGCGCTTCCGGCGTTTGCGCTCACTTGCAATTGCGTAAGGAATGCTGCCTGCCTTGCCGCCTCACTCCCTTGTCGAGCCACCTCGACCTTAGCGCTTCGCGCTCCGAAGTCGAAGGGTTGCCAACTAACCAAAGCACCACCGGTGCTGTTCCACGCGCTTCGCGTCGGATCGGCCGGAAGGACGGCTCCAGTCACACTGGGAATGACTGCCTGTGGCAGCAAGAGTCCGAGGATGTTATTTGCGGTCGCTCGATCCGTCTGCCAGAGGATGTCGGAGTGTGGTAGATAGGCAGTCTTGGCGACTCCAATGGCTCCCTGCGCGGCCCTCTGCTGCGCCTGTGATGCTTTAATAGCGGGGTAGTTAGCGTTTGCTGTTTCGATCACCTGTTCCAACGTCATGGCAGTTGGTCCGTTTTTCTCGGTTGCCTGGGCGAATGAGCTGACGGGTATTGTCGGCAACGCAAAGAACAATAGGCATGTCGCGCTGAAGAGGACCAATGAATATCTACGCATGGAAGGAACCAGCACTCAGGGTCAGGGCAGCTATCCCCAATCGCCCAAATCATATCATCGAAATTCGATACTATGATGTAAGCCGTCGACAGGAGCGTATCCTTTGGTCGTGTTATCACATCAACGGGAACTCTTTACCGGTCTCATTCGAATCCATGTGTTGATCCATGCCGCTCATGAGTCTCTCTTTGGCCTGGCGATGATGGAAGAGCTGAAGCATCACGGCTACCGGATTGGACCAGGAACTCTTTATCCCCTCCTCCACGGAATGGAGCGCAACGGGCTTCTCGTTTCGGAATTATTGAACGTCAGCGGGCGAAGACGAAGAGTCTACAAACTAACCAAAGCGGGAAAGAGAGCCTTGGAAAGAGCAAAGATAAAGGTCGACGAATTGCACTATGAACTTCACGAAGATCTTCCGAGGAAGGTCTCTCACCTGCATGTACGAGAGCACTGTCGCTAGTCACTCCACATGGACGAATAGTCGCCTATGCGTCCAGTTGCGGACTGGACAACTCACCCGGGTTCGATGCCAAGCCGGTCGTTCACCGCGACTCTCAAACGCTGCTTGCAGCCGATGTAGCGCTCCGTCGTTTGTACTGAGACGTGCCCGAGAAGGAACTGGATCTGCTCAAGCTCGGCGCCGGCATAATGGCGAAATCGCGCACAGGAGCGTCGGAGATCGTGTGGTGCAAGCCGTGGAATGTTCATAGTTGCGGCCGTCTTCTTGATCACGTGCCAGACCGTCTTGTCTGAGATGCCGTGCCCCCAGAGTTTGCCTGCCCGACAGACACATCGGAATAGCGGGCCGCTCTCGATACCGGCTGCCGTCAACCAGACATCGAGCGTTTCCTTCACCCAATTCGGTACTGGGACGGTTCGTATGTGCCTTCCTTTGCCGACCAAGTCTACAATGGCCCAGCGCTCCTCGCGACGCAGCAAGCTCTCCAAGGCCAGTTCCGCAAGCTCGCGGCGGCGCAGCCCGCAACCGAGCAGAGTGGCCAGAATCGCCCGATTGCGTTTTCCAGTAAGAGTCTGGTCATCGGGTAACTGCCAGAGCGCCGACGCCTCATCCGCCGTAAGCCAGTTGCCCAAACGAGAGCCCAGTTTGCGGACACCTTTGACGCGATGGATTCCGGCTGCCAGTTCGGGGCTCAACAGACCAGCGTCGGCTGCCTCGTAAGCCAGCCGACGCACAGCTGCCAGTCGGACGTTGATGGTTCCAGGCGCGAGGCCGCGCTCCTCCAGGTGAAACCGATAGCGCAAAACCACTGTTTTGTTGAATGCCAGTCGCGGCTCAGAACAATACCAGGCAACGAACTCGTCAATAGCATGCTGGTATCCGCGCCTTGAATCCGGAGAACCGAGGCTTCGAAGGACTGCGGCTTTCGAGTGTTGCAGATCGGGTATGCCGAGCTTAATCTTGGGTCGGTTCTTCTTGCCCTTCGCTTTCCTTGTAGATGTCTTCCTCATGATTGCCGTCCTCCCTGCGGCGGATGATGAGGTTAACGAGTCGCGAACCCGGTGTCTGCTGTTACCCTGCTCTTGAATCAGGTGATGGGTAGCCGGCTTTACGGCCAAGTGGATCGGTACGGGGTCGGATCGCCGGGCGGAAACCATCACATGCATCTCAGAGGGCGGGGACGATCTCAATGCGCAGTATGTGGAGAAACTCAATCGCCTGACTGCTGAGTCCTGGAGAAAGCGAGGGCCCTAGAATTTTAGGTAGTTTCCAGGAACGCCATTTCCCGTTGCACAATTACACGGATGGATTTACCAACCCTGTAGGAAACCCTAACAGCTGAAGGGGGTCTTCATGAGACGGACAAGGTTGATAGCACTGGGCACGGCCTGTGCAACGATCACGGCCGTCATGTTCATCTCGGTTCACGTTGTCGGCGGACAAAGTGAAGCAGCGTCTTCGCCCAGCACACAGGTCTACAACCCGTACCGGCCTGGTATTCTGCCGTCTGATTTGAGTTCCGAAACAGCTCGGGTGCAACGGGAGGTGGATCTCATCGAAGAACGAGCGCTTGCACGGTGGCACAGGTTAAAGAAGCCGATTCTGACAGGTCAGCCGCCGGTCCTTCAGAATACGGGGACGGAAGCAATAGAAACGCTCGGCGAACTTATGCTTTACGACAGGAATATCTCGCCGGGCAAAAACCAGGCATGCGCGTCCTGTCACATGCCATACGCTGGTTTTAGCGGACCGATCCCATCGGTCAACCTGACAATGGTTGCGTTTCCCGGAACCGTTCACTTTCGGGCCGGCAAGCGGACACCACAACGACACCCCTATTCACCATTCTTCCCTGTACTCCAATACAACCGGGAGCAGGGGTTGTTCTTTGGTGGAAACTTCTGGGATTCACGCGCAACCGGATACAGGTTAAGGATTCCTGACGCCGAGCAGGCACAGGGTCCTCCAGTCGACACTCAGGAAATGGGCTTCCCCGATACTGCCTGCATCGCGTTTCGGCTTTCGCAGGCCGTGTACAGGCCTCTCTTTGAAGAGGTATGGGGCGAAGGCTCATTCGATATCAAGTTCCCAAGCGAGACCGAGCGCATTTGCGCAACCCCGGGAGGAGCTGCTGTGTTTGGCGGAAACACGACGCCGGTGCCTCTTAGTGCAGGCGATCGAACCCGCGCAAACATAGTTTATGACCGCTGGGCACAGTCTATCGACTCATATGAGCAGTCCGTACAGGTCAGCCCTTTTTCGTCGAAATTCGACGCATTCCTGGCCGGCAAGTACACATTCACTGCATATGAGATGGCGGGTTTCAAACTGTTCAATGGCAAAGGCAATTGCAATTCATGCCATCTCGACGGACGAGGAACCACTTTGAAATCAGATCAGGCGGACACCAGCTCGGCTGCCATGGTGAACCCTCTGTTCACCTGCTTCGGCTCGGCAAATGAGGGTGTGCCGCTGAATCCCAGTGATGCTTTCTACTATCAGACCGAGCCGGATTCCTACGGGTTCATTGCCAATCCTTACGGCTTCGGCTACAGAGATCTGGGACTCGGGACTTTCCTCAGAAGCGGATTCGGTTCCGGCCCCAATCCGAACGTGAACTGGAAACAATACGCGCCCACGGTCGACGGCCAAATGCAGGTATCCAGCGTGCGCGACGTGGCGTTGGCGCCGCCGCAATGTCCTACTACCGAAGCCCCCGGACCATATTTCCAGAAAGGATTCTTTCACAACGGCTACTTCAAGAGCCTGAAGCAGGTCGTGCATTTCTACAATACGCGCGACAAGTATGCGTACCCGGTTACGTCCGGTCATTGTCCGAAGGGAACGATCGAAAAAGTAAATTGCTGGCCTATGCCAGAGGTGCGGAACAATATCGATATGACCAGCGGCAATCTTGGCCTGACAGATCAGGAGGAGAACCAGATCGTCGCATTTCTGCAAACGTTGTCGGATGGCTTCACGAAGTCTTACCCCAATAGTGATGTTTATACGGGCGCCTGCATGAGGGGTGGTTCGGCGGCGACTCAGGGCAATGAGTTACTGATCCCGACTCCACCTCTCCCGCCCTGCGCATCCGCGATCTGTGGCGTTCAGCCTGTTCCGAGTCCGTCGATTCCGTAATGTGGAAGGCGGGAAATGCCAAGAGCACCGTTGATCATCTGTCTGTAAGTGAGGTATGAGCATGAACAGAGCGCTTGCCATTTTGGCGATCTCGGCTTTGAGCGGCAGCCTCTGCGCTCAGGTAAGTCCGACCACTCCAGAAGCTCCGCAGGTGCGAATCATAGAGGGACCCAGGATCGAGTTGGCCAAGGAGTATCTGACGATTATCAGCTGGACAACCAATAATCCCGGCGGATCCCCGGTGCATTACGGAGTCGTGCACTACGGTACCGATCCGAATCGCCTGATCGAGACCGCCAAATCTCCGATCCGCTTGAATCCGGATCATCCATCGACGGTTTTCCGAGTACGTCTTGATAACCTCAAGCCGCAGACGACTTACTACTACATGGTCGACTCGATGCAGGCCAGTGGCAAGAGCGAAGGTGTGAAGAGTCCGGTCAACCACTTCACTACACCTTAGAGAGGCCCCAGGGTTATTTCAGCGGATAAAGCTTGATATCGCGGAAGAAGATTTCGGCGCCTTCGGACTGGAAGAGGATTTTGCCGCTGGCGGGGAAGGCGTCGGTCCCCTCGTTAGCCAGCTTGCCGTTTACGTATTGCCAGACTTGCCGGCTCCTGATTCCAGTCGGCGAAGGCCGTCTGGCCGGTGATGGACCAGCCGGGCGTGCGCCGCGAGATCACTCTCGCCGACCTTCCCCAGCCCAAGCCCGACGAGGCCGTCAACAACACGTCGCACGTCGTCCCTCGCCCCGCCGACTCGTGGCCCGTCGCTCCCGACGGCTTCAAAGTTACACTCTACGCCGGAGGCGATGCTGCTCCCATGCAACGTGCTGACAATAAGGAGCACATGCAGTTGAGTGGGGGCACCTTCACCATGCCGCGCCTCATCCGCACCGCCCCCAACGGCGATCTCTTTCTCGCTGATTCCCGTGCCGTACCATCTTCATCCTCCGCGGCGTAGGACCAGAACTGCTGCGCCGGTAATGTCATAGGAAGAAGCGTCGCAGCTGCGACGAGAACGATAGAGGAAGAGTATCGCATAGGTAAGCACCTCAGGTAGGAAAGCTATGGTGTTCTGATTTGCGTGTCTGCGAGATATCTAATGGCGATATCGCCAGCGCGCCGGTGGACACTTCCTGCCGTGTTACTTAATAGTGTTTTGCTACGCCGCTCCCTCTCGGGCGTTTTTCCAAAGGTCAATCGAGCCTTCTTGTGCGTGGCGATCAATCTCCGACAATTCTGCATCCGTGAACTGGAGCTTCTTCACCGCATCGAGCGAGTTATCGAGTTGCTCCACGTTACGCGCTCCGATGAGTGCTGAAGTTACCCGCTTGTCACGTAACACCCATGCGATCGCCATCTGCGCCAGTGACTGTCCGCGTTCCTTCGCAATCTCGTTCAGGGCCCGCACTCGCGCAAGATTTTCTTCGCTCAGGAACTCTTTCTGAAACGAGCCTGCTTCCTTCGCGCGAGAATTCGCCGGAATACCATTCAGGTACTTGCTCGTCAGCAGCCCCTGGGCCAACGGAGAAAACGCAATGCAGCCCACACCTAATTCCTCCAGCGTGGCGAGCAGACCCTTCTCGACCCAGCGGTTCAGCATTGAGTACGACGGCTGATGAATCAGCAGCGTGACGCCTTGGCTCTTCAAAATCTGTGCTGCCTCGTGCGTCCGCTCCGGACTGTAGGACGAAATACCCACATATAAAGCCTTACCTTGCCGCACTGCCTGCACGAGCGCGCCCATTGTTTCTTCAAGCGGAACATCGATGGTCGGCCGGTGCGAATAGAAAATGTCGACGTAGTCGAGTCCCATGCGCCCCAGGCTTTCGTCCAGGGAAGCGAGCAGATACTTGCGCGAGCCGCCCACGCCGTAGGGTCCCGGCCACATATCCCATCCTGCTTTCGTCGAAATAAGGAGTTCGTTCCGGTGGTCGCTAAAGTCTTTCCGCAAAATGCGGCCGAAGTTCTCTTCGGCCGAACCATACGGTGGGCCGTAGTTGTTCGCCAAGTCGAAATGTGTCACGCCCCTGTCGAACGCTCGGCGGATGACCGCTCGTCCGGTCTCGAAAACATCGATGCCGCCGAAGTTCTGCCACAGGCCAAGCGAAACCGGCGGCAACACGATCCCCGATTGCCCGCATTGTCGGAACATCGCTTCGTCATACCGCCTCACATCGGGCAAGTAACTCATTGACACAGACTCTCCTTCTCTTTCAAACCTTTGTGACCAACGACAAACGGGGTAATAGCTGCCAGATCCAAGTCTCCATTTGAGGGAAGGCTGGAGGCAAGCACGGACTGGGTAACGGATGCCGCGGGCAGATTGGCCCCTGCGTTCACGGCGGTCTCCATGACCAGGTCCATATCTTTGCTCATCAGCCGCAAAGGGAATTCCGGCGAGTAGTCGTTGTTCCTTATCTTCTGGAACTTCCCCACAAACGCCGGAGCGATGACCGCTGTTTTGGACAGAACATCGAGCAGAACGTCTCGATTCAATTGAAGATGCTCACCCAGGGACACTGCTTCCGCGATGGCCTGCATTTCGACGCCGAGCAGGAGGTTGACGATCAGTTTCATTTGAACGCCGGAAGAGCCGCCTCCGATCAAGAACCACTGTTTGGCGATGGACTCATAAATAGGAATGCATTGCTCGAAGGTATCCCGCTCCCCGCCAGCAAACAATGTGATCTTTCCAGCGTCGACTGCCGGCGTGGAGCCCGAGATAGCCAGATCAAGGAGACTGAGTCCCCGGGTTGAAGCCTCCTGATGTAGAAGGCGCGATAGCTGTGGCGAGATGGTGCTCATTTCAAGAAGGATGGTGCCCGGCTTCTCTGCGGAAAGAACGCCATCTTTGTCGAGATACACGGAGTGAACAGCCGCATCATTGGCCAGGCAGGAAAGAACCACATCGGAATCAGCCACAAGCTCTGCAAGCGATGCCGTGATCCGTATGCCCTTTTGACTCATCGCTCTTGCCGGATCTGGACTGCGATTCCATGCCTGAACATTCCAGCCTGATGAATGCAGGCGTTGTGTCAGCCGGCTCCCCATGAGTCCCAGGCCGATAAATCCAATTTTCGCGGTGTTTTTACTAAGTGTGTTTGCAGGCATGACGCTCACGCAATCTCCTCGCTCTCAATGCGTCGTAACTTCTCTTGGCGATTATCGACGATTCTGTATAACCCAACCTTTCTGGAAGACTCGGCGGTTTGGCGATTATGCCTAGGTATAGGCAACTCGCGTGCCAAAGTCGAAGTCATTTAGAAGTAAATAACTGCATGTGAACGGAGACTTTGCGCAAGTTTTCGCTCTCTAGAAGCTGCTGGATCGTGTCGGCCATCCGACAGCTGTCCTTCCGTGGTCATACATGTCAGCGCACTGCTATTGCAGAGGCGAGTCAGGCTCTTGCTGAGCCATCCCAATCACATCGTGCCAGCTTTGGAGAGGCGGCGGGAAATTCCCAGCCTCTGCATCTTGTGTATCAGCGTGGTGCGCGCCAAGCCAAGTTCAGCGGCCGCGCCTTTTGGACCGCCGATTACCCAACCGACTTCTTCAAGGGCGTGCAGGATCAGAGTTCGCTCGGACTCCCTCAGTGTAGTTCCAGCCGGGGCGGTGATCACATCCTCCATCGCTGCCGTCGGCAATGGATTTGGAAGGACTCCATCATCTGAAAGAATAACCGCGCGTTCGATCAGGTTCTGCAGTTCACGAATATTACCCGGCCACGGATACGAGGTCAGCGCAGCCATCGTTTCTTCGGAAATATGTTCGATTTGCTTACCCATCCGGCGACCGAAGATCTCAACAAAGTGCGTCACCAGTGCCGGAATGTCTTCGCGACGCGATCGCAACGGCGGCAGCAGGACCGGAAACACATTCAGACGGTAGTAGAGGTCGCTGCGAAATTCGCCCCTCTTCAACATTTCCGGAAGATTGCGGTGCGTCGCGGCAACCAGCCTGACGTCCACCCGGTGAGTCCGGGTGCTGCCCAATGGCTCGAATTCCTGTTCCTGCAGCACTCGCAACAGTTTGGGCTGAAGGGCCAACGGGATATCTCCAATCTCGTCGAGGAACAGGGTGCCCTTGTCGGCGAGCTCGAACCGGCCTGTCTTCTGCGCGACAGCTCCAGTGAACGCGCCTCTCTCGTGACCGAAAAGCTCACTTTCCAGAAGGTCAAGCGGAATGGCCGCGCAATTCAGCTTTATGAATGAGTGTCCGCAACGCGAGCTGATGTTGTGAATCGCACGCGCAATCAGCTCCTTGCCAGTGCCGGTCTCTCCCTGGATCAAGACCGTGGAATCGGTCGGCGCTACTCGTTCCACTTGTTCGAGGACCGATTCCAGAGGAGGGCTGTTACCTACAATCTGCTCGAATCTACGTCCACAACAACTTTGATTACTATTACCGAGTCGTTCGAAAGTCCCCACTGAGAGCCTCCTGGCGCCGCGTGCACTTTCCTAATCGAGATCAGCTTTCCAGAGCTGCTCGAACACTCTCCAGCAGAGCTTCATCATCGAACGGTTTTGCCAGGAACTCCACAGCGCCTGCTCGCAGCGCCTGCATCCGCATTTTTGCGTCGCCGTGTGCAGTGATGAAGATGGTCGGAATCCGGCAGTGTTCAGCATTCAGCCTGGCCTGCAGTTCCAGACCAGACATTCCCGACATGCGGATGTCGGCAATCAGACATGCAGTCCGATGCTGCTGGCCGGCGCTCAAAAACTCCTCAGCGGAGGCAAACGCTTGCGCAGACAAACCGGCCGATTTCAGCAGGCCCTTCAACGCGTTGCGCATCAAATCGTCGTCATCGACAACCGCAACCATATTGACCTCTCCCTCACTCGCCATAAGACGAACTTAGCAGCGTCATCACGGTGCCGCAATCATGCTTTGGTATATGGGGCTAATACTTGCTGATAGAGACCGAAGTGCCAATTGCTCGATAGAAGCTGTGAAGACAAGAGTTAGCAGAACAATGGAAAGTGGCGGGTTTGCCTGGTGTAATTACGGTCACCAAATCTGCTACTTGCTGTCCGGGAGGTCAAGCTTTGCCGCCATTCTGACTAGTTCCGCCAATGATTCAGCCTGCATCTTCCGCATCACGTGTCCGCGGTGGATCTTGATGGTAATTTCGCTATTCCCAAGCTCAAAAGCTATTTGCTTATTGAGTTTGCCAGAAACCACAAGGGCCATGATCTCCCGCTCGCGCGTTGTGAGCGACTGATAGCGTTTTCGCAACTCGGCAACCTCACTCTGCTGTTGGCGGGCAACACGGTCGCGCTCTAAAGCCAGGTGGATCGCATCCAGCAGCTCCTGGTCTCGAAAGGGTTTGGTCAGGAACTCCACGGCGCCGGACTTCATAGCTTTCACCGTCATAGGAATATCTCCATGGCCGGTGATGAAGATGATAGGAATCCGGACGTCCGCGTCGGCCAACTGGCGCTGAAAGTCGAGACCGTTTACTCCAGGAAGCCTCACGTCCAAGATAAGGCAGCTCGGCACGTCAGGCCGCTTGCTCTGCAAGAACTCTTGCGCCGTCCCGAAGGTCTCTGACCGCAAACCAACCGACTTCAGCATTCCTTGAATGGCGGCGCGAACCAGGGCATCATCATCGATGACAAACACCGCGGCAGGGCCTGATGTCACGGTTATCCTCCGGTCTTAGCAGGTAACGAGAAATGGAAACTGGCGCCCCGCGGAGAGTTGTTGCCGGCCCACAAGCGGCCACCGAGTGCTTCTACGATTGAGCGGCTGATCGACAGTCCCATGCCGGTGCCGTGGGGCTTCGTGGTAAAGAATGCGTTGAAGATTTGGTCCGTCTGTTGCGCGGGCAGCCCTACGCCGGTATCGCTGATGGAAATCATGAGTTGCTCATTCTCTGCCAGCTCAGACTTGATAGTTAGCTCGCGTGTCCCATCAACAGCCTTCATCGCGTCGAAGCTATTGATCATGAGGTTCATTACCACCTGCTGCAATTGAACGCGATCTCCCTCGAGCTTGGGAAGATTTGTCGCCAGTTCTGTCCGGACTGATACCGAGCACTGCATTGCCTCGGCCCGAAGCAAGACGATCATCTCTTGAATGGCTTCGTTGATATCAAACAACTGCTGCTCCGCCACGCCCTTTTTGAAGAGCAGGCGGATTCGGGTGATGATCTCCGCCGCTCGGGTTGCGTCTTTCACGATTCTAGAGGCCGCTTCCCGCGCCTCTTGCAGATCGGGCTGATCGCGGTTAAGCCAGCGCAAACAGGTATTGGCGTCGGTGACGGCGGCAGCAATCGGTTGATTCACTTCGTGTGCCAGGGAAGCCGTGAGCTCTCCCATGGCGGTCACCCGGCTGACGTGTGCGAGTTCCGCCTGCGCCTGGCGGAGCTTTTCTTCGGCGCGCTCGCGCTCTTCATCCGCTCGCTGGCGTTCAAAGCTCTCTGCTTGCAATGCCTCGTTGGTAATCTTGAGGTCTTGCACGGTTTCTTTCAAATCATCCCGAGCGCGCCTAAGCGATTCCGTGGCCCCCCTTTGCCTAGCGGTCAGCAAGCCGACAAACAGGACTGACGCCGTAAAGATGAGGAGGCGTGGTATGTCCTCGGGTTTTGCAACGAAGGAGTGCTTCGGAGGCAGGAAGTAATAATAGAAAGCAACGGTGGAAAGGGCCGTCGCGAGTAGACCAGGGCCGGTTCCGCCAAACCACGCGCTCAAAATGACGGCGAAAGTAAACAAGGAAACCGGAGCAGATCGCAGTTCGAGTGGCGGCCACTTAGCAATGATGAGCGCCGTGACGACGGATAAAACAGCAATCGCATAGCTCCGGCTTACACGCGATTTGTGCCCCAAAAGAAGATCAAACTTTGACATACTTCTGTTCCGACAACGCAAGGGTATCGGCCTATGCGAGCAAATCTTAACATCCGTGCGCTCTCGCAGGAGTTGACCTGGCGTTGCGGCGGGTGGAATCGCAGGAGTCCAGGGTCGCCGGAACATCACCTTGTAGTAGCAACGTCGCATGGACTTGCGCTCGCAATTCGAAGCGGCTAGATCACCATCGTGCGCCGTTCACTGGTGAAAGCCTTCTCGGTGAGCAATCGGTGCAATTCAGAGATGAGCTCTGCCGGCGGCTGTTTGGTGCTGACGCAAGCATCCACTGACGGCGGCAAGCGGTCGCACTGGGCGCGGCACAGCAGGATGATCGGAACATCGGGGCGAACCGCCTTTAGGCTTCGCACCATGTCAAAGCTGGTCACTTTCGGCTCTCTGTGATCGAGCACGACGGCAGCAATTGGGTGCAGGATGAAGAGCAGCGCGACGGCTTGCATTGCACTATTGGTGCTGACAACGTCATAGCCAGCAGTCCTGAGTGCCGCTAATGCCTCTTTGCTGTCCCTCCCTGAATCGAGTATGTAGAGAATTGTCTCGGTCGCCATGTGTTCACGTCTTCGTCTTCGTCGAAGCACGTGAGTTTCCACATCGTATTCAAGGGAAGTTGCGTCCCATGAAGCAGCTCCGGCCGAGATTACCTGCTCCCCAGTCCTTCTGAGGACACAAGCTGTCCATTGTTGTCGGCCAGTCGACAGTGACGATGCTGTATTGGCGTGGTGTCCGGACCGGCCATTCGTCCCAAATGAAGCGTTGCCAACAACATGTAAAAGCGCAACCGCGACCGGCACAAAATGGCGAGGCGATTGCAATTTATCGAGTTGATCGATCACCAGTCCGCTGTTGCGAGCGATGAGCTCGTCATTTGTTCCATAGTTGCTTGATCACACAAACACACGAAGGAGAAGCAAATGAAACGCACTGCAATTATCGCACTTATACTGATGACTCCGGCGGCTCTCTTAGCAGCGTCGAAGAACTCTGGAAACGTGACGTTTTCAGAAACAGTCACGGTTAATGGAACCCAGGTGCCCCCAGGAAACTATCGAGTCGAGTGGCAGGGAACGGGTACATCAGTGGAAGCCAGCATACTTCGGGGAGGAAAAGTGGTTGCAACCTCACCAGCCACAATAGTCACGGGTAAAACCGATCTTGACGGCGCCTTTGAATCGAGGGATGGAGAGAACAACTCACACATTCTCAATGCGATCGATTACACGAACTTTTCATTGCGCTTTGATCAGGGAAACGCCAGCACTACGGGCAAGAGCTCAGTAAACCCGGCTGAATAAATTGAGGGCGAAGGCGCGGCGTCGTCCCGCGCCTCGCTCTTGAGACTTCCACCTGAATAACTGGAATCAGATGCAGGCGAACGAGTTCGAAACGCCGTCATCAGGGCAGTCCCAGGAGGGCTGGTCATGGCCATCAATTCGCAGTACAAACCAGATTCGACGATCAGCGTTGTACATTCAGGAGCTCTGAGTGCTGAAACGGCTCAGACTTCGGGATCACTCAGGCTCTCTGCCGTGTCCGCTGCACAGCATCGTCTCCTCTTTATGGGCTGGCGTCTTTGTAGTGGAGCCCTCGGCCAGGACCGGTATTCATCATCACGGCGAGCAGGATACCGTGGTGTATTTGCTGCAAGGTGAGGCTATCGTGCGTTGGGGTGAGCATGGAGAACACTCGGCAACGGTGAGAGCGGGCGACTTTCTGCATGTGCCGGCGTGGTTGCCCCATAGAGAAGAGAATCCCCCAATGGATGAACCATTTCGCTGGGTCGTCGTGCGAAGCACACCTGAGCCGATCATTGTGAATCTTCCGGACGACTTTTGGGCATCAAAAAGTTGAAGGGGCCTGGCACTGTTAACGTACGTCATACATGTTGAGGAGAGCCGCGGGCAGACCTGCGAAGAAACAAAAAGAGATTCCCTGAACATCACTATGGCGCCTTAAGTGGTAAAGGAGTGGCTCTATGACTGAACTTACGCTTTCCGCCGCAGCCGCAGGAACCTTCGTTATCGGCGGCGATCTTACAGTGAACCGAATGGGCTATGGTGCGATGCGCATCACCGGGCCCGGCATATGGGGACCTCCCGCGGACAAAAACGCTGTGCTGGCCACGCCGGCGAAGGAGGCGCACGAGGCCATCAAGAAGGTCTCAAGCGATCTTCGTGCGACTCCTCTGCAGGTCGCTCTGGCGTGGCTTCTCAAACGCTCCAGAGTGATCCTGCCCATTCCCGGAACTTCCTCAGTCAAGCACCTCGATGAGAACATTGCCGCTGGGGCGCTTGAACTCCCCCAGTCAGCATATGATGAGTTGTCCGCGGTCAGCGTTCCCCCTGCAAGCCTGCGCGGCTAGTTCGTTTGCGCAGAGCGCGTCAGCATCTGGTTCGCAACCTGATCGGCGGATCACTCGACAGATGGAGGTATTCTCTTGGCGACTGATCGAAAACCCACATCCGCAAACGATCTTCCTGAGCAGGAACAGAACGATACCCCGAGCCAGCAGCCGCTCAGTCCCCGGGTAAGCCGCCGCTTCTTTCTGTCAAGCCTGGGGGCAGCGGGGCTTGCAGCGACGGCCTCACCCGTTCTGGCGGCGACAGCCACGTTAGAGCCGGCTGTAATGGAACAAGAGTCCGAGGCAGCGGCGCCGGCGGGCGCCATCCCGGTAACTTTGAAGGTGAACGGGAAGAGCTACCCTCTCCGTTTCGATCCCCGAACCACGCTGCTCGATTGCCTTCGCGAAAACCTAAACCTGCCGGGCACGAAGAAGGGCTGCGATCACGGCCAGTGCGGCGCCTGCACCGTGCACGTGAACGGCCAGCGGGTGAACTCATGCCTGACGTTCGCCGTGATGCATTCGGCAGACGAGATCACGACGATCGAGGGAATCGGCCAGCCGGGCCATCTGCATCCCATGCAGGCCGCATTTGTCGAGCACGATGGCTACCAATGCGGCTATTGCACCTCGGGGCAGATTATGTCAGCGGTGGCCGTGTTGTCTGAACCCGTTGGGCCTTCCGATGACGACGTCAAGCAGGCCATGTATGGAAACATCTGCCGCTGTGGCGCATACCCAAATATCATCGCCGCCGTGCAAACGGTTCGCCGCCAGGCCTGATTCCGCCTCAGTCTGAGGCTCGTTCGCAGTTCGTCCGTTCACAGTTGAGGAGGAAAAATGCAGACCTTCCAATACCAGCAATCGATCACGGTAGACCAGGCCGTGCAAGCCGGAGCCCGCTCGAAAACGGCGCAGCAGTTTGCAGACGTTCGCTTCATCGCCGGCGGCACAACGCTGGTCGATCTCATGAAGCTTGATGTCGAGCGGCCGAACCAGGTAGTGGACATCAACACCCTTCCGCTTGCGAAGATCGAGCCCGCTCCGGGCGGCGGACTCGTGATCGGCGCTCTGGCGCGCAACTCTGCAGTCGCGCATCATCCGGTCGTCCAGCGCGACTACGCAGTGCTCTCTGAGGCATTGCTCTCCGGCGCGTCGCCGCAGTTGCGTAATATGGCGACGACCGCCGGCAATCTGCTGCAGCGCACCCGCTGCCCATACTTCCGCGACACCGCGCACGCCTGCAACAAGCGCGAGCCCGGGACCGGTTGCTCTGCCATCGGTGGCCACAATCGTATGCTTGCCATCCTGGGCACGAGCAAGGACTGCATCGCCTCCAACCCATCGGATCAGAATGTCGCCCTTACGGCGCTCGAAGCGACGATCCAGGTGCAGGGAACAAAGGGCGGCCGCAGCATTCCTATTCAGGACTTCTATCTCAAGCCCGGTTCCACACCGAACCGCGAGAACATTCTTGAGCCTGGCGACCTGATTGTCAGCGTCACGCTTCCGGCTCCCGTTCCCGGTACCCAATCGCACTACCTGAAGCTACGCGATCGTGCTGCCTACGAGTTCGCGCTCGCCTCTGCGGCGATCGTCATCAAGACGAACGGCAGCAGGATTGAGCGTGCGCGTGTCGCCCTGGGGGGAGTGGGTACAGTTCCTTGGCGTTCCCGCGAGGCAGAGCATGTTCTGGAGGGACAAACCGCGAATGCAGCGACTTTCCGCAGAGCGGCAGACGCAGCATTGAAGGATGCGCAGCCTGCGAGCGAAAACGGCTTCAAGGTAGAGCTTGCAAAGCGGTGCATCGTGCGTACACTCACCGGGTCCACACAGTCCGCATAATCGCGCAGGAGGCGATTCCCATGATGTTCGAAGAGTTTGTTGAATTCATCGGCAGCCAGGAGGGCGCTCCGCCAAAGCCCCTAGACCCGAACGCGCCGCCTCCATCGGCGATCATTGGCGCGGATGTGCCACGCATTGACGGGCCCCCGAAGACAACCGGCACAGCGCGCTACGCCTCCGATTACAACTTTCCCGGCCTGGTGTATGCGGTGCCCGTCCGCTCCACCATCGCCAGCGGCAGGATCCTGCGCATCGACAGCTCTGCGGCGGAAGCGATGCCCGGCGTTCTGCTGGTGATGCACCATGGCAACATCATGCCGCTCTACCGGAACGCCTCCGGCGGCCGGAACAGCGAAAGCCGTCCGGCTTTCGAAGACGAGACGGTCTACTACTGGGGACAGTATGTCGCGGCCGTGGTGGCGGAAACCTTCCAGCAGGCGCAGGCGGCTGCAGCAGCCATGCGCGTGGAGTACGAGCCAACAAAGTTCAGCGTGGATCCCTCGTTATCCGACGATCTGCCTCCCGAAGGTCAGCCCGGCGGCCCTCGCGTTATGAGCCAGCGCGGCGATCCCGAGAGCGCGTTCGCCTCGGCCCCAGTGCAGATCGACGAGACTTACATCACCCCGGTAGAGACCCACAATCCGATGGAGATGCACGCCACCGTTGCGGTATGGGACGGAAAGAAATACACGCTGTACGAGAGCTCACAGGGCGTAATGAACCATCAGAATGTCCTGTCTCAGGTGCTCGGCACACCGAGGGAAAATGTCGAAGTCATATCGCGTTTTATCGGCTCGGGATTCGGCGGCAAGCTCTTCCCCTGGCCTCATTCGGCGATCGCGGCGGCCGCTTCACGCAAGCTCAACCGGCCGGTAAAGCTCACGCTCAGTCGCAAGATGATGTTCTGCGATTCGGGCCATCGTCCGCGCACCCAGCAGCGCATGCGCCTGGGCGCGACGCCCGACGGCAAGCTGCTTTCCCTGCAGCAGGATTACCGCAACCACACCAGCTACGGAGACGACATCCGCGAGAACTGCGGTGAGGCAACGCCATTCCTCTACAGCACCGCGAACCTCAAGGTGACCTCCGCCCTGGTGCGCCGCAACGTCGGCACACCTACGCCCATGCGCGGCCCGGGCGCCGTTCCCGGCCTCTTCGCTGTCGAATCGGCAATGGACGAGCTGGCCATCAAGCTGAAGAAAGACCCTGTGGAGCTGCGTCTCTCACTCGACACTCTGATCGATGAGGAGAAGAACAAACCCTTCTCGTCGCGGCACCTCAAAGAATGCTTACAGCTCGGTTCGGAGAAATTCGGCTGGTCGCGGCGGATTCCCGAAGTGGGGTCAATGCGCAAAGGCGACCTGATCCTAGGATGGGGCGTCGCCGCTGCATCGTGGGGCGCAAATCGCGGCGTTTGTGACATGTCGGTCAGCCTGCGCCAAGACGGCACAGCACTCGTCAGTTGCGGAACTCAGGACATTGGCACCGGCACTTACACGGTGATTGCCCAGGTTGTCAGTGACAAGACCGGCATTCCAGTCGACAAGATCGATGTCGTTCTCGGAGACAGCTCTCTGCCGCCTGGGCCTACCTCCGGCGGCTCCACTGCAACTGCCACTATCCTTCCGGCGGCGATCGATGGAACAAATGCGGCCGTCAAGGTGGTTCTCACTGTGGCATCCAGCATCAAAGGCTTGCCCTTTCAAAATGGGGACGACCCTCCCCCGCTGGTGATGACCGCCGGCCGCGTGCACATCAAAGGAGAACCTCCCGCGAACGGCGTGCCTTACAGCGAGATCCTTCGCATGGCGAACCTTGCCAGCGCCAGGGGTGACGGAAGAAGCGGAGGCCTGGGCGCCGATCCGCGATCCCATGATTTCTCCACGCACTCCTTTGGCGCACAGTTTGTCGAGATAGAATGGGACCCCGGCATCGCACGGCTGCGTGTGAGCCGGGTTGTCAGCGTTGTCGACGGCGGACGCATCATCAATAAACGCACAGCAACGAACCAGATCGCAGGCGCCATCGTTATGGGAGTCGGTATGGGGCTGTTCGAAGAGACCATCTATGACCCCCGCAACGGCCATCCCATCAACGACAACTTTGCCGACTATATCGTCCCCACCATCGCCGATACCCCCCAGATAGACGTTCACTTCCTGGACATCCCGGATCCGCTGTTGAATGAGTACGGAGCCCGGGGCATCGGCGAGATCGGATTGGCAGGCATCGCGCCGGCGATCACGGCCGCCGTCTACCACGCAACAGGAGTCCGAGTCCGTGAGCTTCCGGTGCGCATCGAAGATCTCCTGGGAGCGCGAGTCAGTGCCTGAGAGGCTGAAGATCATGCCGCTCGAATCTTTCCATTCACACTAGTAAAGGGACAAACCATGCCGATAGACCCCAAAAACCACTGCGCTCCTCCTGATCGAGTATCAGAACGACTTCACCAGTGAAGGCGGCGCTCTGCACAATGGCGTTAAATCTGTCATGCATCGGGAAACCGGTACAGCTCTACACCAGGCTTTGCCTGGCCGGTTAGTTGGAAGTGTGCCGATCAAACCTGCAAGCCGATCAGCGACCAAGGTCAGACAGGAATTCCGTGTGAGTAAGGATTCGAGCGAACATGGGAAGATTCTTTTCGAAGGTGAAGTGTTGCTCTTCCTCTGAGAGCGTCGCTGCGCAATCAGAAAGAGCAACGATGCTGAATCCTTTTTCGTAGCCTGTGCGCGCGGTCGATTCGACGCAGCAGCTCGTGAGAAATCCGGCTACGGCCAGAGTCTTTTTTCCGCGTGACCGAAGAATAAAGTCGAGATTTGTGCTGGCGAAGGTATCGAGCCCGCGTTTCCCTTCGACGACGATGTCGTCCGGCGCCGGCGCGAGCGAATCTACGATTTCCGCTCCCCAGGTTCCGCGCACAAATGCATTCGCGTCCACAACGCCTTTGAGGATGCCGTAAGGTTCTGATGTGATCTCCCGATAGCCTTTCGCAACCATCGCCTCACGGCCTTCGATGGACAACGCGTCAGCTTCCGCTGGCGGGATTATGCCCACGGCAGCAGGCAGCGCATCATGACCCTCACGCCGAGGAGTTCCTGCCCCG
>Ga0210390_10001028_pt1 | contig 27935 bp, 27 predicted proteins | sample IncBWH11OmetaG_FD_161050 | JGI IMG/M metagenome (GOLD analysis project Ga0210390, IMG submission 161050) | Forest soil microbial communities from Barre Woods Harvard Forest LTER site, Petersham, Massachusetts, United States - Inc-BW-H-11-O ...
GGCCTCGCTGAGCCGGTGCAATTCGCTGACCGACTCGACGTTGATCTGGCGGATGCCGGCGCCGAGCGCCGCGTCAAGTTCGGCGCGGGTCTTGCCCACGCCGGAAAAGATCACGCGATCGGGCGCAATGCCGGCGGCGAGCGCGCGCCGCAGCTCACCCTCGGAGACGACATCGGCGCCGGCGCCGAGTTTCGCGAACAGCCGCAATACGGCGAGGTTCGAATTTGCTTTGACGGCGTAGCAAATCAGCGGTTGCTCGGCGGCGAATGCCGCGGCAAAGCGCCGGTACTGGGCAATCAGGGCAGCCGTCGAATACAGGTAGAACGGCGTCTTCACCGCCTCGGCGATCTGGCGGATCGGGATATTTTCCGCGTGCAGCTCGCCGCCGCGATGGCGGAAGAACTCACTCACGTGGATAAGGCCGCGGATAAACGTAGGGCACGCCCGGCGGCGGTTGCGGCGGACCTTGTTTCCCGCAACCCGCCAGCCCCAGCGCGACGATCAGCAGCAAGACGGCGCCGCAGGCTCGCCGCGCGCCGGTAGTCGGGCCGCGACCCCGATAAGGTCCCTGAGGCCGCGATTGCGATGCGTAGCACCTCATCGCAAAAATCGTTGTTTTGCGGCGCTGATGGCGGCACGGACCCGATCAGGCGCGGTGCCGCCATAGCTCGTTCTGCTCTCGACCGAACGCCGGGGGTCGAGCACATTGTAGACGTCGGCGGTGATTGACGGCTCGATCCCCTGCAATTCGGCGATCGGCAACTCGGCGAGGGAGAGGCCCAGCGCCTCGGCGCGCTTGACGATTTGCCCAGTCGCGTGATGGGCGCGGCGGAACGGCAGGTCCGCCACCCGCACGAGCCAGTCCGCCAAATCGGTCGCGGTGGCATAGCCGCGGCCGGCGGCCGCGCGCAGGCGCTCGCGATCCGGGCATATATCGCGCACCATGCCGCTCGTCGCGGCAAGGCAGAGTTCGAGCGCGTCGGCCGCCTCGAACAAAGGGATCTTGTCCTCCTGCATGTCCTTGCCATAGGCGAGCGGCAACCCCTTCATGACCGTCAGCAGCGCCACCAGCGCGCCATTAAATCGCCCGGTCTTGGCGCGAACAAGCTCGGCGGCGTCCGGATTGCGCTTTTGCGGCATGATCGAGCTGCCTGTCGTGTACGCATCGCTCAGAGCGACAAACCCGAACCCGTCGCTGCTCCACAGCACGATCTCCTCGGCAAAGCGCGACAGGTGCGTTCCGGTCAATGCCGCCGCCGCCAGAAATTCGATCGCGAAATCGCGATCCGAGACGGCGTCGAGCGAGTTCGCCGCCGGGCGGTCAAAGCCGAGTGCCGCGGCGGTGGCCTCGCGGTCGATCGGGAACGAGGTGCCGGCGAGTGCGGCTGCCCCCAGCGGCGACTCGTTCAACCGCCGCCGGCAATCGGCCAGGCGCCCTCGATCGCGCCCGATCATCTCGACATACGCCAAGAGATGGTGGCCCAAGGTCACCGGCTGGGCGATCTGCAGATGGGTGAAGCCCGGCATCACCGTCTCGGCTTCATCCTCGGCGCGGTCGATCAGCGCCTGCTGCAGGTCGCGCATCGCCCAGTCGATGCGATCGATTGCCGCGCGCAGCCACAGCCGCAGGTCGGTCGCAACCTGGTCGTTGCGCGAGCGCGCGGTGTGCAGGCGCCCGGCGACCGGCCCGATCAGCTCGGCAAGCCGCGCTTCGACATTCATGTGGATGTCTTCGAGCGCCTCGCTGAAGACAAAATCGCCGGCTTCGATTTCCGCCCGGATTTGGTCTAGACCGGCGGCGATCGCCGCCCCATCTTCGGCGGAGAGGATGTCCTGCGCCACCAGCATCGCGCAATGCGCCTTCGAGCCGGCGATGTCTTCGGCCCACAGGCGCTTGTCGAAATCGATCGACGCGTTGATGCGGCGCATGGTCTCGGCCGGGCCGGCTGAGAACCGCCCGCCCCATTGGGCATTCGCCGCGGCCACCGGCCGTTTTGCGCCGGTCATGTGCCGCCGCCCGTATCGCAAAAGGCGCCCATATCATCGCGAGAGGACTGAGAAATGAAATTGGGCTCCGCGGCCCTGTTCGCCCTGCTACTGGTTTTGCCCGGCGCCCTTTCGATGGCGAGGGCCGAGCCAGCCGCCGGCGACCAAGCCCCGCTCGGCGAGTTCATCCCAGCGTCGCCGCCGCATCCGGCGCCGCGGGTGAGCTTCGCCGACATCGACGGCAAAACGCTCGACCTTTCCGATTTCGCGGGCGAGCTCGTTCTCGTCAACCTGTGGGCGACCTGGTGCGCGCCGTGCCGCCACGAGATGCCGTCCTTGCAACGGCTGCAAACCCGGCTCGGCGACAAGATCGCAATCCTCGCGATATCGGAGGACATGGAGGGCAACAAGGCGGTCGAACCGTTCATCGCAAAACTCGGGCTCAACGCGGTCAAGACCTATCTCGATCCCAAAAATGCCGTTGGTCGGGCTTTTGGGGTCGACGGCCTGCCGACGAGCTTTCTGATCGATCGGCAGGGTCGGGTGCTCGGCCATGTCGAAGGCGAGGCGGAGTGGGATTCGCCAAAAATGCTCGCGGTCATCGAACCGCTGTTGACCCAGGACGACATCGTCAAGACATCGTTTCCGCAAGCGCATCCCTGAGGAATTGGCCGCCGCGGCGCAGGCCTTCCTCGCTGATCGAATGTCCGACGCCGGGACAGGTCAGGCTTTCGACCGTGATGCCGGCGGCGTTGAGACCGCCCTCGGCCTCGGCGAGCGCGGCATAGGGGACGAGCGGGTCCTCGGTGCCGTGCGCGATCAGGATGGGCGGCCGCGAACGCAATTCCTCGGGGAGCAATTCGGGGGCGACGAGCCGCCCGGAATAGCCGACGATGCCGGCCATCGGTTGCGCCCGCCGCGGCCCGACAAACAGCGACATGACCGAGCCCTGGGAGAAGCCGACGAGTGCCAGCGAACCGTCATCGAGCCCGCGCTCGGCGAGCGCCTCGTCGATAAAGGCGTCGAGAATGGGCGCTGCCGCGCGGACCCCGGCCAGCTGGGCGCCCGGGCTGCGGTCCTGTGCGCTGTACCATTGGTAGCCATAGGGCGCCATGTCGCATGGAGACGGCGCGTTTGGCGACAGGAATTCGGCTTCGGGCAGCAACGGCGCCCAATAAGGGGCAAGCCCGATCAAGTCGTTGCCGTCGGCGCCGAGGCCATGCAGCAGGATAACGAGCTGTTTCGGCTGGCCGCCCGAGGCGGGTGGGCGCGACGGTCCGGACAGTTTGGGCAACATTGGCGGTGTCTCGCAGAAAGCCGGTGCCAGCCCACAGGCATAGCCGAAAGCCGCCCAGGTTGTCATCGCCGGTGAATTGAGCGATGAGTGCGGGCGAGATCGTCACCCGTTTTGCGCCGAGTCCGACCGGTTATCTGCATCTCGGCCATGTCCGTTCGGCGCTCGAAGGCTGGCAAGCGGCACGCGACGCGGCTGGGCGATTTCTCTTGCGCATCGAGGACATCGACCGCGGGCGCTGCCGCGAGGAATACACCGCGACGATCATCGAGGATCTGGCCTGGCTCGGGCTCGACTGGGACGGAACGGTGCGGCGCCAGTCGGAGCATTTCGACGATTACCGTGCGGCACTCGACCGGCTCGACGCGTTGGGAGTGCTTTATCCCTGCTTTTGCACCCGGCGCGAGATCCAGGCGGAGATCGCGCGGGCCGGCGGCGCACCGCAGGGCGAGGCGGGGCCGGCCTACCCCGGCACCTGCCGGCTGCTCGGCCCGGAGGAACGCGGGGCAAAACAGCGCCGCGGGCAAGATTACGCCCTGCGGCTCGATCTTACCCGCGCGCTGGCGCTGACCGGACCGCTTGATTGGATCGAGGAAGGCGGCCGTGAACCGCACCGCTTTCGCGCCGACCCGGGGCCGCTCGGCGATGTCGTGTTGGCCCGTAAAGACACGCCGGGCAGCTACCACCTCGCGGTAACGGTCGATGACGCGCTCCAGGGCGTAACCCTGGTCACCCGCGGCCAGGATCTCCTCCCGGCGACGCATATTCACCGCGTGCTGCAGGGATTGCTCGGGCTGCCGGCGCCGCGCTACCGCCACCACCCGCTGCTCAGAGACCCGAGCGGCCGGCGCCTCGCCAAACGCGACCACGCATTGACGATCCGCGCAATGCGCGCGGCGGGGCTGCGGCCGGAGGAAGTTATCGGGCGGGCGCTGGCAACGGTGGAGCCGCCCTAAGCGGAGGTCCGTTGATCGGAACCCACGTGCGCGGACTGCCGAAAGCGCACTCCCTCTCCGCCCCAAGGGGCGGAGAGGGATATCGTCGGCTCGGCTGCGCCAGCTTGCTTAGACTTCAGACCGTGTCGCCGTCCGCGCCCCGCCAGGCCCCGGCGGACCACCACAGCGGGCGGCCGAGGGTTTCGTCGAAGAACATCTCGCCCGGATACCGGCCCGCCGGCGGCCGCTGCGCTGCCGTGCCGGTCCGCGGCAATTGGCGAAAGCCGAGATCGAGCAGTTGGCGCAGCCAGCCGGTCTCGACCGTGCGGCCGACCGGCTCGAAAACGCCGGTGTCGCCGGGCATCTCCAGCGCATGCGGGATCTCGACGATCCCATCGGGCGGCACCCGCAGCTGAGTGCCGCCGTAAAGCGCGATCGTGGTCGGGGCCAGCCCTGCCGGGGCGATCAGCCGATGGTAAATCATCCGGCAGGTCTCCTTTACAGCCTGGCGTCGGGGTCGGCGACGAGCGCCGCAAGCAGCCGTCGGGCGGGGTGCGGATTGTGGCGAACCGCCGCCCGCTTTGTTTCGGCGATCAGCTGGCCGATCCGCGCGGCGGCATCTAGCGCCCCGGGCGCGGCATCGGCCCGGTTGCCGCGCAACAACAGTTCGTTGCGCAAGCCGTGGAGCACGGCCTCCTGCTCGAGCGCCGCGGTCAGCGCCGCGCTGTACCCCTCGGCAAAGCCGCGAGCCGCGCCGATCGCTACGGCGCTGACGGCTTCGTCCCGTCGGCGCTGGAGCTCCCGGACCCTCGCGGCGCAGCGCTGAAATCCTTGTTCGGCCGCCGGCAGCGCCACGCGCGCCGCCGCGGCATCGCGGGCCAGTGTCGCAAACCGCGTCTCGGCCGAAATCGTTGCCGGGCTCGGCCCAGGGCGGGGATCCTGACCGGCGGCGGCGAGCCACGCGGCAAGCCGCTGTTCATCGGTCGCTCGCAACCCGGCAAGCTCGGCCTCGAGGCCTGAGGCTTCGGCGATCACTGCGGCGAGCCGGGTCGCTGGTTCCTGTGCCGCGGCGAGTTCGGTCGCGGCGGCGGCGAGCTCTTCGATCGCCGCCGCCAGCCGCGCGCATTCCGGCGAGCGCGAGGCCGCCGCGTCATCCTCCGGGATAGGGGAGGGCTGACAAGCAGTATCAATCGGGCGATCCATAGGCGCCTTCCACTGAGGTGCTGAACGGGCGAATTCGACCGGGCAAGCATAGGCACCGGCGCGGGTGCCAACACCTCCGAAGTCTCCAGCTTGAAAGTTTGCAGGAAGGGCCGCCGGACTGCGGCTAAAGCGACATCTTCAGCGCTTTGCGAAGCTTGCGCACGGTTTCGGCGCTTTTGAAGCCGTATGGCGGGTCCGATGGGGATAGGCCGAGTTCGCGCAGCGCCAGCGCCAGCACCCGTTCATTGCCGGTTCCGGCGGTGAACGCGCCGCGCTGCCACAGCGCGACCAGCGCCTCGCGCAGCATTGCCTGCGCCGGACGCTCGCGCCCCCGACCGCCGCGCGGAAGCGCCGCCGCGATCGTTACCTCGATCCCGGCGATTTCGGACCCGTCGGCCAGCGCCACCGAGTTTCGCGCAAAACCGAGCCGCACCCGGCCGAACCAATCCGGTTCGATCGGCTTTCGGGCGCCGTCGCGAAACCCGCTCGCCTGGTATCGGCTAGAGCCGCCGGCGACCTCAAAGGCTTCGACCAGCTGCTGTTCGACCATCTCGATCTCGGCGAGCAACGCCGAGGGCCCGCGGCGCCGGGCGATAAACTCGTCAAACGCCGCGCCTCCCGCCGCACCAAGCGGCGATGGCGCACCGGAAAACGCAAGGGGCGCGCCGCGCTGCATAAGACGCCGCCGTCCGGCCGCCTCCATCGCGGCGGTGAACGGCTGCTGCGTTTGAGCGAGCGGCTCATCTTGCTGCCGCTGCCATTCGACCGATCCCAACGCATAAACCGGCGCCGGGCGCGGTCCGCCGCTTTCCCACTCAACCGCGAGCCGGCAATACCGTTCCCACAGCTCCCGGTCGGAAATTGCAATCAGTGCGTCGGCCAACGTCGCGACCGGGCCTAAAACGAGCTTGGGCAATGGCTACCTTTCCGCCGATGCCGTTCCCCGACGAATTCGCGCGGAGCGCGCGGCCAAGCTGGCCGATTAGATTTTGAGACTCCGGAATGCGACCGGCAAGCTTCGGCGTTCGAGCCATCGAATTTGCGACTGGCAGCCGCGCGGGCTCGCGCAATATCGGCGCTTTGTGCCTTGATAAGCTTTGCATATGGTTGCGTGACAATTCTGCGACAGGGCCGAAAGGTTCCGAATCGCTTCGGAGAGAACGCAGCATTGACCGTGCCGTCGCGCGCCGCTCGCTCGTTCAAATCCCCAAGCCGCCGGCGCCCGCGGCCAGGAGCGTCGCGGTGAGGAGCGAGGGGCGCGGCCCGCTCGGCAACCGCACGGCGATCACCGTGTCGATCATGCTGGCGACGATCATGCAGGGCGTCGACAACACGATCGCCAATGTCGCCCTCCCTCATATCCAGGGGAGCCTGTCGGCGGCGCAGGACCAGATCGCCTGGGTTCTGACCTCGTACATTGTCGCCGCCGCGATCACGATGCCGCTGACCGGCTGGCTCGCCGGCCGTTTCGGCATCAAATACGTGTTTCTGATTTCGGTCGGAGGCTTCACTTTCGCCTCCGCCTTGTGCGGCAGCGCCACCAGCCTGAGCGAGCTGGTCTTCTTCCGGCTGCTGCAAGGCATCTGCGGTGCGGGCCTGGTGCCATTGTCGCAATCGGTCCTGATGCAGATCAACCCGCCCGAGCGCCACGGACAGGCGATCGCCGTGTGGGGGATCGGCGTCATGCTCGGCCCGATCTTCGGCCCGATGCTCGGCGGCTGGCTGACCGAAAACTACAGCTGGCGGTGGATTTTTTACATCAACCTGCCGGTCGGGGTGGTCGCCTTCCTGGGGATCCTGATCTTCATCCGCGAAGTGCGTCACCCGCATCGCGAGGCGTTCGATTTTTTCGGCTTCACGACGCTCAGCATCGCCATCGGCGCGTTGCAGATGATGCTCGATCGCGGCGAATTGAAGGATTGGTTCGGCTCGACCGAGATCTGGTTCGAGGGGGCGATCGCCGCGCTCTGCGGCTATTTGTTCATCGTCCATACCGCCACCGCCGGCGAACGGTCTTTCCTCAACCGGGATTTGCTGAAAAATCCGAACTTCGCGGTCGGGACAGTCCTGATGTTTCTTGTCGGCGGCATCTTGAGCGGCACCCTGGCGCTGGTGCCGACGATGCTGCAATCTCTGATGGATTACCCGGTGTTCACGACCGGGCTCGTGACCTCTCCCCGCGGGGTCGGCACGATGGCCGCGATGTTTCTCGTCGGGCGTCTGGTCAACCGCATCGACAATCGGCTGATCATCCTGTCGGGGCTGCTGATGACCATTGTCTCGCTGTGGCAGATGACCGGCTTTTCGCTGCAGATGGGAATGGCGCCGGTGATCACGTCGGGGCTGCTGCAAGGTTTTGGATTGGGTTGCACCTTTGTCCCGCTCAATACGCTCGCGCTGTCCAACCTGCCCCGGCACATCCTGACCCAGGGAACCGCGCTGCGCAGTCTGATGCGCAACCTCGGCGGCAGCATCGGGATTTCGGTATTCGAGGCGCTCTTGACCCAGAACACGCAAATCGTGCATTCCCGACTGGTCGAGCATCTACGACCCGATAATCCGCTGGCTCACTCGCCCTTTCTGACCCCCCCGTTCAGCCTGACCACCCCTTCCGGCATCGCCGCGCTCAATGCCGAGGTCACCCGGCAGGCGGCGATGGTCGCTTACATCGACGTTTACACCTTTATGATGATCATCGTCGTGGTCACGATCCCATTGCTTCTGCTGGTGCGCCCGCCGCCTCGCAAGCGGGCCGCGCCGATCGCTCTGGCACCCGGCAATTTACCAGCCCGCCAAGCCGGCTGATCTGCCGCGTGATCTGCGGGCTTGGCCGAGCTATCGAATTCGCGCCTACCAGCCTCGCGATCAAAACAATGGCGGCTTCCCAAATTTTGGTATCATAGCTTATTATCACGTAGGGATATTTCTTCTGGCCCCATCGATGCACATCGACCGCAGCTTCGGCTATCTCGTCCACGACGTCGCGCGGCTCTTCGCGCGGCGCTTTAATCAGCGGGCACTGTTGTTTCTCGGCCTCACCCGGTCGCAATGCCGGATTCTGGGCTACCTCGCCCGTCATGAGGGCATCAATCAGGCGGGACTTGCGGATTTGCTCGAGATCAAGCCGATGACCCTGGTCCGGCAAATCGACCGGATGGAAGAGGATGGTTGGATCGAGCGGCGCGCCGACCCGGCCGACCGTCGCGCGCGCCGGCTGGTGTTGACCGAAAAGGCGCGCCCGCTTCTCACCCGCGTCCTCGACCTGTCGTCCGAGATTCGGCGCGAGGCCTTCGCCGATCTTTCCGAGGAGGACGGCCGGCGGCTGGTCGACCTGCTGCGCCGGGTTCACGGCAATCTCGCCGAGAGCGGCCCATTATCTTCGGTCGCGAACTTGCCGAAGGCCCGCGCGCCGGCTGGCCGGCGCCGCATCGGGCACGAGCCGCGGGTTCACCCGCGCTGGCCCGCGTTGGGGGATCACCGGTGACGACCTCGGCCGAAGACGAGGCGCCGGCTCTCGGCGCCCTGCGGGCCGGCCTCGACAGCCGGCCGGTGATCGCCAGGAGGCGCTCATGGCGCCAGCGACTGCGCCTGCCGCTGATGCTGCTCGGCCCGCTCGTCGTGCTGCTCGGCGGCGCCTATTGGTATTTGACAACCGGGCGTTACATCTCGACCGACGACGCTTATGTCGACGCGGCGCGGGTCGCGATCAGCAACGAGGTCTCCGGCCGCGTCGCCGAAATCGATGTTCACGACAATCAGCGGGTGACGGCCGGGCAAGTGCTGTTCACCCTCGATCAGCGGCCGTTCCGCATCGCGGTCGAGGAGGCCAAGGCGCAGCTTGCCTCGATCAGGCTCCAGATCGAGGCCATGAAGGCAACTTACGAGCAAAAGAAGGCCGACGCCGCTGCGACCGAGGCCACGCTCGTCTATCAGCAGCGCGAGCTGGAGCGGCAGCAGCACCTGCTGGCGTCAGGGACGGCCTCACAGTCACAGTACGATCAGTCGAACCACTCTTATAAAATCGCCCGCGAACAACTGGCCTCGAAAGAGCAGGACGTCGCCAGCACCCTCGCCAGCCTCGGCGGCGCCTCTGATATTCCGGTCTCCGAGCATCCAATGGTGCAGCATGCCCAGGCGGCGTTGGATCGCGCCGAGCTGAACCTTTCCTACACCGTGGTGCGCGCGCCCGAATCCGGCATCGTCACCAAAGTGGATCAGCTCCAGGCCGGCGACTGGGTGCAGGGGGTGGACACCGGTGCGGCTCCGACCGCGCTCTTTTCGCTGGTGTCGACCAAGCGCCTGTGGGTGACCGCCAACTTCAAGGAGACCGAGCTCACCCATATGCGGCCCGGGCAAACCGCGTCGGTCGAGATCGACACCTATCCCGATGTCGTCTTCCCGGCCAAGGTTGAGAGTTTGAGCCCGGGCACGGGTCTGACCTTCTCGTTGCTGCCCGCCGAAAACGCGACCGGCAATTGGGTCAAGGTGGTCCAGCGTCTGCCGGTGCGGCTCAGCCTTGATACGCGCGACGCGAATCATCCGCTCGCTGCCGGCCTCAGCGTCACTGTCGAGGTCGACACCGGATATCGCCGCCCATTGCTCGATCGGGTTACCGGCATGCTGGCATGGCTCGCCGGCACAGGAACGAGTCGAGCAGCCGAACGGTGAGGTCCGAGACCCTCGCCCCGGTGGCGAACCGGGGCTGGATCACGGCGTCGATCATGCTGGCGACCTTCATGCAGGGGGTCGACACGACGATCGCCAATGTCGCGCTGCCCCACATGCAGGGCAGCATGTCGGCCTCGCAAGATCAAATCGCGTGGGTCGTTACCTCCTATATCGTCGCCGCGGCGATCATGACGCCATTGACCGGCTGGCTCGCCAACCGGTTCGGCGTCAAATACGTATTCCTGATTTCGGTCGTCGGATTTACCCTGGCATCGGCGCTGTGCGGCGCCGCCGCCAGTCTGACGCAGATTGTCATTTACCGCCTGCTGCAAGGCATATGCGGCGCCGCCCTGGTGCCGCTGTCGCAAGCGGTATTGCTGCAGATCAATCCGCCGGATCGGCACGCGCGGGCGATGGCGGTGTGGGGGATGGGCGTTATTATCGGCCCGATCATCGGCCCGACGCTGGGCGGCTGGCTGACCGACAATTACAGCTGGCGCTCGGTCTTCTACATCAATGTTCCGTTCGGCGTTTTGTCCGCGCTCGGGATCCTGATCTTCATCCGCGATACCAGGCATGGCCGCCGCGAGGCGTTCGACTGGTTCGGCTTTGCCACGTTGAGCCTGGCGATCGGCGCGCTGCAAATGCTGCTCGATCGCGGTCAGCTCAAGGACTGGTTCGGCTCGACCGAGATCTGGATCGAGGCGGCGATCGGCGGGCTCGCGTTCTATTTGTTTGTCGTCCACACCGCGACGGCGGACCGTTCGTTTTTGAACCGCGACCTGCTGAAAGACGCCAATTGCATGGTCGGCACCCTGATGATGTTTCTCGTTGGCATCCCGCTGTACGGAACCATGACGCTGCTGCCTACGATGCTGCAGGATCTGATGAATTATCCGGTGGTCACGACCGGCTGGTGATCGCCCCACGCGGCGTCGGCACGATGATCGCGATGATCCTGGTCGCCCGCCTCGCCGGCCGCATCGACACCAGGCTGGTCATCATGACGGGGCTCGGGTTGACCGCTCTCGCGATGTGGCAGATGACCGGATTTTCACTCTACATGGGGATGGGTCCGGTCATCGTGACCGGGGTGATGCAAGGTTTCGGGCTCGGCTTTGTCTTTACCCCGCTCAGCATCATCACGTTCTCGACATTGCCGCGCCACATGCTGACCCAGGGCACGGCGATCTTCAGCCTGATGCGCAATATTGGGGGCAGCATCGGCATTTCGATCGTTGAGGTGCTGCTGGCTCAGAACACCCAGATCATTCACTCGCGCCTCGTCGAAGAGCTGCGGCCCGACAACCCGCTCGCTCGCGGCCGGATGATGCCGGCGCCCTACAGCCTGACCGATCCGTCAGGGGTCGCCGCATTGAATGCCGAAGCAACCCGGCAGGCGGCGATGGTCGCCTATATCGATGATTTCTTGCTGATGATGATCCTCGTTGTCATCGCACTGCCGCTGCTGCTGTTTTTGCGTCGGCCGCGAACACCCGCGGCGGCCGGCGCGGCGGTCGCGCTCGACTGAGCTGGAGCGCCTTCGCCACGGCCTATTTCTCGACGGTTTCGGCTTCGACCCGGTAATAGTCCTCAAGCCCGATCAGGTCCTCGATCTCTTTGCGAACCGCGGTAAACTGATTGTCGCCGATGCCGGTGTAGCTGCCGGTGCGCTGCATGTCCGCCAACGCCTCTTTCATAAAATGGACCGCGACGCCGAGCAGCAACTGGGCGTCGATGCAGCCGCGGTAGCCCATCGCTTGCAGCCGGTCGAGCCCGTAGATCGGGCGGCCGTCGCGGTTGCCGCGGCTCTGCACCCAGACAAGCGGCACCTTCGCCAGCTTCGGCGCGGCTTCGGCCTCGGCGTCGTTGCGCGGAAAAAGCAGTCCGAGATCGGCGCCGACCTCGGCCGCGGCGTTGACCCGCGCCACGGCCTCGTCGAGACCCAGCTCGCGACAGGTGTCCGAGCGGGCGATGATCACGAAATCGGCGTCGGTCCGGTCGCGCTCGCGGCACGCCCAGCGGATCTTGTCGACGAACTCCGCCACCGCAACCGCGTGGGCGACATATTTGTGGTAATGCGCGCGTTTCGGGAATAGCTGATCCTCGATATGGATGCCGGCGACACCCGCGGCGGCGAATTCGCGCACGGTGCGCATCGTGTGCAGCGGCTCGCCAAAACCGGCGCCGGCATCGGCGACCAGAGGGACCGACACCGCCCGCGCCACCTCACCGGCGACCCGCACCTGCTCGTCCATCGTCAGCAGCGGTTCGGTGATGGCGCGCGACGCGCCCGTCGCGTAGCCGCCGGTATAGACGAGCTTGACCCCGGCCGCTTCGGCCAGCCGGCCTTCTATTGGTGTGGTCGCCGACGGCATGTAAAGAAATTCACCGGAAGCGAGCAGGGCGCGCAACCCTGCGGTTTTCGAACTCATATCTTCTTCCTCCGCTGGTTAAGAGACGCTGACCCGGCCGTCCACACCGGCCGGGAGCAACGGCAAGACGAGGCGCCGGGTAAACAGCCCAACTCCCGCCCACATGGTCAGGAACCAAAAAGGCACGCCAGCGAAATCCTGGCCGGGATAGTGCCACTGCCCGGTCCGCACCCCGACATATTCGATGAGCGCCCCCACAAGCGCCATGTAACCCGCATAGGCAAAATCCATCGGTTCGTGAAATAGCGCGAAACCGATAGCGAGCACGAGCCCCGAGACCGCCAACGACAGCGTCGGATCGGAGATCAGCGCGAACGGCAGGGCGAACGCCGCGGCTGCCGCCGAGGCGAGGACCAGCCGCCCGCGGGGTGCGGCGCCATCGAGAAAACGCATCGTGTGCAGCGTGTAAAAGCCCCACATCAAATATTCGTAGAGCGGCATCCCTAGAGCATCAGGATGATCGAAGCCAAAGCTGCCCCGGTGCAGCGCCGCCCAGTTCATCAGCGTGAAGAGCAGGTTGACGGCAAGCATCGCCAGCATTTCGGCGGCCCGGACGCGGCCAAAGCCGAGGCCCCAAATAACCAACATCGTCAGCAGCTTTGCCGGATTTCCGGGAACCCAGCCCAAGGCCGCGGCCGTTGCCACCAGCTGACAAAGGAGGCGCAAGCGCGCGCCAAGCAGACGCAACGCGGGAACCGAGTTGCCAAAGCTTGTCATTCCTTGCATCCGATATGCTGCGGTTGGCCGGATATTTCGATCAGATTGAACCGTCATTCCCGCGAAAGCGGGAACCCTGTGGCGAGCGAGGTGGGAATGCCCCGGACCCCGCTTATGCGAGGGCGTCGAACTTATGGGTGCGACCGGATCGAATCGTCCTCTAAAGTAATGTAAAGGCAACGGTGGGCTCTGTCGGAAAACCTCAAGGATCGTCGGTGGGTCAAGCGACCTCGCGAGCACCGATAATCCGACCATCGAATATCGCCACTTCGGGCTAAACCCGATGAGGGTCCCATGCAAAAGATCAGATGGTTGAGCCGGCGATTTTCCCAAAAGGAGGTGCGCTGAGCAAAGGGCGCGCGATCGCTGTAAGGTTCAAGAACAGGGCGAGCACGGGACCGTCGCACTCGCCTGTGACGGTAGTAAGCCATTGCGATTGTTAGCCTTATTGTGCGCTGTCGGAAAATTTTACGTGCATTTCGCGGGCCCGGAAGTCGTGAGCATCACCAATCGTCAGGCGTTAACCTTTAATATCAAAAGGTTATACAACTGTTTCGGGGTTGGGGCGAACAACCCTGACGGCGCGAACCTGCTGCGCCTGTCGGAATAGTTTACAAATCTTGAAGTGTAGAGCCCGCGAGTATTTACCAAGGCTCTGAAACTCCGCCATTTTTGACGATGGGCGTTGTTGGCGCATTTCATGCCCTGACTGGCGTTAGGTGCGGGTTAATGTTACCGTAGCGACAGCACCTTGGAGCAAATAGATGACGCGTCACGCTTGGCTGGCAATTTCCGTCGCGATGGGCACTTTGGTGACCGGCATCGTCGCCGGTGCGGCCTCGGCCGTCGCCGAACAGATCCCGTTCACGGATGGCTATGTCGGCCCAATCACCATCAAATTCTCCAGCTTTGAATCGTTCACCGGCACCAGCCCACTGGCTCCAGGGGATCAGAATTTTGGCGTCTTCGACATCACCAGCATCCAAGCCGCCGCATCTCACGGATCCATTTCGGCCGGCGAAACCATTTTTAGTCCGGGAGGCACCTACGGCCAGCTGGTTGGCATATTCAATGCCGTTACGATATCGAGTATTACCCCGGTAACTGGCGGAGACAACATCCAGAACACCGGCGGTGTATTCGAACTCTTCAACGTGCCGGCTTTTCCCAACTTCAGCCAGGGCACGTCAGGCTATACGACGGGCGGCTGCACGGCCGTCAACACGCTGTGCTACAACACCTTGACCAATCAGCCGGGATTTACGACGCCGATCCTGACACTGGACCTGATCCCGGGAGCCGACACGACGGATCCGGCAGCGACGCTCTTTGTCAACTCGAACGGCACGACAATCCCGCTCACCGGGACGGCGACAGGCTGGCTAGATATTACCGGCGGGAGCGATGCAAGCCAGTTTGGGAGGGGCGGATTCACTACGGCGATCGGCACGCCGGCGGATTTGAGCCTCGAAGACGATTTTTGCGCCAATCAAGCTGGATGTGCCGGCTTTACCGCGCCGGTTGGGAACTGGGAGCAGCTCGACAACGACCCGGTCGGAGCCAATGTGGTCCCCGAACCGGCATCGCTCGCATTGCTCGGAGCGGCCCTGATGGGAATGAGCCTCCTCGGTTGGCGCCGCAACAAGCGACCGGGACAATAGGGTCGGCAACCAGGATTTGTGCTCGCGCAATCTCACCGCCATAAAGGCGAAAGTGCCGAGGCGAGAGCCGACGCTTGTCACCGGGTAAGCATCGATCGGCGGCGGTAGCCTGAACCGGGCTCTGCAACGCCGATCCTGTTCACCCGGAAAGCGTGACCGAAACCGGCGCGATACCCCAGGGTTGATCTAGCGCCATGGATGCCGAAAGCCTGTCTTTGGCGATGTGGGCATGGCGTGGTCGCATCGGCGAGCCGGCTGTGCTCGATGCGGCATCGGCGCAACAATGCTATGGCGTGTGCACCACCGGCATCGAGCGCGTGATCGCCGCGGCGCTGCGACCCGCTTCGCTCGATGACGTCCGCGCCATCGTCGAAATTGCCGGCGACCGCGCGGTCCCGCTCTATCCGATCAGTACCGGCAACAATTGGGGTTACGGCACCGCCAATCCGGCGCGCGACGGATGTGTTGTCGTCGACCTCTCCGGGCTCGGCCGGATTGTCGAGATCGATCCCGATCTGGGCGTCGTCACGGTCGAGCCCGGCGTTACCCAGCAAAAGCTCAGCGATTACCTCGATGAGAATAATCTGCCGTTTTTGGTGCCGGTGACCGGCGCCGGGCCGCATTGCAGTCTTGTCGGCAACGCCCTCGAGCGGGGCTACGGCATCACCCCTTACGCCGATCATTTCGCCGCTGTGACCGCACTCGAAGCGGTATTGGCGGACGGCCGCGTCTATCGCTCGGCGTTGAGCGAACTCGGCGGCAAACAAGCCGATCGCGCCTATAAATGGGGTATCGGGCCCTATCTCGACGGTCTCTTCGCGCAGTCCGGTTTCGCGATCGTCACGCAAATGACGATTGCGCTGGCGCCGCGGCCGCAGCGCATTCAGGCATTTCTCTTCGCCGTCGACCTCGATGCCGATCTCGAAGCGGCGGTGGCGGCAGTGCAGCGGGCGCTGCGCCGGCTCGGCGGGGTCAGTGGTTCGATCAACTTGATGAACGCGCGCCGGGTGCTGGCGATGACCGCACCCTACCCGGGCGACCGCCTCGGCGCCGACGGCATCCTGCCGGCTTCTCTCGTCGCCGAGCTCGCCGCGCAAAACCGCGTCGCGGCGTGGACGGGTTTTGGCGCGCTCTACGGCGACAAGGGCGTCGTCAAGGCGGCGCGGTATGCGATCCGAAAAATCCTGAGGCCCGCGGTCAAGAGGTTGCGCTTTGTCACCCCAGAGGCCGCCGCCGCGATCGAGCGGTGGTGCGATCGTCTCCCAGGCGTGCGCGGCGGCAGGCTGGCGCGGCGCGCGCGCACCCTCAGCGCCGCCCTGCAGCTGGTTGCCGGAAGGCCGAGCCAGGTGGCGTTGCCGCTGGCCTATTGGCGAGCCGGGGTGATACCTCGGCCGGGCGACGCCTTGGACCCCGCGGCCGACGGCTGCGGGTTGATCTGGTATTCGCCGTTGGTTCCGATGCTGCCCGCACGGGTCGGGCGATATGTCCAAATGGTCAACGACACCTGCGCCCGGCACGGGATCGAGCCACTGATCACCTTGACCAGCCTGTCGGACCGGTGCTTCGACAGCTCGGTGCCGCTGCTGTTCGACCGCCGCGACGCCGCCGCGACAAGGCGGGCGCAGGCCTGCTACATGGCCTTGCTCGAAGCCGGCAAGGAGGAGGGCTTTCTCCCCTACCGGATCGGCGTTCAGGCGATGGATTGGCTGGTGCGGCGCGGCCTCCCGTGTTGGGACATGGCCGCCGCGTTGAAGTCCGCGATCGACCCGCGCGGCATCATCTCGCCCGGCCGCTACGGTCCCTGAGCCGCCGCTTCGTCCCGCATCAGGACCGTCGCGGTAGCGATTTCTTTACGCGGGGCCGCCACCATCGTGACGGGGGCCACGGCTCGCTGGCGAGCCGCAAGTCACGACAGAGCGAGGCAATGCCTGATTTCGTCGGCTCCTATGATCAATATTTTACCGTGCTGCGCGCCGACACCCGGGAACGGCGCGACGACGCCTACCGGCTTCGCTACCAGGTCTATTGCATCGAGAACCAGTTCGAGGACCGCGGGCGCTGCCGCGACGGGCGCGAGTTCGACGACGACGACGACCGCTCGGTGCACACCTTGCTGGTCCATCGTCGCAGCAGCGCCGCGGTGGGGACCGCGCGCCTGATCCTGCCCCGACCCGACGCCCTCAGACCCTTGCCGATCCAAGAGATCCTGTGGCCTCGCGAAAGAATGATATTCGAGCGGCTGCCGCTGCACCGGACAGCGGAAGTCTCGCGGTTTGCCGTGTCCAAGGAATTTCGCCGGCGATGCGGCGAAGAGCGCTTTCCCGACGTCGGATTTTCCGATCGCCGCCCCGATCCGGCCGCGAGCGAGAGACGCCTCCTCCCGCACATCACCCTCGGCCTGCTGCGCGGCATCCTCGGCATCTGCCTCGAATACGAGATTTCCATTCTTGCCGCGGTCATGGAGCCGGCCTTGCTGCGCGTTCTTTGCCGGCTCGGCCTCGATTTCGTGCCCTTGGGGCCGCTCGTCGAGCACCACGGCCGCCGCCAGCCCTGCGTTGCACCGATCGCCGAGCTGATCCGCGGCTCTCGCGACCGCGCCGGTCCGCTGTGGCGGTATGTCGAGGCAGATTTGTCCGCGATGGCGGCCGTCCCGGCGATTGCCGCGCGCGCCGGCATGCCGGCCGAACCGGGCCATCCGCCGCTCAGTTCTGCTCGCGGGTTTCCGTGAAGCGCAGCTTCGGCCATTCCTCGATCGTGGTGCGCAGATCCCAGGCATTGCGCGCGAGAAACACCGCGACGCCGTCATGGTCCTCGGCGCTGGCCGATGGATTGCGCGTGCGAAAGCGCTCGATCTCGGCCGGGTCGTCAGCGTCGAGCCAGCGCGCCTGTTGATAGGGGGCATCATCGAGCCGGGTGGCGAGCCCGTATTCGGCATTGAGGCGCGCGGTCAACACGTCGAGCTGCAGCGCGCCGACGACGCCGATGATCCAGTCGCCGCCCGAGGCCGGCTTGAACACGCGGGTCACCCCCTCCTCGGCCAATTGCTCGAGCGCGTGGCGCAGATGCTTTGTCTTCATCGCGTCCTCGACCCGCACCCGGCGCAGGATCTCGGGGGCAAAGCTCGGAATCCCCGACACCCGAAGCTCGCCGCCCTCGGTCAGGGTGTCGCCGATCCGCAGGCTGCCATGGTTGGGGATGCCGATGATGTCGCCGGGCCACGCCTCCTCGGCGAGGTTGCGCTCGCGCGCCAGAAAAAACACCGGCGCCTGCACCGACATGACCCGCCCGGTGCGCACGTTCTTCAATTTCATGCCGCGCTGAAAGCGGCCCGAGGCGAGCCGCACAAAGGCGATGCGGTCGCGGTGCTGCGGGTCGATATTGGCCTGCACCTTGAAGACAAAGCCAGCGACCTCGGGCTCCTCCGGCCGGATCAGGTGCGGCCCGTCCGGCCGCAGGGCCGGCTGCGGGCGCGGCGGCGGCGCCAGTGCGGCGATGCCCTGCAACAATTCGCGCACCCCGAAATTATTCAAAGCGCTGCCGAAGTAAACCGGCGTCTGATGGCCGGCGCGAAACGCCTGCGGGTCGAAATCGGGGCATAGCCCCTTCGCCATCTCGACCTCCTCGCGCAGTTTGGCGAGGGCCGCCATCGGCAATCGGCGCGCCAATTCGGGGTCGTCGAGCCCGCGGCAGCGCAAGGGTTCGACGACATGGTCGTGCGCGCCGCGCTCGAACAACAGGAGGGCGTCGTCGAACAAATCCCAGGTGCCGAGAAAATCCCGGCCCATGCCGATCGGCCACGATGCCGGGGTCACGTCGAGCGCGAGGCTCTGCTCGATCTCGTCCAGCAGGTCGAACGGGTCGCGGCTCTCGCGGTCGAGCTTGTTGATAAAGGTCACGATCGGCACGTCGCGCAATCGGCACACCTCGAAGAGCTTGCGGGTCTGCTCCTCGATGCCGCGGGCGGCGTCGAGCACCATGACCGCACTGTCGACCGCGGTCAGCGTGCGATAGGTGTCCTCGCTGAAATCCTGGTGGCCCGGCGTGTCGAGGAGGTTAAAGATCAGCCTGTCATGCTCAAAGGTCATGACCGCGGCGCTGACCGAGATGCCGCGCTCGCGCTCGATCGCCATCCAGTCGGAGCGCGCCCGCCGCCGGTCGCCGCGCGCCTTGACCTCGCCCGCGAGCTGGATCGCCCCGCCGAACAACAGCAATTTCTCGGTCAAGGTGGTCTTGCCGGCGTCCGGATGCGAGATGATCGCAAACGTCCGCCGCCGCGCGATCTCGTCGGTCAGATTACTCATCGCTCCCTATCCGTCGCCCCCGCGAAGGCGGGGGGCCAGAACAACCGTAACAAACTCAGAGAGCTGGATTCCCGCTTTCGCGAGAATGACGACCGACGTACCGACATTTGGGCTTTCTGCTAGATGCCTGATCGAGCCGCCGCCGGCAACCGCTTGCGCCGCGCCGGCATTGGCGGTTGATATGATAACCGCGCGCCGCTTTGCCAACCGGCAGATGGAGAGCGGCCGATTGCGCCACGGCAAGACAGTCGGCCCAAGGATCCGATATTATGACCGGAATTCGAGCGGACGGAGCAGGAACCGCTATGGCCGAAATCCGCACCCGCATCCTGGTCGGGCCCGACCGTCGTATCTCCGGCACCACCCCTGCGGTCGTACCGCCCGGCGAACACGAGGTCACTATCGAGGTGGGGTCACCGCACGCCTATCCACCGCCCACAGCACCTTTCGACAGCGACGCCCTACCCACGCACGACCTCGGACCTTGGCCCGAAAGGCTTAATCTGCGCCGCGAGGACATCTACGACGAAAACGGGCGGTGAGCTTCGTCGACACCAATGTGCTCGTCTACGCTGCGGCCGAAAGCGCGCCGTTTCATGATCGGGCGCGGGACGCTCTCGTGCGGCTCGGTGCCGGCGAGCCGCTCGCGGTCAGCCGGCAGATACTGCGCGAATACATCGCGGTAATGACGCGATCCCAGACCTGGGGAAAGCCTCTGACCCTTGCCGAGGCAACCGCGGACGCTGCCCTGTTCGTCCGGCGCTTCACCGTCATCGAGGACGGCCCTGCAGCATGGGATCACCTTATGGAGCTGGGCCGCCGTTATGCGTTCGGTGGTCGTCAGGTCCATGACGCCAATGTCGTCGCGACGATGCTGGCACATGGCAAGCGCCGGCTGCTGACCTTCAACGAAGCGGTTTTAAGCGTTTCGTGCCGCTGATCGAGATCGTCACGCCCTGATGCCAATACTCCAACCAGACCGCTGTCGACCGCGGTCAGCGCGCGATAGGTGTCCTCGCTGAAATCCTGGTGGCCCGGCGTGTCCAAGAGGTTGAAGGTCAGCCCATCATGCTCGAAGGTCATGACCGCCGCACTGACCGAAATTTGGCGCTCGCGCTCGATCGCCATCCAGTCGGAGCGCGCCCGCCGCCGGTCGCCACGCGCCTTGACCTCGCCCACGAGCTGGATCGCCCGCCGAACAGCAGCAGTTTCTCGGTCAACGTGGTCTTGCCGGCGTCCGGATACGAGATGATCGCAAACGTTCGCCGACGGGCGATCTCGACGTGAAGGGTACTTATCGATCCGCTTCGGCTCTCGTCCGGGATGCCGGCTGCCGCTCGCGAGAATTCCCGCCGCCAACACGGGCGGTGGCGCCAACTGGCATCGGCGCATGTCCAATTATTTGCTCACGTCAATTTTCACCGCTACCGTGTAGTCTTTCCGTCTGTACGTACGCGTCGGTAAACAATATGGAAATCAGTCTAACAATGAGCGGGTTCCAAATATCGTCGTGGTCTTTCATGATCGCCGTATCCACAGCCACTGACCATAAGGGGATATAGTTTGGGAACGTCTCGCCTGCTGTCGCCGGCTGCCACGAAAGCTGCATCCACTGTTTGTGTGTTCCGACCTGTCTGTTCACCCGGGCCGCCAAATCTGAGCGAAATGGACAAAAACTTTTGACTAGGTCAACCCCGTTTGCGCATTGGTCGTCGGTTGCGTTGGCCGCCGCGGGGATCAGCGTCAACATATGAGTCCGGAAATCGGGTATCCAACCAAGAGCCTCATCCTTTTCAGTTGCCTCCTCGTCGGATAACGTCTGGGCAAACGGGGTCGTCAGCGCCCGAAATATCGGAAAGAATGTACCTGTGGCCGTATCTCCCAAGCTTTGTAGCGTGACGATTGAAGGAAGCTGCACCTCGCTCTTTTTTTTGAGGGTGGTGGACGCCCCACATTGCTCGTCGCCATAGTATGGACCTATGAGGGTCGGCCTATTCATCGCATTGTTGAACAGACCCCGGTAGCGCGCGCCTTCGAAGGCCGGACATTCAACCCTGACTCAAGCCTTGGCGTCAGTGCGTGATAGTTTATCAACGCACCAAAGCTGTGTCCGATGGAAAGCATGTGAACTCTGTCACAACTTTCCCCGCTCAATTGCCGATTGCGTTGGGTACCGTGACAACGATTATCGAGATAAGCCTCATTAAGGAACGCAAGCAATTCCTGGACAGAACCTGTTGACAGAGTTTCCGCCGCCAGCTTTCTGTCCCAAATATTCACGACATTTTGGCTTGGTGGATAAAATGGAAGCGCTGGAGTTAAAAGCGAATCGCCGCGCCAAGCGATTTCGATGCCCACAACGCGATGCGGCATTCGATGATTGTTATTTTCGCTCACTGACCTGGCGTATGCATCTTCCCGAACCGCGATATCCTGAAAGATTGCCTTGAACTCGGTTGAATAGTTGTTGTCGGCACGCGCATTACCATGCCAGCCATGAGTGAACACGACGACGTTTAGGCCGAAGTCCTTCTCATCGTGGAGGGCCTTTTTTATGGAATTTTCGATCAAGTATAGTTCGGATTGCCGATATGTCGCCTGGTCGCGGGCGATGTCGGTAGCTTGGCCTGCGTCATCGAACTCCACATAGTATAAATCATACTTCGCATGCGAGTGGTGCTCGTATGCAGTCTTCCAGCATGGCTGCAATTCTTTGGGAGTCTGTTCGATTGCGTCATGCATCTTCGCCAAAAAAGCATCCCGGTCGTCGCTGGTTGCGCCTGCTTCTACAAATATCTTCTCGATGGCATCGTCATTCCAATCGTAAAGATCTTGGCATCGATCCTCGAATGGCTTGGAGACGAGGTCATCGGCAGCGCTGCGGTAAGGACCGGTACCAGCACAGCCGGCGAAAGCTATCGCTATGCCGATCACTCCGGCTGAACGTAGCAGGGACATTGATTTTCCCCCAAGCTGCAAGAACGAACAATATCCTGTTCAAGGCTAGCCCGAAAAGCTCGGACCCGTCGCCGATCCCCGCTCGGGGCGGGCGCCTTATTCGCGCCCATGACGGCGCCTGATCGCGCCCAATGGTTGCTAGGTATTCCGACAAAATTGCGTATTAGGCGATTTCGCGATTGACCCATAAATGCCACTGTTATTCTATCTCAGGTGTTGGTTAACCGAGTCGGACCCTCTACGAACCGGCACCATCGGAGGGATCCCATGCGCGCTGCTCATCGCGTCATTGCTCGAAGCAAACCGTTCGTAGCATGTGTCTCCGGCCAAACTCTCAGCAAAAAGAAGCGGAAAGCCGGGTCGACCGTCACCAACATCAGTGTCCTACGACGCCGCACGCACGCGAGGACCTGGGCACGATTGCCGCGGATCAAGGAAAAGGTTAAACCATTATTCGGTGCTGTGGCAATGTCGGTCGTATCGGCATGTACATCCTGGCAAACGCAAGAGAGCACGTTGGACTAAATCTCGACGATTAACAATATGAGATATAGCCAGCTACTGAAAAACCTTTCCGACGCGATCGATCAAGGAGATTCTATTCCGTCCACAGGCGTGCCAAGCAGCGGAACGGCCACAACTGTCGCTACTGGTGGCCTAGCATTCACGCTTACGCAGCCGTTTGCTTTTGCGCATAACACGAAAACTTTCACTCCAACCGCTACGCTGAATTGGCAGAACAACTGGACCATTAGCCCGGTTTCCGATCCACAAGACCTACAAAATTTACGAGCCTTGGCCGGGCTGTTGTATTACAGGGACCAAGACATCTGGGATTTTGTCTCCAATACATTAAAGGTCTGGAATGTTAATCTATCATTAGAAAAAGAGCAACGCGAGCCACCTAATAAAACCAAAACGAGTGTATCGGAGGATTGTGGCATATCGCCCAATCCTGGCGAAATAAACGATCCGACGAGAGCTATGGAAGCTTATCTCGATGCGTGGGATGCATTTCCAGATTATTACTCGCAGGTTAGTTTGAAGGTTTCTTTTCCCGCTCTCGCAAACCATCCCGCTGAGGTTACCATTCCCGCTTTCGGATCCGGCGCTGCCCCCCCTTTCGTGACCATCAACGCTCGCACTCCCGCTTCCGTTACGGTGCCCGCTTTCCTGTCCTCTGAGACACACCCGCCTTGCTTCGTGCCCAGGCGTCTGGGCGGCGGGATAACAAACGCGGGTCTCGCTGAATCATATGGATTGCTTTATCCAAATAAAGATCAAGTATCGTCCTGGATGCGGAATGGCGTTTCGCCAACCTGTAGAGAATATCAACTTCCTAATATTCTTATAGATCGGGACAGACCGCCGAGGACACCTCCACAAAGTCTTATATTTAGGCGATGGCTGTTTTGGAGGGACGCTGGTGGGCACTGGAAACCCTATGAACCAGCCGTCCCACCTGAATATTTGGGAAAATATGGAAACCACGATTTTTGGACAACGAATCGCGCATGCCTCGCTGACTTTGTCGTCCTTACGATCAACGCGACGGCCAATTCCCATGCCGCGGCGCAGAACGCCCCAAAGCAAACTGGGACCACGCCAGCATCCGCCGGCGGGCCTTGAGCGGTCTGCTTGGTCTGGAGAGCTCGCAGGTCATTATAGAAAGGACGATGTCGATTGTGGACATTACGGGCGTCGCCGATCCCTCAGTGATCGCCCGAGAGATGCCGAGGATGACTGGCCATTGACCGGGCTGGCGGACATCGTGATCGCCGCAGACGCCGGCGTATAGAGATCAGCCGAGCAGTTTTTTGAGGCGGGCGGCGATCTCGGCGGGCGGGTCCTCGCCGGTGAAGGAGGCGGTGAAACGGCCTTTCGGGTCCATCACATAGATGATCGAGGTGTGGTCCATCGAATAGTCGCCGCCGGCCTCGGGGTGCTTGGCGTAGTAGACGCGGTATTCATTGGCCGCCTGTGCGATCGCGGCGTCATTGCCGGTCAAGGCGAGGATCGGCGCGCCAAAGGCCGCGACATAGTCCTTCAAGGCCTGCGAGGTGTCGCGCTCGGGGTCGATCGTGATGAAGACCGGGCGCACCTCCTTTTTCTCGATGCCGAGGTCGTCCAATGCCAGGGCAATGTTGTTGAGCGCGGTCGGGCAGGCGTCGGGGCAATGGGTATAGCCGAAATAAACGAGGAGCCACTTGCCCTCGAGATCGGTGTTGGTGACCATCCGGCCGTTCTGGTCGACGAGCTTGAACGGGCCGCCGATGGCACTGCCGAGCAAAGTCCCGGCGGCACCCCGCGGATTGCCGTGCAATTCGAGCGCGACAAAGGCGCCCGTCCCGAGGATCGCGAAGCCGGCGAGCAATGCCGCCGCCAGCACCAGGTGCGACCGAGGCCGCGGCGGCCGCTGTGCCACGCCATCCGAGATATCGCCGCCATCCATGACCGCACCTCCGCTATTTTAATGCACCGCGGCGGGGGCGGGCCCCGCGGCACCCACCTTTTCGACCGCGACCTCGACCGTGCGCGTCCCGGCCTTGGCAAAGGTCAGGGCCAGCGGGAAGGATTGCCCCGCCGTCAACGGCTTTTTGAGCCCCACCAGCATGATGTGCATGCCGCCCGGCGCCAACGTCACCTTTTGACCGGCGGGGATGTCGACGCCGGCGATCGGCCGCATCTTCATGACCATGCCCGACATCGACATCGTGTGCAATTCGGCCTTGTTTGCCACCGGTGTCGACGCGGCGACAAGCCGGTCGGCGGTCGGCGACTCGATCGTCGCATAGGCGGCGCCGGTCGTGGATTTGCCAGGGGTCGCCCGCGCCCAGGCATCGCTGACCGCGAGCGGCCCGGTCTGCGCCGGCGCCGCCGCCGCCATCAAGGCCAACCCCGCCGCAAAAAACACGATCCCGATCGCCCTCATCGCATCCCTCCACAGCCATGACCCGCCGCGCATCAGCATAATTCCCCGGGGAGCATAATTTCTCGGGCTGGCGGCCGAGCGGGGCGTTTTATCGCGCCTCGCCCCGAATGGCGGATTTCCCCGGCATCTCGGCGAGAGCCGCGCAGGCATGGGGCAGGTTGCCGACCAGCAACGGCTTGGCGTGCGAGGGCGGCGGATGGAGCGCCTCCGGGGTGAACCACCAGGCAAGCTCCTTGCCGCAGCCGTCGCCCGCCGGCGGCGGCGCCTGGTCGCGGCATTGGGGTTCTCCGGGCGGGCATGCGAGGCGCATGTGGAAATGGTAATCATGGTCCCACCAAGGCCGAATCTTGGCGAGCCAGGCGCGGTCGGAACCTGCCTCACGGCACAATTCGCGCTTGATCGCCGGGTTGGCAAAAATTCGCGCGACGTCGGGCTCGCGCGCCACCGCGCGGTACATCTTGAGATAGGACGAATTCCACACCGCAGGGTTCACCCCCAGACCGCCGGCGGCGACGACGTCGGTCGCGGACATCTCGTCCCGCTCGGCGGGGGTAAGTCTGCGGTTCGGCATCGGCGTCAGCCAGATATCGGCGTCGAGCCCGATCTGGTGCGAGCCGTGGCCGGTCAGCATCGGGCCGCCGCGCGGTTGTGCGATGTCGCCGATCAAGAATCCGGGCCAGCCGGCGGCGGCCGGCAATTTCGCCGCGAGGCGCTCGATGAAGGCGATCAATGCCGGGTGGCCCCAGGCGCGGTTACGCGACGGGCGCATGACCTGCCAGTTCGGTCCATCGGCGGGAAGCTCGACCGCCCCTTCGAGACAGCCGCGCTCGTAGGCGCCGATCGCTTGGGCGCGGCCCGGCGCCGGCGTCATCTCGAGGCCAAAGACGCGCTGCGCCGCGTTGGGCGGCAGCTGCGCCAGCAGTGCGGCGCGGTGCGCCGCCTCCTCGGCCACATTGTCCTGTGCCATGGCACTCCCGCTCAGAACGCACCCTATTGCGATCCCGAGGAAGAGTGCGGCTATGCGCATTCGCATCAATCCTTTAGATAACCTTATTTGGATCGTCGCCCCCGAGAGCGGGGGTCCAGGGCAGGCGTGAAAGCATTGGACCCTGGGGTCCCGCTTTCGCGGGAAAGACGATTTCTTTGTGATTTGCTTGAGCCTCGCGCAAACGGCTGTAGCTGTCTACGCGCTTATTCCCCGGAATTGAGCCAGGTGTCGCCGGTCCAGCCGTGCTCGTCGTATTCGCCCATGCATTGGTCGACGAGGGCGGTCATCCGGTCCATCGTTCCGTTGCGGCGGGCACCGGTCAATGCCTGGATGCGGATGTCCTCGTGGTTGCCGGCGTAGTTGCGCTCGTAGAGCTCGTGGCGGCCGCCGAACTCGGTGCCGACCGCGTCCCACAGCAATTTCATGATCTTGATGCGCTCCTTGTAGCCGATGCCGTTCGAGCCGCGCACATAACGCTTTAGGTACGGGTCGATCGCCGGGTTGGCGAAATCCTTGACCGAAGAGGGCAGGTAGATCAATGCCGAGGCGACAATCTTGTCGATGATTTCCTTGATCTTGGAATAGGCGTCGGGCGCGAAGACGCGATAGGACAGCCCGGCTTCGAGATTGGGCAATAATGCGTCGCCGACCCAGGGCTGCGGATTGGTCGCCATGGCATTGGACAGCGACCAGAACAAATTTCGCCACGAGACGATCTCGCCGAGTAGCGCCTGGTTGCCGCGGAACTCGTCGCCGCCGGTCGCGTGCAACGCCTTCGCCACCAGCCCGCAGATAAAGTCGAGCTTGACCGCGAACCGGGTGCAGCCCTGAAAGCAAAAGCCGTTCAGAAAGCCGGAGCGCGGGTAAAAGCTCAGGATCTTTTCCGGGTCGCGGTGGACCAGCACGTTTTCCCAAGGGATCAGCACATTGTCGAGGACAAAGATCGCGTCGTTCTCGTCAAAGCGCGAGGATAGCGGGTAATCGTAGGGCGAACCCAAGGTATTGGCGATGCGCTCGTAGGAATTGCGGCAGATCAGTTTTACCCCTGGCGCGTCCATCGGCAGGATGAACATGACCGCCAAATCAGGGTCTGAGGTCGCGGTCGCGGCGTTCTGGCCGAGAAAGTTGTAGTGGGTGATCGCCGCCGCGGTCGCCACCACCTTGGCGCCGGAAACGACGACCCCAGCATCGGTCTCGCGCTGGATCGTGACATAGACGTCCTTGACCTCGCTCGTCGGCCGGCCGCGGTCGACCGGCGGGTTGACGATCGCGTGGTTCATGAACAATACGTTCTCCTGGGCGCGGCGGTACCAGCTTCGCGCATTGGCGGCGAACTGGCCGTAATACTCGGCATTGGCGCCGAGCGTGTTCATCAGCGACGCCTTGTAATCGGGGGTGCGCCCCATCCAGCCATAGCTGAGGCGCGACCACTCGGCGATCGCCTGCTGCTGGGCGACGAGTTCCTCGCGCGAGCGGGCGACGCGAAAGTATTTGTGGGTATATCCGCCGGAGCCGGTGTCGGTCGGCGAGGTCAATACTTCCCTGGTCTTCGGGTCGTGCAAGGCATCGTAGAGGCGCGCCAAGGAGCGGACGGCATTGCGAAACGCCGGATGGACGGTGACATCGGCGACGCGCTCGCCGTCGATATAGACTTCGCGGCCGTCATGCAGGCTATCGATGTATTCCGCACCGGTAAACGGGCGCGGTTCGCTGGCGCGGATGCTGGCCTCCGCGTCACGGTACTGCCTCCCTGCTCGTGATCGGTCGATGTCCGAGGGGATTTCGGCCGGTTTGTCCGCCCGGCCGGACGGCTTTGGCGGCGTGGCCCCGGCGGCTGGTCAAAAGTTTCGGCCTCGA